>JAEEGG010013979.1_pt1 | contig 17076 bp, 10 predicted proteins | sample 9134161 | NCBI WGS metagenome assembly JAEEGG01 (sample SAMN16246543, study PRJNA631951) | gut metagenome | biome: gut microbiome; feature: rumen; material: CR-attached | host: Bos | place: Iran: Karaj | collected 2018-10 | reverse complement strand
AGTCCGGTCAAGATCACGATGTCCCCGATCCCGTTCGAGACCATCAGCCCGAACGGCTTCATCGTCCGCGAGGTCGTGGTGCAGAACGATTCCCCCGCCCCGGCGACCGTCTCGATCCGCCTGCGGTACACGGACCGAGATTATTCGACGACGCTCTCCCGTTCGGTGAGCACCACCCGACAGGTCCCGGCGCATTCCCGCCAGACCATCCCGTTCTTCGTCCCGGCGTCGCTCATCCGCCGCAACGAATACAGCTCGACGGATTATTTCAACAGCGCCAATCCGCAGATCTTCCTGAACGGGTTTCCGTACCGTCCGCTGCCCACAGGATTCATGGAGGGCGAAAACACCGACGTCAACGTCCTCCCCCTGCCCTCGTCCTTCGCCGGGCAGCAGTCAGTGGCTGACTTCCTCGCGCTCGCCATCACGCGGAAACAGGACTCCCTGTTCATAAATGACCTGGACACGACCGTTTCGCGGGCAAGCGCCCGTTCGGACGGTGTCGAACCCGTCATTTCCGGTCCCGACACGATCCAGTGGCCCGCCATCCCGCAGTTCTACCAGTCGCAGAAGTTCATTTTCAGGAAGACCAACGACCAGTTCTCGCCCGACGCCGAACGCGCCATCCGCGACGCCGTGATGCTCGGGTCGACCGAGGTCCTGCTCGTGACGCCCGGTTCCCCGTGGCCGGAATGGGCGCCGCGGCCCGTCGCGCCGGGTCTGCCGTCCGTCGTCGCACGCGGCTTCGGTCAGTCCGTGGTGATCGACGCCTCGTCCGTCGGCGACATGATGCGACCCCAGGCGACCTCGGCGGGAACGGCGCCGGGGATGAACCCGGGTCAATTCTTCATAAAAGACCCGGAAGACGGAATGCCCGGGATGGGGGCTGCTGAACTTGTTCGTCCGGACCCGCATGAAAAGGAAAGAATTGTTCAGATGCTTCTGATGTCCAATCCCGCGCTGGAAACGACGCTGCGGGAAGCCCGCATCCGGGCGTTCGACCCCGCAATGATGCTTCTCGCGCTCCCGCACGTCGGCATCCCCGCCATCCCGTTCTTCCTGGTCATCATCGCGCTGCTGGCGTACATCGTGATCGTCGGCCCCGTGAATTATTTCCGCCTCATCCGCAAGAAGAAGAGCATCCTGCTGCTCCTGCTGACCGTCCCGCTCATCTCGCTCGCGTTCGTGGCGATCGTGATCGTGTTCGTCGGGATCGTCGAAGGCTGGAGCTCCCGCGCCTCCGCGGTCGGCGTCACGTTCCTGGACCAGAAGGAGAGCATGGCGTACACCCGCGCCGCCGTGAACCTCTACGCACCCGTCCCCGTCCGTTCGCTCACGTTCGACACGGCGGACTCCGTGACGTTCTCCGCCACGACGGACGTCGACATCTCGCTCGGCCGCGATCAGATCATCACCGGTGCGAACCGGGCCCGCGTCCCGCTCGCCTACGCCATTTCCCGCGCCGAAAAGCACCTCGAACAGATCAAAGTCGTGCATGACGCCTCGGGCGTCTCAGTCGTGAACGGCCTCGGCGTCCCGCTGACCAAGCTCATGGTGAAAGCGGACGACGGCGGCATCTGGGTCGCGGACTCCACGGTCGCGCCCGGCGAATCCGTCCGCCTCGCCCTGTCCTCCGTCAAGGTCCCGTCGAAGGAGGAAGTCGAAAAGGATTTCTCGAAGCTCCTGCTGAAATACAGGTCCATCCATCACACCGACTACACCGATCCGGCAGGGCCCACAGTACCCGAAGGGTCCGTCAAGTTCCCGTTCAACCCCCTGCTGACGACCGCTTCGGCGCTCCTGCTCGAAATGCCCGTCAGCCTTTCCGCGGAGAAACGGGAAGACCTGGTCCCGCGCAAACTGTACGGCATCGAACCGGAAGAATATGTCCTGCACGACCTGCCCGCTGCGAAGGAGCTCTTCGAAAAGCCCGGCATGCTCGAAGCCGTCCTGCCGTCCGGCATGTATATGGCGGAAACCGACCGGCCGCTTTTCTACTCTCCGGGCTGCGATCCCGTTTCGTTCCGCGCCCGCCATATCGTCTTCGGCGCATTCACCGCCCAGGAGGCCACCACCAATGAAAACTGAAGTCCGCAATCTCTCCCGCGTTTTCGGCAAGACGACGGCCGTTGACAATATCTCGTTCTCGTTCGAGGACGGCAACATCTTCGGGTTCATCGGCCCGAACGGCGCCGGCAAGACCACCACCATCCGCATTATGGCGACGCTCGACCTTGCCACGTCCGGCGACGTCTTCTACGACGGCGTCTCCGCCACGCTCTACCCGGAGGCCGTCCGCCGCGTGGTCGGCTACATGCCCGACTCGCTCCCCGGCTACAAGGACATCCAGGTCTGGGAATACCTCGACTTCTTCGCGCGCAGTTTCGGCCTGAAGGGCGCCGAGCGCACCCGCGCGCTGAACGACATCGTGGACTTCACCAACCTCGGCGAACTCCGCTTCAAGTTCCTCTACGCCCTCTCCAAGGGCATGAAGCAGCGCGTCAGCCTCGCACGCGCCCTCATCCACAACCCGAAAGTCCTCATCATGGACGAGCCGGCCGCCGGACTCGACCCGCGCGCCCGCCTCGAACTCCGCAGCCTGCTGAAGATCCTCGCCGAACAGAAGAAGGCGATCTTCCTGAGCAGCCACATCCTCTCCGAGCTTCAGGACATCTGCGACGGCGCGGTCATCATCGAACAGGGCAAGCTGCTCTCCGCCGGTACGCTGAACGAACTCCTTTCGCAGTTCAACGGCGCGCCCGCGACGCCCGCGCAACCTCAACAGGACGGACAACCCGCCGTACCCGCCGACGTTTCCGGCGCGACGGCCGCGTCTTCCGCTGCGCCCCAGCAGCCCGCCGAACCGCTCACGAGCATCATCATCAAGACCCCGCGCGGCGAAGCCGAGCCCGTCCGGCTGAAGCTCCTCGAACACCCGCTCACGCACTCCGCCGAAGTCATCGACGACGACGAAGTCCGCGCCGCGGTCCGGGGCGGCGACGCCGACGTCTCCCGCGTGGTCGGCACGGTCTTTGCCGCCGGTCTCACGGTCCTGTCGTTCAACCGCAACCAGATGGGCCTGGAGGAACTCTTCATGAAGATCACCCAGGGCAAGGTCAGCTGAGGAGGAACGCGCCATGATCGGACAAAAACTCTTCGAAGAACTCGGCGAATCCGCCAACCCGGTGTTCATCAAGGAAATGCGCCAGTATTTCCAGAACCGCCGCATGATCATCCTCATGGGCCTCCTCCTGCTCATCGAATTCATCTGCACGCTCTTCTTCTCCTCCGCCGCCGAGTATTCGGCGGACGGCGGCAACGGCGTCGCGTTCTTCCTGCTCGTGGTCTTCGGCGGCGCCATTCTCTCCGTGATCATCTGCTCCCTCGGCGCGGAACAGCGTTTCGCCGAGGAACGCTCCGACAAGGAGCTGAACTACGCGATGCTGACCACGCTGAAGCCCGCGTCCATCATCCTCGGCAAGCTGGAGGGTGCGCTGGTGATGATCCTCTGCATTTTCTCCCTGCTGCTGCCGTTTCTGACCGCGTCCTACTTCCTGCGCGGACTCTCCGCGGCCTCGCTCCTGCTCGTGCTCTTCATGATCCCGGTGCTGGTCCTGGCTACGCTCGCCGGCATCCTCGCCGGATCGTTCGGCAAACGCTGGATCACCATTCTGTACTTCATCGCGCTCATCAACGCCGGCATCAGCATCGTTCCGTTCGGGTTCGGCATCGCCCAGGAGCTCATCGACGGCGCTGCGCTGGACCCGGAAATCTGGATCGCGCTCGGCGTCGAGTACGGGATCTCCCTGCTCATCGGCGGCCTTCTCTTCCTGCTCTCCGTCGCGGTCGTCTCCCCGCCGAAGTCGAACCGCCTGTTCGCCGTGAAGCTCTACCTTTTCCTGCTGCCGTTTTTCACGTGCGCGGTCATGACGCCGTTCTACCTCGCGTTCCGGTCAAGCGGATCGTTCACGAAAGAAATCTTCTACGCCGTCGAATTCCTGTTCGCCGGCGGTGCGTTCGGCACCCTGCTCCTGATCTCGCTCTTCGAACAGCCGACGGCCGGGATCCGCGTGTACATGAAGTGCCCGCGCAACTTCTTCGGACGCATCTTCCACTTCATCTTCTCCACCGGGTTCTGCGGCTCGCTCCTCCTGGCGGTCCCGGTCATGGTCATCCCGTTGGTCATCCTTCCGTTCATGAAATTCCGCCGGCCCGGGGAGATCGGGGCCTACGGGTTCCTGTGCATGATGTTCACGGTCCTGAGCGCCGTGCTGCTGTCGCAGATCCTGTCGTGGATGACGAAACTGCGTCTGCTGCCGTGGCTCTGGACGGTCATCTTTCTGGTCGTCGGCAACGCCGGGGTCCTGGTCCCGGTCATCATCAACGAGGGGTACGAAGACCTCCACGAATCCGTGCAGATCATCGCCATGCAGTTCTCCCAGATCTTCACGTTCATCGAATTCGTCGACGGCAGCACGACCCACTCGCCGATCCCGACGGCGCTGGTCGTCTCGGCGATCGTGACGGGCGTCCTGTTCCTCGTCCTGTCCCCCGTCTATTTCAAGGCGTTCCGGCTCCACCGCCGCCCCGACGATTCCGACGCCGTCAAGACGCCCACCGCGGAGATGATGAAGAAATGAAGTTGTTCGGCAAGCCGCAAACTCCAGCTCAGCCCGGGACGCAGGCCGCTCAGCCCCCCGTTCCGCCCCCGGCGCAGGCGCAGCCCGCGAACGCCGCTTCCGGCGCTCCGGCGGCGAAGCCCCTGCCCCGCGCGAAACGCGGCTTCCGCGGCATCTGGGCGAACCCGGAGAAATGCGACACGTCCGACTGGAACACGTACTATTTCTACTACCGGCAGGTCGCCCAGCACGGCTCGCTGAAGCTCAAGCAGCTGAAATGGATCGCGCTCGCCGCGAACCTCTATTTCTTCGCGCACATCGCGGTCCTCGTGGCCATTCAGATCAAGGCCGCGCATACCGACGATAGCCGCGGCTATTCCGACATCGACCTCGACGCTCTTGCTTCTTCGCTCATCCCGTTCATCCTGTCCACGGTCTCCGTGGTCACGTTCCTCGTTCTGGCGCTGGTCCCGATGATCATGGTCACGCAGGCGTTCAAGATCAGGGAACGGAACCGCGGGCTCATGACGTCCCGCGCCAAGTCCCCGCCTCTGCTCCTGCATCTGCTGGAATACACCTCCTGCAAGGGGCTGATTACGGGCGTGATGCAGAGCCTGGCATACACCTATGCCCGGCTTCTGGTCTATATGTCCCCGGCGCTCGTCGTCCTCGTCGGTACATTCGTCGCCACGCTGGTCATGTTCCCGCTGATCCACGCCTTGGCGGGGGCCATCCCGTCCGTGCGGATCGCGCTCGCCGTCCTGATGGGCTCCACCGCCTGGGTGAGCTTCCTGACCATGCAGAGTTTCTGCTTCCGGCTGGACACGCTGTGCTTCATCGTCATGTTCACGCTCGAGATCATCTGGGACTTCATCTACGCCGGCAAAACGGGCATGATCGTGGGCGCCTTCATCGGGCGCAGTTTCCTCTTCGTGCCCGTGATGTGGGCGGCGTGCATGGCGTTCTTCCCGCTCGCCGCCTCCGACACGCTCGAATACGGCATCGGGAAACATGCGCGGTATATCCGCTTCCTCCTGCTCGGCGTCGTCGCGTTCAATCTCCTGTGGCTCGCCCTCTGGCGCGCAAGTCTGGACCCGAATCTGTCCATGAAAGGCTTCACCGAATCCATCATTCTGCCCGGCCTGTGGATCCTGGTCGGCCTCTTCGGACTGGTGGAGAGCTCGATCTCCGCCGCGTCGTACCGCGCGAAGAACGTCTTCCGGCTCCATGCGGCAGCCGCAAAGGGAAACCTGCTGTCCGTCCGCTTCTTCGACCCCGCCTCGCCCGCCTCGGCCATCCCCGTCATCGTGCTGGAGATCGCCGTCACCGCGGCTTTCGTCGTTCTCTCAAGGGCGCCCGTCTTATCATCGTTCTCACTACTGTCCCGCATGGCCGACGATGGATGGACACCTCCGGTCATGGTATATTTCGGGGTTCTGATCCTGTCGTCCGCCCATTTCGCGCTCTTCTTCATCACGTTTTCGCGCCGCCACACGCACAAGGAAAAAAAGCCGTGGCAGACGCATCCGAACTTCAGCGGGCTATTCTTCCTCATCTTCGCGATTTTCATGATCGCGTGGATGTTCTCGGGCGGAAACCTCGTGATCCCGTTCTTCACGCTCGTCATGGCAGCCATGGCTTCCTTCATCCTGTGGGAACCGGTGAACGAGCAGGGTGAAAGCGCTCCGGCGCAGCAGCCGCCGCCCGCGAGCTTCGGGAGGGATCCGCAATGAGCACGCCCGCGACCATTCCGTATTTCAGAAGCGCAGTCGAACGCGCCCTCGCCGCGGCCGGAGGCGTGGAGCTGACCGCGCCCGCGCAGGTCTCCGGCATCGACGGACGCCGCGTCGGACGCAAGACCGGCAACGCGCTGGAGTTCTCCGAATACCGCGAGTACCGGCCCGGCGACGACCTGCGCCGCATCGACTGGCGCGTGTACGCCCGCAGCGAACAGCTCATGATCAAGCAGTATTCCGAGGAGATCGACCCGCGCTGCGACCTCATCCTGGACCATTCCGCCTCGATGGCGTCGACCGAACGCAAGGCGTCCGCGGCGATCTCGCTCGCGGCGATCTTCGCGACCGCGGCGGCGAACTCCGGCTTCTCCCTCAACGTCTGGCACGCCGCCGACGTGTTCCGCAAGGACCCATCGCCCGCCTCCCCGCTCTTCTGGGACTTCCCGCCGTTCGAAACGCCGTTCAGCCCGTCCGCGAATCCCGCCGGGTTCACCGGCCCCTTCTTCCGGCGCGGCATCCGCATCCTCGTGACCGACCTCATGGGCCCCGACGATCCGGCGCAGATCCTGTCGCGCCTCGCCGACGGAGCCAAGCGCGCCGTGGTCGTGATGGTGCTGGACCCGACGGAACTCGAACCCGAGCAGGACGCGAACGTGATGCTGATCGACGCCGAAACGGGCGAGGAACGCGAACTCGTGCTGGATGAAGGCGCGATCGCGCGCTACCACGAACGCCTCGAGAACCACCGCGCCATGTGGGCGACCGCCGCCCTCTCCCGCGGCGTGCTGCTCCTGCCGCTTTCCGCCGCCGATTTTTACCCGGACATCCGCCCGGACGAACTTTTCCACGCGGGGCTGCTCAAATGAAAGACTTCTTCTTCGGATTCGAACACCCCGCGCTGCTCTGGCTGGCGCTGCCCGTCTTCCTGCTGCTGCTCCTGCTCTACCTGCTGCACCGCCGCTCGAAAGTCCGCATCGTCCCCGCCATCTTCCTGTGGGACCGCCCGGAAGCCTCGCCGAACAGCGGCACGAAGTTCAGATTCCGCTTCCCGCCCGCGCTCTTCTATCTCGAACTCGCGATTCTGCTGCTCCTGGCCGCCGCGCTCGCCGCGCCGTTCGTCTCCACGCCGGAGACGTTCCCGCCGCTCGCCGTGGTCCTCGACGACTCCATGTCCATGCAGGCGAAGCTCCCCGGCGGCAAATCCCCGCTTGAATCCGGCGCGGACTACATCCGCCGCGAGACCGGAAAACTGCCGGACCGCCGCGTACTGTGGATCCTCGCGGGCGAAACGCCTACCCTCGCTTCGGACAGCAACGCCCGCACCGATTTCACGAAATTCTGGGCCGCGCGCGCCGGGTCCGCCGACCTCACCGCAGCAGCGTCCCTTGCGCGGCGCTTGGCGCGCGGCTGCGAACTCCTCATCGTGACCGACCGCAAACCGGAGTTCGAACTCGCGCCGGACACTGCGTGCTTCTCCGCAGGGGCCCCGCTCGCCAACTCCGCCATCGTGAACGCCCGCCGCACCGCCGGACGCATCCTGATCGAAGCGGCGAACTTCTCCGCCGCGCCGCTGGACGCCGCGCTCGTGCTGGAACCGGGCAATCACCGGACGCAGGTCACGCTGGCGCCGCGCGAAACGCGCCGCATCGTGCTGGCAGTCCCGACCGAATCCGCCCGCGGCCCCGTGACGGTCCGCCTCGAAAACACGTCCGAAAACGCTTTAACGGTTGACGACGAGGTCGTGCTCGAATCCGAGGACGATTCCCCCGTCTCGTACCGCGTCGCCGCCACGCTCCCCGCCGCTGCCCGGTCCGCGCTCGACCGCGTGCTGAAGAACAACCCCGACTTCCGCCTTGCTTCCGCTGAAGAAACGCCCGACCTCGACATCCTGCCCGCCGAAGCGGAATCCCCCTCCCCCGTTCATCTTTTCTGGTTCGCATCCCCGATGAAGAAACCCGCTCCCGCGAATCCGCCGGAAAACACGACTGAGGATAACGCGGCTTCGGAAAACGCTCCGTCGACCGCCGCTGATACCGAAACGCCACCCGCGCCCGAGGAGCCCGCCCCGTCCGCGTCCGGCCCGCTCTCGCCGGAGAACCCGTCCACGCTCACGCGCGGCCTGCCGACCGACTCGCTCCAATGGGCGGCGAGCACGACCGACCTGCCCGGCCAGACGCTTCTCCGAAGCGGTGACGTGCCGGTTCTCTCCACGCGCCAGAACCTGAACCGCGACCGCGAAGTCTTCCTCAACCTCGACCCGGCACGCTCGAATATTTTACGCCATCCGTTCTGGCCGGTCTTCTTCCAGAACCTCGCACAGACTGTCCGCGCCGAACGTTTCGGCCCCGCCCGCACGAACCTGCGCTCCGGCGAACTGCTCCACGTGCGTCTGCCGCGCGGCGTGACCGTGCTGAACGCCACCCGGCCAGACGGTCAGTCCATGGAGATCCGCACTCTTCGCGGCCAGGCCGATTTCCGTCCGTCGCTCCACGGCGTTTGGGAACTCGCCGCGGGCGAAACGAAATGGTCCGTGAGCGTGATGGGACTGAACGCCGCCGAATCCGACCTCGCCGGCGCTGCCCCGTTCCGCCGCAGCGCCGATGCACTCGCCGTCCTGCCGTTCTGGATGCTGCGCCCGCTCGCGTGGGCGTTCCTCCTGCTCGCCGCCGTACTGCTCGCGCTCCACCACATCCTGCTCGCGCGGAAAGGAGGCAAACAATGATGGATCACCTGATCGTCTGGCAGCCCGCGGCGTTCCTGATCCTGCTGCCGCTCCTCGCCGTCTTCACCGTCCGGCGGCTTCCGACCCGCGTCCTGAATTTCCTCCGCGTCCTCCTTTATGTAATGGTCGCGGCGGCGATGGCCGGCGTGTCCGTGCGTCTGCCGGAACGCGCCGGGACGCTCGTCGTGCTGGCCGACCGGAGCCGTTCGATGCCGGACGGCTCGCGGCAGGAGATGGATTCGCTGATCCGCCGCGTGGAACGCTCCGCTCCGGCGGGCTCGAAACTGAGCGTGATCTCGTTCGCGGGGTCGCCGTTCGTGGAGAAACTGCCCGATTCCCCCGCGTTCAACGGACTTCAGGCAATCCCCGCGGATCCCCACGCCACGGACATTTCCGGCGCGGTCGAGGCCGCGCTGGAGCTGATCCCGTCCGACGCCTCCGGCCGCATTCTGCTGCTGTCCGACGGCCTGCACACCACCGGCGAGCCCGTTTCCGCGGCCGTCGCCGAAGCCGCCGCGCGCGGCGTATCCATCGATTTCCGCCTGCTCTCCCGCAGCGCCGCCGACGACGACGCGATCCTCTCCGTCGACGCTCCGCTCCGTGCCGCACCCGGCGTGATCTATACCGTCGCCGCACGCCTGTACGCGCAGTCGCCCGGCCCCGCCGTCTGCCGCATCCGCAAGAACGGCGGCGTGTGGCTCACGCGGGACGTCTATCTGCGGCGCGGCGTGAACACCGTCACGTGGCGCGACAAGACCGATTCGCCCGGCACCGCCAATTACGAGGTCGAACTCCTTGCCCCCGAAGGCGCGCCCGCCGACCCGGTCCCGGAAAACAACCATGTCCGGCGCATCGTTTCCATCGAGGGGAAGAAGCCCGTCCTGCTGCTCACCGCCTCCCCCACGAAGAACCTCGCCCGCATCCTGCGCGAATCCGGCCTGGACGTCCGCGTGATGGAGCCCACCTCCGCCGCGCTCGCGCCCGAGGTGCTGGCGGGCGTCTCCGGCGTAATCTTCGAAAACGTGAAGGCGTCGTCGTTCTCCATGGACGCCCTCGCCCGCCTGAAAGGGCTCGTCTCCGCCGGGTCGCTCGGGTTCATGATGACCGGCGGCAAGTCGTCCTACGCGGTCGGCGGCTACTACAGGAGCGAGATCGAGGACGTCCTGCCGGTCACGCTTGAACAGCGCAACGAGGTCCGCAAGGGCACGAACGCCGTCGTCGTGGTGCTGGACCGTTCCGGCAGCATGCAGATGACCACGGCGCAGGGCAAGACCAAGATGTCGCTGGCGAACACCGCCACGGTCGAGGTCCTGAAGCTCCTCTCCGACTTCGACCGCTTCGGCGTGATCGCGGTCGACAGCTCACCTCACATCGTGATCGACCTCGCGCCCGTGCCGAGCGTACGCACCCGCGAGGGCCGCATCCTCTCCATCGAGTCCATGGGCGGCGGCATTTACACCTATACCGGGCTGAAAGCCGCGTTCGAGATGCTTGAAAAGAGCGACATCCCCAGCCGCCACATCATCCTGTTCGCCGACGCCGCCGACGCCGAGGAGCCCGGTCAGTACAAAAATCTGCTCGCCACCGCCGAATCGAAGGGCATCACGGTCAGCGTGATCGGCCTCGGCACCAAGAGCGATCCCGACGCTGTGTTCCTGATGGACGTCGCGAAACTCGGCAAGGGTCTGGCCTACTTCACCGACAGGGCAGAGGAGCTCCCGCGCGTCTTCGCCGAGGACACGTTCGTGATGGTCCGCAGCACGTTCCTGGCCGACCCGGTAAAAGCCCTGCTCCAGCCCGCCGCGACCGTCATGCCCGGCGCGGCAAAGTTCTCGCGGCAATACGACTTCAACGGCTGCAACCTCTGCTACCTGCGCCCCGGCTGCGACGCCCTGCTCGTGACCGACGACGAGGACCACGCGCCCATCGCCGCCACCGGGCTCTACGGACTCGGCCGCACCGTGGCGTTCTGCGCCGAGGCCGACGGACGCTACAGCGGGCCGTTCGCGCAGGATCCCGGCGCCGCGCCGCTTCTGTCCTCGCTCGTCTCCTGGATGACCGCTTCCGACGACGAAGGCGCGGACTACATGATCACGCAGGAGATCCGCAACGGCAGCCATTACGCCGCGCTGGAGCTCGACCCCGCCCGTACCGCCGAACCGTTCCGCAGCACGCCCGTCCTGACCGCCGTCTTCTGCGACGAGGACGGCAGTACCGAGACGCGCACCTTCCCGCTCGCATGGGACGGCCCCGACCGCCTCGCCGCAGAAGTCCCGCTCTCCGGCGGATCCGTCGTGCTCGGCTCCATCCAGTGGGACAACGCGCGGCCGCATCCGCTCGTGCCCGTCGAACTGCCCTATTCCCCCGAATTCCTACCGAACCAGAACACCGGCCGCGAGCTCACCGAACTGCTCCGGGCCGCCGGCGGACGCGAACGCATCGCCATCGAGGAGACCTGGGACGACCTGCCGAAACGCCTCCGCGCGTTCCCGCTCACGCCGATCTTCTGCCTCGCCGCCATCCTGCTGTTCCTGTTCGAGATCGCCGAACGCCGTTTCCTGCTCATCGGACGCTTCTTCCCCGCCAAACAGACGAAGAAAGCCGAGGAAAAAGGTGAGGCGAAGTCCGGCTCCGATTCCGCAGCCGCACCCGGAGTCAAACTCCCGCGCAAACGCAAAAAGGCCGCCCGACCCGCCTCAGGTTCACCCTCGACACCTTCGGGAAGCAATGCTACACAGACATCCGAACCGGATTCCGCTTCGGACCAGCCCGTCGAGCCGCCGCCAGCCGACTCCATTTCCGCCGCGCTGAAACGTGCCCGCCGGAGATAAACAACGTTTTTTCCATCGTTCGCCGCCGTTTTTTACCTCAAACAACAAGTTTCTTGTTTTTTTTCATAACCCAGTTTTGCATTTTTCCTGTTACGGGGTTATATTAAGACCTGAACCATCAGAAAAGGTTTCCAAGCTATACTCAACCTTGAAAGGATTTGCACCATGTCGTTCTCTATCTTCCGAAGCACGTTCGCCGCAGTCTTCGCGTTTCTTCTGGCCGCCGCCATCTTCACCGGATGCGATTCCAAAACGGAAAATGCCGCTTCGGACAAATCCGGCAATGCGAACAGCGCGGAATCGGCAGGCGAGCTGGAAAAAGGTCTTGCCGCGTACAAGCAGAAGGACTACAAGACCGCCTTCGGACATTTCAAAAACGCCGCCGAACAGGGCGACGCCGAGGCGCAGTACCGGCTCGCCGACTGCTATGCAAAGGCGAAAGGCGTGGAAAGAGACTATGAAAAGGCGTTCGACTGGAATATGAAATCGGCGGAACAGGGCTATCCCCTGGCGCGGTTGTGCGTCGGCTTTTATTACGAAGGCGGGATCGGGGTTCGGAGAAATGCCGCCGAGGCGGAGAAATGGATAAAAGAATCGTTTGACGCCGTGCTCAAGCTCGCGGAACAGGGCGACGGCGAGGCGCAATTGTATCTCTCCACGTGTTACGGAACGGGAAGAGGCGTCGAAAGGGACAAGAAAAAGGCGCTCGAATGGAACCGGAAAGCGGCGGAAAACGGCATTGAACAAGCCCAGAAGAATGTCGGCCTGTTGTATCTGATGCAGGAACGGAACGCGAAGGAAGCGGTCAAGTGGCTCCGCATGGCCGCGGAAAACGGCGAGCAGGAAGCAGTATTGCTCTGCGGGCTCATCTACTGGGGCGGCGACGCCTACATTTTCGACGGCGCCGTGGAATCGACCGTTGCGCCGGACTGGAACGAGGCGGAGAAGTGGTTCCGCACGGCGCTGAACGGCCCCTTCGCGGAAGAGGCGAAAAACGCGCTGGCAAATATGGCGGATGCCCGGAAACAGGGCAAAGGACCGGTTACGCTGGAAGACGTCAAGTCCGAGGTCGGCGAGTGGGTTGAGATCTCGGACGAAGACGAGGATGACGAGGACGACGAGGACGACGAATAACAAGGAAGACGGGGCGGGAAACGAATGGCCCCACCCGCCGCCAAGGTCATGGGAAATAGGTCCTATACGACCGACACGACCTATGGGAAAACTATTTCCCGTGAGATTTCAGGAACTCCTCTGCGGCCGGGTCTCCTTGTTCGGCGGCTTCGCGGAGCCAACGGACGCCCTCCGCCTCGTTCTTTTCCACGCCTTTCCCCTCGAATAGCGCCATTCCGAGCAGGGCTTTTCCCTTCATGAAGCCCTGTTCGGCGGCGGCGCGAAACCACTTGACCGCTTCCGCATCATTCTTTTCCACGCCGATGCCCTTCTGATAAAGCCCGCCGAGTGTGCATTGCGCCTCGGGATCGCCCTGTTCCGCGGCGACACGGTAGTTCTTCGCGGCAAGCTCAAACCACTTGTCCGCCTCGGCGGAATCTTTCCGCACGCCGAGTCCGTCGCGGTAAAGCCCCGCCAGCTCGAACTCTGCGCGCGGATCGCCCTGTTCCGCCGACTTGCGAAACACTCCGACAGATTTCCTGTACCAGTAGTCCGCCGCATCGGCATGCCCCTTGCATTCATATGCGAAAGCTAGGAGCCGCATCGCATACGGACTGCCCTGTTCCGCCGGCTTGCGCAGACGTTCGATGGCTTCGTCATACTCCTTTGCAACAGTGATCAGAGTTTCGCCGACTTTGCATTGAGCGTCCGCATGTCCGAATTTCGCGGCTCTTCCCCAGCAGATAAGCGCCTTCTCCATGTCGCGTTCCGTGCCGACAGCCTGTTCATAGCACAATCCGAGCCGGTACAGAGCGTCCGGATCGTCCTGTCTCGCCGCCTCGTAAAACCAGCGGAACGCCGCGTCCCAGTCCTTTTCCACGCCCCTGCCGTCGTAATAACACACCCCAAACCGATACTGCGCCCCGGCATGGCCTTTTTCCGCCGCGGACAGGAATGCCTTCAGCGCGGCAGGATAATCCTCCTGTTCATATGCCGTCAGACCGGCGTCAAACGTCTTTTTCGTTTCCGAGGAGGAATCTGCCGAGACATACAATCCGGCGATGACAAGGATAATAAGCAGCACGAACAGGATACAAAACAGGGAACAGCTGTAGCCGTGCGAATTCGATTCTTCCCCGCTCGATGCGGAATCTTCCTTTACATCCTCGCCGGAAGAGACCTCCGCCGCACCCGACGCGGAAATCGCAGCAAGCTCGGCCGCCGACAGCGGACGATCCGTATCCGGCTGACGGTCCGGGTCCGGCATGACGGATGTTTCCGCATCCTCCTGCGCCGAATCGATTCCGTCCCCGTTCTTTCCGTTCCGTTTTTCCTTCAGATGGTCCATGATCAGGGAACAGACTGCGATGACAGGGAAACTGAGCAGAGACACCAGCACGACCGAAAGCGCCGTACCGATGAGATATCCCAATATCCCCGCCGGATTGCGGTACAGCAGCCGGTAACAGACATGAAAGCCGGCTCCGAGAAATAAGAGGGCGAGGAAGCAATCCAAAAGGATTGTGATGCAGTTTTCCGACAGCTCCCTGAATACTTCTTTCAAAAGCTTCATCATGGCTCCTTGTTTTCCGGGGGAACGGGGAAACTGCCCGTGTCGTGCTCCTCAAGGAAGACCTGCGCGTTTTTGTCGCCCTGTTCGATGGCGCGCATTTTCCTCTCCCCGAGAGGAATAGAAACTATCATAAGGATGATCGCAAAACAGATGAAGAAACCGAGGTAGGAAACATGATGTTCGGCCGGGCCGGGCGCGACCGTTTCGCCCGTTGTTTCAGCGACGGAGGAAAACGGCTCCGGCGGAACATTATTTTCCGGCGATTTCGAAGCCATTATCATTCCGCAGGCGCTCCAGCCGAGAATGATCGCCAGGTCAAGCAGAAGGGCCGTCCCGACGATGCAGTCCAGGAGACTGCGCGGTTCCAAATAGATCAGCATGAACCCGGCGAATCCCCCGCACACGAAGAAAAAGAAGGCGAGAAACACGAACCCGAGAGTGTTCTCGAGTATCTCATATATCTTTTTCCATCGGTTCATTTCGTCTTTCATTCCTTTGCGTTCAACTTCGCGGCAAATGAATTATCATTTCCGTACTATACCACGCGTTCGGACAAATAACAAGCGAAAAAGACAGGATTCACAGCATTTTCCCGAGGAACAAACACAAAAAAGCCTCCTGAGGCACGTCAAGCTTAACCTGCCAGTCAAAGCCCTACGCGAACCAGGAGGCCCGGATGCGAAAGAATCCGCTTACTTTTTGTTCGGCACGAGCTTATCGAAGCCGCAGTAGGGTTTCAGCACGTCGGGGATCGTGACCGTGCCGTCGGCCTGCAGGCGGTTCTCCAGGAACGCGATCAGCATGCGCGGGGGCGCGACCACGGTGTTGTTCAGCGTGTGCGCGAAATACTTCTTGCCGTCCTTGCCGTTCACGCGGATGCGCAGGCGGCGCGCCTGGGCGTCGCCGAGCGTGGAGCAGGAGCCGACCTCGAAATACTTCTTCTGGCGCGGGGACCACGCCTCGACGTCGAGCGACTTCACCTTCAGGTCGGCGAGGTCGCCGGAGCAGCATTCGAGTGTGCGGACCGGGATATCCATGGAGCGGAAGAAATCGACCGTGTTGTGCCACAGGCGGTCGAACCACATCATGCTGTCCTCCGGCTTGCAGATCACGATCATTTCCTGCTTCTCGAACTGGTGGATGCGGTACACACCGCGTTCCTCGATGCCGTGCGCGCCTTTTTCCTTGCGGAAGCAGGGCGAATAGCTGGTGAGCGCGAGCGGGAGCGATTCCTCGGGAAGGATCTGGTCGATGAAACGGCCGATCATGGAGTGTTCGCTGGTGCCGATCAGGTACAGGTCCTCTCCCTCGATCTTGTACATCATGGAATCCATTTCGGCGAAGCTCATCACGCCGGAGACCACGTTGCTGCGGATCATGAAGGGCGGGATGCAGTAGGTGAATCCGCGCCCGACCATGAAGTCGCGGGCGTAGGAGAGGATGCCGGAATGGAGGCGCGCGACGTCGCCGACGAGGTAGTAGAAGCCGTTTCCGGCCACGCGGCGGGCGCTGTCGAGGTCGATGCCGCAGAAGCTTTCCATGATGTCCGTGTGGTACGGGATCTCGAAATCGGGCACGACGGGCTCGCCGAAGCGTTCGAGCTCGACGTTTTCCGTGTCGTTCTTTCCGATGGGCACGGAGGCGTCGATGATGTTCGGAATGACCATCATGGTCTTCAGGAGTTCTTCCTCGACGCGGACTTCCTCGGCGGAAAGCTCGTCGATGCGGGCGGCGTCGCCCGCCATTTCGGCCTTGATCTGCTCCGCCTCGTCCTTCTTGCCCTGGCCCATGAGCTTGCCGATCTCCTTGGAGACGGTCTTGCGTTTGGCGCGGAGGGTTTCGACCTCGGTCTTGATCTCGCGGTTGCGCTTGTCGAGCTCCAGGACCTTGTCGACGAGCGGGAGCTTGCCGTCCTGGAATTTCTTGCGGATGTTCTCGCGGACGGCGTCCGGGTTCTCGCGTACGAATTTGATGTCAAGCATGTTCGGATTCTCCAGTTTCAGCTCAGAATTCCGGCATCGGGAAGTCGGCGCAGAAGTCGATCACCTCGGCGCGGATTGCGGCGAGCGCGGCGTCATCGTCCTTCGCGGCGGCCGCGCGGTCGATGAAGTCGGCGATGCGGAGCATTTCCGGCTCCTTCATACCGCGCGTGGTGACGGCGGGCGTGCCGATGCGGATGCCGCTGGTGACGAACGGCTTTTCGGGGTCGAACGGGATCATGTTCTTGTTGACCGTGATCGCGGCCTTGTCCAACGCGGTGGCGATCTCCTTGCCGGTGGCGTGGCGCGGACGCAGGTCGACGAGCATCAGGTGGTTGTCGGTGCCGCCGGACACGATACGGAATCCCTTGTCGGCGAGCGCGGCGGCGAGCGTGGCGGCATTCTTCACGATCTGCTGCTGGTACGCCTTGAACTCGGGCGACATCGCTTCCTTGAAGCAGATGGCCTTCGCGGCGATCACATGCATCAGCGGGCCGCCCTGG
>JAEEGG010013977.1_pt1 | contig 17079 bp, 10 predicted proteins | sample 9134161 | NCBI WGS metagenome assembly JAEEGG01 (sample SAMN16246543, study PRJNA631951) | gut metagenome | biome: gut microbiome; feature: rumen; material: CR-attached | host: Bos | place: Iran: Karaj | collected 2018-10 | reverse complement strand
GTTTGAAGGTCTCGGCAAAGAGAAAATGAAAGATGTGGTTTATCCCGGAGAGATTTGCGCCATCTTTGGTCTGGAAGATTTCGAAATCGGCGACACCGTGGCCGACATCGAGAACCCCGAACCGCTGAAGCCTATCAAGGTTGACGAGCCGACAATGAGCATGCTGTTCACTATCAACACTTCGCCTTTCTTTGGAAAGGAGGGTAAATATGTTACTTCCAGACATTTGCGCGACCGCCTGTTCCTCGAATTGGAGAAAAACCTGGCGATGAGGGTGGAAGAGACCGACTCTCCCGACCGACTGAATGTGTTTGGTCGTGGTATTCTGCATTTGTCTATTTTGATTGAGACGATGAGAAGAGAAGGGTATGAGCTGCAAGTTGGTCAACCTCAAGTGATTATAAAAGAGATAAACGGTCAGAAGTGCGAACCCGTTGAGCAGTTGACCGTCCTGGTGCCCGAAGCTTTCTCGAGCCGAGTGATAGACTATGTTTCGCGCAAGAAGGGTGATCTGGTTTCCATCGAGACGGTGAACGACCGTGTGCACCTCGATTTCATCATTCCGTCGCGTGGCATCATCGGGTTGCGTAGCCAAATTATGACGGCCACCGAAGGTGAGGCTGTGATGTCGCACCGCTTCATGGAATTCCAACCATGGAAAGGTGAAATTGCCGTGCGTCGTTCGGGCGCGCTCATCGCTATGGAAACGGGGCAATCGCATGCTTACGCCATCGACAAACTGCAAGACCGTGGCACCTTCTTCATCGAGCCTGGCGAAGAGGTTTATGCCGGTCAGGTCATCGGTGAGCATATCCGTCAAGACGACCTTGTGGTGAATGTGTGCAAGTCGAAGAAATTGTCCAATATGCGTGCTGCAGGTAGCGATGAACGTATGAAAATCGCGCCGGCTCTTAAGATGTCGCTGGAAGAAAATATGGAGTTTATCGGTGAGGATGAATATCTTGAAATCACACCTAAGTCATTGCGACTCAGAAAAATAATTTTGGACGAGTTGGAAAGAAAAAGAGCTGCCAAGAATGATTAAGATGGATAAAGAGCGTTTCTTGTCGTTGTTCCTTGAGGAGTTGAAGGAGAACAGGGCTCTGTATCCTTATTATAAATTGGTGGATGGTACTGACAGCCGCCGCCAGTTCCGCCAGGCCTATTTCATGCAACGGCTGTCGTATCTCGAAAAGTACATCGACTTCTCGTCGTCGCCCGCCATTTTGGATTGCGGTTGCGGCTTCGGAACGACTGGCCTCTTTTTGGCGATGAACGGGTGTGCCTCGCGTGGCACCACGCTCGAGTTTTACGCCGACCAGATTGAGCGCCGTCGCCAATACTGGAGCCAATTTGGCGATGTGTCGCTGTTTGACTATGCCTACGAGAATATCTTCGACACGCCGCCGGCTGCCAATAGTTACGACTATATCATCCTGCAAGACACTTTGCACCATATCGAGCCGGTGGAAAAAGGTCTCGAAATTCTATGCACAGCCCTGAAGCCTTCGGGTAAACTGATTCTGATAGAGGAGAATGGTGGCTCGTGGCTCAAATCGCTGATGCTCTTTTTGCAAAGAGGTAACCGCCGCGTGGTGGAGATTTATGACGAGCGACTGCAGAAACACGTTCAGATGGGCAACGAGAATATCCGCTCCGAAAGGCAATGGCGGCAGCTATTTCAAAAAACGGGCTTTGTAGTTGACGACGCTTCGGTGCAATATATTCGCCTGCTGCCCCCCATGGCTTATCGCCATCAGCCAGCCGACAAGGTCATCGCCAAAGAACAACACTTGTCCACGCGATGCCCCTTCCTCAAGCATCACTTTTGCATGGGATTGAATATGGTACTGGAGAAGAACAAATAACAAAGAACAAATTCAAAGTTCAGAATTCAAAGAGATTCCTTCGGTTGCTAACGCAACCTTGGAATGACAACACCAACAATAAGTCTTAACTCCTTAGTTTCTTAACTTCTCACTTCTCACTGTTCACTTTAACAACTCAACAATTTTCAGTTTTCAGTTCTCAGTTCTCAGTTCTCATCTCTCATCTCCCTAACCAACCCTTCAACATCCTCTTCCGTCGTGTCCCACGAGGTGACAAAGCGCACTTCGTCGTTAAACTCGTTCCAGACGTAGAAGAAGTATTTCTGTTGTAGGCGGAGGTAGGTCTCCTTGGGTATTTTTACTAGCAGGATGTTGGCGTCGGTGGATTGAGTGAACTCGTAGCGGCCGAGGCTCTCAATGCCTTGGCGCAGTTGGCGGGCCATGGCGTTGGCATGGGTGGCGTTTTGCAGCCAGAGGTCATCTTCGAGGTAGGCGCTGAACTGTGCCGACACATAGCGCATCTTGGAGTAGAGTTGTGCCGACTGTTTTCGCAGATATTTCAGATTTTCAGCCAGTTCTGGTCTGAGCGTGATGACCGACTCGGCCATCATCAGTCCGTTTTTGGTGCCGCCGAAGCTGACAATGTCCACGCCGCAATCTGTTGTCAGTTGTCGTAGTGACAGACCCAATGCGGCGGCTGCGTTGGCCAGGCGTGCTCCGTCGAGGTGCAGGTACATGCCGTATTGGTGGATATAGTCGGCAATCTGACGGATTTCCCCAGGCTGGTAAACCGTGCCCAGTTCGGTGCATTGCGAAATATAGACCACTTTAGGTTGGGAGTGGTGTTCAAAGCCCCAGTTGTAGAGTTGGGGGTGTATCAGTTCGGGTGTAAGTTTGCCGTCGGGAGTGGCAATCTCTTTCAGTGCAGCGCCCGTCATGAAGACAGGAGCCCCGCACTCGTCAACGGCGATATGGGCCGTGGTGGCAGAGATGATGGAGTTGAAGTTGCTGGTGCAGGCACGCAGTGCAATGACATTGGCGCCGGTGCCATTGAAGACGAAAAAGGGTTCAGCCTCTTCGCCGAAGGCCTCTTTAATTTTAAGGCGGGCGGCTGCCGTCCACGGGTCGTCGCCGTAGGCAATGGCGTGGTCGCGGTTGGCTTCTTCCAAGGCCTTCATCACCTTGGGATGCACGCCTGAGTTGTTGTCGCTTCCAAAACTTCTCATGACTCTTTTCTCTTTATTAAGTCCAACACCACCTCGGCGGCTCTGTCGGAGGCACCGCTGTGCCCCAATTTCTGTATCATCTTTTCGTAACCTTGCGAGATTCTCTGTTGGGTGGCGGGGTCGTGCAACAGGGCGTCCAGCTCGTTGGCGGTCCGCTGGTCGTTGAAGTCGGCCTGGATCAGTTCCGTCACAACAGGCGCGTCGCTGATAAGGTTGACCAGAGAAATATAATTGATACCTTTGATTAGATGTTTTGCAATGAAGTAGGAAATCCAGTTGCCACGGTAGCAAACCACTTGTGGCACTTTGAACAAGGCTGTCTCCAGCGTGGCCGTACCCGAAGTGACTAGGGCGGCGGTGGCGTTGTGGAGTAGGGGGTATGTCTGTGATAGGACAGTTGCAATTTTCTGTTTTCCAATCAGTTTGTCGTAGAAAGAGCGCGGAATCCAGTTGACAGTCGATACAACAAACTGGTAATCGGGGAACCTTTCTTGCATGCGAATCATGCGTGGCAGCATAGCCTTGATCTCCTGTTTGCGACTGCCGGGCAGCAGGGCGATGATGGGTCGCTCGTCGAGGTGGTTCTCCTCTCTGAAACGGCGTGACAGCTCTTCGGCATCTTCCTCTTTGGGTACGGCATCCAGTAGGGGATGTCCCACATAGTGAACGGGGTAGTTGTATTGGGCGTAGAAGGCCTCCTCGAAAGGCAGGATGACCATCATGGCATCCACACAAGCCTTGATTTTGTGTATGCGGTTTTTCTTCCAAGCCCAAATCTGCGGTGATATGTAGTAGGCCACCTTGATGCCGTTCTCTTTGGCAAATTCGGCAATGCGCAGATTGAAGCCAGGGAAGTCAACCAAAATCAACACATCGGGTTCATAGAGCAGTATGTCCACTTTGCAGACCGCCAGGTTGTTAAGCACGGTTCTGAGGTGGGTGAACACTTCGAAGAAGCCCATGAAGGCCAGGTCGCGATAGTGCTTGATGATTTCGCCACCTTGTTGTTCCATCAGGTCGCCACCCCAGCAACGGAAGTCGGCTTCGGGGTCCTTGCGTTTGAGGGCTTTCATCAAATTGGAAGCATGTAAATCACCAGAGGCTTCTCCTGCTACTATATAATATTTCATAAGTTGATAGTTAGAGGCTAGTTGCTTGGGTTGACATAATAAAACATCCTTCGAATAAAATGTTTATTCGAAAGATATTCTAGCATATTGAGTTAGTGTGATTTCCTCTATTGTTGCGGTGCAGCGGGAGTGCTACCATCGTCAAACTTGAAGGATACGGGCATGGTGTAGAGCGAGCGCACATCCTTGTTGTCTTTACGGGCGGGTGTCCATTTGGGCATCTTTTTAACCATGTCAACAACAGCCTGGTCGCATTCAGGAGTGAGGGAGGTGGTAATGTTGACATCACCTACGCTGCCGTCCTTCTCAATGACAAACTCAACAACTACGTCGCCAGTTACGTTTTCTTTTCTTGCCTTCTTGGGGAATTTGAGGTTGGTGCCGACAAATTGGGAAATGCCGACAGTGCCACCCTTGAAGACGGGAGCCTCATCGTAGGCTGTGTAAACGGTGTTGTCTTCCTCAACAGTAGCATCTTCCTGTGCCATAGTAAGCATAGGTGCGCATGCGAAGAACAGCGTGGCGGCTAATAATAAACAGAGCTTTTTCATAATTTGTAATTTATGGTTATTTATTTTCTCGCTAGATGATAACTTCGTTCAACTATATTATAATCTTGCAAAATTACAAAAAAATATTTTAGTCAAACAAAAAAACACCGATTTTAAAATTCAGAGTTCAAAATTCAGAAAACGTAACTCCTTAGTTTCTTAACTTCTTCACTTCTCACTATTCACTTCTCACTCCACACTCCAATAATTTTCCTCTTTGTGATTGCTTTTTTGTTATCTTTGCTGCCCTTAATCGGAACAATACTAATAACCATTAAAAACGATTACAATTTATGGAATCAAAGGACCTTCTACACCCTGAACTTGATGAAAATCAAAATCTTGAGGTGAATGCCGGCACTTCTGACGAAGTCCAAAATCATGCGAATGACAATGAATGCAATCCTGCTGAAAATGCAGAAGAACCCATCGAAACTAAGGAAACAGCCACCACGGAAGAACCTCAGGTAACGGCAGAGACTATCGAGCCCGAGCAACCTGTAGAACCTGCAGAAACACAAGCTCCCGCCGAGGAACCTGTGGCAGAACCCGTAGAAACACCCGCCGCATCAGTGGAGGATATGGTGGCCGAAATTGAAAACGCCAACGCTCAAGAGCCCGAAGAGGTGGCCGATGAGGCTGCGGAAGAACAAAACGAGGTTGCTTCGACTGAAAAGATTGAAGCCGAGTATGCCGAAATGGACTTCCCCAAGTTGGTTGAAGAACTTCAGAATGTACTGAACAATATGTCCTACACGGAAGGTAAGCCTCGTGTTGGCATTCTGAAATCGAAAATTTTGGATTGCATCAAAAAAGCCAAACAAGCAGAATTGGCAGCCTTTATTGAGGCTGGCGGCAATAAGGAAGAGTTCGTACATACTCCCGACGAGTTGGAAAACCAATTCGACGCTGCAATGAAACTCTTTAAGGAGAATAAAGATAAGTTCATCGAAAAACTGGAAGCTGAGAAACAGCAGAATCTGGAAACCAAGCAGTCGATTATCGAGGGATTGAAAAACCTGATTGAAAACGAATCAGACCTGAAAATCCTCAACGATAAGTTCAAAGAGTATCAGGCTCAATGGAAAGCCGTAGGTCCTGTGCCTCAAAACGAGTCGACCAACTTGTGGCAGAACTACCATTATTATATGGAGAAGTTCTTCGACATTATTAGAATAAACAAGGAACTGCGCTCGCTTGATCTCAAGAAGAACCTTGAACAGAAAATCAAACTCTGCGAAACCGCTGAGTCATTGCTGCTTGATGATTCCATCAACAAGTCGTTCAAAGTGCTGCAGCAGTTGCACAACGAGTGGAAGGAAATCGGTCCCGTGGTTGAGGATAAGAAAGAGGAGATTTGGGAAAGATTCAAAAATGCCTCCGATCAGATTAACCAACGTCGCCGTGAGCATTACGAGAAGTTGTATGCCGAGCAGCAGAACAACTACAATGCCAAAGTGGTTCTTTGCGAGCAGGCAGAAGAGCTGGTGGCTTCGGAGCCGAAGAATGTTAAAGAGTCGAATGCTGTGAGCGAGAAGTTGACTGAACTGCTCAAGGTTTGGAAAACCTTGGGACCCGCTCCCGCCAAACTGAATGATGAGATTTGGGAACGCTTCAAATCGACACTGAACAAGTTCTTCCAGGCCAAGAAGGAGTATTTCCAGCAGCTGAAAGACACACAGATGCAGAACTACAACCAGAAACTGAACCTCGCCATCCAAGCCGAAGCAATTGCCCTTCGCACCGATTGGAAAAAGGCAACAGAGGATATTCTGGCTCTGCAGAAAGAGTGGAAAGAAATCGGCCCCGTGCCGCGCAAACACTCCGAAACCATCTGGAAACGCTTCCGCTCGGCTTGCGACAAGTTCTTTGAGAATAAATCGCACTATTTTGCTAATATCCAAGATATTGAACAAGAGAATTTGCAAAAGAAGGAAGATCTCATCAAGCGCATCCTGGAATATGAATTTGGCGATGACCGCAATGCCAATATGGATGTGATGAAGGCCTTCCAGCGCGAATGGACCGAACTGGGCCATGTGCCAAGAAAAGACAAGGACCGCATCTATACCGCCTATCGTGAAGCCGTGAACAAACGTTTCGCCGATATGAAGGTGAGCGCCGAAGAGTTCAAACGCGACAGTTTCAAAAACAAAATCGACACCATATTAAGTAATCCTGATGCCGACCGTCTGTTGGATAAGGAGAAACGTTTCCTCTCCAACAAGTTGACACAGTTGAAAGAAGATGTGGCTCTTTGGGAGAACAACCTGGGATTCTTCGCCAATTCGAAGAATGCAGATTTGCTTAAGGAAGAGTTTGTAAAGAAGATTGAGGCGGCTAAACGCGAAATCAAGGATTTGGAATACAAGGTGAAGATGATGTCGTCAAAGAAGGACAAGGAGGAGTAGGCGATGAGTAATATTCGTGAGTCTATTCAGCAGAGCATCGCTGTCAAACAGGCCATCTTGGAAGATGCCGGGATGATCAGTAAGATTGAGCAAGTGGTTGACATTTGCGTCAAGTCGCTGCGAGCAGGTGGCAAGATTCACTTCTGTGGCAATGGTGGCAGTGCAGCCGACGCACAGCATCTGGCTGCAGAGCTGTCGGGCCGTTTCTACATCAATCGCCCTGCCTTGAACGCCGAGGCACTGCATTGCAACACCTCCTATTTGACAGCCGTGGCCAACGACTTCGGTTATGTGCATATCTTCTCGCGCTTGGTGGAAGGAACCGCCAAGGCTGGCGATGTGGTCATCGGCATCTCCACATCGGGCAACTCCGAGAATATTGTGGAGGCCTTTGAGAAGGCTCGTGAGATGGGTGTGGCTACGGTAGCCATGACCGGCGAGGCGGGTGGTAAGATGCAGATGGCTGATGTGCTGCTCAATGTGCCTTCGAAAGTGACGCCGCGCATTCAGGAAAGCCATATCCTGATAGGCCACATTATTTGCGAATTGATTGAAAAAGAAATGTTTAGCAAATAGTTATGAGTACGCAAGCCGATAAGTTGTCTTTGCTTCAACAGTTGAAGGCGAAGAAGAATGCCGTCATCCTGGCTCACTATTACACGATGCCTGAAGTGCAAGTTGCAGCCGACTTTGTGGGCGATAGCCTCGCTTTGGCTCAAGCCGCCGCCCAAACGGATGCCGATATCATCCTCTTTGCCGGTGTGCATTTCATGGCTGAGACGGCCAAGATATTGAACCCGACGAAGAAGGTGCTTCTGCCCGAGTTCTCCGCCGGCTGCTCTTTAGCCGACAGTTGTCCGGCCGATAAGCTGGCTGCCTTTATGCAACAGCACCCCGACCACCTGCTGTTGAGCTATATCAACTGCTCGGCTGCGGTGAAGGCAATGTCGTATTGTATCGTCACTTCTGGCAATGCGCTCCGTGTGGTCGATTCGATGCCCAAAGATGCTAAGATCATCTTCGCTCCCGACCGCTGGCTCGGCAGCTTCATCAATCGCGAACTGGACCGCCACATGATTCTGTGGGACGGTGCTTGCCATGTGCACGATCAGCTGACAGCCGACGATGTGCTCCGTATGAAAAAGCGTTACCCCAACGCCCTCGTGCTGGCGCATCCCGAGTGCCGCCCCGAGGTGCAGCAGAATGTTGACTTTGTCGGTTCTACTGCCGCCATGCTCAAATATGTCAAGAATAGCGATCATGAGGAGTTTGTCGTGCTGACAGAAGAGGGTATCCTCTACGAAATGCGCAAACAGAACCCTGACAAAATATTGCATGCCCTCTCTGAACCGGAGCCACAACATATCGGTTGTGTCGATTGTCTCGAATGTAAGTATATGAAGATGAATAATCTGGACAATATGATTCAGGTGCTCACCGACGAGACCCCGGAACTGTTGCTGGATGCCGAAACCATCGAAAAAGCCCGCATCCCCATCGAACGAATGCTAACGTTCAAATAAGCCGTGTCTTCAATAAAGAAGTTCAAAGAACAAAATTCAAAATTCAAAAAAATCAAACTTGCATTTGTTCTCTGTTCTTTGTTCTTTGTTCTTGAATTCTGAATTCTGAATTTTGAATTCAGTTTCTCTGTTCTTAATTATGCATTGTGCATTGTGAATTGTGCATTTTTCAATCCAGGTACACCAACTGTCCCTTCACCTTTTCGTACCCCATCTCTTTCAGCAGAGCCACATAGCTGTCAATCTGCTGCTGGTACTCGTCGTGTTGCTGCCCTGTCTTGTAGTCTATCACCATCACTTCGTTCCCATTGATAACCACTCTGTCGGGGCGGTGGTCGTGGCCTTGGCTGTCAGTGATGGTCACTTCGTTGAGTGCTTGCACCTCGGGACTGAAGTAGGGCTTTAGTTGCTCGTCGGTTAGGATGCGGTGCAGAATTTCTCGTGCCTTGGGCTCAAACTGCTTGTCAATAGCAATTTCCATCTCGGCCAATTCTTGCTCGCTTTGCGGAAAATGAGTTAGCGAGGCGAGGTAGTCGTGCACGGCAATACCTTGTTGCTGCTCCTCACTGGGCGTTGGGGTAGGGGGAAGCAGACTCGCCGGCGTAAACGAGCTGGTCTCTATTTGTTCGATGGATGTCGAGCATTTTGTTTCTCTCTCTCTTTGGGTGTGTTGATAATCGGCATCGCCAAATAGATATTCGTTGTCACCAACTTTCGTCAAGTTGCTCTCGATGGTGTTCAGATAGCCGCTGATCAACTTGGCGTAATTGCCCTTGCTGTCTTTCTCTCCTGTGATGATGTACAGAGCTTCGCGTGCACGGGTCTGGGCAACATATATCGTGTTGATACTGTCGATGTAAGCGGCTTGTTTCTCTTTCTCAGCAAAGGATTTAAAGCATTCAAGTTTGCTCGCTTCGATGTCAATTTTAACGGGAATATAAGGTAGCGTGCTCTCTTCTTTGTCGGGCTGATACCAAAGGGTGCTTGGCTTTCCTTCCTGGTATTTGTTTAAAGGAATGATGACAACAGGGAATCCCAATCCTTTCGATTTGTGTATGGTGGTCACGGTGATGGCGTTGTCTTCACGGCTCGACACAACAGAGAGGGAACCCTGTTTCTGTTCCCACCATGTCAGAAATTGTGAAATGCTGTCGGTCTGCTTACTGCTGAAATCGAGCAACGTGTCCATAAAGCGGATGAGGTACGCATCACTACTGGTGAGACAAAAGGTCTGGATGAGCTCCTTGACTAGGGTGAACAGAGGCAGAGTGGTGAGCCGCTCGCACTGGAGGTCTATCCCGTAACTCTGTAGCAGCGTGCGGAATGAGGCGTCGTTGGGGTCGCTTATTTGGTCCATCTCGTGGTTGAAGGTCTCTTTGCTGCCTTTTTGTTGTCTCAAATAATTGATAATCTGAAATTTGGCTAATGTGTCAAGAGGGTTGCTGAGATATTGCAGCACATTGACAATGAAGTTGACTTCGCACGATGCGGAGAGTAGGAGAGAGTCTTCCGAAATGACAGGATGCCCCGCCGCCGCAAGGTCCTGTGCCAATTCCGAACTCTTGTTCCTGTTGCGTGTTAGCACGGCCATGTCGCGATATTGGAATCCTCGCTTGAGCGCATCTTCTACCATCTGCAGGGTCATCTTGCTCAAGAACTCTCCCGAATTCTCCTCCTTGGGCTTGAAATGAATGGAGACGAAGCCCGTCAGTTGATTACGCTCGTCAGTCTTTTGAGTCTCTTTATAAAAAGAAATCTCGTTCTCCAACGTCTTGAAACAGTTGTTGTTGAACTCGATAATGTAGCGTGCCGATCGGTGGTTGGTGTCCAAGGCAACCACATCGAAAGCATTCGTCGGGATGTTTTGCCTCTTGAACTCTTCGTCACTCGATAAGGAAGCCAACAGCTCGGCGTCGCCACCGCGGAATCGGTAAATGGCCTGCTTCAGGTCACCGAAGATGATGGTCTCTCCGCCTTCGGATAGCGCATTGCGGATGAGCGGCAGCAGGTTGGTCCATTGCATTTGCGAGGTGTCCTGAAATTCGTCAATGAAAAAGTGGCGGTATTTGTTGCCTATCTTTTCGTAGATGTAGGGCGCCTCTTCGTCTTTTATCTCTTCGTAAATCTTGGCGTTGGTCTCAGACAAATAGAACAGGTTGTCGCGCAACTTGATGTCGTCCATAATCTCCTTTAAGTCAAAGAGCAACATTAAAGGCGTTAACGATTGGCTCATTTTCGCGCACTTCACATACTCATCTCTGTTGTGCATGATGGTGTCAAGCAGTACGCAAAGTTCATCAAAGTGGGCGGCGTCTTCTCCTTTTTTGGTGAAGGAGCCGTTCACCATCCCTTTTTCTATGTAAGTGTTGAGTTTTAAATCGGGAAAATTTTTTGGTACTTTGGCAAACCAATCATAAAGTCCCCTCTTGCCCTGAAAGAACACAGTTTCATTTCCGATGGTGTTGACCAGCTCGTTACCGCGCTGTGCCGCTTCCATGGTCCGATTGCGGCATTGGCTCATCCGTTGGGCTGTATCTTGACGTAAGGTGTCGCAGGCCTGCAGGAATTCGGCTCTGTCAAGTTCTTCTAAAGCTCTAATGGCTTGATAGTTCTGTTCTTTGTAGATGTATTCCGAGAGAATGTTCGTCAGGCTGTTCTCTATCTTCCATTTGCCACTATCTTCCATCTGTTTGTCAATGAGCGACAAAATACGCTGCGACAGCGCTCTGTTCTCTTGCGACATCTTGTTGATTAACAAGTCAATGGCCTGTTCGTAGAGCTCGTCTAACGATATCTCCACATTGAAGTTCATGTTAAGGTGCAGCTCGTAGGCAAACGATCGTATGATGCGTTGGAAAAAACTGTCTATAGTGCTGATAGAAAAGTTGTTGTAGTCGTATAGGATAGCTTCCAACAGTTGCTGCGACTTCTCCCTCATGAAGGTCTCTCTCTTGCCGGCGTCGTTCAATTCGGGGTGCTTGTGCCGACAACGCTCAGCGATTTTATCGTACACATTCTTTTCCCCTACACTGTATTGGTCAATGGGTGTATGAGCAAATAGTTTCAGATAGAGGATGATGCGCTCTTTCATCTCGGCCGTGGCGTTGTTGGTAAAGGTGATGGCCAAGATGTGTCTGTATTGTTCAATGTTGAGCAAGCATAGCGACAAATATTCAATGACCAGCGAAGTGGTCTTCCCCGAACCTGCCGATGCATTGTACGTCTTGAACATAATTTTTTATTTGTTCTTTGTTCTCTGTTCTTTTAATCGTGCATTGTGAATTGTGAATCGTGAATTATCTCCGATCCAACCTATTCAGTCCTGCCACTGCCGGCTCAAAGTTGGCCGAAATCTCTTTGCAGCGCAAATAGTCCCTGCGTGCATCCTCGTTGCGACCGAGGTTCTCGTAGGCTACGCCGCGGTTGCAGATGGCGTTGATGAAGTTGGGGTCCGCCTCGATGGCTTTGCTGAAGAAGTTGACAGCCTCTTCGTAATTGCCTAAGTAGTTGAGATATATGTAGCCGATGTTGTGCAGCGCGTGTTTGTTCTTGGCGTCGATGGAGAGCAGGATTTTGTATTGCTCGATGGCTTTTTCGTATTCGCCCAACTCCTGATACAGCATCGCTAAATTGTAGTTGATTTCGATGTTGTTCGGGTCAACTTGCAGGGCGTTTTGGTAGTAGGTGGCGGCCAATGGATTCTTTTTCAGTTGATACAGATATCCCAGCTCCAAAAAGGCTTTCACCTCCGTCGGGTCTTGGTCGATGACCAGCTGCAGCATGCGGATGGCGCCCACCGTGTCGGCTTGGTCCTTCAGACAGAAGGCGCGGATGAGGTGTGCTCTGGGGTTGTGGTTTCTTTTGGCGATGGCTTCATCCAACGTTTCGTTGCATTGCGGATACATTTTGAGGTGGTAGTACAGCTCGGCCAGCTTCAGTCGTGCCTCGTTGTTGTCGGGGTCCATGGTGATGACCTTCTCCAAGGTCTCTTCCGTCAGGTCGGTTTCGCGTTGAGCGAAGTACAAATCCGACAAAGTGAGCCAATACTTGGCTTGCGTCGAGTCGAGCTTAATGCTCTGCATAATGTCTTGTAAAGCACTGTCTATGACTGCTTTACCATAGTAGTAATTGGCTCTTTGGAAGTACAGCTCCGGGTCGTCGGGGTGCTTGTCAATCTGTTGGCAAAGGGTTGCCAAAGTGGGGTCGAGGTTGGCGTAATCTTTGCTGTTTTTATGCTTACAAGAACCTGAAAAAATGGCTATAAAAATAATTGTATAGATAAAAAATCGCTTATTCATTTTGTTTTTGTTGAGATATTTTTAGAATGTTTTTAACAAATCAACCTAATTTTGGAAGCTAACATGTTGAGGGCAAAATTAGTGATTTTTTTTGGACGAAAAGCAACAAAAAATAGGGGATAATGGGCTTTGATTTTTGATATGCTTCTTTTGCTTGATTATTCAAACTTTACGGCCGTTTTTGTTGCCAAAAAATCACCATTTTTTTTTCATTTGATAGGCAAAATGCGCTAAAAAGCTTGATTATGCAGCGATTTAGAGCTTTTTTATTCAAAAAAATCAAAAAATAATAAATTGATTATCAAAGCATTATGGTTTTATGTGAAAAATATGCAGATTTTTTTTGATTTTGTTGTTGTTGTTGTTGGAATTTTTGTAATTTTGCAAGTTGAATATAAAAAGGACAAAAATGAAGAAAAGCTCGAAAAACTGTAACAAATCCGCCGAAAGGGCGTACTATTGCGGGAGTTATATTAATGATTTCCCGCGCATTATGAGAAACGAAACAATTTCAAAAGCAAATAAATAATTCAAAATCAAACTATTAATAATTAAATTCAAAGTGATGAAAAAGTTTATGATTTATTTCCTGATGGCGTTCCTAGTAATAGGGACTTGCCAAGCTCGAAGTGAAGTTGTCACAGGGAATTTAGCGAACGCGAAAGCGTTGACTTACGCTTACTCCCCGACGATTTCGCAATGTCTGACTTCACATCCATTTGCGGCGCCCCTGCCTGTCACCGATGACACATGGGATGACGTAGAAGTAGGTATTGGTATTGTGGACCTTGATAATCCACAAACCGAAGCCGAATTAATGGAGAACACAAGTGTTCAGTTGTGGCTCTATTTGGGTGATGATGACCTGTTTGATCTCACGAAGACCAAATGGGAAATGAAGAAAGGCGATGAAACCGAATGGACAGAGTTGCCAGACTTTACCGGTAAGGACTCCGTTGTGACCGATGCGGCAAATAGTAATGGCACGCTGTTCTATCGTGTGACGGCTTATAACAAGTCCAACCCGTCCTTGTCGAAGTCGGCTGAGTTGAAAATTACCTATTTGGATGCTCAACACTATCCGGGCTTTTCAGTAATGGCAAAGACAGTCGCCATCAATCCCAACAATCCCACAGCACCTTTTACAGCTATTGTGGCTCAGGATGTCTGCGGTACAGGTGTGTTCGGCTTGCAGTTGACCACTCAGAACGACGATGGTCGTGCCACCGATACGTTGTATTTCCGTTTCTATGACCAAGACGGAAAATTGTTGGACACCAAGAAGAGAGATCCTCTGGATGTTAGCTCATCCGATAACCGTGGTTCTGGCTTCATCGTAGATGCAACCCCGTATGTGGATGCAATGAAGGCTGAACATGTAACAAGTAAAGCAATCTCTTTCTATGGTACCATCACTACTGTGAAGGGTCCCAACTCTATTAGCACCTTCACTCCTGTAATTTACTCACAACCTGTTACGGTTACGTTCCACACCGCTCCCGAAGTTGATACTTATGTAGCTTCCAACAAGCAGACAGTATGTGTGGGAGATACATTGGAAATTGCTGCCAAGATTGTAGAAAACACGGGTTTGGATAATGTTGTTAACTATTTTGGTTGGGACATTGTTGGTGTTGATGAATCTGGTTCGAATTGGACTACGATTCAAGCTTCATCACGCCCAGAACAAGTTATTGGTAATGCAGAGAAACAGTTGTATAAGACCGATAACACTCCTAATTACGACACGATTCGTGCTCGCGTGGAAGTTTATCAGAGCGATTTCTTGAAGAGCCAAGGTTGCTACGCTACCGACACAATCGATGTGGTGGTTTACGACAATCCTACCATCAGCGTTGAGGCTAGACCTGATACCATCTGCGTTTCCGATACGCTGCGTGCTGTAGCTTCTGTAAAAACCGTTGACCATCGTCTGACTGGTATCAATATGAACTACACTTGGTATTCATGCGACGATGCTCAAGGAACTAATCCGCAACAAGTTCAAACAGGTTCCACCAAGGGCGATTCTGAATTCAAGGTTGCTCTGGAAGGTGATCCTGGTGTATATTATTATATGGTAGAAGCTAAATACGATAGTACCGACATCCCTGGTTGTGAAACCGAGCCTACTATGATGAAGGTTGTCGTAATCGCTCCTCCTGTATTTGACTTAGTTACTACTGATACCCTCTGCTATGGTGGTTCTGCTAACCTTGAAGCTAATGCTACCATAGAACGTCATGATGGTATCATGGGTTATTTGTGGGAATCAATGGCTAACGACAAAACAACCGTTACCGATACGCTTCCTATCAAGCATTTCTCGACAGATAATCGTATGGTTGAAACTGGTGAATTGACCGTTGACACCTTCTTCCGCGTAACCGCTCAATACGGTTTCTATGGAGTAGATCAACAGTTCACCGCATTCAAAGGTTGTAAGGTTGATAGCATCATCCAAGTGAAGGTTTATCCCGATCCCGAAATCACCTTCTTCCCCGAAGATTTCACCATGTGTAAGGGCGGTGACTCTACTTTGTTGGTTCGTGCTACCAATAATGCTGAACCTATTTCAAAACTGTATTATGCATGGCAAATCAACGGTCGCGACGCCGGTAGTACAGACACTGTCCTGACATTTGCTACAACTGCGAATACCAACCCTGGTGTTTACCAAATTACCGTGATGGTTTACAACCAAGAGAAAGTTCATGAATCTTGCTTGGCTTATGACACCGTGAATGTTTCGGTTATCGAACCAGCTCAAATCGAGTTGACCGATGCTGATTCTATCTGCTACGGTGGTACTGCTTTCGTTGAGGGCCCTGCTCTTACGGTTGACAGTTGCGCTGATATGAACTTCAAATATTTCTGGTCAGAAGGCGAAGGTGCTTCACACACCGCTTGGACCAAGAAAGACACTATTGATTTGAATTGCAGCGAAGTGGATGCCGATCGTATGTATTCTGTTAAAGATAAATTGGATCTGACCGTTGTTAACAAGGACTTCGATACTTTGCAGAACAATACGGCTAAGTTCTACTTCAACCTGGTAAGCGATATGCCTGGTTGCTCTGTAAAAGACTCAACCATGATTTATCTCTATCCAGATCCTGTAATTAGCGACATTGAGGATACTACATTTACATGCGAAGGTGAAGACTATGACATCTATGTTTCTGTTAATCCGAGTGTAACCACTTCTATGCCTTATACGCGCAATGTTAATTATACCTATATATTAGTAAGCGCTCCGACTGAATTCGGTGTAACCGTTCCCGACACCTTGCAATCAACGGTTAGCACTTATTCAGATGTTCCTGGAATCAGCAATGTATTTAGTAAATATACCACACAGGGAGAGCCTGCTGATAGAAAGAAGGTTGTAAAAGGTAACTACGATTTTGTATTGGTAGTAGAAGATGCTGAAGGTTTGGGCTGCGACACCCGTGATACTTTCACCGTGGTAGTTGTAGATGATCCTTCTATCCTCGTTCCTAACGATACGCTGATGTGCGAAGAAGGTGAAATTCCTATGACCTTCACCGTTATCAATCCGGCTGCCAAATATTCAGCTCAAAGAGCAGATATGGGCAAACTGTATTATAGTTTCCATTTGATACATCCCGCAGACCCGACTAATGAGTATTCTAAATATTACGATACTCAACTTGTTAAGGATACCGAAGAGGTAGAAATCACTTTCAATAAAGAGTTTGTTGAAAGTTTCAATAATATGCCTGATTTCGAACCCAACGAAAAACCCTATCGCTTGGTAATGTCAGTTTACGCTGGCTGCTCAGGTTGCGCTTGTAGTGCTATTTCCGACACCGTTGACGTTTATGTTGATGCTCAACCTGATGTTGAATTCGAATACACTTCAACTGAAGTATGTCCTGGTGCAAATGTAGTATTTGGTGGTGCAGCACTCGAAGATGAGTACCTGACCGCAGAGAATCCTTTCAAATACTTCTGGAAGGCTCTCAATACTGCCGATACTGTAACATTCACTTCTACTCCTGATCGTAAGAAGAGTATTACCGATACATTGGATATTGACTACACCGCTCCGGTTGCAACCAATATCTATGCTATGGATACGGTAATC
>JAEEGG010013976.1_pt1 | contig 17080 bp, 13 predicted proteins | sample 9134161 | NCBI WGS metagenome assembly JAEEGG01 (sample SAMN16246543, study PRJNA631951) | gut metagenome | biome: gut microbiome; feature: rumen; material: CR-attached | host: Bos | place: Iran: Karaj | collected 2018-10 | reverse complement strand
CAGTTCTTCTACTGGTTCTACCCCTTTGACGAGGGTCACAGCAAGTATGGCTGGGAAGAGGTTAACGGCCACAGCCAGGGCATCGACATCGACCTGAAGGAGCTGAAGGACATCTGCACCCGTGCTGCCGATGAGCTGAACGTGGTCATCTACGGTGGCGACTGCATCGTTGATCCTGACGGCACCATCCGCATCATCGACTTCAATGACTGGCCCAGCTTCGCACCGTGCCGCAACGAGTCGGCCCCGCACATTGCAAAGGCTGTGCTGGCGCTGGCCAAGGCCCATCTGGGACTGTAATCAACCATTTATCATCAAAACCACACTGAGCATGACATTAAAAGAAGAGTATCAGGCGTCGCTCAAATCGTCGGACACCGAGGAGTGGTTCGACCTGCACTTCCATCGTCCGCTGGGTTTCCTGTGGGCAAAACTGTTTGAGAAACTGGGCGTGAGCCCCAATGCGATTACCATTGCCAGCATCTTTATGGGAGTGGCAGGCGGTATCCTCTTGTATTTTGGCCAGCCTCATCTGGCCTGGCTCAACTGGGTGGGTATGCTGCTCATCACGTGGGCCGACACGTTTGACAGTGCCGACGGCCAATTGGCTCGCCTCACGCAGCAGTACTCGCGCATGGGCCGCATCCTGGACGGCGTGAGCGGTGACTTGTGGTTTGCTGCCATCGGCTTTGCACTGGTGTTCAGGGAACTGGACTTTGGCGACAGCTGGACTGGTCCCAATTACTTTGCCGAGCACGAGTGGCTGATTTGGGCCTTGGGCATCGGTTCGGGCTTGAGCCATGCTTTGCAGGCTGCAATGGCCGACTGCTACCGTCAGTTCCACCTGTTCTTCCTCAAGGGGCAGCAGGGTAGTGAGCTGGACAGCGCCGCCAAGCTCAAGGAACAGTATCACAGGCTGGAGTGGGGCAGGAACTTCTGGAGCAAGCTGCCGCTGTTCTTCTACAGCGGCTATACCGCCAACCAGGAGCGCATGACGCCCAACATGCAGCGCCTGCGTGCCGCGTTGAACGAGCGTTACGGCGAGAATGGCGTTCCCAGCCAGGAATTCCGTGACTACTTCCGCCAGCTGAGTCTGCCGTTGATGAAGTACACCAACATCCTGACCTTCAACACGCGCATCATCGCCTGCTTCATTGCAGTGCTCATCAATATGCCGTGGCTGTACTTCGTTTTTGAAATCGTGGTATTGAACCTGTTGCTTATCTACATGGTGGTTCGCCACGAGGGCATCTGCAAGAAAGCGATTAAAGAGTTAGAAGTTAGGAGTTAGAAGTTATCCTGTCCTTAAGATATCAGTTAGGGTCCCTAGAGTCTGGAATGAGACTTTAAGGACCCTAAAACTTGTTTGATCCCATGATGGCTAATCTTGTGGTATCTGCACGGCGCGGACATAGCAGCCATCAATACGGGGGCTCCACATGCGCAACCATTTTGCGTTCTGAAGATCAAAGTCTCGGCCAAAGGCGTAGAAGGGGAGAGCGGTATTGAGCTCGCGTGACCAATAGGCATTTTCTTCGGTGGCTGGCAAGAAGATGCTGTTCCCATTGGGTCCAGTAATCAACCGGCCTTCCACACCATTTTTTGTCGACCACTTCCAAGTGCAGTTTTCCTCCAGCTCGTCAAATTGCTCTTCGTTTGGCATGCGCCACATCGGCCCCCAGTTCACCCAGGCGGCATCGTCTTCGGGCTCCAGTTCAGTCAAGTTGTCAACCGTGCCATAGTCGCTATCGGTACAGTATTTCGTCAGCGTGTCTGAACTGCCGTTGCACCACTTGTAGTTGCTCCATGGGTTGTTCCAGTCATATTCACCCACAGGCTCAGTCTCGCCCCAGGCGAAAGCGTCGCCAGATTCCTCAGGGCTGCTGGCACCCACGTTGCATGATGCCCACAGCGTTCCGCTGGGCAGGCCCAGGTCAACAGCATCCTGTTGCGGATTAACATCAGGGAAGACATACGCAGAGACCGGAACTTCAATCAGTGTGCCAAAGGGTGCTGAACGGAAGGTCACCTTACTGTTGTATTGTCCGGGTGTGGTCGCTACGAACGATATCGCTAGCATGACATATAACTTGTCATACACATCAAAGTTTCCGCTCGAGACCAAGCCCCCTCCCCAGTTGAAGTAGAACGGTTCATCGACCGAGCCCATCACAGTTAAGGGGCAATTAGTGCAATTCACGATGGTCAAAAGGCTTGTGCATGTATCTCCAACGCTTGCTACAAAGTCAATGCTCTGCTGCTCGATGTAAAAATCGTTTAACGACATGCGCACAGCACGCACGGGATACCCGACACTGCGCCTGGCCTGTTCAGGAAGTATCCACAGCGAGTTGAAACTCAAACTATAGGCTTTGCTCGGATCGCTCGAAGGACCGAGCGTGCGGGACCAATAGTAGCCTTCACCTTCAGCGTTAGGGAAGGAGGCTTCTCCGGCAGCGGGCAGGAATATGGTGTTTCCGTTGGGGCCTGTAACCAGATAACCGGATGTGCCGTTCCTTTCTAACCACTCCCATGAGCATTTTTCCTTCAGCTCCCGCAACTGCTCCAAGGAAGGCATGCGCCACGACGGCCCCCAGTTAGCCCAGGCAGCATCGTCTCTGGGCTCCAACTCCTTGTCGTCGATCATGCCGTATCCGCTATCGGTGCAATACTTGGTGTACAACTCATTGTCATAGTCGTACCACTTATAGTTACTCATGTAATACTCCTCCTTGGGCTCGGTCTCGCCCCAAGCGAAATAGTCTCCAGATTCTTCAGGGTTATTGGCGCCGATGTTCCTCGTCGCCCACAGTGTGCCGCTGGGCAGGCCCAGGTCAACGTACTCGGGAACCGGCACTTCTTCACCTCCCAAGATGATGTCGATAATGACATTCACATCGGCGATGTTGATTTCGCCATCTGTGTTCACATCGGCAGCGGGATTGATGCCATCGCCCAGAATCACATCAACGATGGCGTTTACATCGGCGATGTTCACCTCGAAGTCGCCGTTCACGTCACCATAGATGCCTTGAGCAAAAACAGTGGTTGGAACTAACATCGCTCCCATCAATAGAACGAATGTTTTAAGCATACTTTTCATCATGTTATTACTTTTAGGGGTTAATGTTGTGCCAAAGATAATCATTTTTTAGTCATCTCACCTTTGTTTACAGTAAAAAAGGTCCTTAAGGACATTAAAGACCTTAAGGACCCTAACTTGTTGCAGGGGAGACACAAGATTTTGCGTCTCTACATGGGTGGATTAGTATCCGAAGATTTCTTCGAGGGTGAGGCGGTGGATTGGACCGATCTTCTCCAGAGCCTTGATGTCGAGTTCCTTCTCGTCGCCCAGGATGAGGTAACGGTAAGGCTTGTTAGCCATGGACTGCTGCTCAAATTTCACGATGTCGTTGAGCTTGAGGTTGGGCAGTGCGTTGAAGACTACCGAGTTGATGTCGTAGTCCAGACCCAGGCGCTTAGCTGCGATGTAGCTATTGAGGACGCCACCGCGAACGACGCGACGGCTGGCCAGTTTCTTCATCAGCGACTCCTTGGCCAGGGCGAATGCGGTCTCGCTCTGGGGGATAGTGCCCACGATGTTGTTGAACTCGCGCACGCAGTCCATCATCTTGTCGTTCTGGGTGATGATGTAGGTCATGGCATACTCGGGATGTCCCATCTCATAGGGCTGACGGTAGTAAGCGGCTGCCGAATAGGCCAGGCCGCGAGCCTCGCGCAACTCCTGGAAGACGATAGCGTTCATGCCGCCGCCAAAGTACTCGTTAAACAGGTTGATGGTTGCAGCGTGCTCGGGTGCCCATGCGGTGCCCTCGTTGTGGTACTGTACCATGTAGATGTTCTTGGCCTCGTAGGGAGCCAGCAGGATTTCGGTTCTGGGGGTGGGCTGCTCCATGTAAGGAACACCCACGGGAACGGCGGCCAGATTCTTCTTGGTCTTGTGGACCTTGCTCAGGCACTTGTTCAGTTCATTCTCGGTCATGGGACCGTAGTAGAGCACGGTGTGCTGCATGTTGCGCAGACCCTTCACGAGGTTGATCAGTTCGGCAGGCTTGGTGTCGCGCAGCTGCTGCTCGCTCATGATGTTAGTGTAGGTGTTGCGGGGACCGTACATGCCATACTGGTTCAGGCGGCTGAAGCACTCGTCCTGGCTGCTCTTGGCATCGTTGCGGCTCTTGATGATGACGTCCACCATGCTCTTGTAGGCCTCCTCATCGACCTGTGCGTTCTGCAGCAGGTCCTCGGCGAGCTTGAGTGCCTCGGGCATGTTCTCGCTCAGGCCACTCAGGGTCAGGTAGGTCTCGTTGTCGCTGACGTTCATCGAGATGTTGCAAGCCAGCTTGTACAGGCGCTGCTTGAACTCAGTGGCGCTCATCTTCTTGGTGCCCAGGAAGTCCATGTAGCTCAAGGCGGTCTCATAGCGGTTGTCGGCCGTGGCACCGAAGTCATACTTATAGGTCAAGGTGAACAAGTCGTCCAGATCGTTGTGCTTGTAGAGTAGCGGCAGCTTCTTGCTGGTCTGGCCTACGGTCATCTCCTTGCTGTAGTCCACAAACTGCGGCTGGATGGGCTCGACGATTTCGCTCAGGATGTTCTTAACGAAGTCGCTCTGCTTGTCACGGTTGGTGGGGATGGGGGTGATGGCGGGCTTATCGATCTTCTTCTCGGTAGTGTCCACGCCCATGCGCTTGTAAACGCATACGAAGTTGTTGTCCTTCAGGTGGCGGTTGGCAAATGCCACAATCTGCTGCTTGGTCATGCCGGCCATGCGGTCGAGCTTGCCGACCTCCTGTTTCCAGTCAACATGGTTGATGAAGGCATTGACCAGTTGACGGGTGCGGGCGCCGTTGCTGTCAAGGGCGCGCAGGTAGTTCAGCTTGTTGTTGTTGACCACACTCACGAGCAGATCGTCGTCAAAGTCGCCTGCACGCAGCTTGGCCAGCTCACCGAGCAGGAGTTCGCGCACCTCTTCAAGGGTTTGGCCCTCGTTGGGATACCCCATGAGCATGAGCATCGAGTAGTCGGTCATCGGGTCGGCAAATGCACCAGCGCCCATCACTTTCAAGGGCTGGTTCAGGTTCAGGTCGATGAGACCGGCAGTGCCGTTGGAGAGCATCTCGGACACGAGGTCCAGGGTGTCGCACTGCAGCGAGTTGCCGGCGTCAAAACGCCAGCCCAGAGCCACAAACTCGGCTTCCTGACCGATGACGGTGGTGTCAACGGGAGCCGTGATGGGCTTGAGGGGAGCAAACTCGGGACGATAGAGGCTGTTGTTGGGCTTCCAGCTGCCGAAGTGGCGCTCCAGGATGGCGATGACCTCATTGGGGTCGAAGTCACCGGCCATACAGATGGCCACGTTGTTGGGGCAGTAGTAGTTGTGGAAGTAGTTCTTGATGTTGGTGATCGACGGGTTCTTCAGGTGCTCCTGCGTGCCGATGGTCGTCTGTGTACCATAGGGGTGGGTGGGGAACAACTTGGCGCTCATGGCCTCGAAGATCTTCCTTTGGTCCTGTGCGATGCCGATGTTGTATTCCTCATACACGGCCTCCAACTCGGTGTGGAAACCGCGGATGACCATGTTCTGGAAACGGTCGGCCTGGATGCGTGCCCAGCGGTCCACCTCGTTGGCGGGAATGTCCTCGGTATAGCAGGTGACGTCGGTGCTGGTATAGGCGTTGGTGCCTTGTCCGCCAATGCCGGCCATCAGCTTGTCATACTCGTTGGGGATGTTGTACTGGGCTGCCAGCTGCGAGATGCTGTCGATCTCGTGGTACAGGACGCGACGGCGCTCGGGATCCTTCACGAGGCGGTATTGCTCGTAGCGGGCCTCGATGGTGTCGAGCAGGGCCTTCTCGGCGGCATAGTTGCTTGTGCCGAACTGCTGTGTGCCCTTGAACATCAGGTGCTCCAGGTAGTGGGCCAGACCTGTGGTCTCGGCAGGGTCGTTACGCGAGCCGGTGCGCACGGCGATGTGGGCCGAGATGCGCGGGCTCTGGTGGTTAACACTGAGGAACACCTTGAGGCCGTTGCTCAGGGTGTAGCACTGTGTGGCCATGGGGTCACCGGGAACGGTGGTTGCCACAGCCGGCTTGGCGGCCATGCCCAAGCATGCGAGGACCGCCAGCAATGAAATCAGAAATCTTGGTCTCATTAGAATTGGTTTATTAGTCTATTATTAGATGTATAGTCGTTAGTTGTGGGCAAAGGTAGTATATTTTTTGAAAAATGACTACCTTTGCAGCCATGAAAAGAATAATGCTGTTTTTAATGGTCATGATGGCGCTTGCTGCAGCGGCGTCTCCCACCGAGTTGGGCGACACGCTGTCGCTGAACGAAGTCACCGTCACGGCCATCAAGCAGAGTGCTGACATGCGCACCCAGGCCACAGCCTTGACCGTCATTAACCGTCAGGAGGCCGAGCGCAACCAGGTGGTATCGGTCAAAACGGCCGCCGACCTGGTGCCTAACCTGTTTATCCCCGATTACGGCAGCCGCATGACCTCGACGGTGTATGTGCGCGGCATCGGCACGCGCATCGACCAGCCCGCTGTGGGCCTGACCATCGACAATGTGCCCGTGATGACCAAGGAGAACTACGATTTTGACTTGATGGACATCACGCGCTTTGAGGTGTTGCGTGGCCCTCAGAGCATGCTCTACGGCCGCAACACGCTGGGCGGTGTGATGCACGTCTATACCATGTCACCGCTCAATTACCAAGGCACTCGCGCATTGCTTGAGGGTGCCAGCCACGGCACCTGGCGTGCGGGAGCGAGCCACTACATGCTGCTCAAGGAAGGGCTGGGCCTGTCGCTGTCGGCGCAATATGGCTCAACCAAGGGCGAGTTCACTAACCGCTATAACGGCAAGCGTTGCGATTGGGAGCGCCTGTTCGCTGCCCGAGCCAAGCTTGAGTGGCGCAGCCGGGATGGCTGGTACGTCTCCAATGTGGCATCGGTGACGATGAGTCGCCAGGGCGGATACCCCTATGAATGGGTCGAGACCGGCGAAATAGCCTATAACGACACGTGCTTCTATCGCCGCACCTCGGTCATGGACGGCTTGACGGTGCTCAAGTCGCTGGACCGCTTCACGCTGTCGAGCATCACCAGCTACCAGTATATCGACGACAACATGACGCTGGACCAGGATTTCACCCCCCGTGACTACTTCACGTTGACCCAGGCCCGTCGTGAGCACGCCATTACCCAGGATCTGGTGGCCCGCAGCCATAATTACGTCGAGGGGTATAACTGGCTGGTGGGTGCCAGCGGCTTCTTCCGCCGCTACACGATGCATGCGCCGGTGGATTTCTACGACTACGGTATCGCTGATATGATTGAGCGCAATTTCAACGAGGCGCTACCCGAGTATCCCATAGCGTGGGATGCCCGTACCTTCTTGCTGGACAGCGAGTTCACCAGTCCCAACTGGGGTGCTGCGCTGTATCACGAGTCACATTACAATTGGGGCCAGTGGACCGTGTCGGCCGGCCTGCGCATCGACTATGAGCATGCCCGCCTCAACTACCGCAGCGAGACCCACACGGGCTACAACATCATGCGCGGTGCCACGGGCGAAGTCTATGCCCACGAGAACATTGACATTAATGATCGCGGCACACTGAATAAGGATTTCTTTGAACTGTTGCCCAGCGTGAGCCTGAGTTGGCATCCCTGGGTGGGCAAGAACCACACCGTCTTTGCCTCCGTTTCACGTGGCAGCAAGGCTGGCGGCTTCAACACCCAGATGTTCAGTGACGTGCTCCAACAGCGATTGATGTCGATGATGGGCATCGGTGTCCAGTATGATATCGACAAAATGGTGGGCTATAAGCCCGAGAAGGCATGGAACTATGAGCTGGGTGGCCATTTTGAATGCTGGGGTGCGAGAGTGCAAAGCGACCTGGGTGTCTTCTTCATGGACTGCCGCGACCGCCAGCTCACTGTATTTCCGCCGGGCAACATCACTGGACGCATGATGACCAACGCGGGTAAGACCCACAGCTGGGGTGCCGAGTTTGCCATGAGCGTGTCGCCCACCGAGTTGACCCGATTCAATGTGAGCTATGGCTTCACTCATGCCACCTTCAAGGACTATAACGACGGCAAGGTGGACCACAGCGGCAAGCGAGTGCCCTATGCACCGATGCACACCCTGTTTGCCGAGGCAAATCATTCGATAAAAATTGGCGGTGATTGGAATAAATTGCTTACCTTTGCCGCCAACGTGCGCGCTGTGGGCGACATCTACTGGGACGAAGCCAACACGATGAAGCAGCCGCTATATGCTCTGTTGGGTGCATCGATTACCTGGAAACAAGCGCATTATAGCTTGCAGTTGTGGGGCCGCAATCTGACCGATACCGACTATAAGACGTTCTACTTCGTGTCGATCAAGCACCACTTCCTGCAGCGTGGTCATGGCCGCCAATTGGGCGCGACCCTGCGTTTTGACTTTTGAGATTTATGAGAATCTGAATAGAAATTTTATTTTCATGTTTTATTCACTGCTTTAAAGTAATTATTTAGAGTTTTTAATGACAAATGTTATGAAGAAATTGTTTTCTATGCTTTTTATCGCTGCCATGTGCTGTATGGCATTGGTTTCCTGTGGCAATGACGATGAACCCGTAAAACCGGAGCCTACCCAGAACCTGGAAAGCGTATATGAGAGTGTGACCGACGTGCATTACATGTTTGACATCGACCTGAAAAAGGATTCGAGCAGTATCTACTTGTACAACATTGTGTTCCGTATTGGTGAGGCAACGTCGCCCGCTATGAGCATTCGCATCGACGCTCCCGTTACCGTGGACAAGACCGGCAAAATTTACACCTATGCCGGCACGGGCATTATGCCTTACATGATGCGCGGCAATACGTTAGTACCGATGACAGGCGACGCCTATCTGGTGACCAACCTGCTGTGCAATGTTAACACCGAGGCCAAGACCTATGACATCAAGTTTGACTGCCATGGCGGCCATTTCGAAGATGCTGGTCGTCTCAAGTGATTGGAGCAGTTTTTAACGTCATTTAATATAAAAATCCTTACAAATGGCGCAAGATTGAGTGCGCCATTTGTTTTTTATATAAATTTGCAGCGTTTAAAAACAAGGATAAAGAATGAAGAAAATCTTTTTGCTGATAGCAATGGCCGGTGCTCTCATGATTGCTGTCTCCTGCAGCGACGATGACGAGCCCAAGCGCGGCAATGGCGTGTTTACTGTCAACACGCCGATGATCAACCACATGTATAACACAATCACTGGCGAAGTCCTTGGCTTGAGCAATACACACAACAAGTTAACCATCGACACCGTCAAGCATACTGCATCGCTTGAACTCGTCTATAACGACGGCACAGAGCACACTTTGGTCCTCAAGGACTTGACGGCTCGGGCCAAGCGCCTGGGCTTTTATGAGTTGAGCTCGTCGAGCTATGCCCAGTTCAGCGGTTATGTCGATTTTAATGAGAGTGCGATGCGTTACCGCTATACTACCGAGAGCGGCCTGCGTATCATCTCCACGATTCCAGAGGTGTTCTTCCTCAAGACGAGCAACCACATCTCCTATGACGACACGATCACTTCCACCGATATGGAGAACGTCATGTACCAGTTCACGGTTACTCCCGGCATGGAAAATGCCGTGGTGAAGGTGATGGGCATCGCGCATGCCAAGGACTTGAAGTATTTCAATATCATCACTGCCGTGAGCGTGCCTTATACCATTACGGCCGATGGATATGTCTTCTCGGGACAGAATATACCCACGACAGCCAAGTACATCTCCACGATCGACTCGACCATGACGACTATCAAGACCACGTCAGACTACCCGTTCCAGACGTTTAACGCCACCGTTGACCTGATGAATGAGTATCTCGACGCCGTCTATATGATGGGAGAGCATGCCACAGTGACAGCAACTGGCAGGACCTATCCCGATTACACAGCATACTAATCAATAACATAACAACTATTAGAAACAATGAAGAAATTATCTTTTTTGCTCTTGTCGCTGCTGGCAGTGACTCTGTTCACCGCCTGTGGCAATGAAGATGAGCCTGTCAACAAGCAGTCGTTCACCTCAACAATCAACTGCCGCGCCATTGATGGCGACCAGGTGGTGTTCTCGCAGAGCAGCGCCAAGGTGGAACTCAACTACACCGACATGAACATCCAGTTCAACACCAGTTACAATGATGCTAACGGCCACGCTGTCACGCTGACAACTCCTGTAATGAAGCTGAAAAACATTTCACCTACGGTCTATGAATTTGAAGCCTCCTCGTCACAGCAGGTCGGTGGCAGCAGCGTTGAGTCGCTTGGCGGCTATATCGACTTTGCAACCGGCATGATGTGGTACACCATCAACACCGGCTCGAGTGAAGTGGTGTGCTCCACCCATCTCCTGTATGCCTACTCGACCACCACAATCACCAATCCTGATAACGGCAACCATGGCAGCCACCAGATATCGGCCTACCTGTTTGCCATTGATTCCAAAGGTGAGACCTGCATCCTGCAAGTCACCAATTTCATGTCGACATTGAACGGTTCGATTGATGCTGGCGAGGTTCGCTATGACGGGCTGACCGTGACGCCCACCGCTACGGGTTACAAGATTACTGCCGATGAGGTAGAGTCCAATTACGCTGGTTTCTACAAGCTTACTGATGTGGACTTCACCCTTGACGAGCAGTGCATGACCATCAACGGCACCTTTAAGTGCAATGGCAAGGATTATGAGGTGACAGGTCCTCTCTTCCCCAAGACTTCGTCTAACTGATGACTCATCACATGACAGCCGTCCCCGCTGTGCAAGTTGCATCGGCGGGGATGGTTTGTTTTATAACGGGGGTAACGGGCATAACGGAGATATTGAGTAGCCAAAATGATAAAAAAAGCAAAAGAATTGGCGAGAATGGGGCTTGTTGGCGAAATTTTTGCTAACTTTACGGCTCAAAACGATAATTCATGGCAGCACGTGAGAAATATGACGAGGCTCAAGTGATCGAGCAGTTGCACAACCAGGCGACGTGCAAGGCGGCCTTCGGTAAAGTCATCGAGCACTACAGTTCGCAGCTTTACTGGCAGATCCGCCGCATGGTCATCGACCATGACGACGCCAACGACGTGCTGCAGAACACGTTCCTGAAGGCGTGGACGAGCATCGACAACTTCCGCGGTGATGCCAAGCTCTCTACGTGGCTCTACAAGATCGCCATCAATGAGAGCATCACCTTCGTCAACAAGAAGAAAGCGATGAACCAGCTGTCGATTGATGACGACGAGAGTTTCCTGGTCAACCAGCTCGAGAGCGATGAGTGGTTTGACGGCGACGAAGCGCAAATCAACCTGCAAAAGGCGATTGCCACGCTGCCCGAGAAACAGCGCTTGGTGTTCAACCTGCGCTACTACGATGAGATGAAGTATGACGAGATGAGCGAGATCCTGGGTACCAGTGAAGGAGCCCTCAAGGCGTCTTATCACCATGCTGTTAAAAAAATCGAACAATTTTTGGGTGAGACCAATTAAACTTTTTTGACGTTTGCAAGTCAAATAGGCGTTATGAAACGAGAAGACTCCACAATATTGAATAAATACGGTAAGGATCCGGGCTTTAAAGTGCCGGAGAATTACTTTGATGATTTCAATAAGAAGATGGCAGCTATGCTGCCCGACGTTGAAATCACCCCCGTCGATGTCAAGCCCACGATGTGGCAGCGCGTCAGGCCGCTGGTATACCTGGCAGCGATGTTTGCCGGTGTGTGGTGCATGATGTCGGTATTCACCCACCTGAACGGTTCCAGCAACCTGGGTGTCGGGGCTGTAGCCGAGAAGCTGCAGGACGACAAGAACAACGTCGAGGAATTCCTCATGAGTGGCTCGGTGAGCGACTACGACATCCTCAATTACGAGGACTCGGTGGCCATGAGCAACGAGGAGGACCTCACAAACGACTAAAAAACTGAACAATGAAAAGACTTCTGACCATACTGATTGCTACGCTCGTCATTGCCAGTGCGATGACGGCACAGAACAAAGGTCGCTCCAAGTTCGCGACCGACATGTATCAGGCCAAGCATGAAATGATCATCGAGGAATTGGGTCTCACCCAATCACAGCAAAAGCAGTTCATGCCCCTGTACGAGCAGATGGAGAGAGAAATTTATCAGGTGAACCGCAACGCGCGTGCGCTGGCTAATGAGGTAGAGAAGAAGAAGAATCCCAGCGACCGCGATTATGAAGTAGCCGCCTCGGCACTGTCCAACACTAGGGTTCAGGAAGGCGATATCGAGGCCAAGTACTTTGAGAAGTTCTCAAAGATACTTTCCAAGAAGCAGCTCTTCCAGCTCAAGCAGACCGAGCGTAAGTTCACTCAGGAGATGCTGTCCAAGAAACGCAAGAGACAGTAAAGGTCAAGAAGTTGTTTCATAATCAACTCAAAGAATAATCCCGCAACACTGCTACGGCAGCAAGTTGCGGGATTAGTTATTCGTTGTAATCAGCCTTGTGGCTGTCTCATGCGCTCTGGTCGCTGTGGAAGGCGACGAGGCCGGGCATGGAGCTGAGTAGGATCTTCCTGACGGTGGCACCGAAATCGTTGGCGACCTCGAGCAGAATCTCGCTGTAGGTCGTGGCGATGGGGCCGACAAAGTTCACAGGGTAGCTCTTGTAGTCATATTGCGACACGTTGCGCTCAAAGAACCGCTTGAACTCACCGGCAATCAGGTTGTGGACGTAGGGGTTGTCCAGGTGCTCGCTCAGGAAGAACGAGTAGGTGCGCAGGTTGCGTGTTGCGGCGGGGTTGTTGAGCACCGCATCAAGCACCTCGGCACGCGTCACCTTGTATTTGTCGAAGAAGGCCTCGGTGAGCTCGTGGGGAGCCAACCCCTTGAGCGCATCGCCCAGGAACACGCGTCCCAAGGCCGCGCCACTGCCCTCATCGCCCAAGATGAATCCTAACGCGGGCACATTCTTGACGATCTCGTTGCCGTCGTAGTAGCACGAGTTGCTGCCCGTGCCCAGGATGCATGCCAGGCCCTGCTCGCGCACGAGCAGGCCTCGGGCGGCACCCAGCAGGTCGCTCATCACCGTCACCGGTGTCTTGAACTGGGCAACCAGCGAACCCTCGATGATCTTGTTCTTCTCGGGGCCCGAACATCCGGCTCCATAAAAATAGACGTGGCTCCAGCGGCGCTTGAAGAATTCCGGCGGGAGTTCAAGGCGTATGCTGTGGCTGATCTCGCGTCGCGTCATGAAAAACGGGTTCAGGCCTGATGTGAAAGCATGAGCCAGCACCTCGCCACCCTCAACGAGTGACCACTCGGTGCGTGTTGTGCTGCTCTCGGCAATGAGAGTGATATTTTGACCTTTTATGACGCCCATCTTGGTTAACAGGTGTATAGTTGTGTTAATAAAATCTTAAAATCGGCTTTCCGCTCGTTAAAACGGCCACAAAGATACGCAAAATTCCTGTCTCCGGGCGAGAGATCGTCATACAATTCCGATTTCTAAACGATAATTAACATAAAACAACATCGGTTAACCATGTATTTGGCCATATAGAAGCACCCGTGGCGTTTATGGCCACGGGTGCGTGCTGTCTCTAACGATTCAAGAACTGATTGTTTGTGTTTGTCGTGCGTTTATGCGATGTCGATCTCGCGGTCCATCTTCTTCTCGGGCTCGGGAGCGAGCTTGGGCAGTTCAATGGACAGGATGCCGTCCTCGACCTTGGCGCTGATGTGCTCCTTGTCCACCTCGTCGGGCAGGATGTAGGTCTGCTCGTAGTTGCTGTAGGAGAATTCGCGGCGCACGTAGTGGAACTTCTCGCACTCGTCCTTGCACGACTTGTCCTCATGCTCGGCCTTGTTCTCGATCTTGACCACGAGGTTGCCCTCGTTGTTGATATTCACCTTGCAGAACTCCTTCTTCAGGCCAGGAGCTGCGACCTCCATCGTGAAGGCCTTGTCGCTCTCCTTGACGTTGACTGCGGGAGCAGTGGTCACGTGGCGCGGAGTCCAATCCATATCAAACAGGTCATTGAATGCGGTGTCTAACCAGTTGTTGCGGTTGTTTCTGATTACAGGAAAATACATAGTCATTACCTCCAATTTCTTTTTATTTTATGAGTCTATTTATTGTTTGTTGTCTCTGTTGTGCTTGCCGGTCTTGTGACCCGCTTGCGACTAAAATGGAAGCAAAACCAGTGCCAACAGCCCAAAGTATAACTACTGTTAAAATTCAAAGACACCGTGTCATGTTTTTAAACTATTTTAAACGAAAAACTGACAAAATGGCAGTTTTTCAACGAAAACGATAGGGCCCTCGCAATGGGACCCTATCGTTTTTTATTTCTAGATATTCTGGATTGTTGCCGGGAAGGCTACAGTTTCACCTTGCTGGTGGCTGTGCGGCCGTTGATGTGGACGCGCACAAGATATACTCCTGTTTGCACATCGGCCACATTCAGGCAGTTGTTGCCAGCGGTTTTGATGGAGCGGCCTTGGATGTCAAGCAGTTCGACACCTTGGACATAGGTGTCGGCGCTCACAACGATGTAATCGCCAGCCACGCGCACCTGCATGTTGGCCAGGCGTGCCTCGTCGATGCCGCTGGACTCTTTCTTGAGCAGGTTGTCGAAGCGGATGGTGCCCGTTTTGCCCATCAAAGGCTGTTGGCGTGCTATGTGGAACGAGCGAACATGGAAGGTGCCGTTATACAGGTCATCAAGCGGCACGGCCACATAGCGCCATCCGTGAAAATCAATCTTGCCCAGAGGAATGAGAGTAGATATCGAGGGTGAGGTGGAGGGGTCGTTGAGCTCAACATACACGTTATTATAGCTCATGTCACCCCAGATGTGCAGTCCCAACGTGTCGCCACGCACATAGCCCTCGGCGGTTGGATCATTGAAGTTGACTACCAGGATGTTCTCGTTGGTCATGTCATAATCCAACTGCAGTGACTTGCTGCCGAAGAGCCTTTCGGTCGATGCTTTGATGCTGTTGCCGCTCACGCCCATGGGGAATGAGATTTCGAAATTGCTGGCGTCCTCGAAGTTCTCGGCAACTTGCATGCCGGGCTTGTCGGCGCCTGCGTCAACGCCATGGAAGAGGATGTCGCGGGCTGCGGGCAGGTGGATGCCTGCAGTGTCGGCAATATCCACGTCGAGGATGAGGTGGTAATCCTTGCCGACCTCGATGTCCTTGGTGAGCGGGATGCGCACGAAGCCGTAGTCGTCTCCTTTCTTGTTGTACTTGATGCTGCGCTTGTTCCAGGCCAGCTCGTTGCCCTCGTTGTCGAGCACACGCAGTTTCAGGAACAGGTTATAGGTGTCCAGCATCGAGTCAACACGCAGTTCCACAGTGGGCTTGGTATAGTTTACCGGTGCGCCCTCATAGGGGAAGACGGCCAACTCGGTCATGTGGTTGCGCTTCTGGGTATAGAACTGCATCGTGAAATCCTGGTCCATGGGGGTACCGCCGCCATGCTCGGCGCTCTTCTTGAGCGTGAAGGTGTAGAGGGTGTTCACGTCGAAGGCATCCTTCGGCGTGAAGATCAGGCGGTAGTAGGAATCCTCCCAGCTGAAGGTGCCTTCGACGGGCGGGTCGAGCGTGAACGCGTCGCAGGTCGTCGCGCTGTCCATGTCCCAGTTGAAGGTAAGCACGATGCGCTCGCTGCACTTCACGGCAGGGTCGCCCTCGTTCCACACGGGACTGTAGCCCACCACCACTGGCGCCGTGTCGCGCACGCGCTTGAGGTAGAAATTCTGGTAGGTGGGCGCATTGGCCGTGACGGTGACGGTAGCCGTCTGCGGGAAGTGCGACGGCTCGCTCACCTCGACGGTATAGGTGCCGGGATCCACATACTTGAATACATAGATGCCGTTGCGCAGCGTGTCGGTCACGCAACGCTGCACCTCGTTGCCGTTCTGGTCCAGCAGGCGCACGGTGGCGCTGTGGATGGGCATGAGGTTGTCGTCACCGTAGACGATGAACGGCTGGGGGTTCTCCTGCAGGCGCTTGATGCGGTCATCGCGCACGTTTCCAGTCACCACGCCCTGGGCGAAGTTGTCCAGACGGCCGAAGTACTTGTCGGCACCCAGCGAGATGTTCCAGCCTTCCATCCAGCAGTAGTAGAAACTCAGCAGGCGGTAGGCTTCGGGGATGTAGTCATGGAACGAACCCTCGCTCAGGTTGGCGACCGCACGGTTGCCGCGCAGCACGCCATAGCCCTGGGTGCCCCATTCGGGACGGAACGACCAGTCTCCCCAGATCTGGTAATTGTGGGTCCAGACCGTACTCTGGCTAGCATACAGGTAGGGTTCCAGGTCGGCTGCCAGCACATCGGCATTGGCGACCTGCGGGCTGCCCGTGTAGCCGCGGTAGAAGACCATCGGGAAGTTGTTCACCGCGCTGGTGCCCGTGGCGTTGCTGTGGATGGAGTAGAACACGTCGGCGCCGCTCTGGTTGCACAGGGCGACGATGGTCGAGAGCGCCAGGTCGTCGGCAGTGGTGTTGGTCACGCGCGAGATGCTTGTCCTGTAACCCTTGTACTGCAGGATTTCGCGCAAGGCGAGACCCTTTCTCAAGTTGGATTTCGACTCCCATGAGCCGGCGCTGTCCCCCTGGTGGAAGGGGTAGATGACCATGTTGCGGTCATCACTGTCATAACCGCCGTGTCCCGGGTTGATGTACACATGGGGTTGCTGCGCATTGGCGATGTTTACGGCAAAAAGCGCCAGCAGCACCATCATCGTTGATTGAAGTAATAGCTTTTTCATGACTTGCCGGCGTTTTTATTCGTAAATGTTGATTTTCATCTCATGCAGCAGTCCGTCGATGGTCGTGTAAACGATTTTGCCGCCACCGCAGGTGGGCTGCATCGTCATCGAGGCGGGTTTGGTCAGTTCAGTTTGCCAAGTTCCGTCGGCCTTGAGCAGCACGATCTGGGACGAGGTGAACTGGTGCCCGTCGTCCTTGGCGTTCTGGGCCACGAGGTAGTCGTTGTTGTAGCAGCACGGCATCTCGTAGTTGCCCAGCA
>JAEEGG010013975.1_pt1 | contig 17081 bp, 19 predicted proteins | sample 9134161 | NCBI WGS metagenome assembly JAEEGG01 (sample SAMN16246543, study PRJNA631951) | gut metagenome | biome: gut microbiome; feature: rumen; material: CR-attached | host: Bos | place: Iran: Karaj | collected 2018-10 | reverse complement strand
TCTACACCGTTGTAACGCCAGTACAGCGTCGCATTCGAGTCGTATCCCTTTACCCTGTCGGTATTGTAGTTGACTCCTGCCTGGGCAGAAGAGTGGATGCCATGTCCTAGGAAAGACGATCCGGAGTAGACAATGCTCTCGCCGGTTCCGTCGGCGTTCATGCCGTTTGCAATCAGGGTTGCCTGGTCCTTGTCGCCGAATGCTGAGACCATCGCGCTTCCGTTCACTAGGATCGGCCGCGCTTCGAGGAATTCGTTTTCTTCTGCCGACGGGAGACACACGCCGCCGTTGAGTTTGGCGTTACCGAATAAGCCGTGGCTATACTCCTGCTTGAGTTGGACGTCCATCACGGTTTCCTTTGCATCGTCTTTGATGCCGCTGAACGCTGCCGCGTCGGACTGCTTATCAACCACCTTGACCTTGTCAACCGCTTGCGCAGGAATGTTTTGTAGTGCAGCGGTCTTATCGCCCATAAAGAAGGTTTTTCCGTTGACGGTTATCTTGCTGACGCTTTTGCCGTGGACCTTTACATCACCGTCGGCGCCGACTTCGATTCCGGGCATACGGCGCAGGAGATCCTGAAGCACGTCGTTTTCGTTGGAACTGAAAGCAGCCGCGTTGAAGATGGTGGTATCCTGGAGGAACTCGACCGGATTAGCAAGGGCGGATACCTTAGCCGCTTCCAGTTCGTCGGGGTTTTCTGCAAGCAAGATTGTTCCGAATTCTTTCTGGCCACGCAGGAAGAAATGCTTCTTTGCCGGATAATAACCCAGAAACTCTATGTTGAGATAATAATCCCCGCCAGGCACGTCTTCGAGAACAGCTTTCCCATCAGCGTCTGAAAGGGTGAAATGGTTGATAACAGTATCTTTTGGAGCATTTAGATATACCGACGCAAAGGCTATTGGCTCATTAGTGAGCGAGTCCTTGACCTCGAGCGTAATGTCATAAAGGCTTCCCCGCAGAGTCTCAAGATCAAAGATGACCTGAGCCCGCGTTGTAAGCGTGCCGACAATCAGTAACAAAGCGATAGCGAAGCGTTTCATATAGTTTATTTTTTAGCCTCCGGACTCCACACACCGTGTGTATCGCTGATGAGACCTACGAACATAGCAACTCCAAAAATACGAAATTCCTATGCTTCGACAAAATCTGCTTCAGCGCGGAGACTACGCTCAATGGGTAACTTTGCGGAAAGTTGGTACTACTCTGCGGGAATTTCCGCGGAGTAGTACAAAGTTTTTGATGCGCCGCGCCGATTTTAGGGTTTTTGGCGCCAGGATGGGCGTAGGAAGGTCATTCGGCGCCGAAAATGACAGATTTGGCGCCAAAAAGGACGCGAAGAGGCTAATCGGCGCCAAAAAGCCAGGAAATGGCGCCGGAGGGGGGCGGAGGAAAGATTGACGGAGACGGGGCGGCTAGATGTATTTGAAGTACACCGCTTCGGCGGCGGTGAGGGCGGCGGTTTCGGTACGGAGGCGCGAGGATCCGAGGTGGACGGGCTTGAAACCGGCGCGCACCGCCGCCGCCACCTCTTTCGGAGAAAAATCTCCTTCGGGGCCTATCAGGACCACGACGTCGTTTAACTGCGAAGTCGCCAGCGCCTGAGCAATCGACACCTTCTCTCCCTCGAAGCAGTAAGCAATAAGCTTCAGCGAACTCTCGGGCGCACCTGCGATGAAATCCAGAACGCTCACCGGCTCGGCGACTTCCGGGACGGCGGCCTTCAGGGACTGCTTCGCCGCGCTAAGGACGATGCGCTCGAGCCTTTCGGTCTTACAGACCTTGCGCTCGGAGCGCTCGCCGATTACCGGCGCGATAACATCTACCCCAACCTCTGTCGCCTTTTCCGCCATCCACTCGTAGCGGTCCATGTTCTTGGTCGGGCAAACGGCAAGGGTCAGGCGGTAGGGATGTGAGCCGAAACCTGGTTCACGGCGGACGATGCGGGCGACGGCCTCTTTAACTGAAGCGTCTTCCAGTGAACACCACAGAAGCGTTCCCTGACCGTCCATCACGGCTATCTCATCGCCCTCGCGGTGGCGAAGGACGCGGACGCAGTGAGCCGACTCCTCAGAGTTCAGCCGGACGATATCGCCTGAAATGTCGTTTGAATAAAAAATCTCCATTAGTACTGCCCGTATTCGTTGAACAGGGTTCCCTTCTTACGCCAGTAGCGTATCATAAGCCAGCCGAAGAGCATACCGCCGAGGTGGGCGAAATGGGCCACTCCGTCTGTAATTCCGCGAACGCCGAGGACCAGTTCTATCACAGCGAAGATGATGATCCAGGTCATAGCCTTCATCGAAATAGGAGGGAATATAAGAGTAAGCCTCCTCTGCGGGTAAAGCAGAGCGTAGCTCATCAGAAGGCCGTAGATAGCGCCGGAAGCACCTACTGTAGGGGTAACCTTAAGTGTAGCATATGCCTTAGCGGCTGTTGCCGAACCGGCCATAATCTGGTTCTCAAGATAGAGACCCTCCAGGTGCATAGTCCCGAAATGGAGCGCAACTGCGCCCAGTCCAGCAACGAAATACAGCCACAGCATCTTCCTCGAACCGATAGTCTGCTCCACTGCGGAGCCGAACATAATAAGCGCCCACATATTGAAGAAAATATGTAAGAAGCCGCCGTGCATAAACATATGCGTCACCAGCTGCCACCAGTGGAAATAGTGCGAAGTAGGGTAATAAAGAGCGAACGTACTCATCATAAAATCCTGATTGATGAGGGTCGCTATAAAAACAACTACATTGACGTAGAACAGGTTCCTCGTCACGGTAGGGATATTGGCAAAAAAGCCTCCTCTCTGCTGGTAATACTCCATCTAAAATCTCTTTTCTAAATCCTCAATCGGAACGATGCAGGTGATACGCTTTCCCGAAGGAGTGAGGTCTGCCGAAGAACATGCAAAAAGGTCGTCGAGCAGGCGGGTCGCTTCCGCCGGAGTCTTGATCTCCGAATAGCGGGCAGCCCCTATCTCCGCAAACTTACGGGCAGTCGCGGACTGCATCATTTCCGGAAGGACATTGTGTCCTCCATCGCTCAGAACCTGCAACAAATCTGCCACCGTCCCGCGCACTGACATTTCGTCAGCGCCATACCCCTCCGGCACTGCGTTCACCACGATGGTATCCGCGCTGAACGGAGCGATATCAAAGCCCATCCGGGAGAGCAGATCGGAATTCTCCTCGAACAGCGGGACATATGCCGCGCCTACCTGAACCTCCACCGGGAACAAAGCCGTCTGCGAGACCGGCGACTCAGCCTGCAGCGCGCGCAGCGTCTTCTCGTAGAGAATACGCACCAGCGCGCGGCGGATATGGACCAGCATCACTCCCGAAGCGACCGGGGTCGCGATGAACCTTCCGCCCACGACGATAGATTTTCCCAGCGCGAGCGTCCGCTCTTCGAACAGAGCGCCGTAGTTCTCGCTGCGGGCGATGCCGTGGCCATAACCCTGTCCGGCCGAACCCGCGCCTTCGCCGGCCGTGCTTGGGCCGAAATCGGGCACATAGTCCGAAGACTGGGCCTGGTCAAAGGGGTTGTAGTCCGGGTCGAAGTCGTGTGAGGGCGCGATACCGCCGCTCTTATACTCCGAGAAACTGCGCGAAATCTGCGGCATCTCTACCGCGCCTTCTGTATCGAAATCGATCGAGGCACCGAAGCTGTTGCGGCCAAGGGTCTCCCTTACACACGCGAACAGGGTCTGGAAAATGACGCTGTCTTCCTCGAACTTGATCTCGGTTTTGGTGGGGCTTATGTTGACGTCTATCGAATGGGGGTCAACCGTCAGGTACAGGAAATACGAGGGTGTAACCCCTTCAGGGACCATCTCCGCATAGGCGTTCATCACCGCTTTGTGGAAATAAGGGCTGCGGAAATAGCGGCCGTTGACGAAGAAAAACTGGTTCCCAAGGGTCTTACGCGCGCTTTCCGGCCGGCCCACGAAACCGCTTACCCGGACCAGCGAAGTCTGGACATCGATATCTACCAGCTCGCCCGTCACTCCCGCGCCCAGCAGGTCCTGGATGCGGTATTTAAGCGATTTGGCGGCCTTCAGGACGAAGACGTCGCGGCCGTTATGGGTCAGGGTAAATGCAACGTCGGGCCTTGTCAGCGCTACGTGGGTGAACTCTTCGATTATGTGTTTAAGCTCGACGTTGTCCGACTTGAGGAACTTTCGGCGGGCGGGGGTGTTGTAGAAAAGGTTGCGCACGGCGATCGAAGTGCCCACGGGCGCGCTGCACTCCGAGACCTCCGTGGCCCCGAAATTCCCTATCGTCACCTGCGTCCCGGTCTCGGCCTCTGCGCGCCTCGTCTTAAGCGTCACCTCCGCAACCGCAGCGATCGAAGCCAGCGCCTCGCCCCTGAAACCGAAGGTCATTATCTGCTCCAGGTCCTCGGCCTCCGCGATTTTCGAGGTAGCGTGGCGCTCGAAACAGAGCTGTGCGTCTTCCGCGTCCATCCCGCAGCCGTTGTCGATCACCTGGATCAGCGTCCTGCCGGCATCGGTCACGACTACCGTGACCTTTGTAGCCCCGGCGTCCAGCGCGTTCTCGGTCAGTTCCTTCACTACCGACGCGGGGCGTCCTACCACCTCTCCGGCGGCAATCATATTCGCAATTTGTGCGGGCAATACCTTAAGCTTTCCCATCTCTACGCGCGGATTATCTGGATCTGACCGTCCACGGCCACCTTAATTATCTGACTTGCCTTTCCCGTGCTGCCCTTTTCGAGCGCCGGGGAAACCGTATAATCTACCGCGGCCTTGATTTCGTCCGGGATTTCGGCGAACTTTTTGGGCGCCGGCTCGCCGGAGATATTGGCAGAGGTCGAAACGACCGGCCTGCCGAGCCTGCGGCAAAGATCTACGCAGTCCTCATTCAGCGGGATACGGATCCCCACCGAGCCATCTTCAGCCACGGCGTTCGGGGCTACGCCCACTGCGTCGGGATAGATGATAGTCATCGGGGCGTCGTTGACCTCGACGAGCTGAATCGCCATCTGCGGTATCTCCTTTACATATCGGACGATCATATCCAGGTCTGCTGCCAGCAAGACGAGCGATTTCGCTTCATCGCGGCGCTTGAGAGCGAATATCTTCGCTACTGCCTCGGCGTTTGTCGCGTCGCAGCCCAGCCCCCAAATTGTATCCGTGGGATAAAGTATTATTCCACCCGCCTTAAGAACTTTCGCGGCTTCGATTATAGTGTCTTTCATTTTATGAGCATATAGAATTTAAGGATATAGAACAGGATGGCGAAGACGAGCAAAAGGCCGACGATTCCTATTATCTGCTGCGCACGGTTGACATGGGAGCGGCTGCGACTGCCTTCGCGAAACGACCCGCGAATATAGTCGCCCGGCTTGTATGTTCCCTCTTCCTTCTCTTTTTCGGCAGTTCGGTCTACCTTGCCGAACATACGCTTGCGCTCCTCCGCTTTCTCATCGTAGTAGCGGGGAGTGTAGTGGAACACGCGGTGTTCCTGATCGCCGAAGAAGTTGAAAAGTGCCATAGCTATTTCTTTTGAGGGGCGTGGCTGAAGGACCTGCGGGGGCCTTCCGCCTCACGCCAGTATTTTTCATCAAAATCCGAAGGATGTACGTAAGGTCCTTCGTGGTCTATACAGAACTGCAGATAAGTTATCGGCAGGCCCATCTCCAGGAACATTTTCTCGTAGAAAGTCTGGACTTCATAAACTACCGGATCGAGAGCCTCTTTGTTCCCATACACATCCAGGGTACATGCATTGGCCTTAAGATTATTGGCTTTCACGACTGCCTTTGTGTATTCGTGCAGGAAGCGGGAGTCGGTCTTGAGGTGGACTATTCCGCCAGGGCGCATAAAACTGCGGTAGCGCTCAAGGAACAGGGGTGAACTGAGGCGCGAATTCTCACTCTTCATCTGAGGATCAGAGAAGGTAAGCCATATTTCCGAGATCTCTCCTGGCGCAAAGAAGGCCGTAATGAACTCTATACGGGTACGAAGGAAGGCTACGTTTGGAATCTTCTCTTTTGTAGCGGTCTTCGCTCCCTTCCAGAGGCGGGCGCCCTTGATATCCACCCCGATGAAACACTTCTCCGGATAGCGGCGGGCAAGGTCGAGCGTGTACTCTCCCTTTCCGCAGCCCAGCTCGAGCACGATCTCAGCCCCGGGCTTTCGGCCGAACATCTTCGAGGCCCAGTTGCCCTTGATAGGATGGTCCTTCAGGTTGAAGAACCCTTCCGAGAGCAGCTCCTCGGCAGAGGGCTGCAGCAGGCAGGTAAAGGTCTCGTTCTCAGCGAACTTTCTCAGTTTGTCGTGTCCCATCGTTTTTCTTTCCAAGTGAGCCCAAGGCCCCTGAATCCCTTCACCTCCGGGCTGACGCTTACCTTGAGCATCCACTGGCCCGCAGAGGGGAAGCGAACATATGAGCGGTAGCGCTCCAAGGTCCCGTTCTCCGCCCCGCTGAGCATATATACCGTCTCGCGGTAGACCGTATCGGCCGGCGAAACCCAGGAGACATCCAGCCTCACGGGCAGCGATTCGCTCCCATCTCCATCCACCCTGGTAAAGAAGGCGAAATCAAACAGCGCCAGCGAATCCACAACCGAGATAGGGTAGTCGTAGGAATTGCGCGGCGCGGGGAGAAACAACTCTCCCGAAGTCGGTCTTCCGCAGCTACAGAGACAAAGAAGAGCGCATAAGAGCAGTATTATACTACTTCTCATTTTTGGGGCTTCTTCCTGCCCTTGCGACGTTTTTTCTTAGGGCTGTCGAAGCGGGTGATGCTGTCTTCGCCAGCCGCTGTAACGAACTCGGGGGCAGCGCTTACAGGCTCCGGCATCAGCGAATCGGGCTTGATGCCGTTGCGGTTCATCATTATTATCTCACGGACGTCCTCAGCCGCAAGCGGATAGAGGTTCTCGTCTGAATTCTTGTCGTAGGAGAAGTACATAGTCTCGGCCAGGATGTTGGTTTTCCTGAGCCACGCCAGGCCGTCCTTGAACTCGAGCGGCTCGCTCACCTTCGGAATGCGGCTCTGGGCATCCAGGTAGGTCGCGACCTCGTAGTTGATGCAGCATTTAAGCTTACCACACTGGCCGGCCAGTTTCTGAGGATTCAGCGAGAGGTCCTGGCAACGGGCCGCAGCGGTACTGATGCTCTTGAAGTTCGTGATGTAGTTTGCGCAGCAGAGCTCGCGGCCGCAGACGCCCAGGCCTCCGATGAGGCCGGCTTCCTGGCGGGCGCCTATCTGCTTCATCTCTATCTTGATGCGGAACTCCTCGGCAAATACCTTAATGAGCTGACGAAAGTCTACCCTGCCGTCTGCGATGTAGTAGAAGATAGCTTTAGTACCGTCTCCCTGGAATTCCACATCACCGATTTTCATCTCAAGACCCATCGTAGCCGCTATCCTGCGGGCTTCGATCATAGTCTGCTGCTCGCGGGCAGTAGCCTCAAGCCACTTCTCTACGTCGTTCTGGCGGGCCTTGCGGTAGATCTTTTTGAACTCCGCGGTCTCGGGGTCTATCCTGCGGCGCTTCATCTGGCGCAGGACCAGCGGTCCCTCGAGGGTTACGATTCCGAGGTCGTGGCCGTTGACGGCCTCAACCACCACCATATCGCCCTGACGGACGCTCTGACCGCTCTCGTTGCGATAAAAGCCTTTACGGGTGTTTTTGAAACGCACCTCGAAGATGTCAGGGTATTCGTTTGCCCCAACGTCTTTCAGGTAATTATGCTCGCCAAGCTTGCAGCATCCTTCTCGGTATGTACATACGGTTTCCCCCTCGGGTGTAGTACTTTTTACACACCCGCGGAAGCAGTCGTAGTTGATAGTCTCACTCATATTGCAGTGTATATTCTGTCTACAAGATCCGTAAAGAGGATCTTAAGATTGACATTGCGCTCTATCAAACCCTGGGCGCGGCTGAGCGCATCCGCCGCCTTTCGGGGGAATGATTTAGGGCTTCTCGCAGCCCAGTCGCGAAGCTCTGCGAGCTCGCCCTCGGGCAGCTCGACCATCCTGTCGAGGCCCTGCTGAAGAAGGAAAACGAAGCGGAGCCGCTCTGCTGCGTAGCGGCAGAAGCCCTTTGCGCGTTCGCGCGAAGGGAGCGCCGCGGCGGTGTCGGCCGCTTCCAGCGCGGCCTGAAGGTCGCGCGCAAGCACGGCCTGCACCAGGCGGCGCAGCAGCTCCGGATCTTCCGCCTGACCTACAGATCGGAATGTCCCCTTTCGGGGCATTACCCTCAGTCGCAGACAACGCGAAGATATAGTCGGGAGGACATTGTCCGGGGAGTGAGTCACCATCAGGAAGAGGGTCTTCTCCGGCGGTTCCTCGACTGCTTTCAGAAGACGGTTTGCCGCCTCTCTGTTCATCTTCTCGGGAAGACAGACTACCAGCGCGCGGTATCCTCTCTCGAGGGCATAAAGCGACAATACGTCGAGAACCTTCTTCGCTTCCTCAACCTTTATCATCGCTGTTTTACCTTCTATCCCAAGGGCATCGCTCAGTTCATTCTCTGTAAACGTAGGATTGGTCTGAACCAGCTCGCGCCACTGAGCGACGAAATCTGTAGAGCTACCCGTATTAACCGGATAGATGTAATGGACATCCGGGTGTATGAGCTTCCCTATCTTGTTACAGCCGGGACACTCTCCGCAGGAATCTCCTTCAGAGCGGTTGCGGCAATACAGATACTGCAGGAAGGCCTGGACGATGGGGAAAGCCCCGCCGCCGTCGTCCTCATGGAACATAATCGCATGAGGGATCTTACCGGAATCTACCATCCCGGTCAGAGCCTTTACGACTTCTTCGTTTCCTACAATATCAGCGAATCTCACTTTGTCCTTATTGCGTTGAATCTGGCTATTTCTGCCAGACATTCAGTGTATCTGCTCTCGGGAAGAATTTCCAGGGCCTTTTGGGCTTTTTCAACATATTTGTCGAGTACTTCCGCGGCCTTTTCCACTCCTCCCCGCTGCGCTACAAATTTACTAATCTCTTCGTAATTTTCCCTGTGGGAATCGATTTGAAGAACGGCTTTTCTGATTTCGGCCTCGCGGGGCGAATCTTTCATCGCACAAAGCAGCGGAAGTGTAATCTTTTTCTCCAGAAGATCTATCCCCACCGGCTTACCCAGAGAGCCGTCTCCGGTATAATCAAGGATATCGTCCTTAATCTGGAACGCCGTTCCAAGAGCTCTGGAGTACTCGCCGGCGGCCTCGACGTAAGCCTGCGGCGCCCCCGCGGAGATAGCTCCGCTCAGGCCGGCAGTCTCAAAGAGCGAGGCCGTCTTGCAATGTATAATTCTAAGATAATCCGCCTCTGAGGTATCAGCCGTACCGGATTTCTCCAGCTGGAGCATCTCTCCCTCGGCAAGGTCAGATAGCGTCCTCGAGAATATGCTTCGGACAGATTCGGCCGATTTCGCCTGAAGGATAGTGTCCACCGACTTTGCCAGCCAGAAATCTCCCAGAAGCACCGCGCGGCTGGGACCGAGGCGCGAGCGCATGGTAGGCATCCCGCGACGGGTGTCGCTTTCGTCGGCTACGTCGTCATGGAGAAGAGTTGCATTGTGGAGCAGCTCCGAAGCTGCCGCATACAGACAGGAGTCTTCGTTAATCTCACCGCAGGCTCCCGCCATCAGCAGGCAGACCATCGGCCTGAGCATCTTACCGCCATGGGAAAGGATCTCAGCATTGACTATGTTCAGAAGCCCCACATCCGAACGCAGCGAATCCGCAATTATCCTCTGGACAGAAGTCCAGTTATTACCCAGTATAGACAAAACAGCATCCCGGCTCATAACTCCTTCTTGAATTCTTCTATCGTTTTAACAAAGATATATTTTCTCCTGGTCGGCATATCCAGCATTCCGGTCTCAACGTAGTAGTCGAAAAGCCTTTCGAGTATATCGTAAAAACCGTCTACATTGAAGATTACTATCTTAGCATCGCATTGATGAAGACGAACCAGGGTACAGGTCTCTGCGAGCTCATCCAGAGTCCCAACTCCGCCCGGCAGAGCGACCGCGAGGCTTACGCCTTCCCTCATCAGCTCCTTACGCTGGGACATGGTGTCTGTCCAGATAAGGTCGTCCATCTCCGGATACTCCAGCCCTTCCATGAAACGCGGAAGGATACCCCTTACGCGCGCTCCACACTCGCGGGCAGTGTCGCCGACGACCTTCATCGTGCCCTTGATCGTACCGCCTGATACGATCTCATAACCACACAAACAAGCCGCGCGGACTGCTTCCCGGGCGGCTTGATTGTATTTAGAATCTATGCTAGAACTTGCGGCGCAGAAAAATAGCGCCCTTTTTCCTGACATCTATTAGAAGAATAGGGTAGCCGTAAGGGCTATACCGTTTGCTTTGTTGTCTTTAGCCTGCTCATACATCGCCTTTGCGGAGATGCTGGCCTGCTGACCCTGCTCGTTGTAAAGGTTACCGAAATCCCAATACCACTTCAGCGATACTCCAAGTCTGTCGAGGAGGAGAATTCCTGCACCGACTCCGATACCGTACTGAAGGCGCTCACGGCCATTCCACTTGTTTTCGTCGTCGTTTGTAGTATTAAGAGGAACTCCCGAAGCGCTGGCCATAGCCTCGATTGCGGTCTGGGCGATTCCGTTCTTGGCCTGAGTCTTACTCTCGGTTGTAATAGCATAACCCAGATACGGCTCAATGAAAGCATACGGGGTAATTCCCGGGAGCTCAAATCTCCAACCAGCCTGGACTGGAATCTCGAGAAAGCCGGTCTTTGTATTGATGTCAACCTCGAAGTCCTCTCCTGAAAGACCCGCGATCTGATGCTGAAGAGTAGCGCCCTTCATTTCGTAGACAACACCGGGCTGGACATAGAAGTTCAGAGGAAGGCCGAGTCTCAGAACGACACCGGCATGATACTGAGTGACCGACTGGTTCTCAACGATGTCGCTATAGGCAGTCTTAAGATCCGATGAATTGGATGTAAGACCGGCGACTATACCGAGCTGGGCGTGTGCGCTGACAGCAAACATTGCGATAGCTGCAGCGACTGCGATCAATTTCTTCATAACAGAGAATTTATTCGTTTTACAATTTCTTCTTTGGGTACGAGTCCGATCGTTTTGTCTACCGGTTCACCGTTCTTGAAAAAGATGATAGTCGGGATACTTCGGATTCCGTACTCCATAGAGATGTCCTGAGCCTCGTCAACGTTGCATTTGCCGACGACAATTTTTCCTTCAAACTCTGAGGCAATCTCTTCAACGACAGGGCCAAGAGCGCGGCAAGGGCCGCACCACACTGCCCAGAAGTCCACCAGCACTACCGGAGCGCTCGCAAGGACTTCCTTGATATTGGTATCTGTAACTATTTTTTCCATAATAATTATGTTAATCCCTCAAATTTAAGGAATTAATTCATTTGTTCAAAACTTATATTGGTAACCCACACACAGGCTCAGCCTGAAAGTGTCCACCCATCCTGTCTCGTCGGCAAACAGCCTTACTCCCTTGGTCGACCAGCTAGAAGGACCGTTTGTGTCAACCACATAGTCGGTACAGTAATCCGCCAGAAGGCCGAAAGAGAAGCTATGACTTTTCGAGGGGGCCCAGTCTGTTCCAAGATTCAGACGGAAACGGTTGAAGTAGGTATGGGTGTAACCCGTATGGGTATAAGAATAATACGGTCTGCTGCTGGTCTCGGTATATTGGAGAGAGCCCGTCACCTCTCCCCAGGGGTCGTTGAGGGCCGTTCTCGCCTCGAAGTAAGCGAAAGGTTCCCAGTCATAAAAGCCCTTGTATTTCACTCCGACCCTGCTCTTTAGGGAAAGAGCATTTCGGGTCTTCTGGTAGACATTGAGGCTGTCGTCGGTGCGGTGTGTGAACTGAAGCTTCTCCTTGAGCGAGAACTGAAAGTCTCCAGCCCTATAAGAGAGGGTCGCATCGACAAAAGCCCTGTGGCGCGCCGCGACGAAGGCAGACGAACTCAGCTTGTATGGATTGATAAGAGTATAACCGCCTCCGAACTTGAAGTGTTTACTCACCTTATACGAAAGATCGAGGGTCGTTCTCATATCGTCCAGCCCCGAAAAGCCGTCGTCTACACGAACCTCTTCCTCGACCCCCAGATGGAGCCCCTTCACTATCTTATAATCCGCGCCCACGCTCGTTCTCGCCGCGAACTCCTGCGCGGCGGCCAAAAACGGCGGCAGCATCAGCATCAGCGCTATGATAGCAAGTCTTCTCATTCTACGTAGTCCTTCGCCCTGGTTAGAGTGTTGATTGAGTTGGATTCTCCCTTCTCGAGGCGGTAGAAAACTTTGATGTATGCGGCATCGCGCAGGAAATCCACGTGGCCGATTTCCAGGTTGTCTATCTTGACCCCAAGACGTTTCTCAAGGTCGGCGATGAGTTCCTCGCGGCGCTCGGGGACGATGAGTTCGATGCGGTCGTAGAGCACCAGCTTGGTGGTAGTATGCTTTACAAGACTCTCGCTCTCGAGGATCCAGACCAGAAGGACGATCAGCAGATTTACCAGCGCCATCACTCCTACGCTGCCCCACGAAAGGACGTAGTGGGCTCCGGCGAGGTGGAAGATGGGCGCGAGGCCGTTGACAGCAGCCAGCGCGATGATGATGAACAGATAGGTCATCTCCCTGATCGGAACCGTCTCCGTACGGTAGCGGATGACGCCGAAGATGGCAAACAGGCCGAGGGTAAGTCCCACTCCAACCTCAACGTTACCCATTATGTAAAGAAGGGTAAGCATCGCCGAAGAGAAGACCATAAATGTAAAGTAATAATCGCGCCTGCGGCTCTTCTTATAGTAGAAGAAATGAACGAGCAGCCAGCAGACCAGAAGGTTCAGGGCGAAGCGGATGCCCAGCTCGCTTATCTTCTGGGTGGTGGTCATCATCGCATCGGTGATGGTCTGGACATCAAGGAGCATATCGTCTGCCGGATCCAGGTTGCCGAACGCTGAAATGTCGTCCTGGATGAAGCTCATAATGTGGGGGAATTTCATATTACAGTCAGTTTTTTACCTATTGTCTTTTCAATTGCGCGAACTTTAAGATTGAAGCGTCCGGGGCGCGCGTCCGGATCGGTCAGAGTTACAGCTACGCAGTATTTGCTGACCCTTACAGGCTTCACTCTATAGTCCAGAAGGATGCCCTTCATCTGAGAAGCCGCCCTTCCGTCTTGCTTGAGTTCAATAATTACCGCATCCTCGAGCGATGCTTTCCTTCCCGTACGGTAGTTCTCGAAGTTGAGGCCGGTATCTATCGTAAGGCGCTCGGTCATCGCCGGATTGACGAGGGTGATACGGCGGAAGTTGGTAGACAATACGGGCGAAATATCGGCTACCGTATACCACGAATGCTTCGCCAGATACCCTACCGCATTGTCGTCTGCGCTGAAGTCCATCAGCTCCGAGACGGGAATTTCCGTCCTCTTTTTCGAAGTCCGACCCTTATTGTTCTTACGCTTTATCTCCAGGTAGGCCTGGCCTGCGTCGAGGTAAGCCCGAGTACGCACCTTCTGCCTTACGAGATGCTTGTTGCGGTGGGCATAATACATCCCCAGCAGAGGGGTATCGTAATAGACGGAGCTATAGCGGGTAAGAGGCAGGCCGTCGATAACGAGGGCGCGATAGCCCGAGGCCGCTGCAGCGTCTAGGACCTTGAGTAACATCTCTTCGTTTGTGAGGTACTTGGAGTCGATGCGGTTCATCAGCTTGATGCCGTCCATCTCCTCGAGGGTGATGGGCGCCATGGCCCCGAGGGCCTTCTCAAAGCTGATGTGATTACTCTGCATCCTGCGCTATGTACTCGAAATGCTTTATCGAAAGAAGTTTTCCCTTTGCGTTGTAGGTATACTGGACCTTCTTTCGCGAAAACTCGTTGTACTCGAAAGTCTTGTAAGTCTGCAGGCGGTTCCTTCCGTCGTAGACCAGCTCACGGCTCACCTTTCCGTCTGCCCCATACTCAAAGCGCTTGCGCCACTTCTGTCCGTCCGAACTATACTCGATCTCTTCGATCTTCTTGCCTTCAGGGCTGTACATCGTTACGTGGTCCAGGGCCCTGGCCCCGCTTTTCGGCTCGGTGTTCCACTCCTTTATAACAAGGTTCTTCTTATTTATCTTTACGGCCAGCGTATCCTGCGCTCCCGCCGCCGGAATCAGCAGCAGAGACAGTAGCGCCATTACTATTATCTTTCTCATAATCAGCCAAAGATAGTGATTTTTCTCCGAGCTTTACCAACGTCCGCCCGGACCGCCGGAAGAACTGCTGCTGTATGAGCTCAGGGAAACGGAGCTGCCGCCCGAGGTCGTGGCCCCGATAATGCCCATTCCCTTCCAGATTTCGGTGCCGTCGGAGAAGCTGACTCCCGAGCTGAGTGTGGGCTTTGACGAGCCCGAAACAACGAGGGTGGTTCCACCGCTGGAGGGGGTCTTGAATCCGTAGACAGTTTCGCCGACAGTAAGCGAATACCAGGTATTCTTGCTCCACGAACTTGCGCTGTAGCAGGCCTGGCTAAGGGACGAACCGCGCTCAAGGCCGCCGAGGGCGAAGAGCGTTCCGCCGGAGACATAGAGCTTCTTGCCGCCTTCGGTATTGGCGTCGACCGCGACCTCAGCGCCGCCCGAACAGACGGCGTAGACGACTCCGCCTTCGATGTAGCAGTTGCCGTTGGCATCGAGCCCGTCGTTACCGGTCGAGTATGCACATACAAAGCCGTCTTTGACGACCATCTCGCCGGCCGAATTGATTGCGTCGTCGGTCGATTGGGCATAGACGGTGCCGCCGGTGATTTCGATATTGCCCTTGGATTCGATGGCTTCGTGGTTGGAGGCGGTTACGGTAAGGGTGCCGGCCGAGATGTAAAGGTTGCCGTCACATTTGAGGCCCTTTGCGCCCTTCGAACTGTCGGTCGTGGTCGAGCTTGCCCACCTCGGGCCGCCGCCGGGACCGCCTCCTGAAGAGGAAGAGCAGTAGTTGGAGCCCGTAACGGTGATGGTGGTGGTTCCGCCCTGGAAATAGGCAGGGCCGTCGCAACTGATTCCTTTGCCGCCCTGACCGGAGTTGGAGACGGTAAGTTCGCCGCCCTGCATCACGAACACGAGGTCTGCCTTGACTCCCGCGCTGGCTTTGTAATCAGCTTCCTCGCTGTCGTAGGCAGTTCCTCCGGAGACCGTAACGGTAGTCTTGCCCCCGTTAAATACGACCAGCGAGTCGGAGGTTATGCCCTTTTTCATCGCCGCGGTTGCCTTTGCGCTCAGAGTTCCGCCGTCCACTATGACGGCATCCTTGCCGCGAATGGCGTGGCCGGCGCTGGAAGATGCGTCTATCGAGACGCTTTCCGTCACTCGGATGTAGTCGTCCGATGCGAGCGCCGAACTTCCGGAAGCTGTTATTTTGAGCGCTCCGGTACCGGAGAAAATCAACTGGCCTTCAGAGAAAAAGGCGGCCTTTTCATCTTCTTCTGCGGGAGTATCGTAAGTTGAGCCGTCTTTAAGGGTGTTCGTTCCGCTCAAGACCACGAAACAGCGCTTTTTTCCCTGGTTGTTGATGGCCGCTCCCGAGGGATTGGTCAGGGTCAGGTCCTCCAGAGTGAAGGACTGCTTGTTGTTGGAATACGTTTTAAAGAATCCGTTCGATGAGGATCCGGTAAGGATATACGCAACCTTGTCCGTATAGGCGGTATTATTTACCGTTACTTTGTTCCCGTCGACACTTACTATGCCATTCTTGTCACCTTCCACCAGAGCTTCGCCGCTCTCGGAGAAAGTAACTCTAATAGTATAGTCAAAGGAGGTGCTGTCTATCTGATCTTCCTCATCGTCAATGACCGAGTAGGTTGTGCTTCCTTCCACACCTGAGGGAAGTATGTCTTCCTTCCCGCATCCCGCGGCCGCTATCGCCACCGCTATCAGGATCCCTAATGCTTTCTGTTTCATGACGTTCAAGTTTATCGTACACGCATATTTGTTTTGATGTCGCACATATTTCAAAACCAATGCCAAAAAATTGATACTACTCCGCGGAAATTCCCGCAGAGTAGTACCAACTTTTCAGACGCGGGCAGAAGAAAATGCCGGTCAGACCATACTGTCGATGGTCCAGCTGAAGGCGCGAAGGCCGAGGTCCTCGAATTGAACGTCTTTTTCGTGGAGCGCCTCGAGGAGGGCCGGAGCGACATTGTCCGGGACCATCGTAAGAATAGCGTGGTTCATGATAGGCCACGCGTGGGATCCGTAGTGGGGCTCGCCAAAGTAAGAGCCGCGACCGCTGACCTCATCCCAGCGGGTGAAGCCCCTCTGGTTGAAACTGTCGAGAATATCGATAATCTCTTCGTTGTATGCCTGGTTGTAGGCTATGAATACTGCTTTCATTGTTTGGCGAGTTTTTTCTGTTGTCTTCTTTCCTGTCTTGTCGCGAACACGCAATAGATGGCAGGGATAAGTACGAGAGTGACGAGGGTAGAGATCGAAAGTCCCCAGCAGACTACTACTCCGAGGCCCTTCCAAAGCTCGGAGCCCTCTCCCAGGCCGATAGCCATCGGGAGCATACCGAGAACGGTGGTGAGGGTGGTCATGAGGATAGGACGCAGACGGCTTTTCGCAGCCATCGCCGAAGCTTCAACCGCGCTGTATCCCCTCTCCCTAAGCAGGATAGTGTAGTCGATAAGAACAATACCGTTCTTCACTACGATACCCAGAAGGATGATGATACCGACCAGTCCCATCGCTCCGATCGGCGAGCCGTTTACCAGCATTCCCCACGCTACACCTACAAGGGCGAAAGGCACGGAGAACATAATGACGAACGGTGAGACGAACGACTCGAACTGGGCTGCCATCACTATGTAGACCAGGATGATGATAAGGATAATCAACACTATCATATCCCTGAAGAGTTCCTGCTGATCTTCGTAGTCACCGGCGATTACAGTAGTAAGTTCGGCCGGGATCTCGGTCTGAGAGATCACCTTCTCCGTCTGGGCTACCGCTTCGCTCAGGGCCACTCCGTTCTTGACGATACCGGTGACGGTAATCAGACGCTCGCGGTCCCTGCGCTCGATAGTCGGCGGGACCTCAGTCTC
>JAEEGG010013968.1_pt1 | contig 17085 bp, 10 predicted proteins | sample 9134161 | NCBI WGS metagenome assembly JAEEGG01 (sample SAMN16246543, study PRJNA631951) | gut metagenome | biome: gut microbiome; feature: rumen; material: CR-attached | host: Bos | place: Iran: Karaj | collected 2018-10 | reverse complement strand
CCGATGCCGAAACGTCTCTGCAAGAGAGAGGTGGATGCTTTCTGTTGCATCTTGACGAACTCCACGACATCGTCATACAGGGAATCCATACTGTCCGCATTGACGCTGCTGGCGTTCATGACGGTCGTCCCTGACATGTTGGTAAGGAATTCATAGTAGGAATCCTCGTATTCCGGTTTCTGTTCCTTTTTGACGAAATCCGTGATCTTGTTGATTTCTTTGTCGGTCACATAGACGCCTTGCATACGGATCGGAGCGTTCTCGCCTTGCGGATAATACAGCATATCGCCGTTTCCCAGCAGACGTTCGGCACCCGTCTGATCCAGGATCGTTCTCGAATCGATGGAAGAAGCGACCGCGAACGAGATACGAGAAGGAATATTCGACTTGATCAGACCCGTAATGACATCCGTGGATGGACGCTGGGTCGCTACGATCAGATGAATGCCGCTGGCTCTGGCCAGCTGCGTGATACGCTGTATCGACAATTCGACTTCCTTGCCGGCGATTGCCATGAGGTCCGCCAGCTCGTCGATGATCACAACGATAAACGGCATCTTTTCCATCGGCGACTCGTCTTCCTTGAGATTCTCGTTATGTTTCTCGACAAAATCGTTGAACAGCGAGATGTTACGGACGCCGGCGGCCGCAAAGGCTTCGTATCTTTCTTCCATGATCACGACGATCTTCTTCAGCATATTGCTGGCCATGGTCGCATCATCAATGATCGGCCATAACAGGTGCGGAATGTCTTTATAGGAAGTGAACTCGACTTTTTTCGGATCGACCAGGACCATCTTGACTTCGTCCGGTTTCGTTCGCATCAGCAACGATATGACGATTGAGTTGATACATACCGATTTGCCTGAACCTGTCGCGCCTGCGATCAGCAGATGCGGCATCCTGACCAGGTCGCAATAGACCTCTTTCCCCATCAGGTCTTTTCCTAAAGCGAAATGAAGCGGTTCATTCTTGCGGTAAGGCGGGAAGTGCTTCATCAGATCGATCATCCTGACGGGGATCGGTTCGACATTCGGGATCTCGATGCCTACCGCGCTTCTTCCAGGGATCGGGGCTTCGATACGGATGTCTTTGGCAGCCAGTTCCATCTTGATGTTGTCGGAGATATTCATGATTCGATTGATCTTGACGGAACTGTCCGGTTTGATCTCGAATTTGGTTACGGATGGTCCGATATAGGTATTGATCAGTTCCGCTTCGATCCCGAAATTATGCAGGATCTCGATGACTTTCTCGCCTTTGATGGAAGCGGAAGTCTTATTGGTACTGGAAGATGTGGAAACCGCCGCATCCAGAAACTCCTCGTAAGGACGAGGAAGATGATAGACGCCATTTCGGCGTTTCTTGGCCGGATATGGCTTTACAACAGGGATCTCTGTCTTGGTTTTCTCTTCTTTCTGCGAGAAATCATCATTGATGCGGATCTCCTCATAATATTCATATTCATCGTCATCGGAAAAGATCTGTTCCTGTTTCTTTCTGCCGTTGATTTCTTCCTCCGTTAGATTGATGAAATAATGAGATTTCCCGATGATGCGCTGTTTCTCTTCCTCCAGAAGCTTTCTTCTTTCTTCAGCCTGTCTTGCCGCTTCGATCTGCTTCTGTTTCTCCTGTTCCGCCTGTCTTCGCTGTTCCTCTTCCTGTTTCTTCTGCAGGCGCTCCTCGCGGGCTTTTTCCTGATGCTGGCGCCGTTTTTCATCCAGCTGCGCACTTCTGGCTTTCAGCTGGCTGAAGGATTCCGTAGAAACCTTATAGGCGCTTCTGACGGTATCAGCCGGAATCAGCAGGATCGCAGCGACGATGCCCAAAAGGATCAGAATGATCAGGGAACCGGTACGAGAAACAAGAGTGGTCAGGACACTGTAGATCAGGTTGCCTGAAAGACCTCCGGTAAAACCGAAAACATCCTGGCTGATAACTTTGACATAGTTACCGGCATAGGAAGCCAATTCGCTAAGGTTTCTTGTTTCATCGGCGATATACGCTCCCAGCAGGACGAATGAAAGATTCAGCACGGTCAGACCGAATACATTCCGTTTTCCGATAGGACGGTCCTCCATGAAGAAGAGTTTATAAATGCCGCAGAAAAAGACGGTCAGGATCGCCGTGACATACAAGGATCCGCATAGATAAACCAGCAGATTATGCAGGAAAAGACCCAAGGGGCCCATCTTGGTCGTCGCGATGATGATCAGCACCAGCATGCTTAAACAGGCGATCATCCAGTAAAGCCTGCTGTTGTCTTTCTTTTTCTTAGCTGTCTTTCTTGCCACTATCTTCTCCCAGATTGATCTCCACGATCGCCGGCAGGATCATCGGCGTCTTGCCCGTCACTTTCAGAACATACCGCGAGATCGCTTCCCGCGCTTCCGCCCTGACTTGCATATTGTCGTAAGTATTCTCTTTCACATTCCGTTCGATCGTCGAAATCAGCAGTTTTCCTATTTCATTCAATATATAATCCGCATCTTTCAGATAGATCACTCCGCGGGATTGCACATCCGGTCCGCCGATGACCTTCTTGGTATTGAAATCAAGGACGACGCCGCAGATGATCGCGCCATCCGTCGAAAGCTTTTCTCTGTCTTTCAGCACCATGCCGGAAACATCACGCATATCCGAGGCATCGATCGCCGTATCTTCCAGATCGATCTGTTCGCTGGTCGAAGCAAGACGACCGTTTTCAAAAGAAGCGAACTGTCCGTTATCAAGGATGATGATGCGATCCGGCGTATAGCCCATCTGCACGGCGATATCCGCATTGTTGATGAGGTGCGAATACTCGCCGATGATCGGCAGGTAGTACTTCGGCCGTATCAGATACAGCATCATCTTGAGGTCTTCCGTCGAAGCATGCATGGAGAGGATCTCTTTCGCATTCAGCTTGACGATCTTGACATCGGCCTTGTACAGGTCGTTTTCCATCGCCGTCGCATCTTTTTCCGTGCCCGGAACAACCGGAGAAGCGATGATCGCGATATCATCTTCCCTTAGTTCAATCTGGCGATCTTCGCCGATGGCGATATTGTGCATCAGCTTGAATACTTCGTTGCCCGAACCGGAAACGACGCATACGATGTCTTTCATATCGTTATTGAAATCCTTGCGATCTACGATGATGTTTTTAGGCAGCTTGTAATAGCCCAGTTCATCGACCGTATTCAAAAGCCGGATATGTTCCGGATCATAGAAATAGACCTTCTTGTTGTATCTTGCAGCCAGTTCCAGGACTTCCATGATACGGAATAGGTTCTGTCTGTATAATGTAATGATGATGCGTTTGTCGCTTTCTTCGAAGTAGTGTTCCACATGATCGCTGATCCGATGCTTCGGCGCCGTATATCCCGGACGCGAAGAGCCTTTCGATTCGCTCATCAGCAGCAATACCTGGTTCTTGCCCATCTCGGACAAGGCATTGACATCCATCGAGAACGCCGTATTCAGGAAATCGTAATCGAAGATGAATTCCGAAGCGTAGACGATCATCCCGGCATCCGTTTCGAAAGCGAAACCCACGCCGTCGGCGATCGACTGCATCACCGGGAACGTATGGATCACGTGATTGCCGATCCTGATGGAGTCATTCCGTTTGATCACATTGATGAACTTGTTGTTGAGCTTGTGCTTGCGGAATTCGATTTCCAGCAGTTTTGCCGTCAATGCGGTCGCGTAGACCGGAACATCGATCTGGGTCAGAAGATGACCCAAAGCATACATCACATCGTCATGACCATGCGAGATAAAAACGCCTTTCACGCGATCCTGATGTTCGATCAGATAAGTGAAATCAGGAATGATGTATTCGATCCCCAGCTGTTCCGTTTCGCTGGGATATTTCAAGCCGGCGTCGACAACAAAAATGTCACCATCTATTTCCACCAGGTACATATTCTTGCCATCTTCATCAAGACCGCCAAGTGCCATTAAACGTATTTTCTGCACGTATTATATTCCTCCAGATACTATATTAAATTATAAAATATTTACACTTCTTTGACAATCGATCAGTAGAGTTCTTTCAGTCCGTTCCGATCCATCTCATAGACTTTTTCCGCCACTTCATCGATGAATTTCCGGTCATGGGAAACAGCGATGATACAGCCGTTGAAATCACGCAGGATCGAACGGAAAACGGGACTGGATAAAGCGGACAGATTGCGTGTCGGTTCATCCAGCAGCAGGACATCGTTTTCTTCCAGGATGGTCCGTATGATCAGGATCTTGCATTTCTGGCCTTCGGACAGACCGGCGATCTGATGTTCCATTTCTTCCGCCGTGAATTTCAAGGCGCCGAGATAAGACTGGATGCGGCTGCGTCTTTGCGCATCCTCGCCGTTCCACAGGAACTGTACGGGCGTCAGCGACAGATCCATGATCTCTCCGTAATCCTGAGGGATGTAGCCAAGGGAGATGTCCTGCCTCTCTTTCAGAACAGCATAGATCTTCCTTAGCAAAGTGGATTTTCCGCAGCCGTTGTTTCCGATGATACAGACTTTATCCTGGCCATAGACCTGCAGATCGATGTTTTGAGACAGTACCTTATCCCCTGCACTCAGCTGATCGAGATGCAGATCGAGGATCACCTTATGCGGATCGAGTCTGACTTCCGGATAGAAGATATCGATGGCTTCTTCCGGTTCATATTTTCTGGTCAGATTCTCTTTTCTAATTTCCAACTGCCGGCTCTGGGCGATGACGCTGTGCATCTTCTTCTTCAGCATCGCTGCACCATGGGGGTTCTGTCGGCTGATCGTTTTCTGCCGGTGGTCGACTTTCTGGTAGATCTGCCGCCATTTCTCCAGCTGCTTATCGTATTCCGCTTTCTCTTTGCGGGCGATCATGTTCGTGCGGTCGATCATCAGCCGCCTTCGATCCACGTAATCGCGATAGCCGTTGCCGGAATACGTCAGTACGCTTTCCGTCTTCCGCTTCAGCTGTTCCAGATGCAGGATGCCATTGGCACAGGCTTCCAGCAGCACTTCGTCATGCGATACGAAAATCAGCGGCAGCTTGAGTTCGTTGATGAAATTTTCCAGCCAGATCAGCGTCGGCAAATCGAGATCGTTGGTCGGTTCATCCATCAGGATGATATCGGGATCTTCGTAAAGCAGTTTCAGCAGCGAGATCCGGACCTTTTCGCCGCCGGAAAGCGTGCGCAGTATCCTGCTGTCAAACAGTGAATCATCGACATGGAAGCGATTCAGCAAGGAATAGAGACGATTGTAATCCATCTCGGATGAAATATAACTTACCGTATCCGTATCCAGGTACGTTTCATTGATCGTCTGAGGCAGATATGCGATCCGTCCATCCGCGACGATCTTACCCGTATGGGACACATAATCCGAAACATCCAGGCCTGCAAGTACTTTCAGGATCGTGGACTTTCCGTTTCCTTCTTCGCCGATCAGGGCGATCTTGTCTCCGTCATTCAAAACAAAGGAAAAATCCTTAAGCAAGACTCTACCCTTATGAGTTGTAATAGTCAAATTATTGATTTTAAGCATAGTAAACCGATCTCCTTCTTCGCTTCAGAGTCTTTCGAAACCTATTCAGCGATCCATAAGTTTCCGGAAATCAGTTCTTCATTTCGCACCTCTAAGAATCATTCCACGGCGATCCCGTTCAAAGAAAACGACAGGACTTCCGTGATTTTTACTTTAACGATCTCGCCCGTCCGGATGTCGGTTCCGGTAAAATTGACGAGTTTATTCTCCGGCGTATAGCCGGAATAGGTATGGGAATTGCGCTTGCTCAGGCCATCCACCAGCACTTCGACGATCTGACCGGCAAATCGCTGGTTGTTCAAATTAGCATAGTAAGCGACTTTCTTGTTGAGTTCCTGCAGTCTGGCTTCCTTGACTTCCTGCGGGGTGGCATCCGGGAATTCCGCGGCCGGAGTTCCTTTCCTTCGGGAATATATAAACGTATAGGCATTGTCATACCGGCAGTGATCTACCGCTTCCAGCGTATCCTGAAAATCCTGGTCGGTCTCATCCGGGAAACCGACGATGATATCGGTCGTAAATGCATAACCCGGCAGTTCCTGTTTCAGTTTATCAAACAAAGCGAAATACTCCTCTTTACTGTAGCGGCGGTTCATTTTCTTCAAGATCCTGCTGGATCCCGACTGGATCGGCAGATGGATGTAAGGCATGATGTTGTCATTCTGCTTGATAGCCTGGATCATCCGCTCGTTGAAGTCCCAGGGATGGGATGTCATGAAACGGATCCGGTCGATCCCGGTCGCCGATACGTCATTCAGAAGATCCGCGAAACCGTATTCATCGGACAGATCCTTGCCATAGGCATTGACGTTCTGCCCAAGCAGACAGATCTCTTTGTATCCCTGGCCGATCAGCTGTTCCACTTCCAGCAGGATGTCTTCTTTGTATCGCGACCGTTCCTTGCCTCTGGTATAAGGCACGATGCAGTAGGTGCAGAACTTGTCGCAGCCGTACATGATGTTGACCCACGCCTTGTGGCTCATGAAACGGGTGACCGGCAGATCTTCGACGATATCTCCCATTTTGGAGAAGACTTCGACTCTGCGCTGTCTGGTAGCATAGACATCATGCAGCATCTTGGGCAAGGAACCGATATTGTGCGTACCGAAAATGATGTCGACCTGACGGTACTTGTCAAGCAGGATCTTGACCGTTTCTTCTTCCTGACACATACAGCCGCCGATGCCGATGATCAGCTCGGGCTTATTCATTTTCAGACGTTTCAATGCGCCGATCTCGCCAAAGACCTTCTCTTCCGCTCCCTGCCGTACCGCACAGGTGTTGATGATGATCACGTCGGCTTTGGTTTCATCTTCTGTCGAAACATATCCCAGCGCATCCAGGATCCCCGCCATCGTCTCGGAATCGCGCTGATTCGCCTGGCAGCCATGCGTGATGATATAGTAGCACAGACCATCGCCCATTCCTTCATAGGAAGGATCGTAAGAAAAATGCACTTTCTGGGAAAGTTCGCGATTGCGTTTGCGGGCGTCTTTCAGATCGGGTAAAAGATAATCCTTGGCCATATCTTGATTATACTTGAAACGCCGGCAATTAAAAAGAAGCGATCCGTAAATCGCTTCTGAATTGTTACCAAGGTGAACGCAGACCGTTCACGCTTTTTCTGCTTTACTGAGATAAAGCTTCGACCGGGCAAGTCGCAACGCAGGCACCGCAGTCCACGCAGGTTTCTTCGTTGCAAACGCTCTTGCCTTCTTCATCCAGACTTAAGGATTCTGTCGGGCAAACGCCTGTACATGCACCACAGCCGATGCAAAGATCACGATCAACTTTAACGGGCATTAGATAAACCTCCTTGATACTAAAAACATTATAAATGACGTTTCATCGGTTAGTAAAGACTAACTGTCACTCCTTTTCGATGATATCGATGCCCAGTTCCTTCAGCTGCACATCGTCGACGGTATTCGGCGCATCGGACATCAGACAGTAGGCGGAGGCCGTCTTCGGGAAAGCGACGACATCCTTGATGTTGTCGGTTCCGGTCATGATCATGGTCAGACGTTCCAGGCCGATGCCGACACCGAGATGCGGCGGAGTGCCGTAGTCGAAGGCCTCGATGAAGAATCCGAATTTGTTTCTGATTTCTTCTTTCGTCAGTCCCAGGGCATCGAATACTTTTGCCTGCATTTCGGAATCGTGGATACGGACCGACCCGGATAAAAGTTCATAGCCGTTCAGCACCAGATCATAGGCTCTGCTGTAACAGTTGGCCTTATCAGAGATCAGTTTATCCATATCTTCATCTCTCGGCGCAGTAAACGGATGGTGGGCGCTGACCCAGCGGTTTTCCGTTTCCGAATATTCGTACATCGGGAATTCCGTGATCCAGGCGAAGCAGTACCTGTTTTCATCGATCAGCCCGAGATCCTGACCCAGTTTCTTGCGCAATGCGCCTAAAGCGACATTGGCGACCGCCTTCTGGTCGGCGATCATCAGCAATACATCGCCGTTCCCCAGATCCAGTTCCTTTCTCAGCATTTCTTTTTCTTCTTCGCTTAACGCATTGTTGACCGAACCGGCGAACTGATCATTCTCTCGTTTGAGATAAGCCAGTCCTTTGGCTTTGTAGATCTTGACGAATTCATTCAGTTCATCGAAACGTTTTCTTGACAGATGCTCAGCCGCATTCTTGAATACCAGGGCTTTGATGACGCCTCCCTGTTCCAGACAGTTCCTGAAGACGGCAAATCCCGTGTCTTTCAATAATGAACTGATGTCCATCATTTCGTTTCCGAAACGCAGATCCGGTTTATCGGAACCGTAACGGTCCATCGCATCGACGTATTTAATTCTAGGAAAGTTCAGATCATCCACGCCTTTCAGTTCCTTGAACAGCGTCTTCATGATCTTCTCGACTTCCGTAAAGATATCTTCTTCGTCCGCAAAGGACATTTCGATGTCGATCTGCGTGAATTCCGGCTGTCTGTCGGCCCGCAGGTCTTCGTCGCGGAAGCATCTTGCGATCTGGAAATAGCGGTCCATTCCTCCGATCATCAGCAGCTGCTTGTACTGCTGGGGAGACTGCGGCAGCGCATAGAATCTGCCGTTATACAAGCGGGATGGCACAAGATAGTCTCTTGCCCCTTCCGGAGTGGATTTGGACAGGATCGGCGTTTCCACTTCCACGAAATCATCTTCATGCAGTACGCGTCTTACGATCGTGGTGATCTTGTCTCTCATCAGCAGTTTTTCTTTGATCGGATTCCGACGGATATCCAGATAGCGGTATTTCAGACGCAGGTCTTCCAGGGCGTCCGTTTCATCCGCAATGATCATCGGCGTGGTTTTAGCCGCCGACAGGATCTTGCAGGTATCCGCAAGCACCTCGATCTCGCCGGTCTCCAGTTTCGGGTTCGGCGTTTCTTTCAAAGAAACCGTTCCTTCCACTTCGATGACATATTCGTTTCTGACATCTTTGACCAGTTCGTTATGTTCCTCATCGAACGTGATCTGGGTGATCCCGTAACGGTCGCGCAGATCGATGAAAACGATGGAACCCAGATTCCTTCGTTTCGCGACCCATCCGGCCAGTTTCACATGTTTGCCGGCATCTTCTTTTCTTAATTCTCCGCAGGTATGATCTCTATTCATAATAATCCTCCAAAAGCTGATCCATCCGTTCGCACAGTTCCTTGACGGGCACTTCTTCCTGCGCCTTGGTCAGCGTATCTTTCAATGTAACGGTTTCATTCTTCACTTCGTCTTCTCCGATGATGATCACGAATCTGGCTTTCTTGCGGTCGCTCGATTTGAACTGGGCTTTCAGGGAACGGTGATAGTAGTCCAGTTCCGTGATGAAGCCTTCTTCCCTGAGCATCGCCGCGATTTTCAGCGCCTGATCGCTTTCTTCATAGAGATTGATCACATAGGCATCCAGATACGGTTCGGATTCCGGGAAAACGCCTTCCGCATCCGCCAGAATCAGCAGCCGCTCCAGCCCGATCGCAAACCCGATACCGCTCAGCTGCGGTCCGCCCATTTCTTTGACCAGGTCGTCATACCTGCCTCCGCCAAAGATCGTTGCCTGCGAACCGGATTCTTCGTTGGTCGAAACCACTTCGAAGACCGTATCGGTATAGTAATCGAGACCTCTTACCAGCTTGTCGTCGATCTCGTATGGAATCCCGAGAACATCCAGATAGTGCTTCACTTTGCTGAAGTATTCTTCGGAAGCCTCGTTCAGTTTCATTTTCGGAGCGTTCTGTACGACAGGATTCTCATGGTCGATCTTGCAGTCGAGGATACGCAGCGGGTTCTTCAGCAGGCGGTTCTGACAGTCCGTGCATAGCTGATCCTTGTATGGCGTGAAGTATTCGATCAGTTCTTTCTTATAGTTCACCCTCGATTCGGTATCGCCTAACGAGTTGACCAGCACCTTGACGCCTTCAAGACCTAATGTCTTGATGTAGAAATATCCCAAAGCAATGACTTCCGCATCGATCAAAGGATCCTTGTCGCCGATGCACTCGATCCCCATCTGCGTAAACTGGCGCTGTCTGCCCTTCTGAGGACGTTCATGACGGAACATTTCCTCGATATATGCCAGTTTGATCGGCAGTTCCATACTTCCATAAAGCTTGTTTTCGATGATCAGACGGATGACGCCTGGCGTTCCTTCTGGACGTAAAGTCAATGAATCCTTGTCGTTCACCGAGAACGTGTACATCTCTTTGGTGACCATGTCCGAGGTATCGTTTTCTTTTTTGAATACGCCGGTATATTCGAAAACAGGCGTTTTGATTTCGCTGTAGCCGTAGATTTCCAGGAACGAACGGAACAGCGTCTCCAGTTCGTTGAAACGCTTCATCTTTTCCGGAAGCAGGTCATAGGTTCCTTTTACAGTCTGATATGGCATCTTATTTGCGCTCCTTTCTGAGATTGTAGTAATCGAGATCTTCTTTTACCTTCTCCGGAATCTCTCTCGGAACAGGGAAACAGACGGAATAATTCATGTGATCGGAGAATTTCTCGATGAATTCGCACGATCTGTAGTAGTTGCCCGCTGACAGATGTTCCATGACGTCTTTCCTGGAGTGGATCACGGCGCCTCCTTTGGCCGGCAGACGGGCAAAGGACAGAGCCGGAATGCCAGCATCCGCGAACGGAGTGGAATCGCTCGAATAGACGCCCAGTCGGACATCAAGCGGAAATCCTTCCATCTTGGAAAGATACTGAAGATAATGGACGAGATCCTCGCTTGCACTGACACAGGCGATATCGTGTCCCAAAGTCACTCCCAGCATATCGATATTGATGTTGAGAACGATCCTGTCGAGCTGTTTTTTGTGTTTCTCGACATAAGCGCGGGAACCAAGCAGTCCTTCCTCTTCGGAACCGCACCAGACGAACCTGACGGTTCTCTTTGGTCTGTGTTCGCTGTAATATCCAAGCATCTCCAGGATGCAGGCGCTGCCGGTGGCGTTGTCGTAAGCTCCTTTGGAGTAGCTGACGGAATCATAATGCGCGGTATATACGATCACTTCCTCCACTTTGTCCGTTCCTTTGATTTCCGCGACCACATTGTGGGAATCCGTCTTGAACTGTTTCTGTTTCAGAACGATACGGGCTTTCTTCGGAAGATGCTCGACCAGCTTCTCCGCATCTTTCATGCGGATACATACGGCCGGAATATAAGCGAGATCCTGGTGACGTTTGCGGTATTTGTACGGGTCTAGATCGACGTCTTTTTCATCGAGATAGACATCGCCGGTGCAGAGGATCAATGCGGCTGGTTTCTTCTGCGCCAGGATCTTGTACGTCTTGTTGTCGACCATCTTGCCGGCGATCAGACAGATCTTGCCCCGAATATCCGTGATCTGAGCATCCGTCGCAGAAGCGAGATAGACCAGTTCGCCTTCCACGCCCTTATCCGGCGTCGAACCGGACATGCCTACGGCGACAAACGGCACATCCAAATCAGGTTCCATGAAATGCAGCTGGCATTTTTCTACCTCGAAGGCATCGACCGGAAACGATTCCAGCTTTGCTTTGATATTGAATCTTGCACATTCCTTCTGGATGATCTTTGCCGCTTTCAGTTCTTCTTTCGAACCTGAGGTACGGACGAAATAGAGCTTTTCTACCAGACCGAAACTGTCATACATAAGAATCTCCTCCTTAAACAATAAAAACGTCCTCTAAGGACGTTTCTCACGCGGTACCACCTTAGTTCACATTGCTGTGCCCTCGAGATCTTTAACGCAGATCCTACGCCCTAAGGTGTCAAACAAGTGTCCCTCTTATCCTTTCATGAAGGCTTGCATCGTACCCTTCTCGCTGCAATGAACCGGATAAGATTCTTTTGTTTATCGACATCACAATCTTAACATCATTTGATGGCTCTTTCAACCGATATCACGCTCTCGACCTTTCGCAGATTGGCCATGATCACTTCCAGCTGTTCCAGGTCGTTTACCGTGAACGACAGGCTTGTCGTGGCGGTCAGGTTTTCCGTATTCGCAACGCTGTTGACGGCGGTAAGATTCGCTTTGTACTGGGCGACGACCGTGACCAGATCGGTCAGCAGATAGGAACGGTCTTTGGAGAAGATCTTGATGGAAGTCTCATATTTCATATCCGGTTTTTCCGGATCCCATTCGACATCGATGAAACGCTTCAGACCCTGGATATTCGGACAGTCCTTGCGATGGACCTTGATGCCCTGCCCTTTGGATACGAAGCCGATGATCTCGTCCCCGTAGATAGGCGAGCAGCATGGTGATAAGGACAGTTTCATCGAACTGATCCCCTTGACCACGATGCCGGTACGGCTGATCAGATGCGTCTTTTCCGCATTGCGTTTGGTGATCTTCTCGATCGTTTCCAGATCGACTTCCCGCTTGCCAGCTTTTGCGACCCGTTCCACGATATTGATCGGCATCATCGAGTGACAGCCGATCGCGAAGAACAGATCATGAGCGGAAGAATAGCCCATGGAGGTCGCGATCTTGTCCATCTTCTTGCTGTCGGGGTATTCATCGGAAAGATCGTGTTTGCTGAATTCTTCTTTCAGCAAAGCTTCGCCTTCCTTTATCAGCTGTTCGCGGTCTTCCGTTTCTTTCTTCAGGAAGTAGGCTTTGATCTTGTTCCTGGCATGGTTGGTTTTGACGATCTTCAGCCAGTCTTCAGACGGCGCGGAATTCTTGTTGGTTTTAAGCTCCACGACATCGCCGGTCTTCAACGGCGTATTCAAAGGGACCATGACCCCGTTGACCAGCGCTCCTACGGTCTGATTTCCTACTTCGGTATGGATGCGGTAAGCGAAATCGATCGGCGTTGCGCCCTGTGCTAGGTCGATGACCCTTCCTCTCGGCGTCAGACAGTAGATGTTCGCATTGAAGATATCATGGGTGATATCGTTCATATAATCCTTGGCATCGGTATCCGAATTGTCTTCGAATGCTTTCAGCCACTGCAGTTCATTCAATACTTCTTTCTGGGAACGCTGTTTCCCCTCTTTATAAGACCAGTGGGCAGCCACGCCTCGTTCCGCGACTTCGTCCATGGCTTCCGTACGGATCTGCACCTCATAGATGCGTCCGTCCGGCCCTACGATCGTGGTATGCAAAGACTGGTACATGTTCATCTTAGGCATGGCGATGTAGTCTTTCAGACGGCCCGGGATCGGACGGTAGACCGCATGGATATAGCCCAGGATCTCGTAACAGTTCAGTTCCGTTTCTGTAACGATGCGGATCGCCAGAAGATCAAGTATTTCATCGAAACGCTTGTTCTTGGTGATCATTTTCTTGTTGATGGAATACAGATGCTTGGATCTGCCGAAAATGCGGAACGGAATATTGTGCATCTTCAGGACGATGGAAATATCTTCCATCATGATTTCGATCTGCTGGTCGCGTTCGCTTTTCTTTGATTCGACCAGCCGGGCGATCTCGTGGTATTTTTCGTTATCCAGATAATAGAAAGAAAGATCCTCAAGTTCGTTCTTGATCTCGGCGATACCTAGGCGATGGGCGATCGGCGCATAGACATCCAAAGTCTCTCTGGCGATGCGTTTCTGTTTTTCCGGCGGCAGATATTCCAGAGTGCGCATATTGTGCAAACGGTCCACCAGTTTCACCAGAATCACCCTGACATCCTTGGCCATCGCGATCAGGATCTTGCGGTGATTGACAGCCTGATACTCTTTTTCATCGGTGAATTTCAAAGTCGAGATCTTGGTGACCGCATCGACCATTTCATAGATCTCCTCGCCGAAGAGTTCCTTGAATTCTTCTTCCTTGACATCGCAGTCTTCGATCACGTCATGCAGAAGTCCTGCGCAGATCGTTTTTGGATCGACCCGCAGTTTTGCCAGTTCATAGCCCACGTTCAAAATATGCACAAAGTAAGGCTGACCGGATTTGCGTTTCTGGTCCTTGTGCTTTTCATAGGCAAAATCATAGGCTTTATCGATCAGAGCCAGCGAATCAGGATCGCTGATATACTTATGGATCTCATCGTAAAGTTCTTTTTTCGAGTCGATCAGTTCTACCATAATAATTGAAAACCGAAGCAGCGCTTCGATTTTTTAATACTTCAGCGAGGTAAAGACCTCATAGTCCTTGAGACGTTCTCTTCCTTTGAGATCCTCAAGTTCGATCAGGAATGCGCATCCGACGACCTCTCCGCCCAGTTCTTCTACCAGATGGATGGCCGCTTCGACCGTACCACCGGTTGCCAGCAGGTCATCGATGATCAGGACCTTCTGGCCAGGCTTGATCGCATCCGCATGCATATGGAGTTCGTTTTTTCCATATTCCAGATCATAGGAATAGGAAATGGTCTTCCTTGGCAGCTTGCCTGGTTTGCGGAACGGCACGAAACCGATATCCAGGGCATAGGCGACAGGGCAGCCGAAAATGAATCCTCTCGATTCCGGTCCGGCAACGACTTCCGCCCCGACCTTTTTAGCAAATTCGATCAGCTGGTCGCAAGCTTCTTTGAATGCATCGCCATCCGCCATCAGCGGCGTGATATCTCGGAATAGAATACCCTCGCTGGGAAAATCGGGAATCGATGCGATATAGTCTTTCAAATTCATAAGGTCACCTCTTTAAATACATTACAATTATAGTTGAACTACAGTAAATCTTCAATTATGAAAGAGACGCGGTTCTTATGATATCGGTCGCGCTGTATCCTGCCGATCATCGTATCGAACTGCCGATTTGCATGAGCGGGACCGAACGAAATGGCTTCGAGCTGGTGGCTCAGCACGTACTTGGGATATTTATGGGCAACCAGAAAGCGGTTCGTATAGGAAACGTCCCGTATCGCGAACAACGGTTCTACAAAAGAAGTGCCGAATGGTCGCAGTTCTTCCAGTTCCATCAGCAGATGCAAGTCGATCGTTTCAAGCCCGATCAGCAGAACATCCTGGAGATGTTCCGGAACCTGGACGGGATGATTCCTGATGGCTTCTTCCAGACGTCCGTAATCTTCGGCAGGAAGCGATAAGCCGATAGCCTGCTCATGCCCCCCGAATGTCGTAAACAGTCCGGAAAAGGCCTTTAAATACGTGTAGAGATCAAATCCTTTCGGACTTCTGCCCGATCCCTTCAGTTCCCCTTCTCTTTCGCTGAGGATCACGACCGGCTTGTGATATTCATTCATCAGACGGTTCGCCAGCAAGCCGCACAGTCCTTCCTTGAACGTCTCCGATCGGATGAGTATGAAAGGGTCGTCGTCACGGATATTCGCCTTCACGGAATCATACATGATCCGGGTGTCTTCCTTACGGATCTGATTGATCCTTTCGATATGTCCCAGATACTGCCTGCAGGATGCGTCGTTTTCCAGGAGATAACGCACCATGTGATTGACATTCATCAGCTCTTCCAGCCGGGAGATCGCATTGATCTTGGGAATCACGGTATAAGATAAAGCATCATAATCCAATTCAGAATCGTTCAGAAGATAGCGTATCGGCAGGATCTCTTTTGTTTTCAGTGTTTCGAACATCCGTTTGATCAGAAAACGGTTGTAACGCAGGACCGGAACCATATCCGCGATCGTCGCCAGTCCGCCATAGACCTCAGACAGTTCATCATGATCGAAATGATCCGACAGCAGGCTGCATAGGCCTGCCGCGCACATGTCATGAAAATCTTCGGGTAGCAGGTCCGGATGCAGCAAGGCGTCCGCCTGCGGTTCTTCCGTATATTCATGGTGGTCGATGATAAACACCTGCAGTCCGTATTCCTTCGCAAGCTCGATCGGTTGCTTTGCCGTTACACCATTATCGACGCAAAGAACGATATCGAAATGATGGTCATGCGCGTTGTTTACGATTTCTTCATTCAGGCCGTAACCCTGCCGGAAGCGGGAAGGAATGATGTAGTTGTTTGCGATATGCAGACGGTCCAGCAGACGCTTGATGATGACTGTGGCGCAGATCCCGTCGCAGTCATAGTCCCCTACGATCAGATAACGCTTATCGCTGTTGCTCAGGATCTTCTCTTTGAACGCATCGACTTCGGGAATTACCGGCATATTCAAAAAAGCGGATATCTCCAGTTCTTCGGTCTCGATGCCGTTGAGCTGACATATCCTTTCTTTTAAACTTTCATCGCTTTCCAGAAAACGATATTTCATGTGTGAAGTCCGATAAACAGTCCGATCAGCGACAGGATCATCGCCAGCAGATAGAAATTCAGAACGATATTGGATTCTCTGTACCCTTTCAAGACGAATGCGTAGTGGATCGGCGTATAGGAAAAGACACGCTTATGGAAAATGCGGACGCTTAGCTGCTGCAGAACGACACAGAACATTTCCATCACGAATACGCCTCCGATAAAGAACAAAGCGAAACATTTGTCGAAGAGCAGTCCCGTGGAAGCGAACAAGGCTCCCAGAGCGAGCGATCCGCTGTCGCCCATAAAGATCTTTGCCGGATGAAAATTGAAGCGCAGATAGCCTAAGAGGCCTGCCAGAATGCATACCAGCAGCAAGGCGATATGCCGGTCTTCGTGTAAAGCGAAGATCACTACCGGCAGCAGAACGATAAAGGAAACTCCGGCACACAGGCCATCCATCCCATCGGTGAAATTTACCGCATTGGCTTCCGCCATATAAAGAAGGATCATGAACGGAAGATAGACGAACCAGGGCAAAACGATAGAAACATGCACGAAAGGAACCGTCACCTGCAAAGGCAGGATATCTCTGAAGAAATAGAACAGCAGCATCGTATACAGCAGTTCCATTCCCAGCCGGGTCCAGGGAGACAGACCGTCATTGGTATGCGAGCGGATGACCAGAGCGTCATCGATAAAACCGACAGAACAGTACAGAAGATAAGATAAAGCGATAAACAGCGCTTTCTTGTCCAGGAAGGCGGAGTTATCGATGCAAAAGAAAACGATCACAGGAATGACCACAAACAAGAGTCCACCCATGATCGGAGTTTTTTCTTTATTCTTGAATTCGGCCAGCGCGTATTCGGAAGTGACCTGGTTGATATCTTTTTTCCTAAGAAAACGGATAAAGAAAGGCATGCCGATCAGCATCAGGATCAGCACGGCAGCAA
>JAEEGG010013962.1_pt1 | contig 17092 bp, 13 predicted proteins | sample 9134161 | NCBI WGS metagenome assembly JAEEGG01 (sample SAMN16246543, study PRJNA631951) | gut metagenome | biome: gut microbiome; feature: rumen; material: CR-attached | host: Bos | place: Iran: Karaj | collected 2018-10 | reverse complement strand
CGATGGAGGGCATGGTGACGGCGGCCTTGAGTTGGTTGAGCTCGGCGGGGCGCATGGTGTCCAGCTCCTCGCAGCATACCAGACCGTACTGCGCCAGTGTGAGCAGATCGTCGCGCCCCATGCGGTTGGCGTTGGTCTTGGTGTAGAAGTAGGGCCGCAACGGCGGGGGCAGCAGATGGTTGAACCAGGTGGTCTTGTAGGAGCCCTGCTCACCGATGAGCACGAGAATGACGTTGTTGACCACCGTCTCGTCCACCCACGCGGCCACCATGCCCACAAGCCATTTGCGCAGGTATCGGGCGAAGAGCTCCTGCGGGGCGTCCTTCACCGTGACAGTGTCGGCCAAAAGGGCGATGTGGTCGGTGAGGCCGTCCCACGGCGCCAGCGCCTCAAGGTAGTTGCGGAAGGGATGATACTGCGCCACGTAGTCGCTCTCAATGACCCGGTAGAGGTCCTGCACGTTGACGCGCTGCGTCTCCGACATGCCGCGCCAGAGGCTGTTGACGGTGCGGTCGTCGATGGGGCGCCAGTCGGGACCGTACTCCACGCGCCCGGTGATGACGTTGTGGCGCAGGACGATGTGCCGCTGCAGGTAATCCTGTATGTCCTCCACCGTAGCCATGCCGCCCCCGCTGTGTCCGTTGCTGCGTTTGCTGCCGCCGCGTGAGGCAAACTCCTCGGGGCGGCAGTTGTAGCATGAGGCGACCACTGAGGCTGCCTTTTCGTAGTCCGGGAAGCGTTGCGCCGCCCAACGCTCCGCTGCCTCGCGGCTGAAGCCGAACTGGTTGAGCCGGTAGCCCACGCGCATGACATAGTCGTTGTGGCTGCCCGGGGTATAGACTGCCCCCTCGGCCTCCACCTCCGGGCGTATCTCCGTCTCGTAGCAGTGGTCAAGGCGTGCCGCCTCACGCCGGGAGCGATGGGCTTGCCTTTTGTCGTCGGTCAGCCGGGCGCTCACGGCGGCGATTTCCTCCCGTGTGAAGGGCAGGGCGTCGGGGTTGCAGAAGACCTCGCCGTCGTGGCAGATGACGCTCAGCCGCGTCACGTTCTTACATTTTTCGTCGGTCTCCACACCCGTCAGCCGTGCGTAGTAGTCATTGCCGCAGGCAAAGGCTTTGGGGTAGAACTGCATTTGCTGTTCGAGGCTGTAGCCTGTGTCGCAGTCGTAGCGGAAGAGGATGCGCAGGCCTGCGCCGCCCACGGTGACGTGGCAGAGCAGGGTGTGCGGATCGCGGCATGCGGCTTGGCGGAGCACGGGGAGCCGCTCGGGGCTCACCTTGTCGATGTCCACCAGGGATAGCCCGGTGAGTGCGCTTATATGTTTGCGGGCCTTGCCGCTGTCAAATCGGCAGGCCACGGCGAAGAGGGGGCATTGCTCCTTCAGCCCTCTCTCGGGGTCGGCGCGGTGGGCTTCGGTGAGTTTGGCCAGGGCATCGTCGCTGCGCATGCAGTCCACCACGTTTTCCAGCGTGGAGGCATAGGGCGCTGTGTCGGTGAAGTTTTTGAAGCAGGACAGTAGCATGTGTTGTAATGTGTGTTTATGCTTTTGTCCCGCAAAGTTACGGCAGCGGCGCAGCCTGTGCAAGTATTCCGGCCGTTATTTTCGTCGACGGTGCAAAACAGTCAACTGTGAGTTGACACCCTATTCGTCGAAGAGCTCCCGGACGCGCACTTGCAGCGCTTCGGCAATCTCGTGGAGCCGCTCGACGGTGGTGCTGCGCCGTCCGTTGACGATGTTGTTCACGGTTTGTCGCGAGAGGCCCAGCCTTCGGGCCAGTTCGGCGTCACTCATATTTTTTTCTGCATGGCGCAGCGCAGGTTGAGCTGCGAGGGGATGGTGTCTTTTTTCATTTTATTAAAATGTTAGATTATCCTTTTCTTCAATTACTTTTTGTGCAGACTCCTTCATTTCGTCTGTTTCTGTTGTTTCGATCTTGACTTTGAAATCAAGAACAGTCTTTGCCATATGTAGCATTTTATCTTGTTCTCCCATTTGTCTATAAAGACACATAAGCAGATATAGAGGGTAGATGCGGTTGGGAAGAATATGAAATGCCTGTTTAAAAGCTGTTTCCGCTTTTTTATAGCATTTCATATCTCTATAATTGTTTCCTTGTAGCACTCGAAATATGGGGTCTGCACTAACTAATGTGCCAAGCTGCAATATATTATTGCTTTCGATGTATTTTCCTTGTTTTCGCAAAAGTTTGCTAAAATCAAAAAGAAACTGTGGATTTTCTTTTAGATAAGTCAGCTGTTTATAGTAATCATTTATAAAGCGATAATCTGTAATACCCGTCATTTTTTGATACATTGCCTCTGCTTTGACATGAGGAATTATGCGAGCATTGACAAACAACGTTACTGGTATGATGAGTGCCAGAACAATTATTTTGTAATATATGGAAGAGGGTATATCGTTATGCCAGTAAGAGATTTCTGGAGAGACGTTAGTCCCTGCGTATGCGAGAATGATGACAGTGACTATTTGGTAAGGCAATAATTCAAATGGATAAGAAAAAAACGAGAAAATCAGCAGGGACAGCATTCCGATGTTGAGCGTATCTCCCCTTCTCTTCAAAGAGATGAAAGTCAATATTATTGTGGTGATGGCAAATGTGATTCCGAAGCATCCTTGTTCAACTCCTATTTGTAGTAAGTCGTTGAAGGCGTAATCCGGAACTCCGACACTATGAAAGTTGAATTCGGGATTCTCTCGGCTGAATCGAGCCATTTCTTTTGCGTATTGGCAAAAAAAACTTCCAATACCACTGCCAAACACAGGATAATGCAAAATATTCAAAAATGAGATATAATAAATAATTAGACGTCCTTCTGCAGACGCTTCTTTAACATGGTATAAGAAAGTTGCGGCAATAACACATACCATTACAACCAACCAAAACCAACGTTTCCATAAATTCCAAAAGATGATTCCAGAACAAATGACAGAAGATAGGATTGCCGCACGACTCATGTCCACCGTAAGAATAACTGTAAATATGCTAATTGGTATATAGAGAATGGTGGCAGACTTTATCTTTTGCCGATATAAAGTCATTGTCAATCCCATAGCCAAAGTTGCAGCGTATGGACCAGAATTTTGAAATGATCCAACAGGGAAACGCACATTGTTGCTTGCTAAAGTTTGTATAAATTGCAAAACTCCTATCCCGAGTTCGCATACAGAAAATGCTATGATGGAAAATGCAATCGGTCTTTCCGTAATGCTCGATGATGAAAACAGGATTCTCAAGGCTACATAAAGTAATAACATCTGAGTTGCGCGTAGAAAAACACTGTTGCATGGGTATTGGCTTCCCCAAAACATCCTAACGAGGAAATATAGGAACCATACTCCAAGTGCAAAATCTAACGAAGAAATGCAGAATAATGTGTTTTTCTTGGCATTTACACAAACTCCGATTGTCGTGATTGCCACGATTGCGTAAGTCAGCAGAATATGTGTGTGGCATAGTCCCGGCCTTGTCGGGAATATTGCAAGATATAGCAGGAAGACAACAGAAGAACTCGCAAGTAAATCAGTAACCTTCCTGCCATCCTTGAAAGTTCTACAAAAACTTTGTAAAGTCTTCACCCGACCCTACAACGTTGATAAACCAACCATCAAAGACATGGATACACCATGTGTTTGAGATATATAACAATATCAGTGTTCCGATAAAATAGGTGTACATGGGCCACCTTCTTCCGGCGATGCATCCCAAAATAATGGCAACCATACATGAAACAGTGACAAAAAATGACCCTCTTGAGGCATGAAATTCAAGAACTCGAGGTGGCAATTCAAGAAGAAGTCTTCCCAATATCAGTGAGAATGCAATTTTCAAAGATGAAATAGAGAAGCGTCTGTTTTTTGTCTCAAACATAGCTAAAGTATAGAATGCAACCGACTCCATCCACACGGATTCCTCTCGTGATAAGTATCCCAGGCTCCAGCATGTGAGTAGGAATAAGCACAGTGCTTCAATAATTAAAATGAGATAGGGTTTCATGCTGATTCATTTATATTGTCGATTGATTTTGATGCCAGATTTCTTCGAGATAGGGCAAAAATACATGAATGCTCCATATATTTACAGCACATTGTGCGATAAACACAAAGATAAAGTCTCTGACTCTGACACCCCTTTTTGCTACAGAACACCCTAATATAATTGCGACGCAGCAGGGCACATTGGAAACAAATGCGCTTAATGAGGAATAAAAATACAGTGATAAAATAACAATGTCTAATGACAGGCGTCCCATAATTACAGCTGCACCGATTTTAGAGACGGACATCTTTTCACTATTCATTTTTACCACTAACATCGAAAGAAGAAAGAACGCAACAGTATCCATCCACACATGTTCTTGTATGGAAAGCATTCGGCCCCAGCACGTAATAAAATAACAAACGAGAGCCTCGATATATATGATAAAGAATTTCTTTGTTTTCATCTTGCAAGACAAGTTCTAAATGCCGCACTGCCCGGTACATGACTGTACCTTTAACCATCCGCAGCCGGAGAAGGTCCCAATACACTTGATATTTTTACATTCATTCGACCCCTCGAAACAGTCGAAAGTATTTCCACTCATGCAGTCACAATCGCCAACTTCTTGTTCTTCCCTTGTATCTAAATGTTCCACCCTCTCTTCAATAGAAGGTCTCATGCCAAGTTCTCCATCTCTGCTTATGACAGGATAACCGGTATAGGCTATAGCATAGACGACCCTTTTGTCCCATCCAAGTGAGTCTGTTGCATATTTCATCCATTGATATGCAAAAATTTCCACTTCGTTGTTTTGCTCCTCTGATAACAGATCATCGTTAAAGAGGTCTTGGTTCCTGTTTACAAAATCAAGTACCTTTTGAATGTGCGCGAGTTCATCTTTTGACCAATCCAAGGTCATCGCCTCTGTGAGTTTTCCCTTCCAAAATGCGATTTTCTGTTCCTTAGAAAATGCCCGGTAGGATGCTAATTGAACCTTACTGTCTAATTTCAACCATTTAGCCCTGTCCATAGCCCGAATCTCTGAGAGATTACTTTTAACCCATGCATTAGCGGCAGGGTCACAACTGTAACTAAGATTTTCATCTTGAGAGCAAGAAACCCAAAAAAGTGTGAGACAGAGAATTGATAAAATTTTAGTATTCATCTTTCTTTACGTATATTTTAAGATAATATAAATGTGATAGTTTTATTCAATATAGCCTTTCAGTCTCAATAAAAGAGCCTTTCCGTTGTTATATCTGACGAACAGGGGTTTGTTAAAATCACCAGTGCCCGATGTAAGTTTAATCACACCGGTAATCATGAAGTCATGTTTGGGACCGACCGACCTTTCGTAGTCTCCAATGGAAATGCAAGGACATAACGCCTCTATCTCGTCTATCGTCAGAGTGTCTCCGCTTAAGTTGTGCAGTGTAAAGCAGAAGTTGACAATATCCGATGATGTCGCATTTACTTTACCAAAGTCATAATTGACAGATGCGGCGTAAATGATACCATCATTGAATTCAACTTTACCATTAACCATTGAATGATTATTGGGTTTGCATGATATGAACATGGCCGCAATGAAGAAGATAGATTTGATCCTTCCCATGTTTATTAACGTCTTTTTTTTGCTGTTTTAAATTCCAAATATGAATACATACATGATAGGGTTAAAAGAATCAAGCATTTCACAAAAGACTGCCAAGGCGTAAATGTGATGAATTCTCCAAAACACCCACAGAATTCTATTCTGCCCGAAAGTGGAGGGAAGAAGAGATTTAAAATTGTCAGATATGTAAAGAAGCACATTAATACACAAATCACTATGCCAGTAATTATTGAATATTTTCGAAACAATATAGATGTCCCAAGAAATAATTCTAAGATACACACAACAACTGCTATCTCATGAGAATATCCAACAATATAATCCCCAATGTATGCATTGCCATATAAAGCCACCTCCCGCTCAAAAGCACGGACGTCCAACAGTTTTAAAATGCCGGATAAAATAAAGCACACAGACAAACAACATCGAGTTAGTTTCTGAAATGTATTAAAGTATTTAATTTGTATCATTTTTAAAGAACTCAAACACTTCCTCACCGACAAGCACAATGTTATAGAACGGGCCGGTGTTTCGTTTCATGCTCAATGTGAGTGGAATACCGTACTTACGGCAGTCATCAATCAAATCTTTATATAACACATAGGGACTGTGCCTGTCAAAGGGGTCGCCGTGAATCATCATCGGAGTGCCCTTCAAGCGGCTCATGAAATGCTCCGGCGCACGGTGCATTGCCGCTGTGTCGGGGAATTCGCGGTGATACATCGGAGCATACAGCCCGATGGCCCGAAACATGCCGGGATTCTCCGTCGCCACCCTCAGCGCACGGTAGCCGCCGCTACAGTTGGCATGGAGAAACATACGTGTCGTGTCCACGGGATAATGCCGTCTCACGTCGGCCAGAGCCAACTTCAGTTCCCGCTCGGCCAACGGAGTGAGGTCCTCACTGAGGTATGTCCTCATCTCGGGCATCACCACCAGAAAGCCGTACTTGTTCGACATCATCTGCATCTGGCAAATGCCCCACTGACGTGCCAGCTGCGGAGAGGCGAAGAAATGATGCAGATTCTCTATGTTGGGACGAATCACGACGACCAAGGGAAGCGGCCTGCGTCTGTCCACCCTGTTGGGGCGTGCCAAGATGTAGCGCTGGAGCGAGTCGTCGGTCTCCGAGCGGTATGTGATAAACTGTATGTTGGCCTCCGTATCGCTCTCCCCATAGGTTTGATTGAGATGAGAGAACATGTGCTCCAACTGGTAGGTCAACGCCGGAATCTTGAACTGCCACCACCAGTCTGTTTCCCTTGTGGGGTGATGCATCAGGAAGTTGAGGCGAAAAAGGAGCTGCCCCGCCTCGTCTTTACGCGGGTGCCCGTCGGGGAGTTGCTGATGCAACTGCCAAAATCTCGAGTACGTCTCTTCTACATCCCCGCACAACACCGGTTGGCGCACCGTATTGCCGCAAAGCGTCATCTCGCAGATATAAGAGGTATTCTTCTCCAGCCCGCTGTCGGGATAGTAATATATGTCTTTTTCCAACACTATCTCACCGCCGGCACTGTCGCCGCGCACGTCATACAACTGCAACGAAACGGGAGCACTCAGCAGGTTCTGGTGATCGTTGGTGAGCCTGAGCATCGGATTCCCGGCATCAATAATCGGGTATATGATGACACCGTTCTGGCAGTCTGCGTAGTGGCGTGCTAAGCTGATGCTGTCAGTGACAGCGGCCTCAAAGGAGAAGTCGCTCCCGACAGCAGTCAGCTTTACGACACAATCGTTTCTGCCCTTTTTCAAATGAAGCGGGTAAAAGTTGTGCCCGTTAATCACTCTCCGTAGGAGTGTGTCTGCGTTGAGGAATGGCGTGCATGGCATGGAGGTTTTGATGTCCAGGAAGCCACGGAACTCCTCTTCGGATTCTATCTCACAATGGAGATAGGTGATGCGATCTGTCAGCGTATGTGTCGTATCCTCGGGATGTATGCCATACACCTCTCTTAAATCAAGTTGGTTATATGTGGGATGAAACGCCCCGGAGTAGCAGTATTTCCGTTGACCGCCACACTGCCTTTTCTCCATCGTCTGATGCGTAAAGCGAAGGACGGAGTCGGCAAGAAGGGAATCCTCTTTTGCCGTGAATGCTCCGCACACATTCCAGACAAGCATAGGCATTCGGAGGGAATCGACCTGAGATGACTTAATCTGATATTGCGCAACCTCGTTACGATTCACACAGGACATGCAAACCACAACGATGCTCCAGCGCAGACATTTCTGTGTGAAGTGCCAAGCAAATCGTTTTATATTCATTTTCATTCTACCTTTCCAATCTTGAAAAAATACCCTCACAGAATCATCGGGAATGTGAAATTATATTATTTGTGGTTTCTACAATTTGCGAGATACTCTATTTGTTCTTTCACCACCCTCGGCCCATATGTAAAACAATTAATCCCATAGTCATCTTTTACAAGCAATCCCTCCGGTGTCAAAGTTTCATAATGCGGATTACTAGAAAATTTGAGTATCTTTTGGAAGTGAACGAATTCCTCATGTGAAATTGCCAGAACCTCTTCGTCACACATCCATTCCTCCATTGAGTGCCGAAACTCCTCTACTTCCCCTTGAATACCGCTGATAACAAACACAGTATTCATGTCACTCCTTTCAGCAATTACCGAACGCGCCCATTGGCTGCTCTTCAAATAAAGCAGAAAAGATTTTGTTCTTTTCATATCGTGTAAATCATAGAATACCAGTGTAACGAATGTGTTCGGATTCCGAAGAATAAAATTGTTAACCATGTTTTTTACCCGCGGCTCTGCCGGCAATGGTTCTGTGATGTCAGAATACGTATATTGATGTCCTGATGAAACAAGATCTCTATATGTTAGGGGGCCGAACAATTTAGGCTTGGCAAATATCGTTACGCTCAACAGGATTATGGGTAAAAGATACACAGCCTTGCAGAACGACCAGCGAGAAAACGGCTTACTGAACAACATTATCAACCTTCGCTTGATAGGACTTTGATTTAACGCGCTGACGACAGTATTGGCTCTCGTCACCGTTGCCCGATCTAACAATATCTCTGTGTATTCGTCAAGCGTAACACCCGAACGAAGAACGCATTGATCAGCCTGATACTCATGAACGTCTTGCAAATCCTGTCGAAGCATCCAAATAAAAGGCAACCACCAGAGCATGAGGCAGGTAATATCACAAAGCAGCGTGTCCCATGAATGGTGCAGGCGTGCGTGCGCAAGCTCATGTACTACGATAGCGGACTCTTTTGCATCCTCCGGGGGTAAGATGACCCAATTCATCCAACTGAACGGCACACTTACGTTTTCATTGACTATAATGTTTACGTCCTCGCACAAGTGTTTCGTCCTGATTTTCCGACTCTCGCGTATCATCTGTTCCAAATGGACAAACTGAAAGAAATATGTTGTCCCAAAATAAACAACCCCGGCCAGGTAAAGGGCAATCAGAATATTGATGATGAGGTACACATGGTCTTCAAACAAAGATATTGGCATCTTTACGATGTCGCTGCCGTCAGCATACCATAAAAGTTCGGGAGAATATCGGTCCTCAGGATTTTGAGAATGAGCGAAATGCTGTTCAAGCACACTTCGGCTACGGCTAATTGCATTTCCTGCGGTTGTCTTAAAAATACTCCCAAAGGGCAGCAGAAAGCCCAGTATAAGAGTTACTGCCAACAGCATGCGATTTAAGGAATGGGGCGCCCGATGTCGCATGATCATGCGGTAGGGGATATAGAGTAGTGAAACCGCTACAGCCCAACGCAGAATAAAAATCAGGAATTCGGCCACGATATCCTTGTGCTATGATTTATTTTTTTAATTCTTTCAAGAAATCCAAAAGTTCGTCTTTTGATATTTTTTCACTTTGCACCAGTGTCTCCACCAGTTTCATATATGATTTCTTAAAATATTTCTCAACAAAAGCCCCCACTCCCGAGTTTCCATAGTCTTCTTTTCTTATAATAGGATGATAGATATAGCCTCTTCCTTTTGGCTCATGGCTGAGAAATCCTTTGTGTTCCAAGTTTTGAAACATTGTTGCAATGGTGTTGATATGCGGACGCGGTTCCTCATATAAAGCCTGCACATCCTTCGGCGTGCAGCTTCCGAGTTTCCAAATGTATGTCATCACCTCTTCTTCCTTAGTTGTCAGTTTCATTTTCAACGATATTTTTTAGTTTGATACAGCAAAGATATGTTATTTTTGTTTATCATCAACAATACAGAATGTATTTTTAACCAAATTTTATAGTTGAAAAAGAAAAAACAGAAACTGATTACGGAAAATCAACAAAACAAATCTGTATGCTTGATTCTTCGGATGTGTTACACTTCATTTTTTCAACTATAAAAGTTCGTTAATTTTCATTTCCGTTTTCATTGAAATTAAAAATTATACTTTATTTTTGCAGCACCAAACTGTAATCATTAAATATAATATATTGTTTAAATAGTAGATGTGTAATTGTTAAATTGTTAAAAACATGAATGTTAATCTAGTTTCTTCGCGGTTGATTATTTTGGTGGCGCTGACGGTGTTGACGGGCTGCGACAGCTATGACGACGGAAGGCTGGAGATGAAGCAATACGAGGGGAAACACTACGAAATATGCACTCCGGAGGACATGTTTCTTGTCAAAAAGAATCTTGAGGAGGAAAAAAAACTGAAAAAAAAATAAATGAAAGAATAATTTTTAATACCTTTGCAACGAAAAACCTAAATTTACACACCATGAAAAAGACGTTTTTCATTCTATTGACAGCGTTCTTTGCTACGGGAAGTAAGTCAGAAATCACCTATGTCACGGAAAGTTCGTCAAAGATCAGCTATGATGAATGGTTCAGGGTGCCTGGGGGATGTGGGCATCACGGCAAAAATTTTTCTGAAAACGGGTTAAAATACCAATGTAAACTCTATGACACGCTCTCCGTGTCCATTATAGGATATGAGCATCAGGTGGTAGAAAACTCAGACTCCACACTTTACATCCCGGCGAGCGTTACTCACGAAGGCACTGTCTATCAGGTGCAGAGCATCGGACCGATGGCATTTTCCGGACTGAATGCCATCCACAATATAACAATCGGGGAAGGCATAAAAATCATCAATGACGAGGCCTTCACTTTTTGCACCAATCTGCGTTCTGTCTATATTCCGGCTTCGGTGGATTGGGTCTCGGAAGGTGTTTTCGGCTCTTGCTCCAACCTGAGAAACATCGTGGTAAGTGAAAAGAATCCCTACTTAGATTCCCGCGAGGGATGCAACGCCGTCATAGAAACAGAGAATAACACCTTGGTGGCGGCGTGTCCAGCCACTAAGATTCCCTCATCAGTGAAAGCCATCGGCGACAGGGCGTTTTACCGTCAGGGCACCATAGAGGAAATTGTCATCCCGGAAGGTGTGGAATCCATCGGCCGATGGGCCTTCTGGCATTGCAGCAACCTGAAAAGCATCTCCCTGCCGCAGTCGTTGCGCAAAATAGAACACAGCGCATTCATGGATTGCCACTCGCTTCGTTCGCTGAGGATACCTAAAAACGTTGAGTATATTGGAGGCGCTTGCCTGGCGCGCTGCTACAGACTATCCTCCGTTGTTGTGGAAAAGGGAAATCCCGCCTATGATTCACGCAAAAAATGCAACGCCATCATCCGTAAGTCAGACAGCACACTGATAGCAGGATGTCGCAACTCCTTCATCATGGACGGCGTGCGCAGATTGGATGATTGTTTTGAGGGAGTGCCTATCCGTTCAGTACATCTCCCAAAATCTGTGACAGACATACATTGGCAATTCTACGGATGCGATATCGATTCCATCACCGTCGATGAGGATAACCCGGTGTTTTCTTCTCCAAAGGGCTCGAATGCCATATTGTCAAAAGACGGCAAGACGTTGGTGATGGGATGCCGCAACACGGATATTCCTGAGGGTGTGGAGATTATAAGGAGGGGAGCTTTTTCCGGAAGATGGGGAAGCCGGATGCTGCAACTGCCAGGCAGCATAAAAGAAATAGAAAGTGACGCCTTCTACTATAATGACCTTTTGGAAGAAGTCATCATTCCACGCTCTGTCGAATTCTTGGGAGAGGATCAATTCTATCATTGCAAAAACCTGATATACGCGAAAGTTCTAGCACCCCTTAAAGAAATTCGCAGGAACACCTTCGCCGATTGTCCCAAACTGTATTTCGTTGAATTTGCCGAAGGTACGAAAAAGATTTGTTTCGACGCTTTCCGTGATTGTCCCAACTTGAGATATGTATATGTGCCGGAATCCTGTGAGATGGAGTACGGCGTTTTTGAGAAATGCCCCAAGGTGGAAGTCATACGCACTGCTGTTCATACCAACGAAAAGAAATAATACATTAATAATGAAGAAGGCGGTGGCGAATCCGATCAACCAGAGAAACAAATAAGCCTTAACGGACATAACGGACAAGCGTTAATTGTGTCCGTTCACATCATACATCAGCCATCAGCCATCAGCCATCAGCCATCAGCCTTCATCCTTTCCGGATAACTATAAAAAAAGTTTTGGATAACTATGCAGTAAAAATTGGAAGGGCCAAAAGAAAAGCGCCCGCAGTTTATGTCTGCAGGCGCGAGGTATATTTGTGCAATTAAAAGCTCAAAGAAGTCCTTCTCGCTGCAGGATATCCAACATCTCTGCAGGAGTCACGACAATAGGTTTGTTGGGGAAATGTTTCGTGTTGCCTGTCACCAGGTAGGCATCATCCTTTGAGAGCGCAACTTCGTAGAACACAACGTCTTTAGCGTCTGGAAATGCCTCGTTGCTTTGGATGCGTTCGCCACGAATGCCGTTAGTGACAATCTGGTCTATCGCATGCTTGACGAGACGCTCCGGAATGCCAAATTTCCTTCGATGCAACACATCAATATACTCATCCAGTATCTCCTCGTTATATACCGGAGTCAGCTTGCATTGCAGAACGGCCTCCCAGACTTTTGCCGTTGCAGAGTCCGGATTTTTGGTGATGTATGCCAACACAATCACATTTGTGTCGATAACGGCCTTAATCATAATGCAGCCTTCTCTTTTGCAGCTCTTTCCTCACGTGCCAGACGGATTTCCTCGTTGATTTCCTCCAGAGTGAGTTCGGGCCGGTCGCTGGCTGCCACCATCTTACGGAATTCACGGAACTCCCTAAGTGTCTCATCTTCCACGTCTAAGGGATTGGCGCTGATTTTGAAAGGAATGCTGCGCGTCCGCACTACGGCATTTGCAAAAACATTGATTGCCGCATTGACGCTCATACCCATCCGTGCGCAGAGTGCATCGAAATTCTGTTTCAGTTGTGAGTCCATCCTCACGGTCATTGATACCTGTGCCATAGTTTTGTTGTTTTATGCCGCAAATGTATGAAATTTATTTCAAAATGACATCATTTCGATGTATATTTTTAATAAAAACATCAAAATCTGGATAAAAACGACTTCCTCTCCCATCACTTGTCTGCCTTCAGACATCAGACTTCTTCCCTCTTCCTTCTTACATCTTACTTCAATTTTGAACAGTCTGAGAACATTACGAGTAAGCGTTTCCGTCCCCCGATAACGGGGGAACCGAAGGGGGTGCAAAGACCATTGACGCAGAGTGGAGCTTGTTCCGACTCTGCCGAGCGTGAGTAATGTCTGCGGCGAATAGCCGCGTACAGTCTGACGGCGTTGCGGACATAACGGACATAACGGACAAGCGTTAATTGTGTCCGTTCGTTGTGTTTGTTAATTGGATTACATTTGTTAATCCGACGTCTGCACAAAGTCCCATTTCGCGCAACTCTTATCTTTTTTTATTTGTGACTTCCGCTTGTTTGTTTTGTTAATCCGACTTTGTTATTACCCAATATTTTCTATCAACGACTTTAATGATGCCCTTCTTCTTCGAGTATGAAGGTGTCGTCGCCTTCTGCTCTTCTGTCTGGTTGAATTTTATCTTAATTACAATTAAACAAGAAATCCTTATTTAGTAATTTCGAGATTCCGTCGCCGAAATTTTGACAAAACCGTAATTTGCTTGCAATTTGCGTAGTTTGCGTGAGCATTTTTCACTCTTCACTTTTCTCGGCCGGGCCCATCACCTTCCAGTAGGCAATAGGCATCACGGTGAGGATGAAGAACATCGTCAGGAGCGTGCCGTAGCAGATGACCGCACCCATAGGCACCCACAGAGCGCTGCAAAGGGATTAATACCCGAAAACTTCTTCTATAGTGAGTCTGCGGACAGGACCGATCTTCCCGAGCGACGTCATGTCGAGTTCCTTCTCGTCACCCAGGATGATATAGCGATAGGTCTTGCCGGCCATTGTCTTCTTCTCAAAGTTCACGATGTCCTGCAGCGTCACTTTGTCCAGATCCTGATATATCTTCCGGTTCAGGTCACAGTCCAGCCCCAGCTTCTTCATGGCGTTCCACATGCCGATGATGCCCATCTTGGTGGTGCGCATGCTGGCCAACTGCTTGGTCAGAGCCTCCTTGGCGATTCCGAATGCCGTCTCGCTGGCTGGCATCCGGTTCAGAATCGTGTGGAAGTGGTTGATGCAGTCCATCATCTTGTCGTTCTGCGTGATGATGTGGGTCATATAGCTCTCCTTGCCGCCCTTCCTGTCCGGACGTCCGTAGTAAGCCGACGCGCTGTAAGCCAGTCCGCGAGCCTCACGCATCTCCTGGAACACGATGCCGTTCATGCCGCCGCCGAAATATTCGTTGAACAGGCTTATGACGGCAGCCTCATCGATATTCCAGTCGCGATGCTCGTCGTGGTACATACACATATAGATATTCTTGGCATCATACGGAGCAATCCACACCTCGTTGACAGGCGTCTGCAGGCGCTCATACTCCCTGTTCTGCGGCACGGGCATCAGCTTCCCGGGCATCTTGTGCGTCCCGGTCACGATGTCCGAAACCTCCTTCACGCTCATCGGTCCGTAGTACTCCACGCTGTGCTCGTAGCCGCTCAGGTTCTTCAGCAGGTCCACAAACACCTGCGGATCGGTCGTCTTCAGCTGCTCCTCCGTCATGACGTCGCGATTGAAGTTGCGCTCGCCGTACACGCCATAGCTGTACAAGCGGTTGAAGCAGCCGTGCTGGCTCTTCTTGGCGTCATCGCGCCTCTTCAGTATCTGGCCCACCATCTCGCCGTAAGCCTCCCGGTCCACCCTGGCGTTCTGCAGCAGCTCCTCGCCCAGAGCCAGAGCGGCCTGCATGTTCTCGCTCAGTCCCGTCAGCCACACGTTGACGGCATCGCCGCCTTCGCTCACACCGAAGTCGCAGCCCAGCTCATAGAACTTACGCTTCAACTCTGCGGCGGTGTAGCTGTCGGTACCCAGATAGTCGATATACTCCGTTGCCACATTATAGCGATTGTCCGCCTCGCGACCGAACTCATAGCGCAGGTTCAGCAGGAAGAGTCCGTTCTCCGTATTCCTGACATACTTCAGCGGCAGTCCCTTCCTGGTCCTGGCCATGATCATATCCTTCTTAAAGTCAACGAATCTCGGCCGGATGGGCTCCACCCGGGCGTTCTGAATCTCACGCACAAAGCGGCTCATCGTGTCGCGGTTGGCGGGAATGGCCGTGATGGCCGGCTTGTCGATCTTCTTCTGGGTGTCGTCCACCCCCTGCTTCTTGAACACGGTGACGCAGGCCTCGGTGAAGAACCTGTCGGCGAAGGCCACCAGCTCCTGCTTCGTAATCCTCGAGATGCGGTCGATGCTCTCCACCTCCTGCTTCCAGTCCACCTCGTTGATGAAGGCTTCCACAAACATGTCGGCTCTGCCCTCGTTGCTCTCCAACACCTGATAGCGGTTGCGCTTGTAGTTGTTGATGATGCTCGGCAACAGGCTCTCGGGAAAGTCGCCCTTCTTCAGCTTCTCTATCTCGGCCAGCATCAGGCTGCGCACCTCCTCCAGACTCTGTCCCTGCTTGGGACGGCCCATCAGCATGAAAGCGCCGTGATCACGCAGCAGCTCCGTGCCGGCGCCGCAGCGCAGCACCTTCATGGTCTGGTTCAGATCCAGGTCGAACAGTCCGGCACGCCCGTTGCTCAGCACACTCGACAACAGATTCAGGGTGTCTGCCTGCAGACTGTTGGCCCGCTCGGCACGCCATGCCACCCACACCTGCTCCGCCTCCTGTCCGACCACTGCAGTATCCTTGGGCTGTGTCAACGGAGGCAGCGGAGCGAACGTCGGCTGTCTGACGTCTGCCCCCGGCTTCCAGCTGCCGAAATACCTGTCGATGACGGCGACGGTCTTGTCCGGATCCAGGTCGCCGGCCATACAGACAGCCACGTTGTTGGGGCGATACCACCTGTTGAAATAGTTCTTGATATTGGTGATCGAAGGATTCTTCAGGTGCTCCTGTGTGCCGATGGTCGTCTGTGTGCCGTAAGGATGATTGGGCCACAGCATCGCATAGATTGCTTCGTACAACTTCCATGTGTCATTGCTCAGTCCGATGTTGTACTCCTCGTACACAGCCTCCAGCTCGGTGTGGAAGCCGCGTATCACCATATTCTGGAAACGGTCGGCCTGTATCCTGGCCCAGTTGTCGATCTCGTTGGACGGGATATCCTCGGTATAGCAGGTCACGTCGTTGGAGGTGTAGGCGTTCGTCCCCTCGGCGCCGATGGCAGCCATCAGCTTGTCGTACTCGTTGGGGATGAAATACTGTGCCGCCACCTGCGACACGGAGTCTATCCCGTGATAAGCCTTCCTGCGCTCATCCGGGTCCGTCAGCTTGCGATAGACCTCGTAGCGCCGCACTATCTCGTTGAGCAGCGGCTCTTCCGCCTCGGGATTTGTGGTGCCGAACTGCCTGGTGCCCTTAAACATCAGGTGCTCCAGATAGTGCGCCAGTCCCGTCGTCTCGGCAGGGTCGTTTTTCGAGCCCGTGCGCACGGCGATATAAGTCTGTATGCGCGGCTTCTCCGTGTTGACGCTCAAAAACACTTTCAGACCGTTGTCCAGTGTGTAGATACGGGTCTGCATCATATCTCCGGGCACGGTGGTGTACGTGTAATCCCTGGCCGGTGCACTCATCCCGAGTCCCACGGCCGCAATAGCCAGAATCAGTTTAAGTTTCATTACTTTTCAGCGGTGATTATAATATAATTGCTCTGTTCACCGAAGACAAAGTTACTGATTTTTTCTTTATGTCAGACGCCTTTCCCACAGTTTTTTGCCGCATGTCGGACAAATCTGTCAATTGTCAATTCCCTTTTTCCTTGCCTTCGGCCAGGCCCATCACCTTCCAGTAGGCAATAGGCATCACGGTGAGGATGAAGAACATCGTCAGGAGCGTGCCGTAGCAAATCACAGCACCCATAGGCACCCACAGGGCGCTGCCGCCCAGAATCATCGGCACAACACCCATGGAGGCTGCGGCCGACGTCAGGAAGATGGGACGCATACGACGCTCGGCAGCCACGTGGATGGCGTCCTTGA
>JAEEGG010013961.1_pt1 | contig 17093 bp, 12 predicted proteins | sample 9134161 | NCBI WGS metagenome assembly JAEEGG01 (sample SAMN16246543, study PRJNA631951) | gut metagenome | biome: gut microbiome; feature: rumen; material: CR-attached | host: Bos | place: Iran: Karaj | collected 2018-10 | reverse complement strand
CTCCACCGTTCTCGACGGCCGCGACGCCATGGGGCAGCTCGTCGGAATCCGCGCCATGCGCCTTGCCATCGCCAAGGCCAGGACCTCCGGCATTGGCATGGTCGCCGTCCGCGCCTCAAACCACTACGGCATCGCCGGCTACTACACGCGCATGGCCGTCGAGGAGGACCTGCTTGGCGTCTCGATGACCAACTCCGAACCCATCCTCGTCCCCACGTTCGCCCGCCAGGCCATGATCGGCTCCAACCCCATCGCCATTGGCATGCCCGCCGACCCGACGCCCTTCCTCTTCGACGCCGCCACCTGCGTCGTCCCCCGCGGCAAGCTCGAGGTCTACGCCAAGCGCGGCGATCCCCTCCCGGAAGGGTGGGCCATCGACGAAACCGGCGCCGTCTGCACCGATCCCGGCCGCGTCATTTCCGCCATCCTCGGCCGCCATGGCGGCGGCATCCTGCCGCTCGGTGGCGCCGGCGAGACCTTTTCCGGCCACAAGGGATACGGCTTCGGCCTCATCTGCGACCTCTTCACCGCGGGTTTCTCCGGCGGCCCCTTCTCCAACCACAAGAAGGACGACCCGAAGAAAGCCAACACCTCACACTTCTTCATGGCGATGGACTACGGCCTCTTTGGCGACAAGGCGACAACCCGCGCCCGCTTTTCGCGCTTTCTTCAGGATCTTCGCGAAACACCCCGCGCCGAAGGCTGCCCCCGTGTCTGGATCCACGGCGAGAAGGAACTCGAGAGCGAGGTCCGCCGCCGCCGCGAGGGCATCCCCATGAACGAGAAGACCATGGACGAACTGCGGCGCATCGCCCTCGATCTCCATCTCCCCGCACCCTCCTTCCTGCGCTTTTCCCCTAGGACATAGAATTTGAAAATGGGCATCTCAACCGCATCGGACGCCTCTCTCGACCTTCTAGTCTCGCGCTACGCCGACGCTTCCGCCGCAGAGCAGGATGTCGTCCGCGCGGCTGAGCTGGCGGCGGCACTTGCCGAAGACGGCTCATGGCCGGACATCGACTATGCCGATCTTTCCAAATCGCAGTGGATCGCCGCCGCGCATCTGCTGAATCTCAAGATTCTCGCCGCCGATTGGCGGCGCAACGGCAGCCGGACCTCGGTTGAGGTGGCGCACCGCGCGCTTGCCTTCTGGCTCGACCGCCGCCTCGTCAACCCGAACTGGTGGTGGAACATCATTGGTGTTCCGACGTACATCGGCGACGCGGCGATCATGATGGATTCGGAACTGACGCCCGAGGAGCGCGAGGGTGTCATCGAAGTCATGACCGTTGAGGAGCCGGATTTTGCCAAAACGGGCCAGAACTTTGTGTGGATGTCCGAGAATCGCCTCAGGCGCGGACTCCTTTTGCGCGACGAGGGCATGGTACGCGGCGCGCTGGACGACATCTTGAGCGAAGTGCGCATCTGCGACGTCGAGGGCATCCGCCCGGACTGGTGCTTCCACCAGCACGGTGCGCAGCCGCAGTTTGGCAACTACGGCCTCAGCTTCCTCTGCGCGCAGTCGCGACTGGCCGCGCTTTTGTCGGGCACGGGTTTCGACTATCCGCCGGGGAAACTCGAGCTTGTCTGGAAGCTCGCCTCGGAAGGCTACTCCTGGATCTGCTGGAAAGGCATGATGGACGTTTCCGCCATGGGCCGCCAGCTCCACAAGGACAGGCAGCGCAGTAAGGCCGCAAGTGTCGCGTGCGCCTTCGCGAACCTCGCGAAGACCGGCTGGCGGGCCCCCGCCCGGCGAATGGGGTTCCGTTACTTCGACAACAGCGCCTACGCCGTCTTCCGCACGGCCGACTTCATGGCCTCCGTCCGGGCCTCGACGCCGAAAATCATCGGAACGGAGACCCATGTCAACGAAGACAACGCGAAGGGCATGTGCATGGCCGACGGCGCGCTCATGACATACGTTACGGGACGCGAATACGAGAACATCTTCCCCCTCTGGGATGACTGGAGGATGATTCCCGGCGTCACCGCCTACCTCGGTAAGCCTGTCGTCCGCGCCGATTCGCGCAACGAGGCGGACGACATCCGTGCCGCAGCGGAGGGGGACGGCGGTTCGTTCGAGTTCACCTTCGCGCGCGAGGGGCTTTCGGCGCACAAGAAGTGGACCTTCTCGCCGACTGGGATCGTCTGCGAAGGAAGCGGCATATCCGCCACCGACGGCGACTATGAAGTCGCGACATGCGTCGAACACGCGCTGGCGGACGCCAACGCCGGCGTCGTGAGCCGGGGGCCGGATGTTTCGCGCTTCCGCAACGGCGCGCTCATCTACACCGTCCATGCGCCGCCGGAGGCGATCCGCTTTGAACTCGCAGAGCGCGAGGGCAACTTCAACACATTCATGCTCTCACACCCTGATGCGCCGAAGAAGGGGCGGGTCTTTTCGCTGCGTATTCTGCACGGCCGCAAGCCAACAAACGCTTCATACCGCTACGAGATAGGCTTTTGCCTTGCATAAAGCGCAATAATATGGGTTGAAAAGATGAAGGGTCCGGCTCTGTCCAAGCGAATTTGCGATGTCCTCCGCGGCGAAATTGAAGCCGGAACCTACAGAATTGGCGGTTTCCTGCCAGATCTTGAAGCTCTCATGGCGCGTTTCGGGACAGGGGAGTACGCCGTGCGGCGGGCGGTGCGCCAGCTGCGGTCGGAGGGGCTTGTCACCATCCGGCGCCATGTCGGCGTCATTGTCAACGACAAGGCGCTTGGTACGTGGAAGGGGCGGATAGCCTTCATTGCCGTCAGGATGTCAGGCTCGTTTCTCGCGCAGATGCTTGAACTGCAGTTCGCCCGTCGTTTTGAGGCCGAAGGCTATTCCATTGTTCCCATATTTCTCGACTTTGGAGGGGATGGGGGCCTGGATCTCGGTAATTTTGCCCGCCATCTCGCAAATGGGTTCTCGTTCGCCATCTGCTACTGCATCGACGGACAGGTCACAAGCCTATTGGATCGCACGGGTGTGCCGTATGTCGTTCTTAACCGCTCCGCCAAGGACTTCCCGCGGGCCTGCGGCGTGTTCCGCGAGAACTTCAGACGCGCCTACTCCGACCTAATCGGGGCGATGTACGCTGCTGGCGTGAGGCGCATTCTGGAAGTCGACATGGAGCGCACGATAGACCGCAGTTTCAAAAACCAGCTCTTTGAAGCCGGAATCGCCACGCAACGGCTCATGTGCAAAGCCGATGCCGACAATCTTCCGCACATTAGCTCCGTGAAGAATTCCGGGCATCGCGCCATTTCAGACTTCTTCTCAGACCCGATGCACCGGACGCATCCGCCGGACGCCATTCTCTTCGAGGACGACTATCTGGCCGTCGGTGGGATTGTCGCGATTCTCGAGGCAGGGCTCCGCATCCCCAAAGACATCAAAGTTGTCTCCTTCGCCAACCGGGGTAACGAACCGGTTCTTGGCGTGTCTCTCGCCCGCATCGAGAATGACCCCGTTTCATACGGGAACACCGTTGCGGACTATGTGCTCGCGATTCTCGCGGGCCGCAAGGCAAAACCGCCGCACATTGAATACCGCTTTGTCCCAGGCGAGAGCCTGTAGTTCGAGACCGCGTGATGCGCGGACCCGCGCCAAATTCAATACTGGTGGTATTACTGGAGGTTTTGACGAAATCTCTTGCATCGTCGCCGCACCCCCCTTTACACTTGATATGCTACGAATTGTGGCAAGCAACCACCAAGGCAGGAGGAAAGACGACTATGAAGGTACTAGAACACGGACTTTTATCGCGTCGGATGTGGCGCGGCCATTGGGAGGGAGCCGTTCGGAAAACGGGCCGCTTTACCGCGCCCGTAGCCTTGGCGGCGGGCGCGGCAGCTATGATCATACCGCTGATGTTGTCTGCTGACGATTATCAGTTCATCATCAATGGAGACCCCACGGCGGCGGCCACCTCGAACAGTTGTGAATCCGCTTCCATCGGCACGGCGCTCGTGACGAGTACGCGGACTTATCCAATGGTAGCGACCTCGCTTGAAGCACGTTACCGCACCATTGACGCGACCGCCGGCGTTAAGCTCCGTTCGGACGCGCCCAAAGGCATGATCCTTGTGGTCAAGTGAATTTCAGCAACGAAAGACAATCTCGCAAGAGAGAAGGAGAGCATTCCAATGAACATCAAGAACATCACTGTAGCCGCTCTGGCGGCAATGACAACAGCGACCCTCACGGCGGCAGTGCCCGAAGTGAGCAACGCAACGATGACTCAGGCTGCGGATCGCCTCGTCACCATAACGTACACCCTCGCTGACGCGCCTGCCGTCATAACGCTGGACATCCAGACGAACAACACGCAAGGGGCGTGGGCTTCCATCGGTGGCGCGAACATACAGAATTTGACCGGCGACGTGTGGAAGAAGGTCGAGACTGGAAACCACACAATCCAGTGGCGTCCCGACCTCTCGTGGCCAGACCACAAGATCGCGGACGGCGGCGCCCGTGCTGTCGTGACGGCGTGGGCGCTCGACAACACGCCAGACTACATGGTGGTGGACATCTCCGCCGCCGCGCAGCCGAACACCCAGAAATACTACCCCTCGGTGGAGTTCCTCCCCGGCGGACTTCTCGGCAATGACGACTACCGCACCACGAAACTGGTCATGCGCAAGATCATGGCCAAGAATGTCACGTGGACAATGGGATCGACGGCGCTGGAGTCCTTAAACCGCAATGCGACACGAGAGGCGACGCATCAGGTCACGCTTGACAACAACTTCTACATCGGCGTGTTTGAAGTCACGCAGGACCAGTGGGCCTTGATCCAGATCGATCGCCCAACGCCAGCCTACTACAACAACGCCTCCTATCGTTCGATGCGTCCCGTCGAGCAGGTGTCATACAACGAGATTCGCAATGCCGCCAACTCCGCTACGGCCAACACGGCCTACGACTGGCCAAACGACCCCAACCCAGGTTCCTTCCTCGGCCTTCTGCGGACGAAGACCGGCATCGACTTCGACCTTCCGAGCGAGGCGCAGTGGGAGTTTGCCGCCCGTGCGGGAAATGGTTCCACGAAGTGGGGCAACGGCTCAGGCATCGTGAATACGGATACGGACGGCAACCTGAACTCGCTTGGCCGTTACCAAAGAAACGGCGGCAAGCCGGGAAGCAGCGATCCTGCCGCATCGGTCAACGCGGACAATGCCACAGCGATTGTCGGCTCATACAGCCCGAATGACTGGGGCCTCTACGACATGCACGGGAACGTGTGGGAATGGTGCCTGGACTGGCGCGAGGACGACATCACGTCTTTTAACGGCAGGGTGAACATTGACTCCTCAGATCCTTCAAAGACTCTGTCAGGTGTATCGGGCTCGGGGCGCGTTGGAAGGGGTGGTGCTTGGAATGCCGGTGCCGGTTATTGCCGTCCGGCGTATCGCGACGCTGACGATCCAAGCAGCCAGAGACTTAAGATATACGGCTTCCGAGTGCTTTGCACGGCAGGGCTGCAATGAACCCCACACCCCCTCCCCAAAGCCGGACGGGAAAGCCGTTTTCCATCTGCTCCTTCAACATGCGCACCGACTGCGGTGCGGACGAAGGGGACTTGACATGGGCGAACCGTCTGCCGCGCATCCTTAAGATCATCGAGAACCACGGGCTGGACATCATCGGAGCGCAAGAGTTGAAGGAGAACCAAGTTGCCCATTTGCGCGAGGCTTTGGGGCCGGGGGGTTATGAAATCATCGGACGCGGACGTTTGGCGGAAGGCAAGAGCGAGGGCGTTTACATCATCTACAACGCAAGGCGATTCGACTGCCTGGCAAGCGACACCTTCCAGCTTTCCGAAACGCCGGACGTATGGGGTTCTTCGTCTTGGAATTCAGCCTATCCTCGCACCTGCGCATGGGTGCAGTTGAAAGACCGCGAAAGCGGAGAGGAGTTTCGCTTCTACAACACGCACCTTGACAATGAAAGCGAACTTTCGCGCAGAAAAGGCATGGAAATGGTCGTGGGTCGAATCAACGCGGATGTGTCCGGGGGCATGTCGGCGTTCCTTGCCGGTGACTTCAACAACGAATTGAAACCGGGTAATGCCATAGACTATGTGCGCAAGTCCATGAATGATACAGCGGATGTTTCGAGTACGCCGCACAAAGGGCCGGATAATACCTTTCACGGGTATCATCCGCCGGCCGTTGCGCACATCGACTATATTTTCATGAAGGGGGATGCCATGGTTCTTTCGCATGCCACACTCGATGATATGCCCGATGGCAAAGCGCCGTCAGATCACTTCCCTGTCGTCGCCATTGTATCACTGTCCGCCATGCCTCGAAATGAAGTCTAGCGTCAAAGACTTTGTCTGGGGCTTTATGCCCCAGTTCGGCAACAACATGTGGGGCGACATCATACCGCCTCTCGAACGAGACGGAATACAGACGCGCATCCTGACGGACGAGGAGTTTGCTGTAATCTCTTCGCGGGGATATGACACGCGGACGGCCGTTCGCTTCGACGAGACGCTATGGCGTTCGCTGTCGCGGCAGATCCGCCACGACGGTGCAAATCTTCTGCTGATTGATCTTGGAGAGTTTGTCGTCTATCCATGCCATCCGGAACTGGCCGTTGATGGCAGCTGGAGCGCGGAGAAGATGCAGGCGGAAGTTAGGCGGCTGAAACGCATGGGCTTCGCGGTCGTCCCCAAGGTCAACTTCTCCTGTTGCCACGACTTCTGGCTGAAGGAGTATGCGCGCATGGTGTCGACGCCGAAGTACTATCAGGTTGCGGCAGATGTCATCCGCGACGTATACGAGATGTTTGATCGCCCGGACTACATCCATATAGGAATGGACGAGGAGGATCTTGTCGAATACCAGACGCGCAACACCTCGCTGGTCCGCTTCCGCCAGGGCGACCTTTGGTGGCACGATGTGCTGTTTTTTATTGAGCAAGTCGAAAGTCTTGGTTGCAGGGCTTGGGTTTGGAGCGATTACATGCGTCGGCATCCGATGGCGGAGTTTGTCCGAAGGATGCCAAAAACCGTCCTTCAGAGTCCCTGGACCTATCGCACGGAGAAGCCGTCCTTTGACGATCCGCTCATCAAGATATACCTGTCGCTGTGCGAAGCGGAGTACGATGTGATTCCCTGCGCGTCCAACTGCTATGGCTTGAAGGAGAATTTCCCCGCTACCGCCATGTTCTGCAAGGAGAATCTTCCGGCGGAACGCTACAAGGGGATGCTCATGGCGCCTTGGGTGGAGACCCGCGCCCCTTACGGGCGATTGCTGGGAGAAGCTTCATCATTGGTTGCCGAAGCACGCCGGCGCGTGGGGGCGGAGGGGCTTTCATGAGTTTGCGGAAAGAGATTTGCCGGCTTTGTTTGGCGTTGGTGTCCGCGACAGCGGTCATGGGCGCAGAGCTTCCAATTCTTGGCTGGTATGGCATTCCGGAAGACAAGGTCACGGTCGAACGCTATCAGGAGGCGCATCAGGCTGGTTTCACCGCGTTGATGCAGAGAGCTTCCAATGCTGAAAAGATGCGCGGCTTTTTGGACTTGGCTCAAAGCGCTGGTATCAAGTTGTCCGTGCTCCTGCCCGAGTTTGAAGAGGAAGGTCTCGAAACCGCAGTCGCGATGCTGAAAGACCATCCCGCGCTTTTGATGTGGCATGTGAAGGATGAGCCGAAATACACGGACTTCGAGAAAGTCGCCAATACAATCCGCCGCATTGAGGCTGCGGACGGGCGTCATCCCTGCTATGTGAACCACATCGCCGACGCAAGCGTCTCGATGGGTGTGCCCGACTATGCCGCCTACATGGAACGTGTGTTGCGCGAATTCAGACCAAGGCTCATCAGCGCGGATTTCTATCCCTGCCGCTTGGCCGATACTGCAAGATCGCTGCCGTATCGCGATACCGACAACGAAGTCTACGTCTGCCCCACATGGTATCGCCAACTGGAGTATCTTTCCGGCTTGGCGCAACGGGAGAAACTGCCGCTCGCACTATTTGCCTGCGATGTCGCACATGATGTCGACGATTACGTCTATCCGGTTCCAACGATTGCGATGCTCCGGCTCCAGATGTACTCAAACCTCGCATACGGGGCGCGGATGCTCCAGTATTTCACCTATTGGAATCCTTACTCAAAGACGCCCCTGAAATTCCACGAGTCGATCATTCGGGAGGATGGTACGCGCAGCCCCGTCTATGACCGAGTGCGCGTGGTGAACCGCGAACTTCAGGCGCGGGCTTTTGTCTTCATGGATGCGGAACTCGTCTCCGTTTCGCATACCGGCGCGGAGATTCCGGTTGGAACGCGGCGATTGGGGAAGTTGCCGCCTTATGTCAAGTCTCTGAAAACGCCCGATGGCGGCGCGGTTGTCGCGCAGTTTGCCGGATCTGCGTTTGACGCGCTCGTCATCGTCAATCGGAGTCCGGTCAAGGAGATGCAACTGTCGATTTCCCTTGACGAGTCTGTTATTCGAGTTCTTGAGGATGGCACAAGGATTCCGGCATCAACGTATGGCGAAATCTACACCATATCGCCCGGCTACGCCGAGATTTTTGTCATCGGGAAGAAATAGCTGCGGCAAGAAAAGACCTTCAAGCAGATAGCTGACATAAAGGATAGCTTTGTAGTTAACGGCGGGGGTGAAACCGGCATCGGCAACAGAAAGTTCCTTGCAATTTTGAAACGCATTGCGTATAATGCAAGGTACTTTTTGTGAAGAAGGAGCAAAGATGGACTATCTTCCACGTCATTTGGAACACGAGCTAACCGAAGGTCTGAGAAACGCAAAGGCGATTCTTCTCGTTGGTGCACGCCAAGTCGGGAAAACGACGTTGCTGAAGCATCTATTCCCGAATGTCAAGGTTGTCACATTCGATCCTGTGCAGGATGTCATGGGGGCGCGGGCGAATCCCGATTTGTTCCTCGACAGTGTCGGATCTCCAGTCATTCTGGATGAAGTCCAGTATGCTCCTGAATTGTTTCCGGCCCTCAAGCGGCGCCTGGATGCGGATTCTTCAAAAGGCCAATTCCTGCTTTCGGGTTCCCAAAACCCCCTTCTCCTCAAGCAAGTGTCCGAAAGCCTTGCCGGACGCATTTTCATTTACGAACTTGAATCCTATTCCGTTCCCGAGCGATTCGGCTTTGCCGATGGCGGCAAAATGCCTTGGCTGACTCGCTTCCTCGAAAACGGCGGGAAATGGGGAAAGCAGTTGCCCGAGGTCCTTGATTCGCAGGTTCCGCTGATGGAGGTGCTTTGGCGTGGGGCGCTTCCGGACGAGACCGTCATGTCACGCCGCTTTGTGAAGCGGTACGCCGCCTCGTATGTCCAGACCTACCTTGAGCGGGACGTGCGCATTGCCGGGAACGTTTCCGACCTGGAGGCCTTTTCACGTTTTTTGTCCCTCTCGGCAGCGCTGTCGGGGCAGGAAGTCAACCAATCCCAGTTCGGGCGGGAAATCGGCATATCGCCGGCGACCGCGGGAAAGTGGCTGGGGATACTCAAGACCACCTTCCAGTGGCACGAGTTGCCGCCGTGGCAGGGAAATGCAATCAAGCGCATCGCAGGGAAACCCAAGGGCATATTCGCCGACACAGGCATACAAACGTATTTGCTGCGGTTGTCGTCTCCCGACGCGCTGCTTGCCTCGCCTTTGCGCGGAGCGATATTCGAGACTTTCGTAGCTGGAGAAATCAGGAAGCAGTTGTATCCTTTCGCCGGCGGTGTCGGGCACTACCATTGGCGGACGAATGGCGGAGCCGAAGTGGACAATCTGCTTGAATACGATGGCCGTCTCCATCCGTTCGAGGTGAAATGCAAAGACCATCTGGATGCCTACGATTTGAGGGGCATTAAGGCGCTTCGCGAAACATACGGAGACGTTGTAGGGGACGGTGCGATCATTTATGCCGGACAGAACGTCTATAGGATTGCCGACAATATGCTGGCCATCCCCTGGAACGCGCTTTAATACGCGTATTTGCTTTTGCCTTGCATAACGCGCGACAATATGGCACAATGTGAGTGACCTTTGGTTTTTTTGTTTGCCTATCGCTGTCGGTAGCCGTCGGCGGCAATCGGGAAAAGGAGCAATTATGAAACTACACTTGCGTCTCATCATTTGCGCCGCGGCAATCGGCGCGGCAGGCACTGTCCTTGCGACATCAGTGCCGGCGACGGCCTACGTCCAGGACGGCCTCGTCGTCCAGTACGACGGACTTGAAAACGCCGGCGCCGGCGTCCACGACGCCGGCATCACGGCGTGGAAGGACCTCACGGGCAACGGCCATGACCTCGCGCTCAACGCGAACGACACGGTCGGCGCGGACTGCGTGAACATCGCGAAGGCCTCGCGCACCGCCTCGAACGATGTTTTCTCCGCCTACGCGTCCATCACCATCGAGTTCAACGCCCGCCCGACGGCGATGGACTCCGCCGGCAATTGGGACGCAGCCATCGTCAGCATCCCGTACATCGGGGCTTTCGGGTGGGACGGACGAAAAGGCGCCATTTCCGTGAGACGCCCCCAGTCCGCATCGGCGACCGCCTATTACTACCGTTCCTACAATTCCGGCTACAACATGCTCTCGGACATTCTTGGCGCGGCGAAGTACCAGACCTACGCGGCCTGCCCAGGCTACGGCGACGGAGCCAATTCGGCGGACGACCCCGTGTATGTCAACGGCGCGAAGGTCGCGAAGACCACCAGCCTGTCCTGGAGCGGCGGCACACGCGCAAACAGCTTCGTTCTCACCGTTGGAAACACGAGGACGGCCTCCGACGTCCGCTCGATCCGCATCTACAGTCGCCAGCTTTCCGCCACCGAAATCGCAATCAACGCGGCGGTTGACAAAATCCGCTTCGACGGGGCGGCTCTGTCCGTCATTCCCGCAGGGTACCACTACCAGGCGTCATCGGGCCTTGTCGTCGCGGACGTTCCCGAAAACACGCTCGCCATCGGCGGCGGCCCGGAAAACATCGGTGAACCGACGCCCGCCTACGGCCTCGTGCACGACCTTTCAGCCGGCGACACCGTCTCCTGCTCCTGCCCGTCCGTCTGGACCAACGCAGCGGGAACGATGGCCGCCACATGCACGGGCTGGAAGCTCTACGACGCAGAAGGCGATGTAGTCTCGGCCGGCACGGGCAACTCCTTCACCTACACGCACCCGACCCCGGCCGCCTACCGCCGCCTCGAATGGCAATGGGCGGTCGAATACCTCGTGACGGCCTCGGTGGCCGAGGGGACAGGTGCCGTCTCGCCCGCCTCGCAGTGGGTCGCCGCCGGCGCGAGCGCGACCGTTGTGGCGACCGACACGGCCGACGGCTTCGCCTTTTGCCGCTGGTCGGGCGGCGCCACCTCGTCGTCGCGGACGCTGACCGTCTCGAATGTGTCTTCCCCGCTCTCGCTGAATGCGCACTTCACATCCAACGTCCGCTACGTCGGCATAGAGAACGCGGCGGACGACGACTCGCACGGCCTCTCGCCGTCCGCGCCCTTCGCGACTGTCGCGAAGGCGCTTTCGTCGCTTGCCGACGCCGGGAACACGGGCGTTGTGTGCATCGCCGCCGGCGACTACGACCTCACCGCCACGATTTCGCTCACGACCGCCATCCAGATTGTCGGCGCGGGGCGCGACGCGACCCGCCTCTTCGGCGGCGCCATCCCGTCCTCCTCCCGTGGCGCCACCATCAACCACGCCAAGGCGGTGCTCTCCGGACTCTCCCTTCTCGGCTGCACCAACACGGTTGACGGCGCCGGCATCCACCTCACCGCCGGGACGGTCGAGGACTGCCGCGTCGCCTACTGCAAGACCAGGAAGGGCTCGCCCAGGGGAGCCGGCATCTACATCAACGGCGCCGGGACGGTGCGGCGCACGAAGGTTGACAACAACTACCTAGACAGCACCACGAACTACTCCGACGGCGGCGGCATCTATGTCGTCAACAACGCCTCGGCCGTCGTCGAGGACTGCGAGATCCTCGACAACTACGCCCCCCGCTACCAGGAGCGGGGCCTCGGCATCTACATTTTGAACGGCACCGTGCGGCGCTGCCTCATCCAGGGTAACCATGGCAAAGAATCCAGCAGCCTCTATGGTTCGGGCGTGTACATCGAGAGAGGTACGCTGGAACGCTGCCAGGTCGTCTCCAACGGCTTCAACGGCGTGTACATCGCGAGCGGCACCGTCCGCAACTGCCTCGTGACGGGCCACGCCTTCCCCGGCGGCTCCTGGTCCGGCGTCTATCTGGCCGACGGCACGCTCGCGAACTGCACGATCACGGGCAACGCCTCCACTACCGAAGCGACCGGCGTCTCGGGCCTCCAGCAGGCCGGAGGCACGGCTGTGAACAACATCGTCTGGGGCAACGGGCCAGCGACCTCGTCTGCGGGAAGCTGCTACATTTCGGGCGGGACGTTCAACACGAACCTCACGGACAAGGTCTTGTCAAGGGGTGCGGCCACATCGTCGCAGACCCGCTCTTCGCGGACGCCGTCGCCAACGACTTCCGCCTCCGGCTCGGCTCCCCGGCGATTGACGCCGCGCAACCCCTTGCGTCCGTAACCGCGGACATCAGCGGTGTTTCACGGCCTCAGGGCGCGGGGCCGGACATCGGCTGCCACGAGTTCGTCGCGGACGACTCCGCCCCCGCCTGCGCAGTCGTGCTCTCGGACGCCGACCTCGGCTCCGGCATGACGACCACGCTCCGCGCAGCCGTCGCCGGCGTCGGAACCGGCGCATCCTACGTCTGGACCATGGACGGCGAACCCGTCGCCTCCGCCACGGGCGCCTCCTTCACGCCCGAGTCCCCCTCCGTCGGCACGCATACCGTGACGCTCGCCGTCATGCAGGGAGGCTCCATCGTCGCCCAGAGCGCCCCCGTCTCCTTCGAGGTCCATCCACGCGTCGTCTACGTCGATGGCGCCGGGAGCGACACCTATCCCTATGACACCGCCGCCAAGGCCGCGCACTCGATCAACGACGCCGCGAACGCCCTCTGGGCGGAAAACGCCACGCCCGGCCGCATCAATGTGGCCGCCGGCACATATCTCCTTTCGGCCACGCTCATGTTCGCCCTGCCCGTCGAGATCATAGGCGCCGGCCGTGACATGACCATCCTCAGCGGCGGACGCCTGCCCACGACGGCGCGCGGCTTCCGCCTCGCCCACGTCGGAAACGTACTTCGCGACCTCACCGTCGCGGGCTGCACGAACACCCTCGACGGCGCCGGCATCTACATGACGAACGGCGGCCTGCTCGACAACGTGCGCGTGACGAAAATCTGGCAGAAGGCAAGCGGCGACAACCAGGGCGCCGGCATCTACATGACGGCCGGCACCGTCACCAACTGCCTCGTGGACGGCAACCGCATCGAGGCCTCCTACCACGCCACGGCCGGCATTGGCATCTACATGAGCGGAGGTCTCGTCGTCGACACCGTCGTTTGCCACAACTGGATGGACCGCACCCAGCACAACGGCCTAGGCATCTACGTTTCAGGCGGGACGGTCCGCCGCTGCGAGATTTTCGACAACTACTCGACGAAGAACTCCGCATCGACCACCTCCGGGGCCGTCAACGTCTCCTCCGGCCACGGCATGAACATCTCCGGCAGCGCCCTCGTCGAGGACTGCCACATATACTCCAACGGATGGAACGGCGTGATGATGACGGGCGGCACGATGCGCAACTGCCTGATCAACGGACACCACGGCACCGACAACTTCTTCGCCGGCGTGAACATGTCGGGCGGCACGATGCAGAACTGCACCATCACGGACAATCTCGCCGACAATGACTCTTCCGGCAAATCCGGCCTCTGGCAGTCTGGCGGCACGGCCGTCAACAACATCGTCTATGGCAACGGCAACTCCGCCCTTGGCAGCTGCTACATCACCGGTGGCGCATTTAGGACGAACATCTATGACAAGGCCTCGATCGAATCCTCGGCCACAGCCGTCGGCAACTACGAGGTCGATCCCGGATTCGCGGACTCGGCGGCATGGGACTTCCACCTGGTCCGAGGAGCGCAGGCCATCGACAAGGGAGCGCCCATCGCCGCCGTTGCCCACGATCTCGACGGCGTCGTCCGCCCGCAGGGCGAAGGCTGGGACATCGGCTGCTACGAATACATGCCCGGAGCCGACAAGGCCGTTTCCATCACCATGTCGACATCGTCGTTCCCAGTCGGCGGCACGATTTCCGCCACCGCGCAGCTCGAAAACATCGATGCCGAGACGGCCGCCTTCACATGGACGCTTTCGGACGGCGCAGAATTCGCCCGCCAGTACTCCGGGACCGGCGCGGCATACGCCGCCTTCTCATGCTCCGACGCTCCCGCCGGGGCCTACTCCCTCACGGTCGCGGTCGTCTCCGAGGGCGAGACTTACGTCCCTGAAGCGGCCACGGAAGTCTTTGTGAAGCCATTCGAGGTCTATGTATCCTCCGAGGGCAGCGGCACATGGCCGTACAACACCCCCGCACGCGCCGCGCAAAACTTCAGCGACGCCTTGAACGCCCTCTGGCAGGCCGCAAACGTCACATCCGTCGTCCATGTCGCGACAGGCACATATCCGATTTCCGAGACCGCCGTTCTGGCAACGCCGTTCCGAATCCTCGGCGCGGGGCGTGACGCGACCGTTCTCACAGGCGGCTTAATCGATTCCGGCATGCGCGGGATGCTAATCCGCAACGAAGACGTCGTTGTCCGCGACCTGACACTTACCGGATGCACCAACGCGGTCGACGGCTCAGGAATCCACATGACAGGCGGACGGCTCGACAACATGCGCGTAACAAAGATAAAACAGCTGGCGAACGGCGACAACCAGGGATGCGGCATCTACATGACGGGCGGCACCGTCACCAACTGCCTGATTGACCGCAACTACCTTGAGGCCTCCTACCATGGCACGGCCGGCATCGGCATCTACATGACCGGCGGCCTCGTCACGGACACCGTCGTCTGCCACAACTGGATGGCGCGCAACCAGCACAACGGCCTCGGCATCTGGACCTCGGGCGGCACCGTCAGACATTGCGAGATTTTCGACAACTACTCGACGGTCAACAGCACTTCAACGGACTCGGGGGCCTCCAACGTGTCGTCCGGCCACGGCATGAACATCTCGGGCACGGCCCTCGTCGAAGACTGCCGCATCTACTCCAACGGCTGGAACGGCGTGGTGCTGCGGGGCGGCACGATGCGCGACTGCCTCATCTACGGCCACCACTGCACGAAGAACTTCTTCGCCGGCGTGAACATGTCCGCCGGCCGCATGGAGAACTGCACGATCGCGGACAACGTCGCCGACGAAGAGACAACCGGCAAGTCGGGCTTCTGGCAGTCGGGCGGCACGGCCGTCAACAACATCGTCTGGGGCAACGGCCCCGCAGGCTCCACCGCAGGCAGCTGCTACCTCACGGGCGGCACCTTCAACACGAACCTTGTCGACGTGGCCGTGTCGAGGGGCGTCGGCGTAATCGTCGGCACTGAGTCGCCCTTCAAGAACCGCGCAAAGGCCAACTACCATCTCGCCGGCATCGCCCGCGACGCCATCGACCGCGGCGACAATGGCGCATGGACGGGAACCCCGCTTCGCGAAGCCCTCGACCTCGACGGCCGCCGCCGCGTCACCCGGCGGATCATCGACCTCGGCTGCTTCGAAAACTCCGCAATCCCGACCATGCTGTTCCTGCGCTAGACCGGAAGATATGGCGGCCATCAAGCCTTAAGTACAAAGGAGCCGTATTTGGCCACTTCAGAGTCGTGCGTCAAAAGTAAAAGAGATTCGCATTGGGCCTGCGCAATCAGCATTCGGTCGAAGGGATCGGCATGGATCGGCGGCAGCGATGCCGTGCGGACCGCATGAAGAAACGAGACTCCGAGAGCCGAAATGCCGGAGTCGAAGCAGAAGGCCTGCATCATCTCAGGTGTAACGGGAATGTCTTTCGCACTGCTCGTATGCTTCAATGCAACCTCCCAGAGCGAGGCTGCACTCAGGAAAAACTCATTGTCGCCATTTGAAAGGATGGTTCGCGCCTTGACGGACAACTTAGGACTTCCAACCATCGCCCAGATGGCAATATGGGTGTCTATGAGGATTCTCATTCCGCCTTTCCCCGCAAAAGATCAGCCACATGCCCGTCCAGCGCGTCAAACTTCTCGTCGAAGTCAGCCGGAAGGGAGACCGCGTCCTTCATTGAGCCGATTTTAACGCCACGCTTCGCTGGCGTCGCCAGAGTGATATGAACGGCAGGCTTGCCACGCCGAAGGACGCAGACGCAGTCATTTTTCCCGATGATTAAATCATCGACAATTTGTGAAAAATGAGTTTTTGCCTCAAAGAGCCCCATTGTCACCATGTTTTTACTCCCCTATGCTTTGAATAGACTAGCATAATTGACTAGTCAAGTCAATCCGTAATTTGGAGACTCCAAAAAAAATTCAACACTTGGCCGGAAAATATTATATAATGTTTTAAATGCTTTTCAGGGGTTTTGAAAAGGATTCAAGGTGAACAACATGAACAGGAAGACAACCTTTGCTTTCATCACCGCCATCGCAGCGGCGTTCATCACGGCCTCGTCCGCCCTCGCGGACGACGTTTTCACCGTCGAGAGCTTCACGAAGTACGATCGCGAAGCCTCGTCGTACACGGTTCCCGCGACGGTCAACTTCGTCGTGCTCAAGAAAGCCTCGTCGGACTTCGTCATCTGGACGCGCGATGAACTCACCGGTCCCCAGCTCACGGCGATCGAGTCCTACGCGCGCGCCCATGACAACAGCCTCAAGGACCGGAACGCCATCTTCATCTCCGGCGTGGGCGACCACTACATCGACAGCATGTACGGCACGGCCACCTTCGCCTATGGCAATTTGGGCCTCACCGTCACAATGCCCCGCAAGTGGTCGCACCTCGATTACGGCAAGTACACGGACAAGACGCCCGAGCCGGAACCCGACCCCGACCCCAAGCCTGGCAAAATAACGATTACTAAGACTGTCAATGGACATCTCTGGCGCGTCGGTTGCGACTACATGGATGTCGATGGACAGGACACCTGCGACGTCCGATACTTCAGCGGAAACGCCTGGAAGCGGGATTGGATT
>JAEEGG010013960.1_pt1 | contig 17095 bp, 13 predicted proteins | sample 9134161 | NCBI WGS metagenome assembly JAEEGG01 (sample SAMN16246543, study PRJNA631951) | gut metagenome | biome: gut microbiome; feature: rumen; material: CR-attached | host: Bos | place: Iran: Karaj | collected 2018-10 | reverse complement strand
AAACGGTAGGCTTAAGCTCTGACAGATTAATGTCGATGACCTGATCATATTCAGCATCAGCATCTGCTTCGAAGACGGTATACTCTCTTGTGGCATGCTCTTTCAGATATTCTTTGGTCTTGTCATCAACGGGGAAGATACCGTTCTTTCCGCCAGCTTCGATAGCCATGTTTGCAATGGTAAATCTGTCATCCATGGAAAGGGAAGCAACGCCTTCGCCTGTAAATTCCATTGACTTATAAAGTGCTCCGTCAACACCGATCATACCGATGATATGAAGGATAAGATCCTTACCGCTGATATCCTTGGGCAAAGATCCGGTAAGATTAAACTTTATGGCAGAGGGAACTTTGAACCATGCCTCTCCCGTTGCCATTCCGGCAGCCATATCGGTGGAACCCACACCGGTAGAAAACGCTCCCAGGGCACCGTAAGTACAAGTATGGGAATCGGCACCGATGATAACATCACCGGGAACGGTAAGACCTTTTTCGGGAAGAAGTGCATGCTCAATACCCATCTCACCTACTTCGAAGTAATTGGTGATATCGTTCTTTCTTGCAAACTCCCTGACACACTTGCAGTGTTCTGCAGACTTAATATCCTTATTGGGCACAAAGTGATCGGGGACAAGTGCGATCTTGTCCTTGTTAAACACACCTTCAACCTTCATCTTGTCAAGCTCATGAATAGCAACGGGGCTTGTGATGTCGTTGCCGAGTACAAGATCAAGTTTTGCCATGATCAGATCGCCGGCCTTAACAGACTGTAATCCTGCCGCACGGGCAAGGATCTTTTGAGTCATTGTCATTCCCATAAGTCAATTTCCTCATTTCATATTTCTTATTGTTCTTAAAGCCTAAACATATGAATTATAGCATATAATCCACTGTTTTCCTACATTTTCCGCGACATTCACAATAAAAAAAGGGGGAGTCCCGGACTCCCCCCAAAAAGAAGATTTTAATCTTTAAAAACAACCTCAAATGCATAACCAACAAAATTGACATTAACGGTAATATAATCATCGCTGTTATCGAGATCTTCGAGATAATATGGCTTTCCATCTTTGTCAACCACGGCGATACCGAAGGACCTTCCGGCATGTCTGTAGAAAGCAGGAATTCTAAGCTTTATGGTACCTGTTTTCTGATCAAATACAGCCTTTCCGTCCTCGAGAATATTGAAAGAAAATGCTTCCCTGTAACCCTGAGGAATTACAAAAGCGGTTGCGGCATAAAATCTCTCGCCCTGACTTGTAACACTTGAAGTAACCTCAGGCTTATAAGTATCAGTTGCGATAGTGCCGATATTAAGTCCGCTTAATGCATCTTTATTTTCAAGAATTGCATTGAATTCTCTCTTTACAACCTCATCATTACTTGCAGAAGCCGGTGCAGAAGTACTAACAAGTGAATACGATGAGAATCTGTCCGTTGAAAACATAAGAATTCCTGCTTGAGGAACATATCGTGTGTTAAGTTCAGTAAGAGTACCGTTATGATTTCTTACAACTATATAGTTTTCTGCATCATAGACAGAAGTATCTATGGCGAGAGTAACCTGAACATCCTTATCAAGCTGGGCCTGTGCAGATCCTCCAACGGTAAATCCCAGATCAAGTGTTCCATCCATGCGGTTGCCGTATCTTGATGCAGCAGTCTGATCATCAGAAGCCTCAGCAATTGATAAAGAAACAGCCGAATTATCTGATATATTTGTATGGCCGCTGGTATCGCACACATTGTATTTTACAAGTCCGTCTACATGTGAAGAGCTTGAATTGGCTGAAGTCTGCTTATCAACATCAAGATAAACATGCAATGTAACATCACAGGTTCCGGGAATCAGAGGCAGGTCAACAGCGAGATTTCTGTTGCCCATATCTGCTGTCCCATCGGATACATCGCGGGTTGTGCCATCTGCATAAGTAACCACGGCACGCATACTGGGAATAAAATACTCGTCGGTAACAGTGATATTAAAATAAACCTTATCTCTGTTAGCGGGATAAGCGCCGGTTATACTGGTACCGCTGTTAAGTACATGCTGGTACTGAGTCTGATCATCACCTGAAGAAAAACCTATCTCAAAGCCTGACTTTGCAAGAAGGAACTGGCAAGAATCATCAACCTCAATTTCAACGGTTCTTTCCTGGTTGGGTACCGTAGCACAAACTCTTGAGATACTCCCCACACCCGAAAGCACAGTCGTGAGGATCACAAGAAGTCCAAAGAAAATACAGAAAACAGATTTAGTTCGTTTAATTCTCATCAATATCTCCCCCTTTTAAGATAAAGTTGAAATGTTTACTACTGACTATGATTATACTATAATACCAGAATTTATTAAAGTTTCTAAGGAATATAAAAACCGGGATGCCCTTAAAGGCATCCCGGAATTCGTATCAGAAAAATCAGTTATTGATGAACTTGTCAGCTTCGTTATTCCAGCTGTAAAGCTTTCTTACTTCCTCACCAACCTTCTCAGACTGATGCTCAGCAGCAAGCTTTCTCATAGCCTTGAAGTGTACCTGACGTCCTGCAGGGCTCATCTCCTGAAGGAACTCTGATGCGAAGGTTCCGTCCTGGATGTCCTTGAGGATCTTCTTCATGGTAGCCTTGGTCTCAGCGGTAACGATCTTGGGTCCGGTGATATAATCGCCATACTCAGCGGTATTGGAGATTGAATATCTCATTCCTGCAAAGCCTGACTGATAGATGAGGTCAACGATCAGCTTCATCTCATGGATGCACTCGAAGTATGCGTTACGGGGATCGTATCCTGCCTCAACAAGAGTCTCAAAACCTGCCTGCATAAGTGCGCATACACCGCCGCAAAGAACAGCCTGCTCACCGAAGAGGTCAGTCTCGGTCTCGGTTCTGAAGGTGGTCTCAAGAAGTCCTGCACGAGCTCCGCCGATTCCGAGTCCGTATGCCTTAGCCATATCCCATGCCTTGCCTGAAGCATCCTGATATACAGCGATGAGGCAGGGAGTTCCCTTGCCGGCCTGATACTCACTTCTTACAGTGTGTCCGGGAGCCTTGGGAGCGATCATTGCAACATCGACATCAGCGGGAGGAACGATGCATCCGAAATGAATGTTGAAGCCGTGAGCGAACATGAGCATGTTGCCTGCTTCAAGGTTGGGAGCGATGTCCTTCTTGTACATGTCAGCCTGAAGCTCATCATTGATGAGGATCATGATAATATCAGCCTTCTTAGCAGCTTCAGCTGCGGTAAAAACCTGGAATCCCTGCTCTTCAGCTCTCTTCCAGCTCTTGGATCCCTCGTAGAGACCGATAATGACATTGCATCCGGACTCCTTAAGGTTAAGAGCGTGAGCATGACCCTGGCTGCCGTAACCGATAATGGCAATGGTCTTGCCCTCGAGAAGGGAAAGGTTACAATCTTCCTGATAAAAAATCTTGTTAGCCATAGTAAAAATACCTCCATAAAATTTTTGGCTTATTTAGAACCGTCAGCAGTTTAATAACCGCAAAGGCGGAAACTCTACAAAAGTCAGGGCAGATACGTTACATCCTCGGATCCTCTTGAAAGACCTGCGATGCCGGTCCTTGCAAGCTCGAGGATCTCATATCCGTCAAGAAGTCCGATAAACGCATCATTCTTGGACTGGGTTCCGATGACTTCGATAATGAGTGAATCGGGGCCTACATCAATGATATTACCCCTGAATATTCCGGAGAGAGCCACAACATTTTCCCTGTCTGAAGGAACGGCTCTGACCTTGATCAGACAAAGCTCTCTGTAAACAGACGCATCGGGAACAAGCTTCTTAACCGCCTTTACATCTTCAAGCTTGGCTACCTGCTTCTCGATCTGCTCGATCACTTCCTCATCTCCGCAGGTTACAATGGTGATCCTTGAATACTTGGGATCTGCCGTAACACCTGCAGTGACGCTCTCGATATTATATCCTCTTCTTGAAAAAAGACCACAGATCCTGCTGAGTACGCCTGAATTATTGTCAGCAAGAAGTGAAAGTACAACTCTCTGCATATGAACACCTTCTAAATGAATGTAAAACCGTAACTTTAAATACTTTACCGCTTTAATATACTAATGTCAACGTTCTAAGTTAACTAATTCTGCTCATTTTCGGAGCATTTTGCGAGGGCCAGGGTTCCTGTGCGGGCAACCTCAACGATGGATATCGAACGGAACATTTCAAGAAGCAGTTTTATCTTCTCCGGACTTGCGCAGATCTGGATCATCATATAATGGAGGCTCATATCTACTATCTCCGCCTTCATCACTTCACATATCTCCATTATCTCCGCACGGTTGTTCTTATTGTACTTGATCTTCATCAGCATCAGTTCCCTGGATACACACTGGGATTCGCTGAAAGTCTTGACCTTAATGACATCCAGCTTTTTATTCAGCTGCTTTTCGATCTGTTCAAGAGTTCTCTCGTCCCCGCTTGAAACTATGGTCATGGAAGAAACGGTTGGATCATCCGTCTCTCCCACTGCAAGTGAATCGATATTAAAATTTCTGCGTGAAAACAGACCGCTAACCTTACTGAGTACTCCGGCCCTGTTTTCTACATTTACGGAATAAATTCTTTTTTCTTTCATGATGCACCCCGTTTTTTACATCTCAAATAAAATCACTGATCTTGAAAATGCATGCTTTGCCATGCCCTGTTATTCCAATGATATATTGCGACCTGATCATGCCGGATCACTCGGGCTTAACAACATCCCTGGGATCTACTATGCATTCAAGAAGAACATTCTTCTTATCGCTCAAAAACTTTTTGATGACGGCTTTTGAATCCTTCATGTTATCAAGTCTGAGATAATCAAAGCCATATGCTTCAGCGATATGCTCAAGATCAGGATCACCGTCAAGCTTTACCATCGAATAGGCATCATCATATGTATAATGCTGGTACTCTCTTACCATTCCAAGATAACCGTTTCTGAGGACCACTATCTTGGCCTGTACATTATGCTGCACATAGGTGGCAAGTTCACACATGGACATCTGGAATCCACCGTCTCCGCATACCGCAACGGTCTGTCTCTTCGGAGCAGCTATCTTGGCACCGAGGGCTGCAGGAATGGCATATCCCATTGTACCCATTCCTCCGCTTGTGAGCATCCTGCCTTTACCGATCACGATATTGGCACATGACCAGATCTGATTCTGACCGACATCCGCAACATAGATGCTCCCATCGATCATATCTGTGGTCAGCTGCTTTACAAATTCTGCGGGATCCACAAATTTGGATGAAGGCTTTCTCGCGGGCTTGAAAGCTTTTCTTGCAGCGGTAAGTTCCCTGACCCAGTCCGAATAATCTGCGTCTGTTTCCGAAGCCGTAAGCTCTTCGAGGATAGCTTCCGCATCGCCTACAAGGGGTATGGTGGAATAAGCATTCTTGCCAATCTCAGCAGGATCCACATCCATATGGATCAGAGTTTTGTTGCCGTTACTTATAAGCTCCGGTCTGTTGACGGCTCTGTCCGCGACACGGGCTCCTATCATGATGATCACATCGGCATCATTCATAGCCTTATTGGCATAGGGCTTTCCGTTGTTGCCTACCATTCCGAAATAAAGAGGATGAGCTGTGGGAAGGACACCTATTCCCATCATGGTAGAGACAACAGGGATCCCCTTTTTCTCTGCAAATCTCTGAAGTTCGTCATCGGCATTCGAAAGAAATACACCGCCGCCGGCACAGATAATGGGCTTTTTGGCGTTTTCAAGCTCGCGGATAACCTTCTTTATCTGCTGTGCATTTCCCTTTACAGTGGGCTTGTATGTCCTGAGATTGACCTCTTCGGGATATCTGAAATTCTTAAGAGTCTGATTCTGAATATCGATGGGCACATCAATAAGGACAGGACCTTTTCTGCCTGTTGATGCTATATAGAAAGCTTCCTTCATGATACGGGGAAGATCGTTGGCATCCTTTACAAGGTATGAATACTTTACAAATGATTCAACAGCTCCTGTTATATCAGCCTCCTGGAACACATCGGATCCGAGAAGTTCTGAATTAACCTGGCCTGTTATGATGATCATGGGGATTGAATCAGCAAATGCGGTGGCAATTCCGGTGATCACATTAGTGGCTCCCGGGCCGCTGGTAACTGCACATACACCGGGCTTTCCGGATATCCTTGCCTCTCCGCTTGCCATATGGGCTGCGTTCTGCTCCGTTCTTACAAGTATTGTCCTGATATCGGACTGAAGGATACTGTTATAGAAAGGGCATATAGCCACACCGGGATATCCGTATACATTCTTAACACCTTCAAGTTCAAGACATTTAACTATTGCATCTGCACCTAACATTCAATTGCCTCCGTTTTATACATTCCCGGAATCCCGGGAACCATATTATCCCCGATCATTTCAAGTCTGATATCTATTCCTGCATTCCGAGAAGCTTCTTTGCGACCTTAACAGCCTCCGCCGCATCCCCGGAATAACCGTCTGCACCTATCTCGGCTGCGTATTCTTCGGTTACGCAGGCACCGCCCACCATAACCTTTATATCGAGTCCCCGCTGTTTGATGATCTCAATGGTCTCCTTCATGTGGATCATGGTGGTAGTCATAAGAGCTGACAGGCATATGATCTTAGAACCTGTTCTGACCGCTTCATCTATTATAACATCAGCCTTTATATCCTTGCCGAGATCATGGACGTTGAATCCATAGTTACCAAGCATCATTGCGACAAGGTTTTTACCGATGTCATGAATATCGCCTTCAACGGTTGCTATGACAACCGATGGTGCATCATCCGATGAGCTTGATGCCTTGAGTTCAGGTTCTATGATACCGATGGCACCCTTCATGCTTTCTGCGGATGATATGAGCTGTGGAAGGAAGTATTTTCCCTTATCGAAATAGACTCCCACCTGATTAATGGCCGGAATAAGAGCGTTGTTCAGTATCTCCGAAGCGCTGGCACCTGTATCCATGGCCTTCTTTGCAGCTGCCGGTGCGGCATTTCTGTTGCCTTCAACAACCGCTTTGTATATAGCCTTAAGGTTGTCCGGAATATCGGGACCGTCATCCTTTTTTACTTTAATCTCAGCCGTATTTACGCCGCCGGTTGTACTCTGAGCAGACTTAAGAAGCTCTTCTCTTGCTTCCCTTGCTTCTTTAAGCTTACCTGCAGTTTCAATATATGCAAGGTCGCTGCCCTCTTTATTCAGGAGCAGATCCGTAGCCCTTGCTGCGGCAACAAGTAGTTCCTGTCCCGGATTGGATATTGCCATGGTAAGACCGTTAGCGATAGCCAGAGTCAGGAAAGTCGCATTAACATAGCTTCTTTCTGGAAGCCCAAAGGATATATTGGATAATCCGGTAATGGTGGCGAATCCGTTGTCGTGTGCATATCTGATGGTCTCAAGCGTCTTAACGCCCTGACTCTGATCTGCCCCCACCGTCTGAACAAGACCGTCTACCACTATATTTTCCTTCGATAGACCGAGTTCTACAGCTCTCCGGTAGATTATATCTATTATTTCCTTCTTTTCATCAAGATCCTTGGGAAGCCCTTTTTCCGATAAGGGCAAAAGAATAAATACGGCTCCGTACTTTGCAACCGTGGGAAGAAGTCTTTCGAACTTCGCAGGTTCAAGTGAAACCGAATTGACCAGTGCTCTTCCGGGATAATGTCTGAGCGCCGCTTCGAGGATCTCGGGGGAGCTTGAATCAAGGCTTAAGGGAAGCGAAGTAGCCTGAGTGACTTCATCAATCACCCGGAGCATCATGGCGCCCTCATCGATGCCTCCCATTCCAACATTTATATCAAGTACTCCGGCACCGTTTTCTTCCTGCTCCTGTGCGAACTTAAGTATCCTGTCTGTATTGCCCTCTCTTAGTTCTGCCTGAAGAGCCTTTTTGCCTGTGGGATTGATCCTCTCACCGACGATTATGAATCTTCCGTCCAGTCCAAAGGCAAGCGTCTGTCTTTCGCTTGACAGATATCTGATCCCATCCTGCCTGTATGCATTTCTCCTGACAGGACCGCGGCCGAATCTGCTGCCTATCGCTGATATGAATTCGGGTGTGGTTCCGCAGCATCCGCCTATGATCTGGGCACCTGCATCCACAAGCAATTCCATTTCCGAGGCGAATGTGTCTGCATCCATTGCATAGACAGTATTATTATTCTCATCAAGCTCGGGAAGTCCCGCATTAGGCTTTGCGATTATCGGTATCCCGGTATTTGCCGCCATATCGGAGACGATCGAAACCATCTGTGCAGGGCCTGTTGAACAGTTGACTCCAATGGCATCGGCTCCAAGGCTCTCACATACAACTGCACCGGTGACCGCATCAGTACCGAAAAGAGTCCTTCCGCTTGCTTCGAATGTCAGAGTGACCATTACCGGAAGACTGCTTACTTCCTTCGCCGCGATAAGCGCTGCCCTTGTCTCGGCAAGGCTCATCATGGTCTCTACAACAAGCAGATCACAGCCATATTTTTCGAGAAGCTTTATCTGCTCCTTATATACATCTATCAGTTCTTCAAGCTCAAGATTACCGATGGGCTTAAGCTGACGTCCGGTCATGGTGATATCGCCTGCAACCAGTACTCTCCTGTCAGCACATTCGCATGCAGCCTGCTTTGAGATACCGACAAGAGCTTTGATCAGCTCTTCCTGTTCATTCTCAAGTCCGTATTCTGCAAGTTTTATCCTGTTGGCAGTAAAGGTAGGAGCATACAGTATATCAGAACCTGCTTTTATAAACCTTCTCTGCAGATCCAGCATCGCCTCAGGATGCTCAGATACCCATTTTTCAGTACATACTCCGCCGGGCATTCCCGCCTTTGCAAGGTTTGTACCGGTTCCTCCGTCAAGATAAACGATGCGGTCTTTTATAAATTCTTTGAAGTCTTTTTTATCCATATATGTAGAAAACTGATATAAATTCCGTTATTGGTATTTTGCCGATAATGCCTTATTTTATAACATTTACCGTGAAATTTGAAGCATAATCGCTATATTGCTCCGGTGAACCAAAAACTAATAAATAAAGCCCGAGAGCAAAGGCTCTCAGGCTTTTCATATGTTTATAAACTATCTGCTTATCATCTTTCGTCTATGGGCTTATAAGCAGTATGCTCGCCCACATACTTAAAGGCGGGACGAACGATCTTGCCGCCGTTTACTATCTCCTCGAGACGGTGCGCACTCCATCCTGACATTCTTGCTATCGCAAAGAGAGGTGTGAAGAGCTCCTCGGGGATTCCGAGCATGCTGTAGACCAGTCCGCTGTAGAAGTCCACATTTGCACATACAGGCTTAAGGATTCCCTTGTTCTCGGTGATCAGCTTCTTGGCGATCCTCTCAACCCTGTCATAGAACTCGAATTCTCTTACAAGTCCCTTCTCAACAGCAAGAGTTCTTGCATATTCCTTGAGAAGAACTTCTCTCGGATCGGAAAGAGTATAAACCGCATGTCCGATACCGTAGATGAGTCCGGCCTTATCAAATGCCTGCTTATCAAGGATCTTCTTAAGGTATACTTCAATCTCTTTTTCATCCTCAAGGTTTACTATGTTCTCCTTGAGATTCCTGAACATCTCCTGAACCTTAAGGTTGGCGCCGCCGTGCTTGGGTCCCTTAAGGGATCCTATTGAAGCTGCTGTTGAAGAATATGTGTCGGTTCCCGATGACGTAACAACATGTGTTGTAAAGGTTGAGTTGTTACCGCCGCCGTGATCTGCGTGAACGATAAGTGCAATATCAAGAACCTTGGCTTCAAGCTCTGTGTAATGGCCATCAGGTCTGAGCATCTGAAGGATATTCTCGGAAAGCGAAAGGTTCTTCTTGGGATTCCTGATGATAAGAGCTTCATCCTTCCTGAAGTGCATATATGAATGATATGAATATACAGCGATCAGGGGAAGCTTATTGATAAGCTCAAGGCTCTGTCTGAGGACGTTCTCCGAAGAGATATCATCGGGTCTGGGATCATAGGTATAAAGTGTCAGCACACACCTCTGAAGAGCATTCATGATATTACCGTTAGATGCCTTCATGACAACGTCACGGACAAATCTGGCACCAAGCTCCTGGAGAGAACTGGATACATGAAGATAGGCTTCCAGCTCTTTCCTGTTGGGAAGATGTCCGAACAGAAGAAGGAATGATACTTCCTCAAAGCCGTGGATCCTGTCACCGAGGTTGCCTACGATATCCATGACATTGATACCCTGATAATAGAGTCTTCCGTCGCAGGGTACCTTGTCACCGTCAATAATATCAAAAGCAACGACATCGGAAACCTCGGTAAGCCCCGTAAGGACGCCTTTACCGTTGGAATCACGAAGACCGCGCTTTACATCATATTCAACATAAAGATTGTTATCAATCTTCGGGACATGATGAAGTTCAGAGATAAGCATGTCAACATCAGGCTTGATCTCATCCATCTCCAGAAGATCCGGCATTTCAATTTTATCTTTCTCTTCGAACATAGCACCCTCCGAAAATAAGTATAAAACAAAGAGCCTGTTATGGCTTACGTCTGACAAAACAGGCGAAAACTCTTTAACAGCACCCTAAATGTACCCATGTATTTATGTATACAACAATAGCGATTAAAATGCAAGGTTAAATATCATCCGACCAAAACAAAAAAAGGCAAACGTTTCAGTCATCACGTTTGCCTTAAAAGATATCCTGTCTTTTGATGTTTAAGCTTTGAGCACGCCTTCCTTCATGGACTTTACAAAGTCATAGATATAAGGACCTGCATCTTTGCCATACTTTTCTACCATCCTGACTATTGCAGATCCGACGATGGCACCGTCTGAAACAGAAGCCATTGCCTGTGCCTGTTCGGGATTTGATATACCGAATCCAATGGCGCAGGGTGTGTCCGTAACCTCTCTGATATGGGCTATTATGGGCTTAAGGTCTGTGGATATATCATTCCTTACACCGGTAACTCCCATTGAACTAACAACATATATGAAGCCCTTAGCTTCTGCAGCGATCATCTTAACCCTGTCCTCGGATGTGGGGGCTACCATTGAGATAAAGTTCACACCGTACTTAAGAGATACTGATTCCATCTCCTCTTTTTCTTCGTAAGGCATATCGGGAACAATAACTCCGCTTATATCAAGTTCTTTACATTTAGCGAAGAACTTGTCATATCCGTAATGGAAAATAAGATTTGCATATGTCATGAAGCAGAGTGTTACATCACTCTTTTCCCTGACCGCCTGGATCATTTCGAAAACCTTATCTGTTGTTATGCCCGCTTTAAGAGCCCTGACGTTGGCGTTCTGGATAACAGGGCCTTCGGCAACGGGATCAGAAAAGGGGATACCGACTTCGATTATGTCTGCACCGGCATCGGCCATCTTAAGGATAAAATCATAAGTCGAGTCGATATCGGGGTCGCCTGCAGTAATGAAGGGGATAAAAGCTTTCTTATTGGGATTTTTTTCAAAGGAATTTCTTATCTTATCAGTCATGGAGATCTACCCCCCTGTATCTTGCAATGGCTGCAACGTCCTTGTCTCCTCTTCCGGAGATATTGATGATGATACTCTGATCCTTAGAGAAGTTCTTAACGATCTTAAGAGCATGTGCCACTGCATGGGCACTCTCGATCGCAGGTATAATGCCTTCTGTCCTGGACAGATATTCAAATGCCTCAACCGCTTCATCATCTGTAACCGGAACATACTGAGCTCTTCCGATGGAATGCAGATATGCGTGCTCGGGGCCAATGCCCGGATAATCAAGTCCTGCTGAAATGGAATAAACAGGTGCTATCTGGCCGTATTCATTCTGACAGAAAAGGGACTTCATACCGTGGAATATACCGACTGTACCGGTAGCGATGGTTGCTGCAGTCTCATAGGTATCAACACCCTTTCCTGCAGCCTCGCATCCGATAAGCTGTACATCCTTATCATTTATAAAGTTATAGAAAGCACCTATTGCATTTGAACCGCCTCCCACGCAGGCAATAACAGCTGCCGGAAGCTTTCCTTCCTTTTCAAGGATCTGCTTTCTTGCTTCTGCTGAGATCACGGACTGGAAATCACGTACAATTGTGGGAAAAGGATGAGGTCCCATAACGGATCCAAGCAGATAATGGGTATCATCGACTCTGGAACTCCATTCCTTCATCGCATCGTTAACGGCATCCTTAAGTGTCATTGTGCCTGTTGTAACGGCATTGACCTTGGCACCGAGCAGCTCCATACGGTAAACGTTAAGAGCCTGACGTATGGTGTCTTCCTTTCCCATGAAGATCTCACATTCCATACCAAGAAGGGCTGCAACCGTAGCCGTAGCCACACCGTGCTGTCCGGCTCCGGTCTCTGCAATAAGCCTGGTCTTGCCCATTCTCTTTGCAAGAACAGCCTGACCTATGCAGTTGTTGATCTTGTGTGAACCGGTATGATTAAGGTCTTCCCTCTTGAGATATATCCTGGCTCCTCCGAGATCCTTAGTCATCTTCTCGGCATAATAAAGCCTTGAAGGACGTCCCGCATATTCATTCAGGAGCGTATTAACTTCATCCACAAATGAAGGATCGTTCTTAGCTTCGTTGTATGCCTTTTCAAGTCTGTCCAGTTCGTTCATCAGAGTTTCGGATATATACTGTCCTCCGAACTCGCCGAATCTTCCCTTACTCTTCATAGATAAACCTTTCAGTTATGTTCTAGTTGACACTGTGAGCTTCATTAACTGCCTGTATTACAAGGTCTTCATCTTTATGTCCGCCTTTATCAACGGATGAACTCATATCAACCGCATATAAACCTGAGCCTTTTAAAGCTTCGTATGCAGGGATGATATTACCGGGACCTATCCCTCCGGCAAGTATGAATGGTCTCTTACAATCCTTAATCCTGGACCAGTCAAAAGTCTCACCGGATCCCGCACCGGAATCGAACATGATCATATCCGCAGGACTGCTCTCCGCCTTGGCGAGGTCAAAGTTATCATCGACCCTGAACACCTTGATCACACTGCCTTCGCTCCTTAGCTCATTGATATAGTCGTCGGATTCCTCTCCGTGAAGCTGCACTATATCGATTAAGCCATTATAGAGAAATCTCTTGATCCTTGAGATATCATCATTAACAAATACTCCGACTCTCTGGATCTGCGGATCGATAAACTTGGAAAGAAGTCTCGCTGTTTCCTCCGAAACAGTCCTTTTGTATCCTTCTGTAAGAATAAAACCCACGTAATCGGGCATTGCCTCATTGACTGCATTAGCATCACCGGGAGTCCTAAGCCCGCAGATCTTGATCTTCATACCTTAAAAACCTCGTAAATACCTCAAACAACTCTTTTTATCTTCACTCTTCATGAGCGTCTCACCGACAAGTACCGCATTGACTTTGTTTTTCTCAAGACTTTCAACCTGACTTCTCTCTGAGATACCGCTCTCGGATACAAAAAGTATACCGCTCGGTACTTTAGCACGCAGAGAAAGAGCATTCAAGGGATTTACGGAAAAATTTTTTAAATTTCTGTTATTTACTCCGATGATCCTGGCTCCGAGACTTATCGCCTTTTCTATCTCATCTGCGTCATGACACTCAGTAAGTGCCGAAAGTCCGAGTTCATCTGCTATATCCAGATATTCACAGAGCTGGTCGTCAGACAGAAGCGATACGATGAGAAGTATCGCATCCGCCCCCATTACTCTGGCCTGGTAGATCATGTATTCATCAACCGTAAAATCCTTCCTGAGAACAGGTATGGTAACAGCCGATCTTATCTGGGTAAGATACTTATCACTGCCAAGGAACCAGTTGGGCTCCGTAAGAACCGATATTGCATCAGCACCGGCAGCCTCGTAATCGAGAGCAATCTTAAGATAAGGGAAATCTCCCGCTATTATGCCCTTTGAAGGAGAAGCCTTTTTTACTTCGCATATAAAGGATATACCATCACGGCGTAGAGCGTTTTCAAAAGTAAATCCTGTATCCGGGTCAAGAGAACGGGCTCTTGCCTTTATATCCTGAAGACTTACTTCTGATCTGTATTTCTCTACCCTGCCTTTTGTGAAATCCGCTATCTCGTCTAAGATCGTTCTTTCTCCCATATCATTCCCCTGATCTCATAAAAATCTGTAATGCCTTATATAAGCCTGCGGTATGGTTACAAAATAAAAAGCCCCTGCCTGATCATATATCAGACAAGGGCGTTATCATACGCTGTGCCACCTTGCTTCGGAACATTCCTGTTCCCTCATTACGGATACTTCACCTCGACGGTCCCATCTGAATGGCAGATCTCCGACCTTTCTCAGCATCCGGTCTCTCTGTAGGCTCTTTTCCAATCGTACTTTCCGTCTCAACGGCTCCATATTCATTTTTACACTTTAACCTAATAAAGTGTCTGTGTCAATGAAATTTGTAAAATCATTAATCAGCCAGCATCTGTTTCAGTGAGATCTCCACATTATCCGCAACATCCCTCATAAGACCGATGGATTTTGCTGTCTGTTCCGAGGATTCAACAAGATTGGTGGATCTTCCGTTTACTCTGTTTACTATCTCGGTAAGTCTGTCAGCCTCTTCGATAAGATGGTCTATGGTCTCTCTGATATCCTTGTTATTGGCATTACTGTCATCTGCAGCTGTCCTTGAATCCTCCGCAAGCTTCTTGATCTCCTCTGCAACCACTGCAAAGCCTCTTCCGGCCTCTCCCGCTCTTGCAGCTTCTATCGAAGCATTAAGCGCAAGAAGATTCGTCTGGGCTGCTATAGCGATGACGGCTGCATTATTCTCTTCAAGCTTATTCAGATAAGCTTCGATATTGCCAAGAACCGTCTTTAATCCGTCTGCAAACTCTTCGGCTTCAGACATCTCTCCCGAAATACCGGATGTCTGTTGAACATTATTTTCACCTGCCTGCTCGATCTGCTTTATGGACTCTTTAAGCGTACCGAAGTTGACCCCTATCTCATCTGCAAGAGACAGCTTCTTTTCACGCATTTCATTCTGGGTTCTTGTAACTTCATCCGAAAGAGCGATTGCTTTATCCTTCTCCTCATATGCACGGTCCTTGATGAAGTGGACGCAGTTGTGTATATGGTTGAATCCGTTATAGATAGCGATCGCCATCTCACGGCAGGAGTTATATCCGCAGCATCCGCAATCAATCTTACGCTTTTCTTCGGTATCCTTTTTAAGACTCAGGAATATCTTATCAAGTTCCCTTGCATTAGGAATCTTATAGGAACATTTAGCGCTCCTGTCCGTATACCTTCTGAGAAAATCATTAAGATCAAGGGAAGCAAACTGCTTATTGAGCATATCAAGTCTTTTGGCAGGAGTCAGATTTCTGCCCCATGCCGACTTTTTGGAAACATTCTTGCTGTTTATCTTGATCTTCTGGATAGTCATGAACACATCTTCAGACATGTCATGACGCACCTCAGTACCCGGACCATAGAGACAGCCGTTGGTACAGTTGAGAGCATCAACAAACAGATAAGGCGTCTTTCCGCAGGAAAGGATCCCCTTATTGCGCTGCAGATACTCATACATATGATGTTCACCTTCCATCTGCCTTACAAGCGCATCTTCTCCAAGGAGCCAGTATACGTTCTCCTTAAGTCCGCCGGGCATGGGATAAATGGAACCGAGTCCATATTCTATCTCATCCTTATAAGGAGCTGCTCCGCTTACGGGATGATCCTTAAGATACCTGACCAGATGCTTGAAAGTAAGGTTGTAGGAAATATATCCCTTGTTGTTGGGATCGTCTATCTCATTCTTTTTGGCAATGCATGGACTTATGAACGCCAGCTTATCGCTGACCTTCATATACTTATTGAGATAAATTGCCGCACACATCATAGGTGACTGAACCGGCATGAGCTTCGGTATCAGCTCCGGAGTATAACGTTCAATGTATCCAACAACTGCAGGACAGGGCTGGGATATACCTCCATAGAATTTTCTCTCGGTAATATACTTGATATAACCCCATGTTGTGATATCAGCTCCAAAGGATACGCTGATAAATCTGTTGACACCAAGCTTCTTGAGCATTCCTAAGTATTTCTCATATTCATTTGGATAATTGGCAAGAAATGCAGGAGCGATAAGAACGGATATCCTGGTTCCCCTTTTAAGGTCTTCAAAGAATCTGTCAACATCATCTATATATTCCCTTGCACCGTGCTCACATACATCGAGACATGCACCGCATGCTATACACTTATCGGGATCGACATCAATGATATTTCCCCTACCCTTTTCAGCGGCAACATTGGCTCCCATACTGCTGCAGGCTTTTATACATTTGTTACAGCCGATGCAATTCTCATTGGTCTTAACAAGACTCATACATACCCTCCGGCTTTTGTATGTCTTATTCCGGTATCTGTTCGAAATTAACGTCTTATTTAATGATCTTCTTTACAGGCTTCCAGACAATATAGAAATAAACAAACCCTATAAGAGCCGTTACAAACTGTGTGATGGAAAACATTGACTGAAATACAGACATCTTGCCTCTTAAGGGACTTGCTTCCGGAATGAATGTGGGAAGAAGCCAGAGTGCAATCGTAAGTCCCATTATGCATCCCTTTGCTGCGCAGGAAAGAACTGCCATCAGTATTGCTTTTATATCAAAGTAGTTCTTACCTTTAGTAAATGCAGGTTTAAAAAGAAAATTCACACCAAGAACGAGTACTGCATTACCAAGCATTATCAGGGGAATGATCCCGGGAACTGCCGTCATCACAGGTGATGCTGCGATGATAAAGGCCGTTACGGGAGTGATCACCGCAAGGATAAGCCCCCACATAAGTCCTGCAGTCATAACAGCAAGAATCAGGCAAAGATTTACAACAGGTCCTGTAATATAGACGCTTAAGCTTTTCAGAAACTGACTTGCGATACAGAGAGCGAGTAATATTGCAGTGACTGCTATCTGCTTTGTGATGGAGGGTTTTAATTCTGATACTGATGAACTCTTATTCATTTTGATCTACTTCCTTGTATAAATAATTTTGGACATGACATAAAGTATAATTCATCATGCCATGTCCATTTTCTACCCGTTTTTTGTTGTCTGTCAATATATTTATTT
>JAEEGG010013954.1_pt1 | contig 17098 bp, 9 predicted proteins | sample 9134161 | NCBI WGS metagenome assembly JAEEGG01 (sample SAMN16246543, study PRJNA631951) | gut metagenome | biome: gut microbiome; feature: rumen; material: CR-attached | host: Bos | place: Iran: Karaj | collected 2018-10 | reverse complement strand
ATGTCTGGTCCGCAGATGGCTTCCGGTTACTGGCAGCGCGAGGACTTGACAGCCGAGAAGTTCTCAGCTATCAAGGTGGGTGATGAGCAGGTGAAGGTCTACCATACCGGTGACCTGGTGCGCTACAACGCCGAGGGTCAGATTGAGTATCTTGGCCGTATCGACAATCAGATTAAACTTCGTGGCTTCCGTATCGAGCTGGGTGAGATTGAGACGCTCATCGGTAAATACGAAGGCATCCAGATGGAATCGGTACAGGTGCGTGAGATTGGTGGTGTGCAGCATCTCTGTGCCTACTACACTGCTGACAGGCAGATTGACAAGGATGCACTCCAGAGTTTCCTGGCTGAGGAGCTCACCGACTACATGGTTCCGACGGCCTACATGCAGCTTGACGAGATGCCGTTGACGCCGAATGGTAAAGTCAACACGAAAGCCCTGCCCAACCCGGATGTACAATCCGATGAGTTGGTGGCTCCTGTTACTCCATCAGAAAAAGCGCTCTTCAAGCTGGCTGCCGAAATGTTGAAACACGAACAGTTTGGCATTACCAGCAATTTAATAACGATGGGTCTGACCTCATTGTCAGCTATGCGCTTCACGGTGGCGGCCTTCAATCAGTTTGGCGTGCAGATTACTGTCAAGGATGTCATGCAGCACCCGACAATTCATCAGTTGGCTGCCTTGATAGACAGTAAAAAGATGCCTGCTGGCACACAAGAGGCACAAGTAGTCGATAACTTCTGGCCTCATGGCAAGCAATATTACTATCCCATCACGGAGAACCAGCGCGGTGTCTTCCTCGATTGGGAACTGAATCGTGACACGACACAATATAACGTGCCTGAAGTTCACTTGTTGAAGGATGGTGATGCTGAGAAACTGCGCCAAGCACTCGAGAAGGTTGTGAATGCTCACCCATACTTGAAGACGCATTTCGTGCAGCATGAAGGTGATGTTATGCAGATTCGTCGTGACGAAGAACCTGTAGAAATCTTAATGGAAACCCTTACTGAGGCTCCTGATGAAGCCTTCTTCCAGAGCCGTGTCCGTCCGTTTGACCTGTACAACGACACATTGTACCGCATGGAGATTTACACCTTCGAGAGCAAGGTTTATTTCTTCATGGACATTCACCATAGCATCTACGATGGTGCCTCGTCACTATTCCTGCTCAATGACATCTTTGCTGCATATCAGGGTGAAGAGGTTCAGACTGAGGAGTATACCGCTTTCGACTTCGCACTTGACGAACTGAAGTTGTTAAAGTCGGAGAAATATAGTGAAGCTGAGGAATACTTCAAGAAACTGATAGGTGATCATGAGACAGTAGTCTATCCTCATTCCAAGACACTCGACACGGATGGAGAAAGTCGGATTAATACGACTATCAATGGACAAGACATCACAGAATTCTGTCATCAGCAAGGATTGACTCCGAATAACTACTTCCTGACAATCCTGACGCATGTTCTGCATGCTATCACCCGTGAAGATGATATCGCCATTACTACCATCAACAATGGTCGTTCAGATGTCAAGATGATGGGTGTTATGGGTATGTTCGTCAAGACGCTGCCTGTAGTGAGCACGGCATCCGACGCTCTGCAGCCATTTGCGAATGTCGCCAAGAAGATGCAGGATCAAGTACTCGAGACGCAGTCACGTGATTTCTATCCCTTCACGAAGATGGCAGAATTGTATGGCTTACGTCCGGAAATTATGTACGTCTATCAGCCATCAGAAGGTGGTGAAGATGAGACAGATACCCAAATTCGTTTGACCCTTAATCAGACGAAGCTGCCTCTTACTATCAGCGTTGTTCCTGAGAACGCTAACTTCATCCTTGATTTGGAATACGACAACCACTTGTATTGCAAGGCAGACATGGTCAAGTTGGCAGACGTTCTCAAGAATGTTGCTGAACATGCTTTCTGTGCAGAGAAACTTGCCGATGTCAAGCTACTTTCAGATGAAGAGCAGAACGCTATGATAGACTTCTGCAAAGGTAAGGAATTGGATGTAGACATCACAAAGACCTTCATTGAGAAGTTTGTAGAAATAGCCAACAGACAGCCTGATGCGTTGGCTGTAACAGATGTTAACAGCCAGTTTACCTATGGCGAACTCAACAAGAAGTCTGACACGTTAGCACATTATCTTATTGAAAATGGAGTAACTCCCGACGACTTCGTCTGTGTCATGCTTGAAAGACGTAAGGAGTTTATCCTTTGTGTACATGCCATTCATAAAGCAGCCGCAGCCTATGCACCGCTCGACATTGATTATCCTGCAGACCGTCTGCAGTATATGATAGAAGACTGCCAGGCCAAGGTGCTGCTGACAACTCATGCGGTATTGGAGGCAAAACAGCAGAATGAGAACTTATCATTTGACGAAAGCAGGACGAGGATTATCTTTATCGAAGACCTTGACCTGAATATCGATAGTGAACCTATCTGCCTTGCCAAGCCGGAAAATCTGGCCTATATGATTTATACCTCTGGATCTACTGGAAAGCCAAAGGGCACCATGCTGCATCAGGCAGGTCTTATGAATTGCGTAGAAGTAGTAACTGATGAGCAGACAATCACCGCGAATGACAGGGTTGGCGTGTTCTATGCCTTCTCGTTTGATGCACATGTCGTCAGCATCTATCCAGTTCTCTTCCGAGGTGGCAGCTTGCATATTATGCCGTCAAGCATCCGCAAGGACCTTGAATTGACTGTAGAATTCCTGCGTGATAATCAAATCACGGCTTGTGGATTCCCGACAGCCATCGGTTCTCTGATTGTCATGAACTATCCAGAACTGCCGCTACGTCTTATCTCAATGGGTGGTGAGCGTATGGATGGATTGTATAGTGATAAATATACTATTGTCAATGCCTACGGTCCCACTGAGTGTACTTGTGAGGTGACCTACTTTACGTTAGAGTCTGGCAAGAAGTATGACAATATCCCCATCGGACGTCCTACGGCCAATAACTGGGGATTCGTCACCGACAAGTACGGTAGACTATTGCCACAGGGAATAGCTGGTGAGTTCTGCTTTGCAGGTATTCAGATTGGCCGTGGCTACTGGAACCTGCCCGAGAAGACGGCAGAAGTGTTCGGTGACTGCCCATTTGTATCGGAAGACCGTTGGGGACGCAAGGTGAGAATGTACCATACGGGCGATATGGTTTGTTATCGTGCGGATGGAGAACTGGAATTCATCGGTCGTATTGATAACCAGGTGAAGTTGCGTGGCTTCCGTATTGAATTAGGTGAGATTGAAAACCGCGCCATGCTGTTCGATGGAATCAAACAGACAGCAGTACTTGTCAAAAAGATTAATGGTGCTGAGCATCTGTGTCTCTACTATACTACGACGAAAGACGTTGATGAGAAAGCTCTGAAAGAGTTCCTTGCTGAATGTCTTGCTGAATATATGGTGCCTGATGCATATATGCTCATGGATACCATGCCAATGACACCCAATGGCAAGATTAATCGTAAGTCACTCCCGCTTCCCACATTGAAAGCCGTAGAGATTGTTGCTGCAGCCAATGAGACAGAACAAGAACTGCTGGACATCGTCTTCGAACTGTTAGGCAATGACCAATTCGGTGTCACCACCAACTTGATCTCAATGGGACTGACCTCGTTGCTGGCTATGCGCTTCTCATCTTTGGCTAAACAGAAACTGGGTCTCCATGTTCCTACCAAGGAAATTTTGGTTCATCCTACAGTACGCGAACTGGCAGCATTGGCCAATGTTGGTGATAATGAATCTGTTCTCAATGACATCCTGGCAGAAAAGCGTGATTACTATCCGCTGACTGAAAACCAGCGTGGTGTATACATCGATTGGGAGTTGAACCGTGAGACAACGCAGTATAACATCCCGTTGGTTAAGGAGTATGCTCGTGCAAATGCTGAGAAGCTGCGCGACGCTCTCGTCGCCACCATCGAGGCACATGCGTATATGAAGACGAGGATGTCACTTAAGAATGGTGATGTTGTTCAACTACGACGCGACGATGCTCCTATACATATCAAGATGGAGACATTGGACTATGAGCCTGACGAGAAATTCTTCCAATCACGCATTCTTCCCTTCAATCTGTTTGAAGACGACTTGTACCGTTTGGAGATTTATCAGACTCCGACCACGACATGGCTGTTCATGGACATGCACCATATCATCTTCGACGGTGGTTCAAACCTCGTATTCCTGACAGATGTCGAGAGAGTGCTGAATGGCGAATCACTTGAGAAAGAGCAGTTCTCTGCCTTTGACTACTCGCTCTACGAACAGAACATGACAAGCTCTTCTCAATATCAGAAGGCAGAGGGTTACTTCGACGAACTGCTTCAGGGACCGGAACTTGCCGTTTATCCACGTTCGATGAAGGATACTACAGCAGGAAATCAGGAACTGAAGATTTCGTTTGCCCGAAAGGACATCGTAGAATGGTGTCGTCAAAACGGTGTGACGGAAAGCAACTTCCTATTGACGGTACTGCTACAGGTTCTGCATCGCACCACACGCGAAGAGCAGCTGTACATCACGACCATTGACAATGGACGTTCAGAGATGAACCTCCTGGATTGCATTGGTATGTTTGTCAAGACGCTGCCCATTACCAGCAACTGGGATTGGACACGTAATGATGTCAATATGACCACGGCGGTGAAGAATACGCAGGATCAGTTCTTCGATACGAAAGCCAATAGCTTCTATCCGTTCACGAAGATGGTAGAGCGTCATAATATCCGTCCGGAGATTATGTATGTCTACCAGGGAGGACTGGAGAATGCACTGCCTGCTTCTTCGGAGCAGGGTGAGACACCGTCGAAGGACAAGGTGATTTCTCTGACCCTTGACACCGCCAAGTTGCCGTTGACAGTGACTGTATGGCCTGCAGATGCTGACCATTATACACTCCTGCTGGAGTATGATGGTACGCTCTACAACCAAAAGGATATGGAGCGCCTTGCTTCTATGTTAAGTACATTTGCCGTAAGGAGCATCAACGCGACAGACCTGAACACCATCTCGATGGTTGATGAAGCCACGACGGCAGAAGTACTTCGTCTGTCGAAAGGCAAGACTCTGCCTGTTGACCTGACAATGACGTTTGCCCACATGTTTACGGAGCAGGCACATCGCACACCTGATGCTCCCGCTGTGGTTGACAAGTCCAGTCAGTTGACCTACGCCGAGATGGACACCTATTCTAACCTCTTGGCAAGCAAACTTATCGCATTGGGCATAGAGCCAGACGACTTCGTTTGTGTGCTGTTGGACCGCATGAAGGAATTCCCGCTTTCAGTGCTGGCTATCCACAAGGCAGGTGCAGCCTATACGCCACTGGACTTCGAATATCCCAACGACCGTCTGCTTTACATGATGGAAAACAGTGAGGCGAAGGTCATCGTCACTACTCACGACGTACTGAAGGCCAAGAAGGAGGAAGGTGAGTTTGAAGTGGGCAACGCTCAACTCTTCTTCATCGACGACTTCATGAACGAGCTTTCAGGCAAGACGCTCGCTGAACTGGGTGAGGTGAAGCCAATAAACCTGTCGTCGCCCGACAGACTGGCCTATATGATTTACACCTCAGGTTCTACCGGAAAGCCTAAGGGAGCTATGCTCCACCAGGCAGGTCTGGCCAACTTCATTGCTGTGGTGAAGGATATGGAGAAGCTGACTCCCGCAGACAGAATTAGCGGACACCGCTCGTTCTCGTTTGATGCACATATCGAGGATATGTATCCCGTGCTGACGCTGGGTGGTTCGTTCCATATTATGCCTTCTGAAATTCGCAAGGATCTCGGTGCTATCCGTCAGTTCCTCTTCGACCACCAGATTACGGGTGGTGGTTACTCGACGGCAATTACCTGTCTGCTGCTGAACACCTTCGACGACCTGCCTGTACGTTTCATTACCGGTGGCGGTGAGAAGATGGCGGGTGTTTACAGCGACCACATCGAGATCATCAATGTCTATGGACCTACGGAGTGTACTGACGATACGTCGTACTTCTCTATTGCTCCAGGCAAACATATCGAAGAGATTCCTATTGGTAAGTCTGTGGCTAATAACTGGAACTTCATTGTTGACCAGGCTGGCCATCTGCTTCCTCCGGGACTTGCCGGCGAGCTCTGCTTCGCAGGTGTTCAGGTAGGACGTGGCTACTGGCGTCTGCCTGAGCGTACGGAACAGTCGTTCGTCAACTGTCCGTTCGTCAAGAAAGACCAGTGGAAGAGGAAAGTCCGCATGTATCATACCGGTGACCTCTGTCGCTGGAATGAAGATGGCGAACTGGAGTATATCAGCCGTATCGACACACAGGTCAAGCTTCGCGGCTTCCGCATAGAACTTGGTGAGATTGAGAAGTGTGCTATGAACTTCGGTGGCATGGTTACTGTTGTTGCCGATGTGAAGACCATCAATGGCACACAACATCTGTGCATGTACTTCACAGCCGATCAGGAAATCGACATCGAGCAGTTGCGTGAATTGATGTCGCAGACACTGACCGACTACATGGTTCCAGAAGCATTCGTCAAGATGGACGCTATGCCTATGACGCCTAACGGAAAGATTGACAGGAAGAAGCTGCCCGTTCCTGAAATCAAGGTGGATACCGAGTGCGTACCTCCTGCCACTAAACGTGAGGAGAAACTGTTCGAGATTGCTAAGGAGCTGCTTGGCCACGACCAGTTCGGTGTAACCGACAACCTCATGCGCATCGGAATGACGTCACTGCTGGTTATCCGTCTGGTGGCTAAGGCCTGCAACGAAGGCATCAAGATCAAGGTGGATGACTTCATGCGCGCCAAGACCATCCGTGGCGTGCTGGCTACGAACCAGAGGCTTATGACGTGGTACCAGGAACCTGTAGCAGAGAAGCCTGTTGCTGTGGTAATACAGGGTGAGACACGCTACAACAATCTGTTGCCATACATCAAGGAACTGAATGAGCGTTATAATGTTGTTGTTGTGGAAGCCATCACAACGCACTTCGACTATTTGTTCCATGATTACGATATCCAGGAAGCCATTGAGTTCTATTTCTCTTGGCTCGATGCCTTGCTGATGAAGGCCGGACTTGATAGCATATCACTGTTCACTGGCCACTGTTTCGGTTCAGACTTGGCATATCGCCTGGCTTGCCGCTGGCAACAGGAGTATCCGGAACAGCCCGTCAGCGTTTGTATGCTTGACTCGTTCTGGGTTGATCGCGACCGTAAGCTGGAGCGTCCTCAGTTTGATTTGAGCTCGCTGCCTGCAAGCATCTTGGAGAAGATTGACGAGATGAACGATGAGCAGGAATCGCTGTTGGATATGTATAAACGTCTTGACTGTCACGGAGAGCCCGAACCTCTGAAGGGTAATGTGCTCCTTATCAGTGCTGCACAGAAGGAGAACATGGTGGCACAGATTGCCGAGAAGTTAGGAATGAAGGAAGATGAGTTGGTTGACTTCTTGAAGGTCGACGCTGACACTCTGAGACGCTTCCTGATTCCGCAACGAGAACTCGACAACGTTGCCTTGTGGAGCGGCTTCCGCAGTGACCTCCGTTCTTGGAAGGTCTATGGCGACCACATGACGATGCTGAACGAACAGAACGTGAAGACATTTATGCAGTTTATATTTGATAATGTTGAATAGTCATGATTGACCTTAAAGGAATTCATAAGACCTATCCTGGAGCCCAGCCCCTTCACGTGTTGAAGGGGGTGGACCTCCACATCGACGAGGGTGAACTGGTAAGCATTATGGGCCCCTCTGGGTCGGGAAAGTCTACGATGCTCAACGTCATGGGCATTCTCGACGACTACGACGAGGGAGAGTATCGGTTGGCAGGCAATCTGATCAAGGACATCACCGAGCGTCAGGGATGCCGTTACCGCAACCAGCTCATCGGGTTTATTTTCCAGTCATTCAACCTCATCAACTTCAAGAACGCCATGGAGAACGTTGCCCTGCCCCTGTACTATCGTGGGGTGGGCCGCAAGGAACGCAACGAGCTGGCCATGGAGTATTTGGAGAAGGTGGGGCTGGCTGAACACTGGCATCATTTGCCCATGCAGATGTCGGGTGGTCAGCGACAACGTGTAGCCATTGCCCGTGCGCTTATCTCGAAGCCCAAGATAATCCTTGCCGACGAGCCTACGGGAGCATTGGACTCAAAGACGACACAGGAGGTCATGGACATGCTGAAGGCCGTGAACCGTAACAACGGACAGACCGTTATCATCGTCACTCACGAGCAGGATATAGCTGACCAGACTGACCGTCGCATATTCTTCAAGGATGGTGTCATAGCAAGAGACGAGAGAGGATGAGGGACATCTTAGCAGAGGTGATGGCCTCGATGAAAAGCAACAGGATGAGAATAGCCCTGACGGGCTTCTCGATAGGGTGGGGTATCTTCATCCTGATTGTCCTGATGGGAGCCGGCAACGGCCTGCTAAAGGGTATGATGGCCAATTTCTCGGATAATACTGATAATATCTATACGATTGTCCCAGGTAAGACGGCCATGCTCCATCAAGGCTGGCCTAAGAACAGGGAGATAGTCTTCACACGCGACGATGTGGAGAAGCTTAAAACCTGCTTCCCCGACAACATCGAGCATATCAGCGCAACGCTGAGTGCATCGGCAGACTTGTCGTATGGGTCGGTGACCACCAGCGGCAGCATAGAAGGCAAGGAAGTGGGATTTGAGCGGACGGAACATATCCGGATTGTTGAGGGACGCCTGCTGTCTCAGATGGATGCCGACTCCGTGCGCAAGACGTGTCTGGTCTCCAGTAGCCTGGCCAAGATCCTGTTCCGCGACGAAAAGCATCCTGTGGGTAAATACGTCAATGGCAACGGCGTGCAGCTGTTGGTTGTAGGAATATATGAACCCAATATCGACATAGGTAGTATTGTGCGTGAGGTCTATGTCCCCTATACAACGGTTCATCAGGTGTTCTGTCCTGAGGAGAAACTCAGCAAGATTACGCTGATGCTGCGTGGCCTGGATGACATGAACTCAAACCAGACCTTCGAAAAACAGCTCAGCCAGAAGATAGCCGACATCAAGGACTTCAATGTCAAAGACCCGTCAGCCGTCAAACTGAAGTCTGACTACGAGAACTATCTGAGTACCGTCAGCATTCTCGATGGCATCTACATCTTCATCGTCATCATCGGCTTGGCAACGCTGGTCTCTGGTGTCGTCGGTGTGAGCAACATCATGATGATTACCGTCAAGGAGCGAACCCGCGAGTTAGGTGTCCGTAAGGCCATGGGAGCCTCCAATGAGCATATCGTTGCCCTGGTGATAGTAGAGTCAGTCATCATTACGCTGATCTTCGGATATGTGGGCATGATATGTGGCGTGGGCATTACCCAGTTGATGTCGAAAGCCCTGTCTGCTGCGGGTGGCTCTGATATCTTCAGCGACCCGACGGTAGGACTCAATATCATCTTTGCTGCCAATGTCGTCATGCTGATAGCCGGTATCATTGCCGGATATGTACCTGCCAAGAAAGCCATCAATTCTAAGTTGGTCGATGCGCTGTCGGCGTAGAAGGATAAAAGAATAGAAGAATAAAAGAATAAAATAATAAAAAACTCAAGACGTGTTTGACAAGGATTTTTGGTCAGAGATATGGGAAACGGTGCTAAGTCAGAAGTGGCGTAGCCTGATGACTGCGTTCGGCGTGTTCTGGGGCATCTTCATGCTGGTGATGCTCATAGGAGCCGGTATGGGTCTGAACAACGGACTGGTAGGCAAGGTGATGCAGCTGCCTACCAACAGCGTGTTCCTGATTCCGGACAAGACGAGCATGCCTTATCAGGGCTTCAGTCAGGGCAGAAGCTGGAACATCAGCATGGACGACACGTTGAAGTTCCGCCAGGCCTTCCCCAAGGAGATTTCCAACATCACGCTGTTGGACTACGTCGGCCATGGTGACCCGCAGGTCATCACCCACGGCGACCGTTTGGGCGAATACAAGGTGGTGGGAGTCACGCCGCCCTATCTGCACAACATTCCCCAGGCGCTGGTGGCCGGACGCTTCATCAACGACATTGACCTGCAGGAGAAGAGGAAAGTCTGTGTTATCGGAACCGATGTGGCAAAGAACTTCTACGCTGACTCTAATCCTATCGGCCAGTCACTCGTCATTGACAACATTACCTATACCATCGTTGGCGTTTCTAAGAACACCAACAAGATGATGAACCTGCAGCTGGACCCTGCCAATGGCATACAGTTGCCGCTGACAACCGAGATGCAGGTCTATAACAGGGGTAACCGCATAGAGCAGATGATCATCACTCTGTACGAACCCTATTCCGCCATTGATTATCAGGAGCGCTTTGTGTTGCTGATCAAGTCGCTCCACCAGGTACATCCCGACGACCCGTCAGCGTTGATCACATTCAACCTGGCCAAGCTGTTGGAACAGTATAAGTACCTCTTTATCGGCCTGGACATCCTCATCTGGATAGTAGGATTGGGAACGCTGATGGCAGGTCTGATTGGTATCTCAAACATCATGATGGTCACCGTCAGGGAGCGTACTCAAGAAATCGGAGTCCGCAGGGCATTGGGCGCCATGCCGGAGAAGATACTCGGACAGATCATGTGCGAGAGTCTCGTACTCACCTTCTCTGCAGGCATTGTGGGACTGGCCCTTGGCACCTTTGTACTCAGCCTTATCAGGACGGCTGTGCAAGGCAACGAGTCAGTATTCTCCGAACCTTATGTCCCCTTCGTGCCTGCTGTCGTCGCCCTCATCGTCCTGGTGATGGGTGGCCTGTTTGCCGGATGGCTGCCAGCCAAGCGTGCATTAGCCATCAAGGCCATTGAGGCTCTTCGGGAAGAATAAACATAATAAACGACAAAATCATAAAAATAAATAGCGCAATATGAAAAAAGTATTGAAAACCGTAGGATGGGTATTGGTGGGACTTTTCGTCATCTACACCTTCTATTTCCTTTGGAAGCAGTCACAGCCTGCTCCCGTCGTTTACGAACTTGTAACACCTGAACAGCGCGATGTGGTGAAGAAGACCATTGCTACAGGCACTCTTGAGGCTCGGACACAGGTAGATCTGAAACCTCAGATTACAGGTGTCATCACCGAACTGCGAGTCCATCCAGGACAGACCGTCAAGGCTGGTGACCTCGTAGCCGTCATCCGCGTGATTCCCGACATGAACCAGCTCACACAGGCTCAGAACTCCGTCGAGTCTGCACGCATTTCCCTCGAGGAAGTGGAGCGTGAGGCTGCTCGTACACAGCAGCTGTTCGACAAGGGCGTGGTCAGCAGGGAAGAGAACGAGCAGGCCCAGAACAATCTTGAGTCAGCCCGTGACCGTGTCGCTGCTGCCAAGGCTCAGGTAGAAGTCATCACCCGAGGTTCCAGCGCCCGTGCAGGTAGTGTCAACACCACCCAGGTGCGCTCATCCCTGAGTGGCATCGTGCTGAGTGTCCCCGTCAAGGTGGGATCATCAGTCAGCGGTTCCTCTTCATTCTCGGAGGGTACCACCATCGCCACAGTGGCTAACATGAACGACATCATCTTCAGCGGCAACATCGACGAGACCGAGGTGGCCAAGCTCCACACAGGCATGGACGTCACACTGATTCCTGGTGCTATGCAGGACGTGAAGATACCTGCCACGCTCGACTACATCTCGCCCGAGGGTACTATGGAGAACGGCGCCAGGATGTTTGAGCTGAAGGCTACCGCTCACATTCCTGAGAATGTTGCCATTCGCTCTGGCTACAGCGTCAATGCCAACATCACGCTCGACGAAGCCCGTCAGGCCCTCTCAGTCAACGAGACCTGTGTGGAGTTCGAAGGCGGCAAGGCTTATGTCTATCGTCTCACCTCGCCTGAGGATGATGTGGAGAACCAGAAGTGGGAGCGCATCCCTGTCGAACTGGGTATCTCTGACGGCGTCTATGTCGTTGTGAAGTCAGGCATCAGCAAGACAGACCGTCTCCGTGGCATTCAGCGAATGTAGGACTTAAAATGAAGGAAAAATGAAAATACGTGTTATCAATATCGTTCGCGGGCTGTCACTCCTCGTCCTGCTCTCTGTCACGCAAACCACGATCCATGCGCAGCGGAAGCAGTGGACACTCGACGAGTGTATAGCCTATGCCCTCGAGCACAACATCAACATCCAGCAGCGTGCCCTTGACATCAAGAAGAGTGAGGTCAAGCTCGAGACCAGCAGCAACGCTTGGCTGCCTGAGGTGAATGCCAGGCTCGGCGAGCAGTTCAGCTTCGGCAACTACAACTCCACCACAGGCTCCATGACAGGCTCCCTGGTGTCCGACAACAACGACCTGGCATACACCACGGGAACTATTTCTGCTACGATGAACCTGTTCGACGGTGGCAAGGTCAAGAACCAGGAGAGGGCTGACCGCTATTCACTCGAAGCATCAAACGCCTATCTCGCGAAAGCCCGTAAGGACGTCGACATCAACATTGCCATCAGTTTCTTAGACTGCCTCTGCAAGAAGAGCATGGTTGACGTTGCCCGCGCCCAGTTGGAAGTGAGCCAGAAGCTGTGCCAACGCGCTGCCACGCTCGTCGAAGAAGGTAAGCGCCCCATCAGCGAACTCAAGGACGTTGAGGCTTCCGTGGCTTCCGACGAATACACATTGACGAAGGCTAATGGAGACTTTGTCCTGTCGCTCACCGAACTGGCCCAGATGCTGAACCTGCCCAGCGCAGATGACTTTGACGTGGCTCCCATCGACGAATCGTCAGCCATCCTGACATCCATCGACTATGATAGTGTCATTGAGCGCTGGCCCTCAGTCGTTGCTGCCAAGTCGTCTATCGAGGCCAGCAAGGCACAGGTCAAGGTAGCCCGCTCTGGCTACTATCCCACGCTCTACTTCGAGGGCTATCTCAAGAGCTATTACGTCAACATGTTCCATACGGACATAGGGTGGGGTGGCTTCGGCAAGCAGTTCTTCGACAACAACTTGAACGAGGTCGTCGGCCTGCACCTCTCTATCCCCATCTTCAACCGTTTCCAGACGCGTAGCAATATCCGCACGGCAAAGCTCAACCTGGTGGAACAGCAGCTGGCACTTGACGATGCCCGTCAGAACATGCGCACAGAGATACAGAAGGCCTACACCAACGTCAAGGTGGCGTTCGACAAGATGGGTTCAGCCCAGAAGGCAGTTGATGCAGCAGCCGTCAGCGTCAGTTTCGAACAGGACCGCTATGATGCAGGCCGCAGCAGTGTCTTCGACCTCATCAACGCCCAGCAGAAACACCTCAAGGCCAGTCAGGATGCCGTCCAGGCCAAGTACGAATACCTCATCCGCCAGCGCGTCCTCGACACGTTGGTGTCCCTGGAATAATAAAAATGTATAAGGAAGTGTCTGTTGATAGAATCGGGTCGTTCGCTGAAAATATTTGCTCAAGAAGGGGGAGTGTTACTATCTTTGTGGCTGTAATGTTTAAAAAGACAGTTAAATGCTGAAGTTGTTAAGGGAGTTTGCCCCCATCTCTTTAGAGGAAATGAGCGGTGTGAAACTGATGAACCGCACTGACACCAAGTTCGTCACCAACCAGGCGACGCTCTGTCAGCTGTTAGAGATGGCTCAGAATGACTATTATGTGCAGGAGATTGACGGTGGTCGCAATCTGGAGTACGACACGACGTATTTCGACACGACGGCGTTCGACATGTATAACCATCATCAGTGTGACCATGCCAACCGCCAGAAGATACGCTTCCGCACCTACTGCGTCAGTGGCCAGCAGTTCATGGAGGTCAAGACGAAGAACAACCACGGCCGCACAAAGAAGAAACGCATTGAGGTGACGGACATGAATGTCAGGGAACAGGAGAAGAGCGACTTCTTGGGCAAGTACCTGCGTTATAGTGTCGATACCTTACAGCCGGCTTTGAACAACCACTTCTCGCGCATCACGCTGGTCAACAAGGGCAAGACTGAACGTCTGACCATCGACTCGGCCTTGCATTTCCACAACATTGTAAGCGGTGTGGACAAGGACATGGGCAACCTGGTGATTATCGAACTGAAGCGCGACGGACTGTTCTATTCGCCCGTCTTGGAGATGCTCCGCCAGTTGCGCATCCATCCACACGGATTCTCAAAATACTGCATGGGATCGGCATTGACAAATCCCGAACTGCGCGTCAACCGATTCAAGCGTAAACTCATAGAAATCAATAAAATCGTAAGCAAGCAATAAACTATTACTTTATGAATCAGATTCTTTCTGTCACCTTTACTGACACCTTAGTGAGATTTTTCGTCTGCATGTTGGTAAACTGGTTGATTGTCCATTTCCTCTATTACAAGAAGAGCAAGCGTCGTGACTTCTACTTCACCTTTATCATTATCTCGATGGCCATCTTCTTCCTGGTCTATCTGATGATGGGTATGGACCGTGGAAAAGCTACGATGGGTGTCGGACTCGGACTCTTCGGCATCTTCAGCATCATGCGCTATCGTACCGACTCAATGCCCGTGCGAGAGATGACCTACCTCTTCGTTGTCGTGTGCCTGTCGGTTGTCCATGCTATGGCCGACTCGTTGGGAGTCGACTCGATGGGCAAGATGGTGGGTACTCCGCTGATTGAGCTGCTGATCATCGACATCATCACGTTTGCCGTCATCATGTTCTTCGAGCGATTCCTGAAAGTGGTGGCCTCGAAGATTGTACAATACGACCGCATTGAGCTCATCAAGCCTGAGCGTCGTAAGGAACTGATTGCCGACCTGGAGCAGCGTCTCGGGCTGAAGGTTATTGCCGTCCGCGTGGGAGCTGTCGATTTCCTGCGCGACATGGCCGTGCTTCGTGTCTATTATGAGGGCAACGACAGCGGGGATGTCAAGAACATGATAAAGATTAAGGATTCAGAATATGCAAGTGTATAAGAAATTTGCGGCAGTACTCTTCGTCTTCCACCTGTCGCTTCTCGCGGCGTCTGCACAGAGCGAAGCCGGCCTGCTGTTGGGTGCCGAAGCCGACAAGAAGGTAGGCAAGAAGCTGAGCTTCTCGATAGAAGCCGAGATGCGCACGCGCAACAACTTCAAGACGATGGACCGCTGGGCCTTTGGCTTAGGGGCGCAGTATAAGATGACCAACTGGCTGAAGGTCGATGCCGGCTACAAACTGCTGAACACCAACTTCCGCGAGGACATCGACCTGAAGATAAATGGTGACTACAACCACTGGCGGCCGTCCTACTGGGGCGTCAAGCACCGCGTCTATGCCTCGCTGGCAGGTTCGTATAAGTTCTCGAACAACATCAAGCTGGAACTGCGCGAACGCTGGCAGTACACCTACCGTCCTGAGAAAACCGTCGAGCGCTGGGACTTCGACGACGAGACCTGGGAGGACAACCTGCGCCCAGGCAGTGCCAAGCATCAGCTGCGTTCACGTTTCGAAGTGTCCTACGACCGCAAGCGCGCACTCTTCACACCCTATGCCAGCATCGAGCTCTACCACTCGTGGGGTATCGAGAAGATACGCTATAACATCGGTACCGACCTGCGCCTGTCGAAACAGCACGGCCTCAGCTTCTACTACCGCTTCCAGAACATGAAGCACGAGGATGCCGACGACTTCGAACCCGACATGCACTACCTCGGCGCCAGTTACAAATTCAAATTCTAAAGCAGAGCAACGATCATGAGAAAACTATTGATATTCCTGATGGCAGCAGCCCTGACGGTTGGCTGTCAGAAAGACGACACCGACTTTAGCGACTTCATCAACGGATCGTCCACACCACCCTCCGCGTCCTCTTCCAACGCCATCAGCATCGTCTATAGCGGAACGAGTGTCACGGTGACTGGCGACACCAAGGGCTATGTCACCACCGACGGAACCCACGTGACGGTGAATACTGGCACAGCCACCGATTCGCTGCTGCTCATACTCAGCGGCTCGACCACAGACGGCTCCCTCCTGGTCTATCGCCAGGCGAAGTTCGGCATACAGCTGAATGGCGTCAGCATCCATCATGCCAACGGTCCTGCCATCAACAACCAATGTGGCAAGGCACTCTATCTCCATGTGACAGGAGGCACCAACAACACGCTTACCGACGGTACCACCTACACCGAGCAGACTTTCGACCAAAAGGGCGCCCTGTTTAGCGAAGGCGAGATCTTCTTCCTCGGCACAGGCGAACTGAACGTTACGGGCAACTGCAGACATGCCATCGCCTGCGACGACTATATCAGCATCGACGAAGGCTTGACGCTGCATGCCACATCCACTGCAGGCAACGGCATCAAGGTGAACGACGGGCTATGGATAAACGACGGCACACTCGACATCAGCGTCACAGCCGACGCAGCACGAGGCATCAAGAGCGACTCCGTAGTCGTCGTTACCGGCGGAACAACCACCATTACCACCACCGGCAACTGCCTCTACGACAGCGAACAGGACGACTACAGCAGCGCTGCATGCGTCAAGTGCGACTACGACTTCACCATGACTGGCGGCACACTCACCATGACCAGTAGTGGCGACGGTGGCAAGGGCATCAACTCCTCCACCAGCGTCACGTTCAAGGGAGGCACCCTGAGTGCCATCACCACTGGCGAAAACGACTACGGCAAGCCAAAGGCCGTCAAGGCCGTCACAGGCATCACCGTCAGCGGAGGCTCCTTCTATGCCAAGGTCGGCAAGAGCTGGGCGTGCGACAGCGGCTACGGCGACGATGACACGCCTGACGACGAGAGGCTTGCCCATTGCGTCACCGTCATCGGCTCACCAGCCATCAACACCATAACCAAGAAAAATGTCCAGATAACATTCTAACACCAAAAGCCCCCTCCTTTTGGAGGGGGGTGGGGGGAGGCTGTTAGGGCTGCGGCTCTGCCTGCTTCTTGGCCTCGCGGACAGCCTTGGCACCGTAGAGCGGATTGCCCTTGCTGTCGAGAGCGACGTCGCGCATCTGCCAGGTAACCTCCGAGATAGCCTCGGCGACCTTCTTCTTGCCCACCTTGATCTTGTCGGGCGTGAACAGCAGCTTGGTGGACTTCAGGTGCTCGGCCTGGTTCCAGTCCTCCAGG
>JAEEGG010013953.1_pt1 | contig 17099 bp, 10 predicted proteins | sample 9134161 | NCBI WGS metagenome assembly JAEEGG01 (sample SAMN16246543, study PRJNA631951) | gut metagenome | biome: gut microbiome; feature: rumen; material: CR-attached | host: Bos | place: Iran: Karaj | collected 2018-10 | reverse complement strand
GGCTTTTGTCTTAAGCGCATTTACCAAAGCAAATAATGATACCGATGTCTCGAGTGGGGATCAATACAGTTGCAAGGTGGAGATATTTCTGCCCGATGGGAGTCACTATGTGATGGGCAATATAGAAGTCTGGTTCCACAAAGCGAGCTGGACAGATGAAGGTGGTTGGGCAAAATACTGGGTTGATAGCGACGGAAAATGCACTATGAGTTGGGACGCTAAGCGCGGCGACTACATAGAGCGCATTACATTTTGCCAGTTTGGAACTTGTTATGAGATTAAAGATGTTAAGTTGTCAGATGGGGGCAATTATAAGTTGACGGCCAGAGAAAGTTAGTCTAAAGATTGAATTGTAACAATATGACTAAACGATTCTTTATCGCGTTGGCGCTGCTGGTGGCGGCGCCGGCGCTTGTTTTCGCACAACAGACCCAAAGCCCTCTCACCATCACGGTGAAGGGCGTGAGTTTCAAGATGATCCGGGTGCAGGGCGGCACGTTTACCATGGGTTGCACTTCGGAACAAGGAAGCGACTGCGATGGTGATGAGAAACCCTCCCACACGGTGACACTCTCCACCTACTACATCGGCGAGACCGAAGTGACGCAGGAACTGTGGAAGGCCGTGATGGGAGACAATCCGTCTTACTTCAAGCCTACTGAGAATAAAACGGATGTGTCGCGTTGCAGCTATGATGCCTTCGTGGCGGATATCCAAAAGCTCAATGCCAAGAAGCCGGGGTCGATGCGTGTGCCTACTCGTCAGGAATGGGATGCCGCCATGGTTACCGTGACCAAAAGCGGATCGCTGAAACGTCCGGTGGAGAACGTGAGCTGGGAGGACTGCCAGGAGTTCATCCGCAGGCTGAACGAACTCACGGGCAAGAAATTCCGCCTGCCCACCGAGGCCGAATGGGAATTTGCGGCACGCGGCGGCACGAAGAGCGCAGGCTATAAGTACAGCGGCAGCAATGACCTCAATTCGGTGGCATGGTACTGGGATAATGCAGGAACGAAGGGAAAAAGCAGCCCTGACTACGGCACACACGTGGTCAAAACCAAGAAGCCCAATGAGCTTGGCATCTATGATATGTCGGGTAATGTATATGAATGGTGTTCCGACTGGCACGGCGATTACACGGATGCCGCGCAGACCAATCCCAAAGGTGCCTCTTCGGGCTCCGACCGCGTTCGCCGTGGTGGCGGCTGGGACGACGGCGCCAGGCGCTGCCGTTCCTCGGATCGGAGCTACTGCACCCCCGACTATCGGTTCTACTACCTCGGCTTGCGTCTGGTTCTCGTCCCTTAGTTTACCATCGGAATGGAATGCTAAAGGGAAAAGCAAGAAATAAAATAGAAAGCAAGAATGGAACAGCGAACAGCGGCGGGGCGGCTTAATAAAAAAAAGCCGCCCAAGCCGTTGTGAGCGCTAAAGCGAGAAAAAACGGCTTGTAGGGCTGTCGCAGTGCGGCAGCCCTACTAATATCACACAATCACCTCGAAAATCCGCTTCCCGTTCCGATGGTCGTTGGCTGTTGATTTGCTGTCGTGTTCATGAGGAGCTCCGGCAGGGGCAGAAGCTCGGTAGCGGCTACACACGCCGCCCCCAGTCGGTTCGAGATTAAATACGGATACTTGAGAACACCTCTTCGTTGGTGTGGAAGGTGGCTTCAGCGGCCTCAATCTTGTCAACACGCTCGTGAAGAGCCGTCTTCATCTCTTCGTAGGTGTGAGCGTTAGGAGAAATTCGGCTGGCTGCAACAGGGGTGTCGTCAGACATCATATCGTCAATCCACTCTTGCAACAGTTCACCGAACTTTTCTCTGCCAACATTTGGATAAAGCTGCTCTAACATATTCTCATCCACTGTGATATTATATGTGCACATCTTCTATTGTTCTTTATGTTTCAGGGTGCTAAAATAGTAATTATTTTATATTCCGAAGAAATATTTCTAAAAGTTGTATCTTTGCAACCAGAAAATCCCCCGATTTCTTCTTCCTGCCAGGATCACTGCTAACCACCAACTACTAACTACTAACTACTAACTACCAACTGCTAACCAGCTTCAACCAATAACCAATAACCCATAACCATTCAAGAATGACCTGCTACTCCTTCGACAACACCTTGGACGGTCTCCTCACCGCCGTCTTCGAGGCGTTCGCCTTGCACGAACAGCCGGAGATGCTGTTGTCGGAAGGCGACCCCGTGCCGTTGTTCTGCGATCGGTTGTATGCCGTTCCCACCGATACGGAGAAGGCCGGTCGCGTGTGGAAGGGGTTGGAGAAACGGCTCCCGAAAAATGTGGTCAGGATGCTCGCCGTCAGCTTTTTGTCGGAAATGCACGAGCTTAACAACCCGCTGTTCCAATACATCTGCAAGGTTTTCCGGCAACCAGAGGGACAATCCGGCATCGAACGCAATTTCGCAGACCCAGACATCCTGGCCGTGACCAACATCGCCCGCAAGGTGAGCCATGAACAGCTGCGCATGAAGCAGTTCATCCGTTTCCAGAAGGCCAAAGATGGCACCTATCTCGCCGTCATCTCGCCGGACCATAACGTCTTGCCGCTCGTCATCGACCATTTCGCGGACCGGTTCAACGACCAGCCGTGGCTCATCTACGATGCCAAGCGCCACTACGGATTCTACTACGACGGGACAGGGGAGCCGGTGCGCATCACCTTTGAAGACGAGTCATCAGTGACGTTCAACCTCGCCAATGGCCGTCTGAACGACGACGTGCTGAGCGACGACGACCAACTCCTGCAGGATTTGTGGCGCACCTATTTCAAGGCGATATGCATCCGAGAGCGACTGAACCCTCGGAAACAACTGCAGGACATGCCGCGGCGGTATTGGAAATATCTGACGGAGAAGCAGAACGGATAGCAGTTAGCGGTTAGTAGTTAGCAGTTAGTAGTTTGGCCGGTCAGGGCCTCTTTTTTTCGTAAGGGCAGTGGGTTTCGGCAAAGCGTGTTGTTTTCGATTCAGGAGGGTGGCCAAACGGGGAAGGGTGCGCTGTCTCAACATACCATGCCCTGGATTTCGTCTAACCCGATGCCCGTAATGTCCGCCACCCGCTCGGGGGCGAGCCCGTTCTCAAGCATCCTGTGTATGAGTTCGCTGCGGCCCTGTGCGAGGCCTTGCTGCAATCCCTGCTGCAATCCTCGCTTAATTCCCTGTTCAATCCCCAAACCAATGCCTATCTGTATTCCCTCCTCTTTGGCCTCGTCACGCTCGCATTCGACCATCTCCTGCACACTGGGGTACTCCATCAAACTCTTTACATAGTCTTGTTTTTCCATATCCGTGAAATTTGTGATTTGACATTCTTCATAGAACCGTAATTGCATGGGTGTCAGGTTGTTGATTTCCTTTTTCGGCAGGTACACCACATTGGTGAACATGTAGAGCAGGCGGTTGCGCTCGTCACCCATGTCAATCGTTCCCAATTGCGCGGCAAATTTACTTAATTCAACGAAATAGTAAGCAGTATTTTTTGTGAAAATTTCATTGTCGTCATCTTTCAGGCAAACTTTCCAGAAAAAATTTTCCCGACCCTTGAATTCCTGCAGGTTGTAGCTCATCATATTGAAAGAATATACGCGAGGCACATGCTCATACTTGTCATCTCCGGGCTTCAGGTTCTGCACTGTGGCGAAACTTGTATATACCCGCAATCTGTCGGCATAGTGCTGCTGCTTGCCGTTCTGCATTTCCACGATGAAGCGGTCATTGTCCTGGTTCTTGCAGTAGAGGTCGAACCGAACGTATTTGTCTTCTTTCTTAATGCCAAGCAGTTCAGTCGGTAAGTAAGAAACGTCGGTGATGATGCCGGTGTCCTCTGAGATGAATGCGTAGAGGAGGTGGATGAGGATGTCCTTGTTTCGCTCGGAGGCTAATAGCCGTTTGAACCCAAAGTCGGAGAGTGGGTTGATGACCTCCAAGTTGTGTTCCCTGATGTAGTCTTCCGTTTCCTGCAGGGTCGGAAGGCCTTTCGTTTTGCCATTGTTGTTCTTGATTTGCTGTAGCGGCGTTGACCGCTGTTTCCTTTTTTGTTTTCTTGTCCGTTTTGACATTGGTTTTTGCTTTTGGGGTGAATAATAACTTTGTTTCATTTTGGTAAGTCAGCTGTATGTGGGGATGGGGAACACACGTCCCTATGATGATGGGGATATCCCCTATGAAACTGATCTCCCGCCTGCAAAGATACAACGAGAAATAGCTTTTGTCAAGGGTTTTGCGAAATAATTTTTCTTTTTGAATATCAAATTGTTGTGATTTTAATTTTACAATTTAATATTTAATTGTTAATTGATTTGAGCGGATTTTCGCAGGATTTTGGAGCAGAGAGGAATTTTTCGTTAGCCGGTAACTAAGTCATAGTGAAATTCCGGTGCGGTTGCCGTGGGCGTCGCAAATTATGCGGTTGCCCGTTCGCAAAAAAATAGTACCTTTGCCGTCCTAAATTGTTAACGATGAATACGACAAGACAACAGAAAATCTCAGCGATGCTGCAGCGGGAGTTAGCCAACCTCTTCCTCGCGGACAGCCGCAACCTTTACAAGTGCATGATTACGGTGACGAAGGTGACCGTCACCTCAGACCTTTCCATTGCCCGCGCCTACCTCAGCATCTACAACGCTCAGGACAAAGAGGCGGTTATCAACTTGATTAAGGAGAACACGAAGGATATCCGCTACCGCCTTGGGCAGCAAATCCGCAACCAGATGCGCGTGGTGCCGACCCTTGAGTTTTTCCTCGACGACACCCTTGATTATCTGGAACATATTGATGAACTTCTGAAGAAATAGTGGCCCAGAAAGCGCATAAGACGGCCTTTTTCCTGGCGTGGCGTTACCTTTTCTCCAAAAAAGAGCATAACATCATCAACGTCATCTCCGGAATCTCCATGATTGGCATCATGGTGAGCACCGCTGCATTGGTTGTGGTGCTGTCGGTGTTCAACGGCATGTCGGACATCATCGGCGGCTGGTTCAACGCACTCCATGCCGACTACGAGGTCACGCTGCGCGAGGGCAAGTCGTTTTCCGTGGACAGCTTCCCCTTGGAAAAGATCCGCGCACTCCCGGACGTGAAGGCGGTTAACGAGATTGTGTGCGACCTCTCGTTGGCGAACTACGATGACCGTCAGGAACTGCTGTATCTCAAGGGTGTTCCTGACAACTACCTCAAAGACAACCATTTCGAAAAGATGCTGATAGATGGTGACACCGCCTTGTGGAAGATTCAGCAACCGTGCGCCATTTTCGGTACGGGTGCGGCCGGCAAGCTGGAAGTCAACCTGTTAAGCTATAATCTGATCAAGCTGTACTATCCGAAACGGACGAAGAAGAACTTCGCCAATGCCGCTGAAGCTTTCAACACGGAGTACCTGATTCCCAACGGTGTGCTGTGTACCAATACCAATTATGACGAAAACTATATCTTCTGCCCGATTGAGTTTGTCCGCGAACTGATGAACTATGAGGGCGAGGTGACATCCGTGGAGATTCAGTTGCGGGAAGGTGCGAATGCGGACAAGTGCCGGGCGCAGATTATGGCTGTGATTGGAGACAAGTATCGTCTGAAAAATGTTTACGAGCAGGAGGAGTCGCTGTATAAGACCATGAAATCGGAGAAATTCGTCATCTATCTGATACTGGTGTTTATCTTGGTGTTGGCGGCCTTCAACATCATTGGTTCGTTGGGAATGCTGATTTTGGAGAAGAAGACCGACACGGCCGTGCTGTTCAGTATGGGAGCGTCCAAATCGCTGATACAAAGGGTTTTCGTTTATGAAGGACTTTTGGTGTCCGCATTGGGTGGGTTGGCCGGTACTGTTTTAGGGGCGATAATCTGCCTATTGCAGCAGACCTTCCATATCGTTAAATTGGGCGGTGGCGGCGCACACTACATCATCCCTTATTATCCGGTGCAGATAAGACTGACCGACCTGCTGATAGTGCTTCTTACAATATTGATAATCAGTCTGTTGACATCTGTGATTCCAGCTTATAATTTGAAAAAATCCAATTTGTACCGTAATACTGCATTATGAAAAAATATCTGATTGCTCTTTTGTTTACTTTCACGGTGGTGTGTTCGGTCGCGCAGACGGCGATAGGGGAGTTCCGCGCCCATGTCCCGATGAACAAGTTCTTCTCTGTAGCCGTTGACGAAGAGACGGTTTATGCCGCTACTTCCAACGGCCTCTTCCTGTTGGACAAGACCACGATGAACGATGCGAAACCACAGGTCTCCAACTGGACGAAAGTGGATGGCCTTTCGGACATAGATATCGTGAAGATCCATTACGATAACCGCAATAAGGTGCTAATAATCTGTTATGAAAACGGGAATATCGACATGATTCGGAATGACAGGTTGGTGAATATCCGCGATGTAAAGGACAAGTCGATGAGCGGTTCCAAACGGTTGGAAAGCTGTCGGTCGTTTGGCGACTTGGCTTATTTCGTCTATCCTTTTGGCATTGTGATGATTGACCTGAAGGAGCTTGTGATAACGGATACGTGGTTTACTAAACGGGAAAACCGGCAGGTGATGCCTACCGATGTGGCGGTATGGAACCAGAAATGCTACGTTTCCACAGAGGAGGGGGTGTTCAGTATGCCGTTGTCATCGCCGGTGATTTCGGATTTCTCTCAATGGGAGAAGGTTTCGGACTGGAACGTTTCCTTGATGGCACCGAATGAGGACGGTGTGTTTGCGGTGAAGGAAGCAGATGTGCAAGGCACGAATGATTCATTGTTTTTGTTCTCTTCTGGTGGATGGAGTTATGCAGGGAAATATAGCTTTTCCATTTCGAACTTGATGAGTCAGAATGACACGTTAGCTGTGTGTTATTGGGACGGTGTGGAACTGTTGGATGCTACCGGTGAGCGGATCTATTACACCTACTGGTACGAAAATGAATACTATTCTGATGCTCGCGAGTGTGTCCCTGACGGAGAGGATATCTGGGTGGCGGATTATGTCTATGGCTTGGTCCGGCTCAACAGGACTTACTACACCCATGGTTTTTACACGATGTCAGGTCCGTACACTGACTATGTTGAGGGGTTGGCGAGCCAAAATGGGGTTGTCGCGGTGGTCCATGGTTCCCGTAAAGGTTCCACGGCTTTTGCGCCGGCTTACCGCTATCCCGCTGTCAGCTGGTTTCAGAACCAAACATGGGCATACAACAGCGACGATTTCCTGACATACGACACCAACATGGGAACCTACGACCTCACCGCTATCGCCATTAATCCCAAGGATGAAACGGAATGGAGTGTGGCTTCATGGGGGAACGGCGTTTTCAAATGCAAGAACCATCGTGTGGTGGCGCACTACAACGCAGCCAACTCTTTGCTGGATTCCACCAGCGGAGGGAAAACGTTTGTATCTGGACTTCAATATGACGGCAAGGGAAATCTTTGGATGACAAATAGTTACAGTAATAAAATGCTGAAGATGCTGGAACCGAACGGCACCTGGCACGCCTATAACATCACCTCCGGGGTGGTGTCAAACAATGTCAACGAGGTGGTGGCGGAGCAGCTTTTGGTGGACTCGCATGGTTGCAAATGGGTGAACTTTCCCCGTGATGCGACCTACAACCGCTACCCTTTGATTGCGTTTTCCGACAACGGCACATACGACAATCTCGGCGATGACCGTTTTGCGCGCATCGATATGAATGTGGCGGCGGAGGTCAATTCCTCAACAGTGTACTGCATGGCGGAGGACTTGGACGGGGAGATATGGATTGGTACCGACAAAGGAATTAAGGTGATTTATTATCCGGATAAGGTGTTTACGGGAAACAGTTATCCGAGGAATATCCTGTTAGAGCAGGACGGCTATGTTTCTGTTTTGTTGGAGTATGAGCAGGTTACAGCTATCGCCGTGGATGGTGCCAACAGGAAATGGATTGGTACAAGCAAGGCGGGCGTGTTTTTGATGAGCGAAAACGGGCAGGAGCAACTGCTGCACTTTACAGCGGAAGACAATCCGTTGTTTTCCAACCAGATAGTGTCTATCAGCATCAATCAGCTTACGGGCGAGGTTTTTTTCGCTACGGACAAAGGGTTGGTGAGTTACCGGAGTACTGCAACTGCCGGATTCGAGACCTACGAGGACAATCTCGTCTATCCGAATCCAGTTCCACATGGTTATGCCGGTGTAGTGGCGGTCAGCGGGTTGAAGTCCAACTCGTTGTGTAAGATTACGGACAGCTCTGGGCGGTTGGTGTGGCAAGGCTACAGTGATGGCGGACAGTTAGTGTGGGACGGGAAGGATCACTACGGCAACCGTCCCGCCACTGGGGTTTATTACGTGATGGTTTCTGACGAGGACGGGAAAGAGAAGATAGTGACCAAGTTTGTTTTTATCAATTAATTGTAAAGGATAAGATGCTTGTTTCCACGCCGGGAATAGTAATGCATGCCACCAAATACGGGGACACCTCGCTGATTGTGAAAATCTTCACCCAACAGCAAGGGAATCAGTCTTTTATTGTTAAAGGCGCCTTTCGAAAAAACAACCGTTTCGCCGCCTCCTACTTCACGCCGTTGGCGATGATGGATATCGCGTATGATGACCATAACAAAGGTTCATTGAAGTATCTGAAGGACATTGCCCCCCGGCAGACCTCCAAACCGCTCTACTATGACCCGGCGAAAAGTTCCATATTGTTGTTTTATAATGAGATACTGTATAAGATGCTGATGGATGCCGGGGAGGACAAGGTGCTGTTTGATTTCCTGCGGAAAGAGATAGAGGGGGTGCATGAGGCTTCCGGCAATCTTGCGGAGTTGCCGTTGCGTTTTCTGTTGCGGCTGTGCAAGGTGATGGGTTATTCTCCGGAGGATAACTATTCTGCCACCAACGGGTATTTTTCCTTGCAGGAGTGCCGTTTCCAGCCGTGTTATGCGGAGGATGCCGGTTTCATGAATGGGGAGGAGAGCGTGTATCTGCATAGGTTGTTATGCGAAGAAAAGCCTGTCCCGGCGACGAGAAGCCTGCGGTCCGCCCTGCTGAAGCAGCTGGTCGCCTACCTCCAGATGCACAACGAGCAAATCCGCAAAATCGATTCGTTGGAAATCCTTGCTTCCGTGCTGCACTGATTGAATAACGCAGTTTTTTTGTTTTTCAGGATGCATCAGTTTGAAAAAAAGTTATTTTTGTGGCCGATTGTTTAAAGTTAGCAGTTAGTAGTTAGCAGTTAGTAGTTAGTAGTGAAAGCCAATAGCTAAAAAGTCAAAGTTATGAGAATAGGAATGACAGAAATCATCATTATCGCCCTTATTGTGTTGTTGTTGTTCGGTGGAAAGAAGATTCCCGAACTGATGCAAGGTCTTGGGAAAGGGGTGCGTTCGTTCAAGGACGGAATGAACGGTAAGGACGATATGGACAAGCAATCAGGAGAGGACATCAAAGACAACGGAAAAAAGACTGAATAGATGTCCGATTCGGCGGAGAACAAGTCTTTTTGGGACCATTTGGAGGACTTGCGTGGCAGTTTGATCAAGATTGTGGTCGCTGTTTTGCTGTTCTCCACCTTGGCTTTTTGTTTCAAGGAAATCCTCTTTAAGATTGTATTAGCGCCGAAGGATTCCTCCTTTTTCATGTACAAACTTTTCGGCGGCGGGGATTTCTCCATCCAGCTGATGAACGTAGGTCTCACCGAGCAGTTCATGATTCACTTGAAGACCGCTGTAGCCTTCGGCATTCTGATGGCGTCGCCGTACATCATTTACGTGCTGTTTGATTTCATCCGCCCCGCCTTGTACGAGCGTGAGCGCAGGCATTCCACGGGAATTGTCCTGTCCTCGTACCTTATGTTTCTGATCGGGGTAGTAGTTAACTATCTGTTCATTTTCCCTCTTACCGTGCGCTTTTTGGGCACCTACCAGGTGAGTGACGAGGTACGCAACATGCTGACGTTGCAGTCCTATATGGACACGTTGTTGATGATGAGCCTTGTCTTCGGGATCATTTTCGAGATTCCGGTGGTCTCCTGGTTGTTAGCTTGTTTCGGCCTTCTCAAGGCGGAGTATATGACCCGTTACCGGCGGCACGCCATCGTGGCCATCCTTGTTGTCGCGGCTATTATCACCCCGACAGGGGATGCATTCACACTGCTCATCGTTTCGTTGCCGATATGGCTTTTGTATGAGCTGAGTGTGTTAATTGTCAGGCGGGTGGCTAAAGCGTAATCACACTTCCGGAAAGCCGTTTTGGCACACCTGAAGTTGTGCGGTACTGGATGACATAGTTGTAAATATTGTTGTGGAATACCTGCCCATTGACTTTTCCGTCCCAAAGGAAGTGCTTGTCGGTGGAATGGAAAACCACCACTCCGTAACGGTTATAAATGTATATACTGAAACCAAAATCATTGATTTTTTCCAAATGCGTTTCCGGGATGCTGAAAAATTCGTTGTTGGCATCGCCGTTTGGCGTGAAGGCGTTCGGCAGCAGAATATCATATTCGCATGGTGCAATCGTGTAAGTAGCCTCTATTGAACATTCGCCTTGGGATGCCGTCACGGTGTAGATTCCGTCGTCAAAGACTGTGATTTGTGTGGAGGTTTCGCCAGTGTTCCACACATAGTCAGCCAGGTTTGTCTCTACTTGCAGCACCGCATTTTTCGTCTCGCAGAAGTCGTTGGTCAAGGAGATGATGTTGGTGGTGGCATCCAGGAAGGTCAAGTTAAGGGTATCGACCTGGGTGCAGCCGTTTGCATCAAGGTGCTGGAAGGTGTAGATGCCGGTTTGGTTGTAGTATTGTCCGTTCCAGAAGTAGTCGTCGCAGACCTCTTTAGTGGTGGTTACCGGTTCAGGATGGTTGATGATGAGGTGGACGGTGGCGATGGAGTCGCACCCGGCGGCATTGTCGGTGTTAATGGTGAGTGTAGTGCTTTCGTAGTAGGTTGTACCGTCAAACACAATGGAGTCGCATTCAGTGAGGGTTTGTTCGGAAGTGTTGGAGTGGTTGATGGTGAGCTGGAGGGTGACGGTGGAGTCACAGCCTGCCGCGTTGATGGTGTCGAAGGTGGCGGTGGTGCTTTGGTAGTAAGTGTTCCCGTGCCATACGAGCGAGTCGCATACGGTGCGGGAATCCACGGATTCGGTGGAGTGGAGGATGGTGAGGTGGAGGGTGGCGGTGGAGTCGCAGCCTGCCGCATTGATGGTGTCGAAGGTGGCGGTAGTGGTACTGGAGGTGTAGGTCGTGCCGTGCCATGTGTAGGAGTTGCAGGCAGTGTCGGTCACGATGGAGTTAGATGGATGGCCGATGGTGAGGTGCAGGGTATCGACTTGAGTGCAGCTGTTGGCATCAAGGTGCGGGTAGGTATAGTCTCCGGACTCGGTATAAACTTGTCCGTTCCAGGAATAGGAGTCGCAGGCCGATTCGGTCACGGCGGCATGTGCCGGGTGGAGGATGGTGAGATGGAGGATGACGAGTGAGTCGCAACCACCTTCATTGGTTTCGAAAATCGTGTCAATAGTGCTTTCGTAGTAAGTGCGGCTGTGCCATACAAGTGAGTCGCATTCGGTGTAAGTCTCCAAAGTCTCAGACGTGGGGAGGATGGTGAGTCGCAGGGTGTCCACACGTTCGCAACCATGGTCATCTAATTGAAGGTGGGTATAGGTGGAGATGCAAGTCTCGGTGTATGTTGCGCCGTGCCATGTGAAGGAACCGCAGGCGGTGACGGTGGTGTCGGTACCCGTCGGGACACCGAGGGAGAGATGTAGGATGATGAGCGAGTCGCAGCCGGCGGCGTTAGTGGTGATGAAGGTATCAATGGTGCTGGTGTAGTAGGTGCTGTCGTGCCAAATGGCTGAGTCGCAAGCATTGACAAAGTCCTCAAATTGGGTGGGTTGTAGAATAGTGAGGTGTAGGGTGTCCGTGCTGGGGCAGTTGTTGTCATTAATATATTCGTGAAGGAGGATTCCGGGAGTGGAGTAGTACACACCATACCATTCAAGGCTGTCGCAGGTGCTTTCATGTTCACTGTTGTGTGTACTATTGTAAATAGTGAGGTTGAGAGTGACGGTGGAGTCGCAGTTCACGGAATTGATAGTGTTGAAGGTCGCGGTGTTGTTACTTGCGTAGTACGTTTCACCGTGCCATACGGCCGAATCGCAGGCGATGATGCTTTCGACGGATTCGGTGGAGTGTCGTAGGGTGAGCTGCAGTGTTACCACGGAGTCGCAGCCAGCGGCGTTAGTTAGCGTGTAAGTGGCGGTGTCGTTGTTTTCAGTGTAGGTGATGCCGTCAATCCATGTGAAGCTGTCGCAGGTGTTAACGGTGTCTGTGTAATAGGATGGTTGGTTGACGGTGAGGTGGAGGGTGATGATGCTGTCCGCAGTAGTGGTGGCGAGTAGGGTATCCATGAAGTCGCCCGCCTCACTAATAGTTAGACTATTCCACGGCATAGGCAAATCGCCCTCGCAGACTGTATCGTACACTTCAACAAATTGGTTCATGTTTACGGTGATAACCAGCGTGATCATGCTGTTACAACCAAGCGTATCCAATGTGAACAGATAATAGGTGCCGGCAGTGTCAAATGTCCAACCGTATGGTTGTAGCACGTATGGCAGGTCATTCTCGTTGATGGTGTCATAGAGGAAGGGGTTGATGGAGTGCCGGATGGTGAGGTCGAGCGTGGCGATGGAGTCGCAGCCGGCGGCATTGATGGTGTCGAAAGTGGCGATGGTGCTTTCGTAATAGGTGATGCCATGCCACACGAATGAGTCACAGGTGTCGATGATGACGGTGGAGTCGGAGGGTTGGAGGACGGAGAGGTGGAGTAGGGTGGTGGAGTCGCAGTTGGTGACAGGAGAGGTGACAGTGAGGGCGAGGATAGTGTCGTTAGTTGCAACGATATTGAAATTGAGAGAGTCAAAGGTCTCGCCGGCGCAGAGGGTGTCGAAGAGTTGGACGGTGTCGAGAGGGGTGACAAGTAGGTGCAAGGTCATCACGGTGTCGGCGCCGGATGTGGCGGGAATCGTGACGGTGGTGTCACCTGCTTCGGTGAACTCCACTCCGTGCCAGATCATCGGCAGGTCATTCTCGCAGACGGTTCTGCTTTCGGCAAGGCTGTCGTTATGGTTGACGACGAGGTGGAGGGTGATGATGGAGTCGCAGCCGAAGACATCTGTGGAGTCTTGGACGTAAGTGCCGGTCGTGTCGCATTCAATGCCGTTGAAAATGTACGGCAGATTATTCTGGTTGACCGTGTCGTAGATGGTGGTGTAGGAGGGTTGGTGGATGGTGAGGTGGAGGGTGGTGATGGAGTCGCAACCGTTGGCGGCACCGTTTGTCAGCGTAAAGGTGGGCTCGTTGGTGCTTTCGTAGTAGGTCACGCCGTCAATCCAGGTGAACTCCTCGCAAGCGGTCTGCTCGTCGATGCCGTTAGCCACATCGCTGATGGTGAGGTGAAGGGTGACCACGGAGTCGCAGTTGTTGGCGGCGGTGAGTGTCACGGTCTGTGTACCTGCCTCTGAGAAGGTGACGCCGTTCCAGGTGTAGGGCAGGGCTGCGGGGCAAACGGCCATTTCATCGGTAACGTTGTAAGCCTCGTTGACGGAGAGGGTCATGGTGACCACGGAGTCGCAGTTGTTGGCGGCGGTGAGTGTTACGGTCTGTGAACCTGCCTCTGAGAAGGTGACGCCGTTCCAGGTGTAGGGCAGGGCTGCGGGGCAAACGGCCATTTCGTCGGTAACGTTGTAAGCCTCGTTGACGGAGAGGGTCATGGTGACCACGGAGTCGCAGTTGTTGGCGGCGGTGAGTGTTACGGTCTGAGTACCTGCCTCTGAGAAGGTGACGCCGTTCCAGGTGTAGGGCAGGGCTGCGGGGCAAACGGCCATTTCGTCGGTAACGTTGTAAGCCTCGTTGACGGAGAGGTGCAGCGTCACCACACTGTCGCAGCCCGCGTCAGTAGTGAATGTGTGCGTGAGATTTTCGCAGGATTCCGTGATGCTGGAATATTCGTACCAGTTGAAAGACTCACAAGCTGTTGCAATAGTGTCACCGCGGAGTACAGGATTCACAAAAATATATTGAACCAATTCTCTGCTTTGGCAATTGTCTGATACAGTCCAGGTTCTGATAATGGTATCTTGTAGAGTTATGTATGAGGTGGGAACATCTGAAAACGAGATGGTTAAATTTTCTATTGAGACGCAATTGTCCATTATGTTGTTCGGAACACCTGTTATGGACGTTTCCGCGTCAAACGTCCCATCTGCAGTTCTGCAAATAGTAGCATTATTGGGTACTGTGAATGTCGGTGCAGCGGTGTCTTCTATCACAAAAGTGCTGCTCCAAAGGTGGCTGTTGCCGCTGCAATCCTCATACAACCACGAGAAGGTCACATGTCCGCTACATCCGTCAAAAACGCTGTCCACAGGTTGTTCAACAGGATCTATGACATCGTCACAGCTGTTTGTCACGACAGGCGGTGTAGGATGGTTTATCTCCGCGACACACTGGACATGCGCGGTGTCGTTGACAGGAAGGGTGAAGTCCTCTGGCGAGACATGGTAGATGTAACTCCATAGGAATGTTTCGCCGTTGACGATGTAGTGGTAGTGGAAAATGGAGTCACCGCAGCCGTTGGAGAGGGTTGAGGTGGTGGAATCATACACAAGGGTGACGGGTGTGTTGCAAACCACTATAGACGGCGTTGTGGGAGTGCTAATCTCGCTTATACAGAATACGTTACGAACACTGTCGGCGATGGGATCAAATGATTCTGGGCTTACGTGGTAGGTGTGGTTCCATTCGACCGTCTGGCCGCAGAGCGTGTAGGTATAGGTATGGGTAATGTCACCGGCGTTGGTGGCATCCACCGTGGAGGTACGAACGATGCTGACAACAGTTGCCTCATTATTGCACTCGTTCACGATAGAAGGAGCATCAATGGGGTAATTGACAGTGTCGGCGAGACAGGTGACGTTGTCTGTATCATTGTCAGGTGCGACAATGGGCTGTACGTCAATGGTGTAGGTGAACGTCCAGGAGGTATCATCACCAGCGCAGTTTTCGTAGTGGAAGGTGAAGCTACGAGTTCCTTCGCAATCGGTGATTTGTTCGGTAGCAGAAATCTCACCCGTGTGTGCCAGCGTATCGCCGCAGGCATCGGTAACGAAAGGCAAGGTGATGCTATCGGCTGAAGCGAGGGCGATACAGGCAACGGTGCCCGTGGTGTCAACCTCGCTGATAGTGAAAGAGGACGGTCTGTTGATGACAATCTGCTGGGTGATATAGGAGGCGTTTCCGCAGCCGTCGGTGAGAGTGTAGGTGCGCAGGAGCTCAATTTGGCAGGCATCGGTTACGGTTTCGTCGGTGAAAGCAATCGAGTCCTCAACGGTGGTGCAGTTATCCGAAATGGATATATTATCGAGGGCATTGATAGCGGCAGCAGAGGAGTATGCGGCGGGCGCGTCATCGGCACTACAGCCCGATGCCGTAAGTGCCGGCAGCGTTCCGGTAATGACAGGCGCGACGGTGTCCACCACGTGTACGTAGCTGGTTTCGATGACAGAGCAGATGCTGTCAGCGTAGGAGATGGTGAAATAGAGGGTGTCGTTACAGAGGTTGCTCGGAATGTTTAGCACGCAGGCATCGTCTAAGTTGGTTGTGGAAAATACATCAGTGTGGGTGACGGTAGTTTCGTTAAAGATCCAAGTGACGGTGCCGTCATAACTCACGATATTGTTGAAGGTAGCCTCAGCAGTGACGGTTCCGGCTGTCGGGCAGTTGGTGATTGGGTTAGTGGTGATGGTGACGGCGGGACGGACGGAGAGGGTGAACTCGGCCGTGTTGGAGCAGGTGTGTGCATCGGTGACCGTAACGCTATAAATTCCGGCACTATCCACATTAATAGATTGGGATGTCGCATTTGTGTTCCAAAGGTAAGATGAACCGTTGGAAGCCGTTAACGTGGTCGTTGCTCCCTGGCAGATGGTCTGCATGCCGCTAATGGTGACCGTTGGCAGCGGATGGATGGTGAGGTGGAGGGTCACGACGGAGTCGCAGCCGTTGGCCGCGGAGAAGGTCTGGGTGTAGTCACCAGAGGTGTGGTAAACGCTGTCGTTCCAAGTGTATGATACACAAGAGTCAGCATAGATTTCGTTGGTGACGTGCTGCTTGACAGTCACGATGACATTATTGGAACTGGAACATTCTGTAGTGGAATCGGTGACGGTGACGGTATAGGTGCCGGCATCCCCAATCGTGGTGTTTTCAATGTAGGGATTTTGTTCAGAAGAACTATATCCATTGGAGTTTGTCCAATGGAAGGTTGCATTTGTGGCATTGGTGTTGGCAGTCAGTTTCAGTGTGTCATTGACGCAGGGCGTATTAGCGGATGCTGTGACGTCAACCGTATTGCTATCGGTCGTGATGGTTGCAGATTCGGAGGAGGAGCAGCCGTTGGCGTCCGTGACGGTGACCGTATAATTTCCGGCGTTGAGCGGGGCAAAAATGTTGTCAACAGGCGTTATGCCATTGCTGATGGTGTAAGTGTATCCTTCTCCCGTTGGAGCAGTGACAGTGATGCTACCGTTGATGGAGGTGCAGGAGGTGTTGTTGGTGGTGGAGAGGGAGGGGGTGGGGGGGAGTGGGTTGACGGTGACGGTGAAGGTCTTGTCGTCGGAGGAGGGGCAGTCGGTGTTGCCGGAGGCCTGCGAGGCGGAGGCCGTGACGGAGTAGTCGCCGGCGGCGGAGACGGTCTGTGTCGCGCCGCTGTGCTGCGAGCCGTCGGGGAATGTCCAGGTGTAGGTCACCTGCAGGCCGTCGGGGCTGGTGGTGGCGGAGGCGGTCAGTTCCGTGCTGCTGCCTTGGCAGAGGGTCTGGTTGCCGATGGCGGCCAGGGTCACCTCAGGGTCGAGGACGGTGACGGTGAAGGCTTTGTCGTCGGAGGCGGGGCAGTCGGTGCTGCCGGAGGTCTGCGAGGCGGAGGCCGTGACGGAGTAGTCGCCGGCGGCGGAGACGGTCTGTGTCGCGCCGTTGTGCTGCGAGCAGCCCACGACTGACCAGCAGTCACCCGCCCGCAGCCCGTCTGCGGTCGTGTG
>JAEEGG010013951.1_pt1 | contig 17100 bp, 17 predicted proteins | sample 9134161 | NCBI WGS metagenome assembly JAEEGG01 (sample SAMN16246543, study PRJNA631951) | gut metagenome | biome: gut microbiome; feature: rumen; material: CR-attached | host: Bos | place: Iran: Karaj | collected 2018-10 | reverse complement strand
GAAAACTTCGGTGTCTTGCGGATGCTGCGGATGAGTCCGTAGCCGTCCATCTCCGGCATCCAGAGGTCGGAGAACACGAGGTCGATCTTGGGATCGCCGTCCAGCTTCTCCAGCGCCTCTCGTCCGTTCGCCGCCATCACGATATCCGTCACCCCGCATTTCGAGAGCAGCGCCTTGAGGACAGTGCGGTTGACCGCCGAATCGTCGGCGATGAGCACGCGCGACGGCGCGTGCGCGCAGCGCGGCACGCGAACATCGGCCTCCTCCTCGTGAGCCTTCCCCTGGGAGGTCTTGACGTTTCGGAGCGTCACGGTGAAGGTCGAGCCGACGCCCACTTCGGAGTGGACGGACAGGTCGCCGCCCATGAGCGAGGCGAGACGGTGGCATATCGGCAGCCCCAGCCCCGTTCCGTCGCGGTGGTTCTTGTCGACAACCTGGACGAACGGCTGGAGTATGCGGGAGATGTTCTCCTTCGTAATGCCCTTTCCGGTGTCCGAGACGGAAATGGTCAGCGTGCCGTCGTCCTGCCAGTCGGCCTGTACCGTCACAGAACCCTTGTCCGTGTACTTGTACGCATTCGAGAGCAGGTTGAAGATTATCTGCCTGATGCGCTGCGGGTCGAGTTCCAGCACCGGCATCTCGCCGATCTCCGTCTTGAGCGATATCGACTTGCAGGAGCGCGCGATTTCGCACGCGGCGACGACTTCGCACACAAGCTTCGGCACGTCGGTCGGCTCGGTCAGTATCTCAAGCTTCCCGCACTCCATCTTCGAGAGGTCTAGCATGTCGTTCACGAGCCGCGCGAGGACCTTGCCGCTGGACCGGATCGACGAGACGTAGCTCCTGCGCTCCTCCTCGTCCGAAACGCCCTGGTCTAGCAGGTCGGAAAATCCGATGATGGCGTTGAGCGGCGTGCGGATGTCGTGCGACACAGTGGAGAAGAAAAGGCTCTTCGCCTGCGCGGCCTTGCGTTCCGAATCGAGCTGCGACTCGTATTCGCGCGCCAGCATCTCCTTCTGGTGCATCTCGTCGCGCACCTCTTCGACGAGGAATACATGCAGCAGGCAGCAGCCCAGGAGGCAGCCGAGCGAGAAGTACGGAAGAAACGCGTTGGAATACTGAAGCGTGATTGCCGCCAGCATCGTTATGCCAAAGATGAACACCATCTTGTTGTGTCGGCGGTTGTCGCCTTCCGAACGGATGAATTCGAGCAGTCCGAGCCCCGATCCTATTGCGCTGAATCCAATGAGGATTGCGTGCGCAAGATCGCGAAGCGGTCCCGTGTAGTACTCGCCGTTCGAGTCCACTCCGAACAGGCACTCGTTGAATCCGTTCACGAGCAGCACGATAATGAAGAACGCCAGAACGGAACGCCCCATGAAGATGAGCGATTCCCGAACCCATCTGGCCATGTCGAGATAGACGATGACGAAACGGGTCCATGCAAAGAGAGACACCGCCATCATAATGAAATAGAACACCGTGTCGGCATAGAGGAGACTGGACAGCTTGAACTCGGCGAATATGCCCCACAGCACATCAACCATGAAGGAGAAAAGAAGGCATAACAGGAAAATGCGGTACTCGAGCGCACCTGAGCGCACCTTGAGATTGCGCCAGTTCGCAAGCTGATGCCAGTTTACGATGACATGGACGACAAGCGCTAGACTGGTGAATGACGTATAGAAGTAGTAGTAGTTCTGCATTGATTCACCCCTCTGTGCGATATTATAGCAAATTTCAGGTCCAAAAAGCGAAAAACTTCATCGGACATGAAAAATTTTGTTGCCGTTGCAAGCGACCCGCCATGGCGTTTCGTCGCGAACGGGGACTTGCCTGGCGCCTATTCAAACTCCAACTCGGCGGATTCGGCGGCTTTGCGGCCGAGGTCGTAGACGCGCTGCATGACGTCCGGGTCGTGGCAGACGCGGGATATCTCGAGCGGCTCCTTCGGCGCGATGAGAATGGCCGCGCCTGCGGCCACGCGCGCGTCGATGTACTCGAGGGCCTCGTTGTACCAGACGTGGCGCGTCATAAGCGCCCGGTAGACGGCAGGATGGCGGCGAAGCAGCGGCTTCATCAGGCGGATTTTGTTCGTCGGGAACTTGCGGTATCCATGCGGACGCGTCGTGACCACCACGTTCCGATCGTAGCCGATCGACTCGAAGTAGCGCAGCGGGATGCCGTCCGAGAGCCCGCCGTCGAGATAGAGGCTGCCGTCTATCTCAACCGGACGCGACACCACCGGCATCGATGCGGAGGCGCGTATCCAGTCGAACGCGCGCTCATCGGCCTTGTCAAGCCGCTTGTACACGGCCTTCCCGGTTGCGCAGTCCGTGGCGACAATGTGGAACTCCATCGGATTCGCCTCGTATGCCGCGGCGTCGAACACGTCAAGCTCCAGCGGAAGCGTCCGATAGCAGAACTCCGCGCCGAAGAGGTCGCCCGTCGTGAAGAGCGACTTCCACGAGCAGTAGCGCGGATCGCGGGCGAAGCGTTTGTTGTAGCGGATGACGCGTCCGACCTGCCCCGACTTGTAGTTGCATCCGAAGCATGCGCCTGCGGAAACGCCGACAAGCCCGTCGAACTTCACGCCGCGCTCCATCAGGACGTCAAGGACGCCGGCCGTGAACAGCCCGCGCATCCCACCACCTTCAAGTACAAGCCCGCGCTTCAACGCTCAAACCTCTTTCATTTGCCGTCACGCCCTACCCTCAAATCCTCCTGCCGAGGTCGAAGGCGGCCTTCATGAACTTCGTCTTCTTCACGGCACCGGGTTCGTAGACGCCTCCGGCCTTGAGGAAGCCCTTAATCTTCGCGCCCTCGAAGCAGTCGACGAAACCCTGGAGCGGAATCCGATTTTCCTGTCCTTGAGTCGGACGACCTCGGCCTTGTTGCCCGCGGCCTTCACGCCCTTCGCGACTTCCTGGCAGAGCGCATGGGAGTTGGAGTTCGGACGGAACGACGCCGAGATGATCAGCACGTTCTTGATTTTCCTTGCAGTCTTCTTTGCGGGCATTGTTTGACCTCCGTTGTTTTTTGGAATCGGTGCGAAACCGCGCACAGCCTCAATATTATATCATTTCCGCGACCCACTGGACGTCTCAGGCAAATCGCGAAACTATCAGCGCAACGCGACACCCGGGAAATTGCGCATTGACCGTGCGCTGCGTATGTGATACGGATTCGTATTGTCCGCCGTCGCATTTGCTTTTTCCCCGCTTTCGCTATATGCAGAGGATGGCGAATCCGGCGAACAATCACATATCGCCGTGCTGACGCAGACCATACAGTCTGGCGCGGCGAAAACGGTGCGCCGCTTTCCCGCTCGGATTCTTGCAGTCGAACAGGTCGATGTCGTAAGCCGCCTCTCCGCCGACATAGTTGAAGTCTGTTTCACCGAGGGGAGCTTTGTTCGCAGAGCGATTCATGAACATCACGCCCGTCAGTTCAGCAAGGTCCAGACCACTGCGACGACGAGGGCGGGGAGCAGGTTTGCGACGCGGATCTTCTTCTCGTGCCACAGGATGTTCCATCCGACGCAGAAGATCAGCACGCCGCCTACGAGCGAGATCGCGTCCAGGACATCAGGCGTCATTATCGGACGAAGCAGGCTGGATGCAAGCGTGATCGAACCCTGGAAAAGCAGAATAGGAATCGCGGAGAACATGACGCCCTTTCCGAGCGACGCCGTCAGCGCAATGGTGAATATTCCGTCCATGACGGACTTTAGGTAGAGGAGCGACGGATCGCCCTTGAGTCCGTCCTCAAGGGCGCCGAGTATCGCCATCGCCCCAATGCAGAAAGTGAGCGAGGCGGTGACGAATCCATCGAGGAACTTATTGTCCCGCTCGTTGTGCGACACCTTCTTCAGCCACTCGCCGAAGCGCTCCATCTTACCATCTATGTCTAGCAGTTCACCCACGACAGCGCCAATGGCGAGCGACATGACGAGCATAAGCGCGCCCCGCGCCTCTAGCGTCCCACCCTCTGCCTGGACGAGCATCTTTGCAAACGTAGAGCCGGCGCCGATGAACATCGTGCCCACCGCCATGCCAGACACAAGCGTCGCCTGGACGCGCTTGGAGATGAACGATCCTACCGCCAGACCGACAAGCCCTCCGGCGACTATCGCAGCGGAATTAACTATTGAGCCTATCCCCGTCATTGCCTAATTAGCGAAAAGGAAAGGCCGCAATCGGTATTGCGGCCCTTTGTCTCAATTCTGTCAGAGCGCCTTGAAGCGGTACTCTGTCGAAGTCTTGTACGTCTCGCCGGGACGGAGCGTTGTGGACGGGAAGTCGGGACGGTTCGGCGTGTTGGGATAGTGCTGCGTCTCGAGCGCGAGCCATCCACGGCGGACCATCGGCTTGCCGCCCTTCATCGTCCAGGAGTCCTTGATGAAGTTGCCGGCGTAGAACTGGAGTCCGGGCTGGTCGGTCCACACCTCGACGGCGCGCTTCTCGCCGCGGAGCTCCGCCGCCTTGCGGAATCCCTTTCCGTTCAGGCACCAGTTGTGGTCGTAGCCGGGGCCGAACTGCAGCACCTCGTCCGGATCGTCGATGCTCTCGCCGACCTTGCGGAACGCGCGGAAGTCGAACGGGGTGTTCGCGACAGCCTTGGGCGCGCCGACAGGCGCGAGGTTCTTGTCGACGGCAAGGAAGGTATCCGCGTCGATCATGAGATCCTGGTCGAGAATCGTGCCCTCGCCGTTCATGTTGAAGTAGACGTGCTGCGTGAGGTTGAGCGGAGTCGCCGCGTCGGTCGTGGCCTCATAGTCGATGCGCCACACGTTCTCGGGCGTGATCGTATAGGTGACCTTCGCCTTGACGTTGCCGGGGAAGCCCTGCTCTCCGTCGGGGAACGCCTTCTCGAACACGATGCCGACAACGCCGCTCTTCGAACACTCGAAGGTCTTCGCGGACCAGACGTACGCATCCCATCCGCGCGTTCCGCCGTGGAGCGCCGCGTTGTGGTCCTTGTCGCTGATCGGCACGGTGTAGTCCTTGCCGTCCAGCGAGAACTTGCCATCGGCGATGCGGTTGCCGTAGCGTCCGATGATCGCGCCGAAGTAGGGATCGGTGTTCTCCCATCCGGACGGGGAATCGAAGCCGATTGTGACGTCGACAAGCTCGCCCTTCGCGTCGGGAACCATCAGGTTGACGACCTTGCCACCGTCATCTGTGACGTCCATGACGAGTCCGCCCTTGCCCTTGAGCGTGTAGAGCGTGGCCTTCTCGCCGTACTTCGTTTCGCCGAACGGGGCGGACGAGACGGACATCTTGCAATCCTTGCACATGCAGCCCGCGAAAGCGGCGGACAGCGCGACCATCATCAGCTTCTTCATCTTTTACCTCCTTGTTGTTTCAAAATCCCCCGCGGCGCGGACGCATCAGACGAGTCCGCGCTTGATGAGGTGCTCCGCGATCTCGACGGCGTTGAGCGCCGCGCCCCTGAGGAGCTGATCGCCGGATACGAACATCTCGAGCCCCTTCTTGTCGTCGCGGCTGATGTCCTGGCGGATGCGTCCGGCAAGGACGTCGTACTTCGCCGTCGCGTCGAGCGGCATCGGGTATCCGCCGTTGAGCGGATCGTCAACAACCCTCACTCCCTCGCACTTCGAGAGAATCTCGCGCGCCTCGGCGGGGGTTATGTCGTTCTCGAACTCGAGGTTGAGCGACTCTGAGTGTGCGCGCGCGATCGGAACGCGGACGCACGTGCAGCTGAGCTTGAGCCCGGGATGGTGGAGCATCTTGCGCGCCTCGTTGCGCATCTTGAGCTCCTCGAGTGTGTACCAGTTCTCCTCGTCGAACTTGTCGATGTGGGGGATCAGGTTGTACATCAGCTGGTGCTGGAACGCCTTGACCGTCAGGGGCTCTCCCTTCGCGTATGCGTGGATCTGGTCCTCGAGCTCGTTGAGGCCCGGCTGGCCCGCGCCGGACGCGGCCTGGTAGGTGGAGGCGATGAGGCGCTTAAGGCCCTTAGCCTTGTGGAGAGGGGCGACAGCCTCGAGCATGATGGCCGTCGTGCAGTTGGGGTTCGCTATGACGCCCTTGTTCCAGTCGAGGTCTTCGGCGTTCACCTGAGGGACGACCAGCGGGACCTCGGGATCCTGGCGGAAAGCGCGCGAGTTGTCGATCATCTTCGCACCGGCCTTGACTACGGCGTCCTTGAGCTGGATCGCCACGTCCGTCTTGCCCGCGAATAGGACGATGTCGAGTCCCGCGAACGAGTTCTCGTCCGCCTTCTTCACATGATACGTCTCGCCGAGAATCTGCTCGTCGCGCTCGCGCGACGCAAAGACCTGGACCTGCCCCTTAAGCGGGAAGGCACGCTCCTTGAGAACCTTGATCATCTCGGTGCCGACAGCACCGACACCCACGAGACCTACGCTGTACTGCTTCATTTTTCTCTGTTGCCTTGAGATTTGTAGAGTTTATCTTTCGTTCTGAGATATTATCGGGGCGCGATTCGCCGCGCTTAACTGTATATTATAGCAAAAATTGAACGCGCGTGCGCAGAACCCGTCAGTCAAGCATCTCACGCGGAAATTTTAAGGCAGCGAACATGCGCCGCAGACCGGACGCTAGAGCGCTAGCAGCTCCTCGCGGAGGAACTTGCACGCAAGCGCCGTGGAGCGTCCGCTCTGGTCCAGCATCGGATTTAGCTCCACGTTGTCCAGCGCGACCACGTTGAGCCGCGAGCACACGAGCAGCACGTCCTTCACAAGACGCGAATAAGAAAGCCCGCCCGCCTCCTGGGTCCCCGTCCCGGGAAACTCCGAAGGATCGAGGACATCCATGTCGACGGTCAGGTACACCGGCGCGCCGGGGCCGATAGATTCCACGACCGAGGCGAGTGTTTCGTCAGAGAAAAGCTCAGTCGTGACGTGTCCGTCGCGCATGAACTGCCTCTCGTCGCGCGTCCCGGAGCGGATTCCGAACTGGAAGATGCGTCCGTCGCCGAGGATGTCGTGGCAGCGCCTCAGCACGCACGCGTGCGACAGCGGATTGCCGAGGTAGTCCTCGCGTAGGTCCGCGTGCGCGTCGAAGTGGATGATGCGCAGGTCGGGATGCCGCCTGGCCGCCGCGCGCACCGAGCCGAGCGTGACGAGATGCTCGCCGCCGAGGAGGAACGGAACCTTCCCCGCCGCGAATATCTCCTCCGCGCGCTCCTCGATCATCGCGAGCGCGGGCTCGGGGGCTCCGAACGGAAGCTCGATGTCGCCCGAGTCGAATACGCTCGCGTCCTCCTCGAGGTCGCGGTCCTGCAGCATAGAGTACGTCTCGATTCCGAACGACTCCGCGCGCATCGCCGCTGGTCCGAAGCGAGTGCCCGGACGGAACGACGTCGTCGAGTCGTACGGCGCCCCGAACAGCACGATGCGCGCCTCTTCAAATTCCCTGCCGCATCCGATAAACTGGTTGGCCTGTGCCTTCATGTCTTATTGTTCCTTCAGTTGTTCATCACAGTCGCGAGGCGAAGTCGTCGTAGCCGAATGTGCGGAGCGTCTCCTCGCTCCCGTCTTCGTGCCGCAGCACGATGACGGGCAGGTTGATTCCGTTGAACGTGTTGTTCTTCACCATCGAGTAGATCGCCATGTCCTCGAACGTCACCACGTCGCCCTCCTTAAGCGGACGGTCGAACGCGTAGGTGCCGATCTCGTCGCCGGCGAGGCACGTCGGGCCGCCGAAACGGTAGAGATTCATGGTCCGTGGCTCGTGGCTTGCAGGGTCGTGGATGGTACCGCCGACGACGCGCGGGGTGTAGGGCATTTCGATGACGTCCGGCATGTGGCACGCGGCGCTCGTGTCTAGTATCGCGTTCGCTATCCCGTCCGCACCCTTCGGCTGTATCTCGAGGACGCGCGACTCGAGCGTGCCGGCGTTGAGCGCAATTGCCTCTCCTGGCTCGAGGTAGACATCGAGGTGCGGATGCCGGGACCGGAACGAGTTGACGAGCTCAACGAGTCCGTCAACATCGTAGTCCGCCCGCGTGACGTGGTGGCCACCTCCGAAATTCACCCACTTGAGTCCAGGCAGCATGTCGCCGAACTTCTCCTCGAATCCGGCAAGGACCTTCCTCAGCTCCTCGACTCCCTGCTCGCAGAGGCAGTGGAAATGCAACCCATCAATCTTTGTGGCCAAGAATCCCGACGCATCAAGCGCCGAGCGCGTCGTGCCAAGCCGCGACGAGGGGCGGCACGGATCGTACGCAGGCGTCGTCGCGACGGAGACCTCGGGGTTCACCCTAAGACCAACCGAGACGCCGCGCATCCTCGCCGTCTCGCCGTACAGCGAAACCTGGCGCGGCGAGTTGAAGACGATGTGGTCCACAAGCGAAAGGAGCTCGTCAATCTCATCCGCGGCGAAGGCCGGAGCGAAGACATGCGTCTCCCCGCCGAAGTTGTCGTGTCCGTGCCTCGCCTCGAATAGCGAGCTTGCCGTCGTCCCGGCGAGGTATTTCGCGCAGAGCGGATACGTCGCCGCGCAGGAATACGCCTTCTGCGCGAGGAGTATCTTCGCGCCCGTCCTGTCGGACACTCCCTTCAGGATCTCAAGATTGCGTCTCAGCGCCCTTTCGTCTATCACGTATCTCGGCATGCGAAATGAATTTGAATGGTGGATGATTACCGGCGAGTGTCTTTGGCAAGAAGCCCGGTCGTCCATTCGCCGATGGTCTTTGTCGAGACTTCGGTGAAACCGAGCGCGGCAAATGCGCCGCGGACTTCGGGATAGAGTTCGTTGAGGATTCCGGAGACGACGAGCGTGCGCTTCGCGTAGGACGCGATCTCCGCGGCGAAGGCGATGAGGAGCGGACCGAGGATGTTCGCGACGACGATGTCCGCCGGCTTGAACGGCGCCTCCGCGGCGCCTACGTCGCGGCCCTGAAGCGCGAGGTCGGGGTAGAGTCCCTTAGACGCCTCTATCGTGTCGTCCAAAGTGACGGCGCCCTTCCCGAGCGCGAAAAGAGAATATTCGACCTTGACGCCATTAAGCTCTGCGTTCTCGCGCGACGCGTTCACCGCGTCTTCGTCGATGTCGAAGCCAGAGACAGGCGAGCAGCCGAGCTTCGCCGCGGCGATGGAGAGGATACCGCTGCCGCATCCCATGTCGAGGAAGGACGGCTTCGCAGTTCGGCTTTCCCATGCACTCGTCAACTCGTCGATGTACTCGAGGCAGGCCTTGGTGGTCTCGTGCTTGCCTGTGCCGAAGGCGAGGCCGGGATCGAGCACAAGCGGAATGCGCGCGCGCATGTCTGGATCGGGCGACGCCTTGAAGTCGTCGAACTCCCAAGTCGGGACGGTCACGAGCCGGCGCGCGATCTTTTCTGTCTTGAAATGGCGGCGGTAGGAGAGCTTCCAGTCCTCGTCCGGAACCTCCGCCGTCTCCACGGCCGAGTCGCATCCGACGACGCGGAGAGCGTCCGCGAGCCTGCGCGCCGCCTCGGGAGCCTCCGCGGCGTCCGCAAGGTAGATGCGCATCTCCGTCTCGTCGGACTCGATGTCGTGGTATGAGGACAAAACGAAATCCCCTCCGTCGAATACTTCGAAGAGGGGATCTGCGTATTGCTCTTTTACCGAGCAGTGGACTTTCGTCATTACTTTGCCGCCTTGGCGACGAGCTTCTTGACGACCGTCGGCCTCTGGACGAGGATGCGGACGTCATCGGCGTCCATCTTTGCGACCTTCTCGGCGTCCATGCCCATCTTCACGAGACGGGCGCGCTGAGCCTTGCTCTTGCGAGCCTTGCCAGCGGGAGTCTTGCACGGACGAACGTGGGATTCCTTGCGGAGTGTACGACCTGTACCCATGTCACACCTTCTCTTTCTTCTTAATGCGAGGCTCAGGCCTCGACGATCGTGACGACCTTGCCGTCCTTGATGAACTTAACCTTGCCGTCCTTGAGGGCGAAGAGCGTGAAGTCGCGGCCCTGGCCGACGTTCTTGCCGGGATGGATCTTGGTTCCGCGCTGGCGGACGATGATCGAGCCGGCCTTGAGGAGCTGGCCGTCATACGCCTTGACGCCGAGATACTGCGGATTGGAGTCGCGTCCGTTGCGGGCAGATGCAGAAGTAGCCATTTTTCAATACCTCCCTTACGCGATTGCCTTGACGGTGGCGACGGTCAGCTGCTGGCGGTGGCCGACGAGACGACGGTCGCCTTTCCTGCGCTTCGCCTTGAAGTTGTAGACCTTCTTGCCCTTGATGACGCCGTCGACCGAAAGGACGACCTTCGCGCCTTCGACGTAGGGCTTGCCAACCTTGAGGGTCGTGCCGTCGCTGACCGCGAGAACGGTCGTGAGCTCGGCATCCTGACCCGGCTCGATCGCGATCTTTTCAATCTCGATCTTGTCGCCGACCTTGACAAGCGTCTGCTTGCCGCCGGCTTCGAGAACAGCGTATGCTTCCATTTTGTTTACTTTTCCTTTTCTTCCGCATTCCTTGTGGTTCATCCACGAAATGCTGGAAGGAATAGTATACTATATTTTAGCATTCGCCGTCAATGGGGCAAATTAACAATTTTAGCCCGATCAGAAGTCGAGGTTCCTGACGTTCAGGGCGTTGTCCTCGATGAACTTGCGGCGCGGCTCCACCTCATCGCCCATGAGGAGCGAGAACATCTGGTCAGCGGCCACTGCGTCGTTGAGCTTCACGCGGAGCATGTGCCGCGTCTCGGGGTTCATCGTCGTCTCGTAGAGCTCCGTGTCATCCATTTCGCCGAGACCCTTGAAGCGGTAGATCGAAAGGCCCTGCTTGCCGTGCGTCCTGACGTCGTCGAGCAGCTTCTTGAGCTGCCCGGCCGCGGGCGCCGAACCGTCCGCCGGAACAGTCCCGAAATAGTCGTCCGGACCGTACCCGAACGCGGAGAGAGAGGAGAACTGCTTCTTGAGCATTGACGCGCCCGAATCCGTCGCGCCCTCCTGGCGGACGAGCTCCTCGGGGCGGAACCCGCGCTCCTCGACCATCTTGCACGTCGCCTCGATCTCGGCGAGCAGCGTCATGAGCGCCTTCGCGCGCTCCGGCTCGAGCGCCGCGCCGTCCTTGCCCTTCACCTCGAAGTCGTCGAGTCCGAGCGTAAGGAGCTTCTGCGTGAGCTCGCCGTCCGTCAGGACGTACTCGATCTTCTTCTTGCGCTCGACCTTGTAGAGCGGAGGCTGCGCGAGATAGACGTAGCCCTTCTCGATGAGCTCGGGCATCTTGCGGTAGAAGAACGTGAGGAGAAGCGTCCTGATGTGCGCGCCGTCGACGTCGGCATCGGTCATGATCACGATCTTGTGGTAGCGCGCCTTCGAGATGTCCCACTCCTCGCCGAAGCCGCATCCGATCGCAGTAATGAGCGTGCGTATCTCGGCGTTCGCGAGCATGCGGTCGATCCTGGCCTTCTCGACGTTCAGGACCTTGCCGCGCAGCGGGAGAATCGCCTGCGTCGTGCGGTCGCGGCCCGTCTGCGCGGAGCCGCCTGCGGAATCGCCCTCGACGAGGAAGAGCTCGGTCTTCGCGGGGTCGCGCTCGGAGCAGTCGCGCAGCTTGCCGGGGAGCGAGAGCCCGTCCATAACGCCCTTGCGCCTGGTCGACTCGCGCGCGGCCCTCGCGGCCTCGCGCGCCCTCGCGGCGAGAAGCGTCTTCTCGATGACGGTCTTGGCGACCGCCGGGTTCTCGTCGAAGAACGTCATCAGCTTGTCCGAGACGATGGAGCCGACGATTCCGTCCACCTCTCCGTTGCCGAGCTTAGTCTTCGTCTGGCCCTCGAACTGCGGCTGGGGGACCTTCACGCTGACGACCACCGTGAGGCCCTCGCGCATGTCGTCGCCTGTGAGCGAGTCGAACTCCTTCTCCTTGAGGAGCTTGTTGTCGAGTCCGTACTTCTTGATCGTCGCGGTGAGCGCGCGGCGGAAGCCGGAGAGGTGCGTGCCGCCCTCGATGGTGTGGATGTTGTTGCAGTACGTCTGCTCGAGGGTGGAGTAGCTGTCGGTGTACTGGAGCGAGACCTCGGCCTGCACCATTCCCGTCGTGCCCTCCTTCGCGCCCTCGAAGTGGATCACAGGCGAAAGCGGCTTCTTGTTCTGGTTGAGGTACTCGACGAACTGGTCGATGCCGCCGTCATAGTGGAAAGTCTCCTCGTGGTGCGCCTCGCCCTCGTCGTCGCGGAAGTGTATCGTGACGCCCTTGTTGAGGAACGCGAGCTCCCTGAGGCGCGCGGTGAGTATCTCCCACTTGAAGGCGTGGCAGGAGAAGATCGTGTGGTCGGGGAAGAAAGTGACCTTCGTGCCAGTCTCGCCGCCGCACTCGCCGATGACCTCGAGCGGCTTCGTGACGTGTCCGCGCGAGAACTCGATGTGGTGCACCTTCCCGCCGCGCTTGACCTCGACCTTCATCCAGTCGGAAAGCGCGTTGACGCAGCTCACGCCGACGCCGTGGAGTCCGCCGGAGACCTTGTAGTTCGAGCCGTCGAACTTGCCGCCCGCGTGGAGGATCGTGAGCACGACCTCAATCGCCGGACGGTGCTGGGTCGGGTGCATGTCGACGGGAATGCCGCGCCCGTTGTCCTGAACGGTGAGCGACCCGTCGGGGTTGATGATGACGTCGATCATCGAGCAGTAGCCAGCGAGAGCCTCGTCGATCGAGTTGTCGACGACTTCGTAGACGAGGTGGTGGTAACCCCTCTCCCCCGTGTCGCCGATGTACATGGCGGGGCGCTTGCGGACCGCCTCCATGCCCTCCAGGACCTGTATGTTCTCAGCGTTGTAGTTGCTCGTCTCTTCAGCCATCTTCATAACCCTTCTTTAAGGGTATATTATACCATTTTTGGGGCCTGCTTGGCTATGGCCTTGAATATCTTGGTTATGCCCCTTTTCGCGAGGGCGAGCATGTCGGAGAGATGCTCGGCGGTGAACGGATTGTGCTCCGCCGTGCCCTGTATCTCCACGAAGCGTCCGTCGTCCGTCATCACGACGTTGAGATCCACTTCCGCCGTCGAGTCATGCGCGTAGTCGAGGTCGAGGGTGGGCTTTCCGTTGCACACGCCGACGGACACTGCGGCGACGCGGCGGACGATCGGGCTCTTTTTGATCAGCCCAGCCTTGAGCAGCTTCGAGACGGCGTCTTCGAGTGCAATCATGCCGCCCGTGATGGACGCGCAGCGCGTGCCGCCGTCCGCCTGCAGGACGTCGCAGTCGATAGTGATCTGGCGCTCGCCGAGGAGCTCCGTGTCAACGGCCGCCCTGAGGGCTCGTCCGACGAGGCGCTGTATCTCCGTCGACCTCGCGTCGAGCTTAAGTTTCTTGATGTCGCGCTCCTTGCGTCCGCCGCCCGTCGAGGACGGAAGCATCGAGTACTCCGCCGTGACCCATCCGCGGCCCTTGTCCTTCAGGAACGGAGGCACCTTCTCCTCCACGCTCGCGGTGCAGAGCACCCACGTGTCGCCCCATTTCACAAGCACGCTCCCAGCGGCATGCTTCGTAAAGTTACGGACTATCTCGATCTTCCTCAGTTCATTCGCCTTCTTCATGTTCTGTTCTCCTTGTCACACGTATGTCAAGAGTTGCGCCAGTTCGCGAAGGACGCAAGCTCCGCCGACTCGTCGTCCGTCGTCGCGATCGTCGGCTTGAGCGTGCGGCATCCGATCGCCGCGAGGTCGCGCTCCAGCGCCGCGTACTGCGCGTCGTCCTCGTATGTGCCGACGATCGCTCCGCCAGACCCGGCGAACTTCGCGCTCGCGCCGCTCTTCCTCGCCGTCATGACCATGCGAAGGTTTTCCTCCGCGACATGGAAAATCTTGTCCCTCAGGTTGAAGTTGGCGTCCACCAGCGAGGGAAGCCGCTCGGGGTGCCCGCCGACTATTGCGTCGCGCCCCTGCTGCGCGATGTCCGCGAATTCCGTCATCGCCGCGAGGACATCGGAGTTCTTCGCCTCGAAAAGCCGCTTGACTTCCTTATGCGCCTCGCCCGACTCCTCGGCGCGCGCAGCGTCGTAGGAGACGTAGAGCTTCGGCATCAGAACAGGGTCAATGCGCTCGTAGCGTCCCCTGTTGTTCGCCTCGACGAACGACTTTTCGAAGTCCATGAACACGACGCCGTTGTACATCTGGATGACGCGGTCCTGAAAGCCGCAGTTGATGCGGAGTTCCTCCTTCTCGGCTTCGAGGCAGATCGTAGGCGCGACCTCAAGCGGAATCTCCACCTCGTAGAAGCGTGTCAGCGCCTTGAGCATCGCGGAGCATATCGCAGACGATCCCGACAGCCCCACAAGGCGCGGAATATTGATCTTGTACTCCGCCGTGAAATTGCGCTTGGGCAAGGATACGCCGTTCTTCTGGCAGTACTCGTAGAACCTCTTCGTGACGGCCTTCAAAAGCCTGATTCCGCCGTAGTAGCCATAGAGCCGCAGGTCCCTCACGAGCTGTTCGGGCGAGTCGAACGTCGCGTCGTCAACCTCGCCGGGGACGAACCTGAGCCGCGCCGATTCGGTAAGAGTCAGCTCCACTCCGAAGTTGGAGAAGGCGAAGGATATTGTCTTGCCGAAATAACCGTCGGACGGGTTGCCCAGGAACCCGGCGCGAGCGAAGCTTCTTGTCTTAATCGTTTTCATAGAAGGCCTTTAGCGCGTTGAAATACCCTTCGGGATTGCCGATGTCCTGCCTGTGGCCGGGATAGACGTAGGCGTAGGCTGGATATTCCGCGAGCATGCGCCTTATCGCGTCCGTGAGCTGTATCTCCCCGCCCTTCCCGGGCGTCTGTGTCTTCAGATAGCCGAAAATCGCGGCGGGGAGCAAATAGCGTCCGGCGACCGCGATGTCGCTCGGAGCCTCCTCCGGCGTGGGCTTCTCGACCATGTCGACTATGCGATCCCCCTCCGTCTTCATTATCCCGTAGCGGGAGACTTTCTCCATCGGGACTCGCTCGCAGCCGATGACAGCCGCGTCTCCGTGCTTGCGCGAGAACTCGACCATCTCCTTCGCTGCGTTGCATCCGAGAACCAGCGCGTCGCCGAGGAGAACAAGCACCTCGTCGTCGACTTCGGCCTGAAGGACGGCGTGTCCGAGTCCCTTCTGCTCCTTCTGGTAGACGAAGCGGATGTCGCTCTGACCCTCGAAGTACCGGCGGATGAGCTCCTTGCCCTCGGATATCACGAGCACGATCTCGTCCGCGCCAGCCGAGCGCGCTTCGTCGACGATAAGTTCCAGCGCGGGCTTCGCGCCTATCGGAAGCATCTCCTTCGGCACCACGCGCGTTACCGGAAGGAAGCGCGTGCCGTGTCCCGCGGCCGGAATTATCGCCTTCATTTGCGGTCGCCTTTGTTTCCGAAGTCCTTCTGGCGACGGCCGAGGAACGACTTGCGCTTGCGCTTCCCGCCGCCGTTCGGCTTGTGCCCGCCGTGTCCGGCGTTGCCGCCTCCGTGGCCGCCGTTGCCGCCTCCGCCGGACGGCTTTCCGCCGCGTTGCGGCGCTGCCCAGGATGGCGGCGGGAGGTCGGGCTGAGCCTCGAAGGGATGGTCGCGATCGACAGGAATCGACTTCTTGATGAAGCGCTCGACGGCCTTGAGCTGTCCGCGCTCCTCCTGGGTGACGAACGAAATCGCCGCGCCCGACTCGCCTGCGCGCGCGGTGCGTCCGATGCGGTGGACGTACGACTCCGTCTCGAGCGGAAGCTCCATGTTGACGACGCAGCTCACGTCCGGCACGTCGATTCCGCGGGACGCGATGTCAGTTGCGACGAGAACCCTTACCTCGCCCTTCCTGAATCCCTCGAGCGCGCGCGTGCGCTGGTTCTGCGTCTTGTCGGAGTGTATCGCGGCGCATTTGACGCCTGCCCTGAGCAGCTTCTTCACGACGCGGTCCGCGCCGTGGCGCATCTTCGTGAAGACAATTACCTTGTTCCACTCGGGGTGCTGCTCGAGGAGGTGCGCGAGAAGCGCGTCCTTCTGGCTCTTCGCGACGAACATCACCTTCTGGTTGATCTTTTCGACGGTCGGGGCCTCGGGGGAGATGGTGACGGACGCGGGATCGTGTACGAGTTCGCCCGCGAGCTTGAGGATCGGAGGCGTCATCGTCGCGGAGAAGAACATCGACTGGCGCGCCTTGGGGAGCTTCGAGATGATGCGCTTGATGTCGGGAAGGAAGCCCATGTCGAGCATCCTATCCGCCTCGTCGAGGACGAAGCACTCGACCTGGTCCAAGTAGATTATCCCCTGCGTCATCAGGTCGATGAGGCGCCCGGGGCACGCAATCAGCGTCTCCGCGCCCTTCTTGACGTCCTTGACCTGTCCGTACTGGCTCACGCCGCCGATGAGGCACGCGAACGGAAGCTGCGCGTACTTCGAGTAGTTCCTCACGTTCTCCGCGGTCTGCACGGCAAGCTCGCGCGTCGGCGAGAGGACGAGCGCGCGGGGGTGGCCGATATGGCGCGGACGCCGCACCTTGACGAGGTGGTCGAGGATCGGCAGCATGAACGCCGCGGTCTTTCCGGTGCCGGTCTGCGCGCAGCCGATGAGGTCGCGTCCGTCGAGAAGATACGGGATGGCCTTCTCCTGTATCGGCGTGGGCTTTTCGTAGCCTGCGTCCGAAATCGCGTGCTGCAGCTTCTGGTCGAGCCGCCCGAATACAGTGTTCTCAAACATCTTTTCCTCCTAAATTCTGCCGCCTGCGGCGGCGGCTCAGCCGACGACAAGCTCCTCGACGGGGAAGCGCACGTGCTTCTTCGACTCCTTGTCGCCGATCATAAGCACCACCGTGAGCGCACCGAGGCGTCCGATGAACATCGCCACCATTATGACCACGCGCCCGGCGGTCGAGAGAGTGGACGTGGTGTCGCCCATCGAAAGGCCCGTCGTCGTCACCGCGGAGACCGCCTCGAAGAAGATCGCGTCGGAAGTGAGGGTGCTTCCCGCCTCGGTAATGAAAAGAGCGCCCGTCACGACAACGGCCAGCATCACCATCACCATGAGGATCACAAGCGATTCGCGGACGACCTCGCTGGAAATCGTCCTTCGGTCCATCACCGTCTCCGTCTCGCCGCGGCACATCGCCGTCATGGTGTAGAGGATGACCGCGAGCGTCGTGACCTTCATGCCTACCGCGGCCGATCCAGGCGCGCCGCCGAT
>JAEEGG010013950.1_pt1 | contig 17100 bp, 16 predicted proteins | sample 9134161 | NCBI WGS metagenome assembly JAEEGG01 (sample SAMN16246543, study PRJNA631951) | gut metagenome | biome: gut microbiome; feature: rumen; material: CR-attached | host: Bos | place: Iran: Karaj | collected 2018-10 | reverse complement strand
CAACCTCATCGACGATGGCATAGTTGTGCGCACGCTGTACGAGGTCGGCAGGTGAGATGGCCATGTTGTCACGCAGGTAGTCAAAACCAAACTCATTGTTGGTACCAAAGGTGATATCAGCCTGATAAGCTTTGCGACGCTCAGGAGAGTTAGGCTGGTGCTTATCGATACAGTCAACGCTCAGTCCATGGAACATGTAGAGCGGACCCATCCATTCAGAGTCACGCTTGGCCAGGTAGTCGTTCACAGTTACAACGTGTACGCCGTTGCCTGTCAGGGCGTTCAGGAATACAGGGAGGGTAGCAACGAGGGTCTTACCTTCACCAGTGGCCATCTCGGCAATCTTTCCCTGATGCAGTACGACGCCACCGAAGAGCTGTACGTCATAGTGGATCATCTCCCATTTCAGGTCATTGCCACCAGCTGTCCAGTGGTTATGATAGATAGCCTTGTCGCCATCGATGGTGACGAAGTCCTTGCGTGGGTCGCCAGCCAGTTCACGGTCAAAGTCGTTGGCTGTCACGATGGTCTCCTCGTTCTGTGCGAAGCGGCGGGCCGTCTCTTTTACGATGGCATAGACCTCGGGCATCACCTCGTTGAGGGCTTTCTCGTATTCCTCGAGGGCCTCTTTCTCCTTCTTATCAATCTTGGCGAAGATATCGGCACGCTCATCCAGGGGAGTCTCCTCGATAGTGGCCTTCAACTTCTCAATTTCTTCTTTCTGTGCTTTTGCTGCAGCCTGCACCTGTTGACGAATCTCCTGCGTACGGGCACGAAGTGCGTCGTTATCCAATGCTTCAATCTTTGGAGATGCTGCTTTTACTAATTCTACGAAAGGCTGAATCTTCTTCATGTCGCGCGATGATTTGTCGCCGAACAGAGCCTTCAGAATACTGTTAAAATTCATATGTTGTATTGTAATATTGTTTCGTTTAATAAAAAATTGCGTGCAAAGTTAGCGATTTTTTACTAATTATTAGCATAAATCGCTTAATATTTGTTTCTTACACCTTAGAATAAAGGCTTAGAAAAACATGCATTCGGGGCTCTGATACGGATGCTACGGGCTACAGTAGGCGCAATCTGGTCTACTGTAACGGGTGTTTGGATACGCTCAGTGTGAATGCCTGAGCCGAAGAATATAATGGGGAATTGAATAAACGAAGCTCTTGAAATCTCATTTTCCTTTGTCTCCTCGTTGACGATGGTCCAACCTGGAGCTGTCTCGATAACGATATCGCCACAGTTATCTGGTGTATAACCATTGCGCACCTTTAAGGTTTGTTCGTTCTGACTGGTTAGCAGCTGCAGGGAGGTGTAAACATTACGTACACCTGACATCATGGCCAGGAATTCCTGCGAGCGACTGAGGGCATCGCCCATGCTTATCTTCTTGGTTTCCAGCAGCTGACGATTCAAAAAGATATGATTGCGATAAGTCGTCTCAATATAGCTACCCTGCCCCCAGATGGCTCCCAAATACATGTTCATCAGATTTGCAGTGCGAGCCATGTAGAAGGTACCCGAAGGAATCTTATAGGCACTGTAATCTGGTATCTCTTCGTGGAAATGTCCTGTGCTGGTGATGATATAGAGTATATTGTCGCGTCCCATTCTCTCCTCAAGGAATGTCATGAGACGGCTTAACTCGTTGTCCAGACGGACGTAGGTGTCTTGTAACTCCAGCTGACAATCTGTCACAGCCTTTTTGTCGTAAGTGCCTGCATAGTAGGTAAGGCAAAGCATGTCTGTAACTTTGTCATTTCCCATGCCACTGCTACTTACGCATTGCATGGCCATGTCTGTGATGTCAGAATTGACCAGTGCGCTGGTTTTATAGAGCTGGAACTGGTGGGTGCCACTGAACTTGTGCTTGAAGGGTTTTACCTCGCCGCCTTGGGTCAGGTATGAGTAATTGCTGCCCAACAAAGAGTGGGGCTCCCATTCTGTTGACTCTATCTTATTACGAGGGGCGCTAAGCCTGTTGTAGGCTTGCACCCAAAGGGGGAGTGCTTGTGAATAGTAGGAAGTGGAGCACCATGTGCCTTCTTGGTCGTCAATCCAAATGGCACTATTGGCGGCATGTCCTGCAGAGAGTACTGCTGCATCACGGAAAGGGGCTATGGCATAGACCAGAGCTTTTCCACCAGAGGCAATCTTTAGCTCATCACCAATGGTCGATGTCGTCAGTTGGTTGGGGGATGTCTTCTCTGTGGTACTGAGTCCTGTATATTTTGAGTCGTCCACACATCCCACAGGTCTCAGTGTCTTCCTATTCAGCCAGCGTTGCCCAATAATATTATTATAATAAGGTGTGGTGCCTGAATAGAGTGTCGCTGTAGCCGATGCTCTGTCGATTGGCGTAAAGGGATATGTTGCATTGGTATAGATTCTGCCTTCATTGAGTAACCGTTGGAAACCTTTGTCTGAATAGAGTGGCATAAAGGCTTCCAGATAGTCACTACGCAACTGGTCAATATTGATGCTTACCACTATACGTGGTGCATCCTTGACTTGCCCTTGTGTCTGGGCTGTCATGGTCTCTGCGTTGAAGCCAAGTACGGCCAGCAGCGTGATGTACAGATATCTATTTGTCATGATAATGTCTCCAATAACGTAGCAGCAAACATAATGCCACAATTTCCATGCCTTCTGCATAGTCTTGCCAGAAACTACCTAAGAAAAAGGCCATTGTGCACAGCATGCTTAGGGTGAACCACACAGTTCGTCTACCTTTTAATACAGGCCAGATAAAGAACAAAGAGAGTGGGTTGAGTATCAGTATTTGTAAGTTGATGCTGGTTGTAGGATGCTCTGAGAATATCATGATGAAAAGAGCTAAACCTGCCAATCCGCTTAGTGTCATGAGTAGGATGTCATACAGACGTAGCGTTTTCTTCTTGATATATTCGTATGCAAAGACGGCAATAGATAGCGCAAGAAGTAGAATGCTGCAGATGATGGGAGACAGCGGAAAGTCTTCTTCGATGACCTGTACGCCAGGGCGAACCAATTCTCTACGCTCTTTCACTAGCGGCACAATCTGTCCGTCCCGTTCTACGGTGGCGTGATCGAAGTCGTATCTTAGATTCTCTGGTAGAAACTCCTGTTCACGGATATCTGTTTTATGATCGGCCTTGGCGCCCAGCAAGAGATCGTTGCCAAAAGTGGCCCATGGATGACGTGCGGTATGCTCACGAATCATCTCTCTAAATGAAGGTGAATAGTCTTTCCTGGGATTGTAGGTGATCTTTCCGTTAATGTTGTGTTCTATGATATCTCTGGGACGTGTAGAACAGTTGTCGTAAAGGAAATTGTAGCGATAGATGCGGTTCTCAGGCTGGTAGTTGACAGAAAGTGCATCCATAATTTTTTGTTTGTCTTCAGGTGTGAGGTTAAGGACTTGCTCTGTTACCTGACTACCCCAGTCTTCGTAATAGTCAAGGAACGGTTTTGTGGGGGCTATGCCTAATTCGTAGTCTGTCAGTCCAAAAACAAACCTTAATGCGAAATTGGGGGTCTTGAAATTGAATACACCATAATTGAAAACCCAGTCGGCATTATTTCTTAAATCATGAATGCGAAGAGCTGTATGACCGTAAAGGCTATATATCTCTTCATGAGGCGAACAGGTGAGAAGTCCGATCTCAACGCTGTCCATGGGATGTATTACCTCGTCTTGTGCCGAGGTTGTCGTAGGGACTATAAAACCAAAAATGGCTATTAAAAGAGTCCTAAAAATGTTTTCGAATTGTTTCACGATGCAAAATTAATCTATATTTTTTACTTTCAGTGCTTTTAGTTCGATTTTTTTTAATAATTTTGCACCCTGATATTGAAAACGTATATGAAAAGAAATATAATCTTAGCTATTGCCTTTGGCGTTGGCGCTTTGTCGGTCAATGCTCAAAGTGGTACGAATTCTCCCTACAGTCAGTATGGCTTGGGTATTCTTACGGATCAGTCACAGGGTACCAGCAGGGGAATGAATGGAGTCGGTTTGGCTCTTAGAAAAGGCAATGTTGCCAATACTCTGAATCCTGCGTCCTATTCTGCTGTCGATTCGCTGACTATGATTTTTGATATTGGCTTGTCTGGTCAGGTTACAAATTTTAAAGAAGGTAATGGTAAGAAGAACGCCAATAATGCAGATTTTGAGTATGCGGTAGGAACTTTCAGACTGTTGCCGAAAGTTGGAGCCAGTTTTGGTATCCTGCCTTATTCAAACATCGGCTATGAGTATTCCTCAACTGCTACGCTTGACGAGACTTTTGGTTCTGTTCCTGTAACTACGAAGGGATCAGGTGGTCTGCATCAGGCTTTCTTTGGTATTGGCTGGAATGTTGTGAAACCATTGTCTGTTGGTGCTAATGTTGCTTATTTCTGGGGCGTGTTCGATCGTTCTATTTCTTCTAGCAGTACAACGTATGTGAATGATTTCTCTAGAAAATATTCGGCTACAGTAAGTAGCTATCTGGTGACGTTGGGTGCTCAGTGGGAACAGCCATTGTCTAGGAAGGATAATCTGACGTTGGGTATGACGGTAGGTGTTGGGCATAAATTGGGCTCCAGCTATACCATCCAGAATGGCGACTCTACCGTTTACAGCGCATCGGATGTGTTACGTGTGCCCATGACCTATGGCATTGGCTTGGGGTGGACACATGGCACAAAATGGTTCGTTGGTGCTGATGTGATAATGCAGAAGTGGGGTAGTGTTGATTTCCCTGGTTCTACCCAAAGTGGTGCTAATACGGTATATGCCTTGCGTAGTGGCATGCTGAAGGACTCTTATAAGGTGAATGTAGGTGCAGACTATGTACCAAATAGTACGAGTCGTAACCTGTTGGCTCGCGTTCATTATCGTTTCGGCATGGGGTATACTACACCTTATTATTATATAAATGGAAAAGAGGGTCCTAAGGAAATGAGTGTCAGCGCAGGATTTGGCATTCCGTTGCAGAATAGTTACAACAACAGATCTGTCTTGAATGTGAGTGCACAGTGGGCACGTTCATCAGCAAAAGACCTTATCACTGAAAATACTTTCCGCATCAACCTCGGTCTGACGTTTAATGAGCGTTGGTTTGCAAAGTGGAAGGTGGACTAATCCAATTAATAATAGACAATTGATCATTGAAAAATATATAAGACGGCTATATGGGGTGGGGATTGTCCTTGCCCTTATGCTGTTTATGGCGTGCAGTGAGGCGCATGAGCATACGGCGCCAGCTGTGAACCCCGAGGACTCCGTGTCTATGATGACAACATATGGCGTCAATACACTGATTAGCGACTCTGGTGTTATCAAATATCGTATTGTAGCTGAACAGTGGGACGTGAATATGGTGCGACAGCCCTCAAGATGGGAGTTCATGAAGGGTATCTTCTTTGAACAGTTTGACGAGAAATTTCGTGTTCAGGGCTATATACAGGCTGATACGGCTTGGTATTTCGACCAGCAGCGTCTCTGGAAATTACGAGGACGTGTGAATATCCGCAATACCAAGGGGTTAATCTATACGAGCGAAGAGTTGTATTGGGACGGATTGAAACATGAGTTCTATAGCACTGTTTTCTCACGTCTGGTTACGCCAGAACGTACGTTAGAGGGAACTTATTTCCGTAGTGATGAGCAGATGACGCATTACATGGTAACAAATTCGAAAGGCTCTTTCCTGCCCGATGATTTGGAGGAGGAAAAAACTGATTCCACAGAAAAAAAGAAATAATGACACCGCTGATTATAGGACTACTAATTGCAATGATATTCTCCGCCTTTTTCTCAGGGATGGAGATTGCTTTCGTATCGAGCAATAGGATGCTGGTGGAGATGGGGCGTGAGAAAAATGGATTGACTCAGAAAGCAATCACGTTATTCTATAAGCATCCTAATACCTTTGTGTCCACGATGCTTGTGGGAAATAATATTGCCTTGGTGGTCTATGGTATCCTGTTTGCTGATATTTTTGATAAGACTCTTTTCGCTCCATTGCCAGAGGGTGCTCCTCGTGTGACAGCAGACACGCTTCTTTCAACACTTATCGTTCTTTTTACAGGTGAGTTTCTGCCTAAGACTATCTTTAAGAGTAATGCCAATGCGATGCTGACGCTTTTTGCACTTCCCGCCTGGTTGTGTTATGTGGCGCTCTATCCGATATCTCGTTTTGCCACGATGCTCTCTAAGGAGTTGTTGGGCATGTTTGGCATAAAATGGCGTTCTACAACGGAGGACAAGGAGTTTACGAAGGTTGATTTGGATTATCTGGTGCAGAGTAGCATCGATAATGCGAAGAATGAAGAGGATATCGAGGAGGAGGTGCGTATCTTCCAGAATGCCTTGGACTTCTCAGAGACGAAGGTGCGTGACTGTATGGTACCACGTACGGAAATTGATGCTATTGAGGATACATGTGATATTGAACAGCTGAAACAGAAGTTCATTGAGAGTGGACATTCCAAAATAGTGGTCTATCATGAAGATATTGACCATATTATTGGTTATATCCATTCATCAGAGATGTTCCGTAATCCAAAAGACTGGACAAAAAGTCTGCGTACAATGATTTTTGTGCCCGAGACAATGGCTGCCAGCAAGATGATGCAGACGCTGCTGGCTCAGAAGAAATCACTGGGCGTGGTTGTTGATGAGTTTGGCGGTACAAGCGGACTCGTTGCTTTGGAAGATATTGTAGAGGAGATATTTGGCGATATCGAGGATGAGCATGACTCTACACACTATGTGGCAAAGCAATTGGAACATGGCGAATTTCTGCTATCCGCTCGTCTGGAGATCGAAAAGGTTAATGAGATGTTTGACTTGGACTTGCCTGAAGCTGATGATTATATGACTGTTGGCGGACTGATTCTGCATGAGTATCAAAGTTTTCCAAAACTTAATGAAGTCGTGAAAATCGGTCGTTTTGAATTCAAAATCATCAAAAATACAGCCACTAAAATAGAACTTGTTAGACTAAAAGTGATTGAAGATACCAATTTTTTGTAAAAAAATGCCGATAATTCAAGAAAACTTAGTAACTTTGCGGGCTGTAAATCAAGAAAATTATAAATAAAAAATAAATAAAAACTAAAAACGAAAAAATGGCAGCAATTGGAAAAATCAGAAGCTGGGGACCTGCCTTGGTCGGTATTTTGGCCTTGGGTCTCGTAGGCTTCATTGCACAAGATGGTTTTAGCACTTGTAGAGGTCGCGCTCAGATGGACAGCAGCATCGCTGGTTCTATCGATGGCGATAAGATCGACATTCAGGAGTATCAGACCCTCGTCGGAGAGTATCAGGAACTGTTGAAGTTCTTGGGTCAGGGTAATTTTGACGAAGAGCAGCTTAACAGCTTGCGTGACGAGGTTTGGAATACCTGCGTGCTGAACAAGATGGTTGAGAAAGAAGCAAAGGAACTGGGCCTCACCGTTACCGATGACGAGGTTGTGAAGGTGCTCCAGGAAGGTACACACCCTGCTATTATGCAGAATCCTCTGCTTTCAAGACTTGTTGATCCTCAGACTCGTACGCTGGACATCAACAAGGTGAATATGTATCGTGAGAATATGAAGGCTCAGGCTCAGACCAACGCTCAGGCAGCTGAGGAGTATGAGGCTTTCACTCATAGCTGGGCTCTTGCAGAGAAGATGCTGGCTCAGAACCTGCTGACCAACAAGTATCAGATGCTGCTCGCTGGTTGCGTTCTGTCAAACCCTGTTTCTGCTAAGGCAGCTTTCGACAATCAGAACATTGAGAGTCAGGCTCTCGTTGCTTCAATGTCTTACAGCCAGATCAACGATAACGACGTTGAGGTGTCTGAGGCTGATCTGAAGGCTAAGTACGAGGAACTGAAGGAAGGTTTCAAGAACTATCAGGATTCTCGCGACATCAAGTTCGTAAGTGTTCAGGTAGCTGCTTCTCAGAAAGATCGTGATGAGCTGATGAAGGTGATGAACAAGGCTTATGCTGAACTCAAGGGTGACAGCCTTGCTGTGACAGAGGTTATCCGTACTTCTCAGAGCAACGTATCTTATCTGGGTCTCCCCGTTTCACGTGCTGCCCTGCCCACAGATTTGGCTGATAGCATCACGAAGATGAGCGTAGGTCAGGTAACAGCTCCTTTCGAGAGCCGTGATAACACCTTCAATGTAGTGAAGTTCCTGGGTAAGACCAGCGTAGCCGACTCTATCGAGTACCGTTTCATCTCCTTGGTGGGTATGAATGGTGCTGCAGCTTCTGCTGATAGCATTGTGAAAGCTGTCAACGCAGGTGCTCCTTTCGATTCAATTGCAAAGAACTATGGTCAGCGTGCAGAGAAGACATGGATGCGTTCTACAGATTATGAGCAGGCTTCTACACTGAGCGCTGACGATAAGCAGTATTTCACAACACTTCTGAATGCACCTGTTAACGAGGTGAAGAATCTCACCTTTGCTCAGGGTAACGTTGTGTTGCAGGTTACTCAGCGTCGTGGTTCTGTAGAAAAGTATGACGTAGCTATCGTTAAGCGTACTATCGATTTCTCTAACGAGACCTATAACGAGGCTTACAATAAGTTCAGCCAGTTCGTTAGCGAGAGTCAGGATCTGGCAGGTCTTCAGGAGAAGGCTGCTGAGTATGGCTATACCGTTCTGGACCGTACCATCAGAAATACTGACCACACCATTGCCAACATCCGTTCTACTCACGATGCTTTGAAGTGGGTGTTCAGTGAGGCAGAGGAGAACCAGATTTCACAGGTATATGACCGTTGTGGCGATAACGACCGCCTGTTGGTTGTAGGTTTGAGCAAGGTTAATCCTAAGGGCTACGAGTCAATGGCTTCTGTAGAGGAGACACTGAAGCAGGAGGTTCTCATCGACAAGAAATATGCTAAGTTGGCCGAGAAGTTGGCTAATGTGAAGACCATTGCAGAGGCTAAGGCTCAGGGTGCACGTGTTGACACCGTTTCTCACATCACCTTCGCTTCTCCCGCTTATGTTCCTGGTGCAATGTCACCTGAGGTTGCCCTGAGTGGTGCTGTGGCAGGTGTTGAGAAGGGTGCCGTTTCTAAGGCTCCTGTCAAGGGTCGTTCTGGCGCTTACTTCTTCCAGGTTCTGGATCGTGCTGCTCGTGCCGGTGTACAGTTCAACGCCGCTCAACAGCAGCAGATGCTGAGCCAGCAGGGCATGCAGCAGACTGTTCGCATGGCTATGCAGGAGCTCTACAACAACCTTGACATCAAGGATAATCGTTACATCTTCTTCTAATAGAAGGGACGAAATAAAATACAAAGGGGAATGTGTTTATGACGACACATTCCTCTTTTTTTTGTCCCTGTTTACCGGCTGTTTACAACCTTGTTTACTGGTTGTTTACTACTTGTTTATTCTTTTTCTGCCATTTCTTTTGCAGAAATAAGTTTAATTACTACTTTTGCAGCATCAACAATAAAAACCTGAAAGTATCTATGTCAAAAGGAAAATCAATTTGCAGCGTACTGAAGACCATCCGCAAGCAGGTGGCTGATGCTAATGGCATCAAGTATGAACCACGCGTGTGTCATTATCAGGGTGAGTGTCTTGGTACATGTCCGGCTTGTGAGGCTGAGGTCAGATATCTGGAGCAACAGCTGGATATGCGTCGGCAGTTGGGTAAGGCGGTGGCTATCGTTGGCATATCGGCCGGCCTCGCCGCATTGACGGGCTGTGGTAGTGCCAGTAAGGTGGCGAAGGAGAATGATGCAGTCATGGCCAATACCGAGCATGTCCTGAAGACGGGTGAGGTGGTTGTTGATGAGAAGCACCCAACGCCAGCTACTGCAGAGAAGGTGTTTGGCATCGTGGAACAGATGCCTATGTTCCGTGGAGGTGACAGAGGCTTAAAGGCTTTCCTGGCAGAGAACATACGTTATCCGTCAGAATGTATGTTGAAAGGTATTGAAGGACGTGTCATCCTGAATATGATTATTGAGAGAGACGGAAGTGTCAGTCATATAGAAGTCAAGAAGGGTGTTCATCCATTGCTGGATGAAGAAGCCGTGCGAGTGGCTTCGTTAATGCCCAAATGGATGCCTGGCAAGCAAATGGGTACCGCGGTGAGAGTAAACTTCACCCTTCCTGTGTCTTTTAGTCTGAAATGAATACGGTTCCCCTGATAGGTATCTGTCGTCACCGACTGGTTAGTGACGGACAGGGCGTGACAACGCTCGTGGCTTTTCACGACTGTCCGCTCCGCTGCAAATATTGTCTGAATATGCAATGCTTGCAGGCTGACGGCGTATGGAAACAGATGAGCGTGCAGGAAATCCAGGACGAGGTGATGGTTGATAATCTGTATTTCCAGGCTACTGGCGGAGGGGTGACTTTTGGTGGTGGTGAACCGTTGCTCAGAAGTCGTGAGATAGCTGTGTTCTGTCAGCTGTGTCCTGCGGAATGGCATATCTATATGGAGACATCCCTGAATGTACCCCTGCAGGCCGTTGAAGCCGTGGCTCCCTTTATCGACCATTATTATATAGATGTGAAGGACATGAATCCCGATATCTATCATCGGTATACCTCAAGGGATAACCGGCATGTGCTGGAGAATCTGTCGTGGTTGGCCAGTCACGACTATTGTCAGAAGGTGACCATCCGATTGCCTTATATTCCAGATTACAACACCGGGGAAGATAGGGAGAAGAGTAGGGAAGTGCTGATGGCAATGGGCTTTCAGGATTTTGACTGCTTTGATTACATCACTCCAAACCATTCTTGTGCTTCAGTACTTTCGGACCATTGTATCTCCGAAGGTTAATTCGTTATTTGTACGTCACCTCCTGATATCCCACCAGTCGCCAGGCTCGTGCCCCTGTGGCTTTATAATACACGAATGCCTGGTAGGTGTTTTCTGTCTGGAAGAAACTGCCTTCCTCTGGTAGCGAATGTGTGGTGCCGTCATAGTCCGTCAGGAGCAGTTGGTAGTTGTAGTAGCCTAGTTTCTGCATCACGGTGAGGTCGTATGTCATGCTTTCCTCGTTGTATGTCATGACGTAGTTGTCCGTGGGGTCTGTGGTCCATCTGCCGTTTACAATGATGTTTGCATCTGTGTATGGACGATAGGGCTGAAGAACGTAGTGTACATAGACATAGTCTGATGTACGTTCTGCGTCATAGTTGTCGCTGTTGCGCAGCAGGAAAGCACCATTGGTATCCTCATCATAGAGATAGCTCCTTCTGGGTTCGCAGGGCATGGTCATTGCATGCCAGGTCTTCGTCGTTTCGTCCCATCTGACGCCTGCCAGTCCCATGGTGGTGTGACGCGGATCCAGAATCTCGAACTTATGGTATTCGTTGCCGGCATCGAATATCAGATGCTTGTTGTGCTCCCATTGCAGACTCTGGTTGGTGATATAATTAGGCGTGATGTTCACCTTCATGTTGTCCTCCCGGCCGTTCTGCATCACAAACGTCTGTAACTCCTCGTCAGGTCGTGTCACCCTGAGACCGTTGAGTTTCACCGTCATCCCCACCTGCTGGTAACGCCCGTTCAGGTCTAGGTCTGTGTTTGTGGTGATGCCCAATCCCACCATCATGATGGGTTCTACAACACGCAACTCTACCACGAGCACTTCCTCCTCACTGTCATCATCAATGATGTGCAGCCTGTAGTTACCACTCATGCGCAGGTTGGTGTGTTCGTTGGGAAACTGAAGCTCGTAGTGGGTGTAGAGCACGGTGGTGTTGATAGAGTTATCATACTGCTCTATAGGCTGGTCGTTAAGCCCTTCCAGCCAGTCGCTCTCAAAGAGTCCCTCTACAGGTGTCCAGTCGGGATTGCAGGGTTCCACGCGGTAAATAAAGCGGTGGTAGTTGTGCGACAGTTCATCAAAGCTGATGCTCAGTACGTCTTGCCCATGTAGTTGCAATACAGGGAGCGCCTCAAAGTCATCGTTCTTGATGACCTGCAGACTCTTGATATTTGGTGCCTTTATGCTATGCCATGCGCTCAGCGACAGCGGTGCCAGCATGAGCAAGGCCAGTATTATTTTCATCTTCATGTGGCAAAGATACCTAAAAATCTGTGAAATTGGTTGGCTAAATCAAATTATTTTCTTAAATGAAGTTAATTCGCGACGGGGTGTCCTGCGTTTTGGGACGACCTCCGCTTTAATTTGCAACCAGAAATTAAAATGTATAACTCAAAAAACAATTAAGATTATGGATGCATTATTTTGGATTTACATCATTTCAGTAGTAGCGGTAGCCCTGATGGGTGATTTTAAAGAGATGGCAGAGGATAAGTCTGCCCCCTCGCAAGAGAAGTGCGACACTACCCTGCGTGACCTGCGACGTGAGCGTGCCCGTATGGAAAGCAGAATGGTGGAGGGGGAGTTGTTTAAGTAATAAAGAAAAACAGGTTTTCCTTTTGCATTTCTGTCGACTTTTTCGTAACTTTGGCGTTGCCGAAGTTACTAGCACTCGGCATAAAAAATAAATGAATTTATTTTGTCCTGCTCTCGTTTTTTAGTAACTTTGGCTTTGCCGAAGTTACTCCGTCTCGGAAATGAAAAGAAAAACAAGTTTTCCTTTTGCATTTCTCTCGACTTTTTCGTAACTTTGCGCCAAAATTTAATTAATTCGTTAAAAATGGGATTTTGGAAATCGTTTTTCGGAGGGGAGGAGAGTAACCCTGAAGAAGAGAAAAAGAATGCCGAGGCTAAAAACTTTGACGTGTTTAAATATGATGGCGTGAAAGCCATGCGCATGGGACAGTTTGATTATGCGGAGAAATGTTTTCGTGAGGCGCTGAAAATCCAGGAGGACTTGGAAGTGCATGATTATCTCTCTCAGACACTGATTCGCCTGAATCGTCTGGATGAGGCCCTGGAGGAGTTGAACATCATCATCAAGGCCGAACCGGATAATATTGCTATCATGTTGCATGCAGCCCATGTGGCTTATATGCAGGAGGATTATGAACAGATGAAAAATTTCTGTGAACAGGCACTGGGTGTGGATGCTGAAAACGCCATGGCTAACTATATGGTGGCGCAGGCCGCTTTGGGTCAGGGTGATCTGATTAACGGTATTGCCCGTTTGACCAAAGCTATCGCATTGAATGAACAACTGGGCGATGCCCGTCTGCTTCGTGCCAAGACACTTCTGAAACTGGGCGACGTGAATGGTGCGGAAGAGGATGTCAACTGGTTGATGGCGCATACCGAAGATGAAGAGGAGGTGCTGCTGATGGCTGCACGCGTGGCTCATGTCAAGGGACAGAATGATGATGCCCTTAATATTTATAATAAGGTGATAGACCTGAATCCATTCCAGATGGATGCCTATCGTGAGCGTGGACAGATACGCTATGAGCAGGGCGATAAGAAGGGAGCGCAGGAAGATATGCAGAAACTGCTGGAGATGAACCCTAACGAACTGGCTGATGTGAGTGGTGATTACTCGGCCGAAGGCGTGGAACAGGCTATGAAACGCGTCTATTCTGCCATTAATCCATTTGGATTGTAAAAAAAACAAGAAAAAGTTTGGTGATTTGAAAGAATTGTTATACTTTTGCACTCGAAAATTACAAATAGTTACAAAAATGACGAAATTTAATGCATACTTCTATTTTTATTATTACTTTACAAGCAATTGTGAAGCGGGTAGTCGTATGTAAAATTGAAGATTTGAAGAACTGAAAAATTAAATAAGGCCCCGCTTCACGAAGAGTGAAAGTGGGGCTTCTTTTTAGAGTATGAAGAGAATAGCAATACAAGGAGAGATCGGGTCGTTCCACGACATTGCCGCCCATCAGTATTTCGAGGGAGAACAGTTGCAGTTGATTTGCTGCAACACCTTTGAACAGGTGTATGAGAGTATGCGCCAGGACCCAACGGTGATAGGTATGGCCGCCATCGAGAATACGATAGCAGGAAGTCTGTTGCACAACTATGAACTGCTGCGCGACAGTGGTACAACGGTAGTAGGTGAGCATAAGTTGCACATCACCCATTGCATCTGTTGTCTGCCCGAGGACGACTGGGACACCATCTCAGAGGTACACTCTCATCCTGTGGCCCTGATGCAGACGCGCCACTACTTGGAGCATCATCCCAATCTGCGTATTGTGGAAGGCGACGATACGGCAGGTTCGGCCAAGATGATAGCCGAGGGTCACCATAAGGGATGGGCTGCTATCTGTCATGCCGAGGCTGCAAAGCTCTATGGACTGAAGGTGCTGGAGAACGGTATCGAGGACAACAAGCACAACTACACACGTTTCCTGGTGTGTTCGGCACCTCAGAAGGCCGATATGCTGCGTCCGCTCGTGGAGTCCGACAAGGCCAGCATTGTCTTCTCCCTGCCTCACGAAGAGGGTTCGCTCTCAGCAGTACTTGCTATCCTGTCGTTCTATAAGATTAACCTGACAAAGATTCAGTCACTGCCCATCATCGGCAAGGAGTGGGAGTACCTGTTCTATGTGGATGTGACCTATAATGACCTGACCCGTTACCGTCAGGCGGTGGATGCCATTATCCCCCTGACACGTGATCTGAAAATCCTGGGAGAGTATAGGGCGATTTGAGATTTGAGGTTTAAGATTTTGATTTGATAATAATTATGATACAACCAGCAGACAGATTAAGTTTAGTACAGGAGTACTACTTCAGCAGGAAACTGAAGGAGGTAGCACAACTCAATGCCGAAGGTAAGGATATTATCTCACTGGCCATCGGCAGTCCGGATATGCCCCCGTCAAAGCAGACCATCGACAAACTGTGTGAGGTGGCCAACCAGCCCAATGCACACGGCTATCAGCCTACACAGGGTACACCTGAGTTGCGCGAGGCTATGGCACAGTTCTATAAGCGCTGGTATAACGTAGATATCGACGCCAAGACCGAGGTGCTGCCCCTGATAGGTTCCAAAGAGGGTATCCTGCACGTGACGCTGGCCTTCGTGAATCCTGGCGATGAGGTACTGGTGCCTAATCCTGGCTATCCCACATACACCTCGCTCTCAAAGATTCTGGGTGCAAAGATTGTGAACTACAATCTGCGTGAGGATAATGGCTGGCAGCCTGACTTCGATGAGCTGGAGAAGATGGATCTCTCGAAGGTTAAGCTGATGTGGACCAACTATCCCAATATGCCAACGGGTGGTCGTGCCCAGATGAAGACCTATGAGCGCCTGGTGAAATTTGCCAGGGACCACGACATTGTAGTGGTCAACGACAATCCCTACAGCTTCATCCTGAGCGAGGAGCACCTGAGCATCCTGCAGGTACCAGGCGCCAAGGACTGCTGTATTGAGTTCAACTCGATGTCGAAGAGCCATAATATGCCAGGCTGGCGTGTGGGCCTCTGTGCCTCAAATCCACAGTTCATCCAGTGGATACTGAAGGTACAGTCCAATATTGAGAGTGGTACATTCCGTGGCATCCAACTGGCAGCTGCCGAGGCCTATAAGAATGATGAGGCTTGGCATCGTGAATATAATATCAAGACCTATGCCCGTCGTCGCCAGTGGGCCGAGAAGATTATGGATGTGCTGGGCTGTACGTACGACAAGAATCAGGTGGGCATGTTCCTTTGGGGCAAGATACCTGCTGATATTCAGAACGTGGAAGACCTGACGGAGCGTGTGCTCCATGAGGCTCGCGTCTTCATCACCCCAGGCTTTATCTTTGGTTCAAATGGTGAGCGTTATATCCGTATCTCGCTGTGTGCCAAGGAGGAAAAGATACAAGAAGCATTAGAAAGAATCAAAAAAGCATTATAAGATATGGAACTGGAACTAGAAAAACTGAACCTTCCGAGTGACAACGAACGTCCCTTTGTGATTGCAGGCCCTTGTTCTGCAGAGACCGAGGAACAAGTGATGACCACTGCCAAGCAGTTGGCAATGAAAGGATGCCACAACTTCCGTGCTGGTGTGTGGAAGCCTCGTACGAAGCCAGGCGGCTTTGAGGGTCACGGAGAACCTGCCTTGCAATGGCTGAAGCAGGTGAAAGAGGAAACGAAGATGTTGGTTTCTACTGAGGTGGCAACGCCTGAGCACGTGGAACTGGCATTGAAGTATGGCATTGATATCCTTTGGATTGGTGCCCGTACATCCGCTAACCCCTTTGCTATGCAGGCTTTGGCCGACTCGCTGAAGGGTGTTGACATCCCTGTGTTTGTGAAGAACCCTGTGAACCCCGACCTGGAACTGTGGATTGGTGCGTTGGAGCGCCTCAATCAGGCTGGCGTAAAACGTCTGGGTGCCATTCACCGTGGTTTCTCTTCTTACGACAAGAAAATCTATCGTAACATGCCTATGTGGCAGATTCCTATCGAGTTGCATCGTCGTATTCCTGAGTTGCCAATCATTAGCGACCCCAGTCATATCGGTGGACGTCGTGAACTGATTGCACCTCTGTGCCAGCAGGCTATGGACCTGGGCTTCGATGGTCTGATTGTAGAGAGCCACTGCGACCCGGACAAGGCATGGAGTGACGCCTCTCAGCAGGTGACACCCGATGTGCTCGACTATATCCTCTCTCTGCTCGTTATCCGTGATGAGCACGCTACGACAGAGGGCATCCAGCAGTTGCGCAAGCAGATTGACGAACTGGATAACCAGTTGATGGACCTCCTTGCTAAGCGTATGCGTGTGTGCCGTGAGATTGGTCAGTATAAGAAAGAGCATAATATGACGGTGCTGCAGACCTCGCGCTACAACGAGATTCTGGCCAAGCGAGGCGCGCAGGGTTCGCTCCTGGGCATGGGTCCCGAGTTTGTGGCAAAGGTCTTCGAGGGCATCCACGAAGAGAGTGTAAGACAACAGATTGAAATTATCAACAAATAGGAAATGCGAATATTAGTGATGGGAGCAGGCAAGATGGGAAGTTTCTTCATCGACCTGCTGAGCTTTGACCACGAGGTAGCTGTGTTCGAGCGCGATGCCAAGCGCATGCGTTTTACCTACAACTGCCAACGGTTTACTACTTACGAGGAGATTCAGGAATTCAAGCCTGAGTTGCTGATTAATGCGGTGACGCTGAAATACACCATCCCCGTGTTTCAGGAGGTGATACCCTATCTGCCCAAGGAGTGCATTATCAGTGACATAGCCTCCGTGAAGACCGACCTGAAG
>JAEEGG010013941.1_pt1 | contig 17110 bp, 14 predicted proteins | sample 9134161 | NCBI WGS metagenome assembly JAEEGG01 (sample SAMN16246543, study PRJNA631951) | gut metagenome | biome: gut microbiome; feature: rumen; material: CR-attached | host: Bos | place: Iran: Karaj | collected 2018-10 | reverse complement strand
CAATAACCATGCCAAAAAATAAAAACATTATTTTTTCAATAAGTTGAAAATTTGATATGATGATGTTGCCTGTGCTTACCGCCTGGATCGGTCATGTTTTTTGAACATGGCTGCGTGGAAAAAGGCGGAAAGGGAAAAATTTTTGAACGCTGCCCATGCCGCAGCCAGCATGCGGCAGGCTCCCGCGTCATGGGCGGGGAGGCTGCCCCGGAAGATCATGCCCCGGCGGGGACGCGCAGCGAATCCGCCGGTATCTTCACCACCAGCTTGCGCACCCTGGCGGATCCTGCCGCGAGGCAGGGCATGTGGGCCTCTCCGGGCATGATGAGGGCAAAAAGCCCCGGGCGCAGATGGATCCGCGCCGCGGCATCAGGCTTGCCGGCGTAGAACACCAGGTCGCGTGCATCATCGCGCGAGGCTTCTGCTTCGCCGCCGCACAAGGGGAAGATGTCGATGAACTCATCGCCCTCGAGCACGATCTGCACGTCTGCCATGGCGGCATGCCCTTCGTACAGGGCGTCTTCCCTGCGCCTTGGGGCGTATTCTTCCACATTGGCGTAGGCGCCGCCCTGGCCGGGGCCGCCTGCGATGAGGCGGCGCCCTTCACCAGCCTGGGCGCCGAGCCGTGCAAGGGAGGCGATCTCCGGGAAGATCTTTTTCCAGACAGGGCCGAGGTCGTATGCTGCCCCGCGCGGGAAGGTGTCGATGATCATGGCAACTCCTTGATGATGCCGCGGCAAGCCGCATCCATGGCAGCACCGCGGGAAAAGCCGCCCGTGCGGCGGCAGGCAGGGGCGCAGCGCCACACGGTCAGCGCTCCCCTGCCATGGACAGGATGTGCTCAAAGGCTCCCTGTTCCACGGGCTGCACAGACAAGCGGCTGCCGCGGCGCAAAAGCTCCATGCCGGCGAGCGCTGCTTCCCTGCGCAGGTCTTCGAGGTACAGCGGGCGGGCAAAGCGGCGGACAAGGCGCACATCGACCATGTACCAGATGGGGTCTTCCGGCGTGGCCCGGGGATCGAAATGCCCGCACGACGCGTCCTGCGCCGTATGGTCAGGGTAGGCTTCACGCACGACTTCGACAAGTCCGGCGATATGCGGTTTTTTGCCGCTGTGGTAGAAAAAGCCCCTGTCTCCCTTGCGCATGGAGCGCATGAGGTTGCGCGACTGGTAGTTGCGCACGCCGTCCCAGGGGGTGGTGGCGCCGGGGGAGCATTCCAGGTCGTCCAGGGAAAAGCATCCGGGTTCGGATTTGAAAAGCCAGTACTGCATGGGGAGCCTTCCTGATATCGGGCAGATGCCCCCTTGTAGCCCTGGGAGCGTAAGCTTGCAAGGGGTAGGGCGGATGGTAATATGTTGTAAAAATAAGCATTGTTATTTCAAGCCGTTATTAATTGCTCAATTGACAGTGCAACAGGATCCGTGCTAATTTTAACATTCTACATCCAAACATGAGCAGCATTGCCCGGAATGCCTATGGAACATATCGCGTTGGTCCTGGAAAACGGAGCCAGACTGTCCTTTGAGGGGCGGCTTTTTGCCGAGGCCGTCTGGGAGGACGAGGAGAGCGGGGTGCTCACGCACCACAAGCTGTACATGACCGGCACCAACAGCCAGGTCTACGCCCTTTTCAAGGAGCGGGCGGGCAGGCGCATCGTGCGCGCCTACCGTGTGACGGTCAAAGACGGCCTCTGCACCATTTTCGATGGAAAGGAAACGCTGAGGATGCCTGTGGAAGGACTGCTTGACGCTGTGCAGGCGCTGTGCGGGAGCGATCCCGCCCTGCTGGGGCAGGTCGAAGAAGCCCTTCTTTCCGCCAGCTGCTGAGCGGCGCAGGCCGGACCGCCTCCTGCCGATGGCGGCATCAACATTTTTTGGAGCATATTCATGGAGAAGCATGGGTTCCGCCTGGTGCGCGAAGAAAACCTCAGGGAAACAGGGGGCGCGGCGCGCCTGTGGAAGCATGTCGCCACGGGCGCGGAGCTCCTTTCCATATGCAATGGCGACGAGAACAAGTCCTTCGGCGTCAGCTTCCGCACGCCGCCCAGGGATTCCACCGGAGTGGCGCACATCCTGGAGCATTCCGTGCTCTGCGGATCGCAAAAGTACCCTGTCAAGGAGCCGTTTGCCGAACTGCTCAAAAGTTCGCTCCAGACCTTCCTCAACGCCATGACCTATCCGGACAAGACCTGCTATCCGGTGGCGAGCTGCAACCTCAGCGACTTCTACAACCTGATCGACGTTTACCTGGACGCCGTGTTCCACCCGCGCATCGACGAGAACGTCCTGCGGCAGGAAGGCTGGCACATCGAGCCTGTGGACGGGGGGAAATGGCAGTACAAGGGCGTTGTCTACAACGAGATGAAGGGCGTGTATTCCTCGCCGGAGTCCGTGCTCCAGGAGCAGTGCCAGCACGCCGTCTTTCCCGATACGCTGTACAGCCTGGATTCCGGGGGCGATCCGGAGAAGATCCCCGAACTCACCTTCCGCCAGTTCCGCGCGTTCCACGAAGCCTATTACCATCCTTCCAACGCACGCTTTTTCTTCTGGGGCGACGATCCCGAGGACGCCAGGCTCGCACGGCTGGAAAAAGAACTGGCTCCCTATGCGTACCGCAAGGTGGATTCTTCGGTGCCCCTCCAGCCGCGGTTCACGGCCCCGCGCAGGGTGGATGCGGCCTATGCCGCTTCCGGCCAGGGCGGGGAAAAGCCCCATGCCGCCGTCAACTGGCTGCTTTGCGAGACCCGCGAGACCGAGGAGATGCTCGTCCTCGACATGCTCGAGCATATCGTGGCCGGGCTGCCGGGGTCCCCGCTGCGCAAGGCGCTCCTGGATTCCGGCCTGGGCGAAGACATTGCCGGATGCGGGCTGGAAAGCGAATTGCGCCAGGCGTATTTTTCCATGGGGCTGCTTTCTGTCTGCAAGGAAGATGCCCCTGCCATGGAACGGCTCATGCTGGACACCCTGGCGGGACTGGCGGAGGAAGGCGTGCCCGGGCAGGCTGTGCAGGCTGCGCTCAACACGCTGGAATTCGCCCTGCGCGAAAACAACACCGGTTCCCTGCCGCGCGGCCTTGCCGCCATGCTCGCCAGCCTGTCGGACTGGCTGTACGATGGCGACCCCCTTGCCCCCCTGGCATGGGAAAAGCCCCTTGCTTCGGTAAAGGCGCGCCTTGCTTCCGGAGAAAAAGTCTTTGAAAACGCCATCCGCCGCTGGTTCCTGGAAAACCCCCACCGCGTACTTGTCGTCGTCAGCCCCGAAGAAGGGCTGGCGGAAGCGCGGCAGGAAGCGGAATCTTCCCGCCTCGAAGCGCTGCGCGGATCCATGGGGCCTGCGGAGCGCGAGGGCGTCGAGGAAGCCGCCGCGCTCCTGCACGAAGCACAGCAGAGGCCGGACAGCCAGGAAGCCCTGAGCACCGTGCCCAGCCTCGGGCGTGCAGACATGCCCCCGGAGAACATCATCATCCCCAGCCGCCTTTCCCGGGAAACGGGCGTCACCGTGCTGGCGCATGAGCTGGACACCACGGGCATCGTCTATGCCAGGCTGGCTTTCGGGCTTTCTTCCGTGCCGGCGAGGCTCCTGCCCCTCCTGCCGCTGTATGCCCGGGCGCTCACCGAAATGGGCACGAAGCGCCGCAGCTTCGTGGACCTGGGATTCGACATCGCGGCGCGCACCGGCGGCCTTGGCGCATCACCCATGGTGTTCACGCGCCTTTCCGACGGATCCCCCATCCCCCTCCTGATGGTCTCGTCCAAATGCACCGCCGGGAACATCGGGGGCATGGCGGGGCTGATGGAGGAGATCCTGTGCGAACCCGACTTCTCGGACAGGGAGCGCTTCCTTCAGATGGTCCTTGAGGAAAAGGCGCGCATGGAGCAGTCCGTCGTCCCCGCCGGCAACGCCCTTGTGCGCCTGCGGCTGGGCGGCAGGCTTTCCCAGGCGGGATGCATGAGCGAGGTGATGGGCGGCGTGAGCGCCCTGGCCTGGGTGCGCACCCTGCCGGAGCGCATCGAAAAGGACTGGCCTTCCGTGCTTGCCGACCTGGAAGAGCTCCACAGCATCGCCGTGCGCGGGGAGGGCGCCGTCGTCGACCTCACCGCAGATGCCGGACTCCTGGGCAAGAGCGAACCGGCTTTGTCCGGCATCGTCCTCCGCCTGCCGGGGGGAAAGCTGCCTCCTGCAGAGCTCGCCCTGCCTCACCCCTCCCGCGGTGAACTGCTCAGCGCGCCTTCGCAGGTCAACTACGTGGGGCTGGGGATGAAGCTCGGGGGGGCCGGCTACGCCTACAGCGGTTCCCATGCCGTCGTCCTGCGCCATTTGCGCATGGGCTATCTTTGGGACAGGGTGCGCGTCCAGGGCGGCGCCTACGGGTGCAGCGCCAGCTACTCACGTTCCACGGGGGACTTCATCTTTGTTTCGTACCGCGATCCCAATGTCCGCAGGACGCTGGAGGCGTACCAGGGGGCAGCGGGATACCTTTCCGGGCTCCGCCTTTCCGAAGCGGACATCACCAGGGCCGTGGTAGGCGCCATCGGCGACATGGACCATTACATGCTGCCCGGGGCGAAGGGCGCCGCGGGCTTTGCCCGCTGGCTTTCCGGCGAGAGCGACGAAGAACGGCAGCGCATCCGGGAAGAGATGCTCGGGACGGGCCTCCGGGACTTCCATGACTTTGCGCCGCACCTGGACCATGCCTTGCAAGGCGCCTTCCCCTGCGTGCTCGGCGGGGCAGACGCTGCCGCGGTCGCTGCGGGCGAGGGCTGGACAGAGACAGCCGTCCTCTGAGGCGGCTTTCCTGAGGAGGAGTTTGATGGAAAGGCAGCGGCAGAGCGGGACGGTGCTGATCAGCACGGCGGTCATTTTATGCCTTGCCAGCTTTGGCATGGGCTTTTCGTTCGGGGCCCTGTTCCGTTCCGGGAGCGCGCAGCCTCCTGCCTCCCAGCAGTCCGTGCCCGCCGTACAGCCTCCCCGGCAGGGATCTGCGGAAAACGGGGCCAGTGAGATCGGGCAGGAGATAGCCAGGCTCCGCCAGGCTGCGCTTTCTTCCCCGGGCGAAGCCCGCCTCTGGACGCGCCTGGGCGATGCCTGCTACGATGCCGGGGATCCGGACGGCGCCATCGAGGCCTACGGCAGGTCGCTTTCCCTGGAGCCCTCCAATGCCGATGTGCGCACGGACAAAGGCACCATGCACCGCATGCGGGGCGAGCCTGAGGCCGCCGTCCGGTGCTATGAAGAGGCGCTTGGCTACGTCCCTGCGCACAAGAATGCCATATTCAATAAGGGCATAACCATGCTCGTCGACCTGGAGCGCGCCGCCGAAGCCGTGCGCTTCTGGAAGGATGTCACCACAGCCCATCCTGGCTTCACCCTGTCCAATGGAAAGGAATTGTCCAGGATCATGCCGGAGCTGTGCGTCGTCGCTGCGCAGGAGCTCGAACAGAGGGGGCGCCTGGATGCTGCATTGAGCGCCTGCGCCGAAGCACTCAGGCTGGATCCTGTTTTCCTTCCCGCGCTCACAAGGCGCGCATGGCTCCTGGAAAAGCAGCGCAGCCCCGAGGCCCAGTCTGCATGGCGCGCCGTCACAGAAGCCAGTCCGGACGCCCTGGATCCGGAGGGAAAGCCTGCCAGGGAACATATCCGATAGGAACATTTTGCGATGAATCCAGCATCTGTACGATACAGCCTCTTGTTTGCAGCCCTGGCGCTCATGCTTGCGCTGCTCAGTTCCCCGTCCATGCTTGCCGCTGCCCCGGGATCCGCCGGCGGGGGCGTGCACCAGGCGGCGGACGGCGCCCTGGCAGGGCCCGGCCTCAGCGATCCTGCCCCGCGTGCGGCAGGGGGGAGCCTGCGCGCCGGCCTGCTGGATCGTGCGCTTTTCCTGCAGGATCCCCAGGGGGGGCTGACCCTGGTGGAAGCCCTTGCCGGGAAGGATGGATTTGCGCCCTGGGGCATGGGCATCGGCTGGCGCGGGACAGGCCCCGTGTGGATGCGTCTTTCCCTGGAGGGCATGGAGGGGCTCCCCGACAGGGCATGGCTCTGCCTGGGCACGCAGACGGCAGGCGGCGATGAGGTCTGGACTTCGCACGATGGGCAGTCCTGGAGCAGGGCCGGATCCAGCCGGTATTCGTCGTGGCTCCTGGATGCGGAAAGGGACAGGGAAGTCATGGTGCGGATGCGCGGGACGCCCGGATTATGGTTCTCGCCGCGGCTGAGCGCCGTGGAGGATCCGCCCGTCATGGCTTCGGGTCTTTTGAGGATGGCCGCGGTCGCCGCCCTGGGCCTGCTTTCGCTATGCTGCATACTGCTTTCTTTGTCTGGCAGGAGCGACGGGCACCTGTGGACGGGGCTGCTTGCAGCAGCCTGCGCCGTGCATGCATGGTTCGGCGTCCCCACGGCCGGCGGGAAGATGGACCTGCAGACCGTCTGCTGCGTCTTTTCGGCAGGAATGGCGCTGATGCTGCTGCCCCATGCCGGACGGGCCGTGATGTCCACGGGAAGGACTGCCCGGAAGACGGACATCTTCTATATGCTCCTTGCCCTGCCCGGCGCCGTGCTGGCGCTGCTTCCCCTGGTGCCTTCGCTTTCCTGGGCTGCACGCCTGCTCGTGCTGTGGCCGCTGTTCGCCGCATTGTGCTTCCTGCCCGCGTTCGTGCTGATCTTCCGGGGCGTGAACGGCAGCCTGCATTATTCTGCGGGCTGCCTGCTCCTTGCCGCCGGCGGCGTGGCTGCGTTGTACGGACTCAGGACGGGGACAGGAGGAGAGATCCCGTTTGCGGCATTGGAAGCGGGCATCATTGCCGGCATCGTGCTGATGGCCTCGGCATCCCCGCAGAGGGCACGGGCCGAAGAGCCTGCGATGGCGCTCCTTCCGCCGGCCAGCGAAGAGATGGGAAGCTCCCCTGGCGATGAGGACGATGCCGTTCCCGCAAAGGTGCGGGAAGGGGTCGAAAAACTGCTCGATGCCTCATGCAGGCTGGATCAGGCCCTGAGCAGGGCCGGCATCGGTGAGGAAAAGGCGGATATCGTTGTCCATGCCGACGACATGGTGGCGGCTGCCCGCGGCATCGCGGGCGAAGTCCGGGCCCTGCCGCCGGATCAGCCCCTTCCCGCTCCCGAAGACAGCGTGTTCGATCTGCGCACCGTCATACAGGCGGCATTCCAGTCTGTCCATGAAGAAGCCGAGGAAAAGGGGCTGGGACTGGCATGGTATGTTTCCCCGCACATCGGGAGGAAATTCCGCGGCGACGCGGCCAGCCTGAATGCCCTTCTTGGCCAGTTCATGGCAGACGCTGTGCGTGCTTCGTCCTCGGGAACGGTCAGCCTGCGTGTCCGCCGGCTGGAGAGCAGCACGCATCCCGGGCATCTGATGTTCGACATAACCTACAGCGGCCAGGGCTGCCCGCCGCACGGCAGGCACAGCCTGCTCCTTGCCCGCCTGTGGGAGCTGGTCGCGAGGCACGGCGGCGAACTTCTGCTGGACAGCGGACCCAAAGGGACATCTGTCTCCTTCAGCATGGAATTCGATGCGCTGGAACAGGACGGGACCACCGTCAAAAGCGTGCCGGGCATCGCGGCCCCGGAGGGGAGCGGTGCGCCGGGCATCGTCATCCTTTCTTCGGAGGACGGGCTGCGCCGCCGGATCTGGGCGGATTTCCTTGGAGGGCTGGGCTTCCGCATCTGGGAAGCCGGCAGCGCCATGGAGGCCGTGCGCCTTTATGCCGTGGAGCCTGCCGCGCTGGTGATCTTCCACGGCGCGCTTGGCGAGGATGACATCATCCGTGCCATTGCCGGGATCCGCATGGAGGAAGGCGAACGTTCCCTTCCTGCCGTTCCGTTCCTGCTCCTGGCCACGGGACGGGAGCAGGCCCTGCGGATGGCTGATGCAGGCTGCGGCCAATGGCTCCCTTTGCCTGTCCTGCCCAGGGAATTGCGCGCCATGGTCCGCTGGCTGTGTGAAACGGGCGGGAGGACGCGGCGGCCATTGCCGGCGGACGGGCTTCCTGCACGATCCGCTTCCGCGGGCAAGGGCCTCGAGCCGGATGCCGGCGGAGACGGCGGCAAAGGTCCCGAAGCCCCCATGGGAGGCTCTCCCCAGGTCCCGGACGACCGGGGAGGGGCCGCCGGGGCCTTTTCCCAGCCTGAAAGCGGCAGCGATGGCGGCCGGGAACCTCTTGCGCCCCCGGAGGAAAGCCCGGAAGGCCTGCCTGGCGCGGGAGGACCAGCGGAAGGCGCAGGAAAGACCGGCGGCCTCCTTTCCCTGGACAGCAATGCAGGAAAGGATTCCGGAAGCTGGCTTTCCTCTGTTTTCGGAGGCGCGGGCAGGCAGGGTGAGGAACTGGAGCTCTTGCCGGCCGGCAATGACGTTCCGGAAGACGCCATGGAAGATATCGTGGACCTTCCCCAGGAGCATGTCGTCACGGCCGGGGGGGAGGAAGACGCAGCCGTTGTGGACCTTGGGCCCCGCGACATGCTGCCCGGCGGCAGCGATCCCTCCCCGGACATCGTGGAACTTTCGGCAGCGATGAAGGCGGACGGGGATGCCGCTGGTCCAGAAGGTCCATCCCAGGATCCCGGCTGCAGCGGAGGGGGGGCCGCTGCGGCACAGGATGAGCCGGCGGAAGACATGGAGGATCCTGCCTGCCTGCTCCTGGCGGGATGCCGGGCCGTCAGGGAAGCGCTTGACGCGGGCGATCCTGCTGCGCTGGGCCCGGCTGCCGGGAACGTGTCTGACGTTGCGCTCACCTACGGGATGCGGTCTTTGGCGGACATGGCCCTGTGCGTCAGGGATGCTTGTGATTCCGGCGACATGCATGGCGCTGTCCAGGCTGCACAGGATATGCTGGCGGAGATGGAAAGGAGCGCACAGGGGCAAAAACCCGTGTCCTGAGTGCTTGCAACTTGCCTTCAAACAGCTTATCTTGAGCAGGGAGCCTGGGCAGCGGCCAGGCACATATGCATTTGGAAACCGAAGGAGGCAGCCATGCCAAAGCTTGAAAAGATCGTTTGCGCGCTGGACATGTCCGAGCACAGCAAGACCGTTGCGGAATACGCCTGCATGTTGGCCAAGGCTTCAGGCGCCAGCATCGTGGCGGTGTACGCAGCCCCCACGCTCACGCAGTACACGGGTTTCCATGTCCCGCCCAATACCATAGACAGCTTCGTGGGAGAGATCGTTTCGGGAGCCGAAAAGGCCATGGCCCAGTTTGTGGACGAGAATTTCGACGGCGTGGAAACGAAGGCGGAAGTCGTCGTCGGCTACGCGGCCGAGGAGATCCTCAACCTGGCTGAACAGGTCGGGGCCGACATGATCATCATGGGCACGCACGGCAGGAAGGGCATAGACCGCATACTTTTCGGCTCCGTGGCCGAGAAGGTGGTGAAGAATTCTCCGATCCCCGTGCTCACCATCCGTCCGTCCGGGCACTATACCGGCGGCGCCATGTACAAGGATTAGCTTTTTCTGCATCTGCACGCGGGCTTTCCACCTCCGCAAAAGCGGCGGGTGGGAGCCCGTGTTCCTTATTGAGCGCCAGGAGCAAGGCATGCCGTCCACCTTCACATCGTTCAACGACGTGCGCCCGGAAGTGGCGTCTTTCGAATCCTACGAGCCCGGCCTGAGCATCGCCGAGATAGCGGAACGCTACGGGTTGGATCGCGTCGTCAAGCTGGCCAGCAACGAAAATCCCCTCGGGGTGTCTCCCAAAGTGCGCGAGGTGCTTCGCGCCCATGCCGTTGACGCCTTCCGCTACCCCCAGGCCGGCAACCCCCGCCTCGTGCGTGCGCTTGCCGCCTATTACGGCGTGGACGGAAAGAGGATATTCGTGGGCAACGGATCCGATGAAGTCATCGACCTTCTTTTCCGCGTGCGCGCCGTGCCCGGCGTGCATAATGCCGTGGCGTTCCGCCCGTGCTTCGGGCTGTATCCCACGCAGGCGAAGATGGCCGGCGTGGAATTCCGCCAGGCCCCGCTGAATGAAGACCTCACCTTTGATTTCCGCAGGCTGCGCGACTGTATCGACGAGGATACCACGCTCGTCCTGATCACGTCACCTGACAACCCGTCGGGGCGCGCGGCACCGCTGGAGGAACTGGAAGCGCTGGCCGATTCCCTGCCGCCGGCATGCCTGCTCGTCGTGGACGAAGCCTATGTGGAATTTGCCGGGGAGGGGAGTTCCCTGCTCCCGAGGCTGGACAGGCATCCCAACGTGGCGCTCATGCGCACCTTCTCCAAGGTGTACGGGCTTGCCGGGTTGCGCATCGGCTATGCCATCCTGCCCCCTGCCATCGCCGATTATATGTGGCGCGTGCGCCTGCCTTTTTCGCTGAACATCCTGGCCGAGGAAGCCGCCCTCGCCGCGCTTCAGGACGGGGAGTTCCGCGAAGAGACCATCGCCCTTGTGCGCCGCGGGCGCGAGACCATCTCCTCCGCTCTGAGGGAGATGGGCTGCGAGGTCATCCCCAGCAGCTCCAATTTCATGATGTTCCGCCCGCCTGCCGGAGGGCCCGGCGCGGCCGAGCTGCATGCGGCCCTGCTCAGGCGGGGCGTCATCATCCGGGCCCTGCGCAGCTACGGCCTTCCCGGATGGCTGCGCGTCAATGCCGGCACAGACGAAGAAAATGCGCTCTTTCTGCGCTTCACCAGGGAAATTCTGGAGGGAAAGGCATGAACACGGTCTCCATAGGCGTCATAACCATGGACGGACCTGCCGGCGTGGGCAAAAGCACGCTGGCCCGCCGGCTGGCCGATGCGCTCGGCATCGCCTACCTGGACACGGGGGCGATGTACAGGACCCTTGGCCTCCGCCTGGGGGCGGAAGCTGCGGACATGGATGATGCGACGCTGCGGGCGCGCTGTGCGGAGTGCCGCTTCACCCTGGAAAACAGGGGCGGGGGGCAGCCCGTGCTCTGCTGCTGCGGCGAACCTGTGGGCATGGAGATACGCACGGAAAAAGCAGGGCGCCTGGCATCCGTGGTGGCCAAGCTGCCCGTGCTGCGCGGGGAGCTGCAAAAGGCCCAGAGGGCGATCGGGGCGGAATGCTCGCTCGTGGCCGAAGGGCGCGACATGGGCACGAAGGTCTTTCCCTTTGCCCGCCATAAATTCTTCCTGGATGCGCGCGCCGAAGTGCGCGCCAGGCGCCGCTACCTTGAGCTGGAAGCCCGCGGCGCGTTGAACGGGGCCACGCTGGAAGAGATCCAGGCGGGCATCGAGGAACGCGACCTCCAGGACAGGAACAGGCCGGTGGACCCCCTCAGGCCTGCGCCTGACGCCCATATCGTGGACACGTCGGACCTGGACATCGACGGCGTGCTGCGCGTGCTCATCGATGCCGTTGCCGCTGCGCAGCCTGCCGAGGATCCCCTGCGCCCCGCCGGGACCGCCCGTTCCCAGGTGCCCGTCCCCCCCGAGTGCATCCATCTTTTCGGCGGCGGCCGCCCCGGACACGACCTGCTCACCGAGGCCCGCCTTGCCGGTCTGTCCGCGGCACGCCGCCTCGCCCATCCCGGCGGCATCCCCGAAGAGATCGCTTCCGGGCTCTCGTGCGGGCTGGAAGGGCGCGGAACGCTGTTTTTTGCGGAATGTCCCGTTCCCCAGGGGGCGGAAGGCGCCCGGACGGCACTTGCTGCCGTGCAGTCTGCCGCTGCCTGCGTCGCCCTGTCCTTCCCCGAAGGGGCGCCGCGGGAGATCGCGGCCTCCATCCGCTGACCCCGTCCTGCCATGTGCGCGGCATACACGTTTCCACCGGAAGAACTGCGCGTCTCCGGCAAGATCAACCTTTTCCTGCTGATCACGGGGCGGCGTCCGGACGGCTATCATGAGCTCGCGACGTTCTTCATGCCGCTGCCTGGCCCCTGTGATGCCCTTGCCCTGGCTCCGGTCCCGGGAGAGGGCATCCGCGTGGAGTGCGGGGCGCCCGGCATAGACCCGCAGCGCAATACGCTCACCCGCGCCTACCGGCTGTACGCGGAGGCCACGGGGTTCGCTCCGGGGCTCGGCGTGAGGCTGCAGAAAGGCATACCCAGCGGGGCAGGACTCGGGGGGGGCAGCGCCGACGGGGCCGCCATCCTGGCATGGATGCAGCGGCACTGCCCGCGCCCTCTGGGAGGAGATGACCTCCTTGCCCTTGCGGCCCGCGTGGGGGCGGACGTCCCCTTTTTCCTCAGGGGGGCGCCCTGCATCGCCGAAGGCATAGGCGAAAAGCTGCGCCCCATGCCCTCCGGCCTGGAAGGATGGAGCTGCGTCCTGGCCTGCCCTCCGGTGCATGTCGACACTTCCTGGGCCTATTCCGCATGGGACGCGGAAAGGATGCCATTTTCCTTGACAGAGTGGGAGAAGATAGATAAAAATATCGCTTCGCGTTATCAGTGCCTGTTTGGCAGGAACGATTTTGAAGCTGTGGTCTTTGCGCGCTGGCCGGAACTTTCCTCGTGGAAAGCGGCCGTGGCGGAAACCGGCGCGGACATCGCCGGCATGAGCGGGAGCGGTTCTGCCTTGTACGGGCTGTTCCGTGACGGAGCGCGCGCTGCAAAGTCCGTGGCTTCGCTGCGGGAAAAGGGCACCGTTGCTTACGGCCCTTTCCTTTTTTGAACCTGCCGCACCGCGCGGATGCTGGGGTGTCGCCAAGCGGCAAGGCAACGGATTTTGGTTCCGTCATCCGAAGGTTCGAATCCTTCCGCCCCAGCCAGTTTTTGCTTTGCGCGGCCGTCCCGCGCGGGCGGCTCACCAGAAAGGCTTTTTTAAAGGCTAGGCATTATGTTTGGAGATCTTAAAATCTTGACGGGCACGTCCAATCCGCAGCTCGCCACGGAAATTTGCGACCATTTGGGGTGCGCGCTCACGCCGACCCTCTGCACGACCTTCAGCGACGGCGAACTGCGCGTGGAGATCGGCGACAGCGTCCGCGGGCACGATGTGTTCGTCATCCAGCCTACGTGCGCCCCGCCCAACAAGTCGCTCATGGAACTGTGCCTCATCCTTGACGCGCTCAAGCGTGCCAGCGCCGGGCGCATCACGGCGGTCATCCCGTATTTCGGATATGCCAGGCAGGACCGCAAGGTCAGCCCGCGCGCGCCCATCAGCGCCAAGCTCGTGTCCGATTTCATCTCGGTCGCCGGCGCCCAGCGCGTGGTCACTGTCGACCTTCATGCCGGCCAGATCCAGGGCTTTTTCAACTGCCCCGTGGACAACCTCTACGCCCGTCCCGTGCTGCTCAAGCAACTGAGCGCCCTTTCCGGCGACATCGTCATGGTCTCTCCGGACGCCGGCGGCGTGGAGCGCGCACGCTCCTATGCCAAAAAGCTGGATGCCAAGCTGGCCGTCATCGACAAGCGGCGCGACCGTCCCAACCAGGTGGCGGAGATGCACATCGTCGGCGACGTGGAAGGCAAGACGGCCATCCTCGTGGACGATATGATCGACACTGCCGGCACCATTTGCGCCGCGGCCAACATCCTCGTGGAAGGCGGGGCGAGCGAGGTCTATGCCTGCGCCACCCATGCCGTGCTTTCCGGTCCGGCCTGCCAGCGCTTGAACGAGGCCCCCTTTAAAGAGGTCATCGTCACCAACACCATCCCCCTGGGAGAGCATGCCGAGCAGTGCAGCAAGCTCCGCGTCGCATCCATAGCCGGGATCCTGGCCAAGAGCATCCGCAACATCCATGATGGCTCATCCGTCAGCGCGCTTTTCTAGCAGCGGCGGAAGACACATATCTGCCGGTCTCCCGGAAGGGGGCGGCTTACAAGGAGAAACGAAACATGTCTGAACTGAAAACCCTCTCCGCGCAGCAGCGCAGCGCTTTCGGCAAGGGCCACAACCGCCGCCTCCGCACCCGGGCCATGGTCCCTGGCGTGTACTACACCCCTGACGGCAAGAACATCCCCGTGCAGATGGCCGAGCTCCCCCTTGCCAAGATATATGAGCAGGTAGGGCGCACCAATGTCTTCAACCTCGAGATCGAATTCGAGGACGGCACGAAGAAGATGCACCCGGTGTTCGTGTGGGACGCGCAGTACAGCCCCGTGAAGGGCACCTTCACCCACGTGGACTTTTACGGCGTTGATCTCGACAAGGAGATCAAGGTCAAGGTGCAGGTGGAATACACGGGCACGCCCAAGGGCGTGAAGCTCGGCGGCACCCTCGAGACCTACCGCGACGAGGTCACCCTCGCCGCCAAGCCCGAAGCCATGCCGCGCAAGGTGGCTCTTGATGTGAGCGGGCTTGCCATCAACCAGTCCATCAAGGTCTCTGAGATGCCCCTTCCCGAGGGCGTGCGCGCCGTGTACAAGAATGATTACACCATGGCCGCCGTGTTCATGGAAGGCGCCGAAGAAGCCCCTGCCGAATAGCAAGGGTTGAGGTATCGACCGAAAGAGCCGGAGCAGCATGCTGCCCCGGCTTTTTCGGTAAACTTGCGAGAAAAGCAAGGCGGAGGTGAACAATGCCTGTATCGCTGACGGCCGCCACGATCACGGCGCTCGGCATCGATCCCGGTTCCAACATCACGGGATGGGGCGTGGTGCGCGAGCGCTCGGGCAAGCTGGAACTGCTGGGCTGCGGCGCCCTGCACGTGAAGGGGGATACGTTTTCCGAAAAGCTCGCGTCCATCTACCATGGGCTGCATGCGGTCATCGAGGAATACGGCCCCACCGAGGCCGGCGTGGAGCAGGTGTTCTCGGCCCGCAACATCCTTTCCGCCATCAAGCTGGCGCAGGCCAGGGGCGCCGCCGTGGCCGCCTGCGCCTCTTTTGATATCCCTGTGCTGGATTATGAGCCCACCCAGGTGAAGAAGACCATCGTGGGCGTGGGCAGGGCAGAGAAGGAGCAGGTGGCCTTCATGGTGCACCGGCTGCTGGGCGGCGCGCCCATCGGCGGTCCGATGGATGTCACCGACGCCGTGGCCATCGCCCTCTGCCACCTTACCCTGCGGCGCTTCCGCCGCCTTGAGGAACTGCAGAAGGGAGAGCTCAAAGGCGGATGGAAGGCCTCCCGCTGACGGCGGTCAGTCTGTGGGGCGCTGGTAGAAGAGCCCGGAGAGCTCCTGCGTCTTGATCACGTTGATGAAGGCGTCCGGATCGGCGTTTTTCGCCGCCAGCAGGGCGGTACGCCCTTCGTCCCCCGAAACGACGGTATAGACGACGTTCTTTTCGCCATGTCCATAGGAGCCTTCGCCATGCAGCACGGTGGCGCCATGATGGCAGGCGGCATACAGCGCTTCGCAGACTTCTCCGGGCCGTTCGGTGACGATGAAAAGCGTCTTTTTCTGGTAGCGGCGGTACAGTACCTGGATGACGTGCGTGGTCGCAAACTGGAAGAAGATGGAGTACAGCGCCTTGTCCCAGCCGAAGAGCAGGCCCGCCGTGGCCAGCAGCGTCACGTTGAAGGCCAGCACCAGGTTCCATGCGTCGATGCCTTTGGAGCGGCTCAGGTGGATGGCGACGAAGTCCGTGCCGCCTGTCGTGGTATCGGCGAGCAGGCAGAGGCTGATGGCAAAGCCGTTGATGATGCCGCCGAAGATGCTGATGAGCAGCGTGTCGTAGGTGATGACGTACTGGGGAAGAAGGTCGGTCAGCACGCCCGTGAGCAGGATGCAGATGCAGGAATAAAGGGTGAATCTCTTCCCGATGTAGCGGAACCCGATGTACACGGGCACAAGGTTGAACAGGATGTTGACCACGGCAAAGGAAAGGTGGATGCCGAAATACCTGAGCGCGATGCGCTGCAGGAGGATGGTGAGCCCGGTCACGCCTCCCGGATACAGCCCTCCTGTCTGCACGAAGGTGTTGATGTTCAGCGCGAGGATGACCGATGCCAGCAGGACGGCAAGCAGCCGTTTGCTGTCGTGCTTTGTGAATATGGACATGGTGTTTTCCCTGTAGAAGCGTTGCAGCGCCATGATAAGGCATATGGCTGCGGCGTCAATGCCCATGCCGTGCGGTCCAAAAAAGCGCGCTGCCGCCTGGGGATGCAGGGGCTGGCAGGTTTCCGGGGACTTTTTGTGCGCAAAAGCGCAAGCGTTGCGCATGGAACGGTCTGCGGCTATGTTATCATTTTATTGTTGTGCAAATCAGCAACATCCGCTGCCCGCGTTCATGCAGGGCGGGCCTTTTGAGGAGAGAAGATAATGGAAAAGCTGAAAGTTGGCATCCTTGGTGCGACAGGCATGGTGGGGCAGCGCTTCGTTTCCCTGCTGGCTGACCATCCCTGGTTTGAGATCACGACCCTTGCGGCCAGCGGGCGCTCGGCGGGCAAGAGCTACGAGGAAGCCCTGGGCGGGCGCTGGCGCATCGAGACCGCCATGCCCGGATCCGTGGCCGCCATGCCTGTCTATGACCTGGCTGAAGTGGAAAAGGTGAGCAGCAGCGTCGATTTCGTGTTTTGCGCTGTGAACATGCCCAAGGACGAGATCCGGGCGCTGGAAGAAGCCTACGCCAGGACGGAGACCCCCGTCGTCTCCAACAACAGCGCGCATCGCTGGACCCCCGACGTGCCCATGATCCTGCCCGAAGTCAACCCCGGGCATGCCGAAGTCATCCCTGCCCAGCGCAAGCGCCTGGGAACGAAGCGCGGCTTCATCGCCGTCAAGCCCAACTGCTCCATCCAGAGCTACGCGCCCGTGTTCACGGCGTGGAAGGAATTTGAGCCCAGCGAAGCCGTGGTCACCACCTACCAGGCCATTTCCGGCGCCGGCAAGGATTTCAACTCCTGGCCGGAAATGCTGGGCAACATCATCCCCTACATCTCCGGGGAGGAAGAAAAGAGCGAGAAGGAGCCCCTGCGCATCTGGGGCCGCGTGGAAAACGGGCAGATCGTGCCTGCCACCGAGCCGCGCATCACCTGCCAGTGCGTGCGTGTGCCGGTGCTTAACGGCCATACAGCCGCTGTCTTCGTCAACCTGCGCAGGAAGGCATCCAAAGAGGAACTGCTTGACAGGCTTGCCGGGTTCAGGGGCGAGCCGCAGACTCTCGGCCTGCCCAGCGCCCCGAAGCAGTTCATCCAGTACCTCGAGGAAGAAAACCGTCCCCAGGTGCTCATGGATGTCAACTACGAGCGCGGCATGGGCGTGAGCGTGGGACGCCTGCGCCCCGACACCCTGTTCGACTGGAAGTTCATCGG
>JAEEGG010013939.1_pt1 | contig 17110 bp, 11 predicted proteins | sample 9134161 | NCBI WGS metagenome assembly JAEEGG01 (sample SAMN16246543, study PRJNA631951) | gut metagenome | biome: gut microbiome; feature: rumen; material: CR-attached | host: Bos | place: Iran: Karaj | collected 2018-10 | reverse complement strand
ATGAAAGCTGGGGGTGCTTGAAGTCCGTGACCGAAAGGAGCGGCCTAGGGCAAAACTGGTAATTGGGGCTAAGTCGTAACAAGGTAGCCGTACCGGAAGGTGTGGCTGGAACACCTCCTTTTTGGAGCGAGATACTGCGACGAGCTTTGCTCCTTGCTTGTACACTTTCTTCCTTTTTATTATAAATAGTCTCTTAGCTCAGTTGGTTAGAGCGCTACACTGATAATGTAGAGGTCACTGGTTCAACTCCAGTAGGGACTACTTTTTTTATGTCCATATATCGGGGGTATAGCTCAGTTGGCTAGAGCACCTGCCCTGCAAGCAGGGGGTCGTCGGTTCGACTCCGACTATCTCCACAAAATAAAAGAGAGCCTTTGGGCTCTCTTTTATTTTGTGGAGATTAGCAGCGGCAAAGCCGCTGCTTTTTTTGCGGGGCACATCCCCGCACCCCTCGCAGCGTAGCTGCGGGCGCCTTTGGCGCCTTGTGGAGATGACGAGACCAAGGCCTCGTTTTTTTACTAGGCGTCTTGCAGGCTGGCGGTGTCTTCCCAGTCGGTGGAAAAGCGGTAGCCGTTGGAGAGTTCGAAGTCGGCGTGGATGCGGTATTTGGTGAAACCGAGATGTTCGACTTTCAGGATGCCGCGGGTGAGGGTCACATCGCCGGGATCGCTCCAGTCGGCAAGATGGATGCTCGGTGTTCCGTCTTCCGAGGCAAACACCAGATAGCCGTCTTCGTTGTTGTTGAGATAAACGCCGGCGTAGGACCAGCCTTCGATGGGTTGGGTGAAGTCGAGTTCCTTGCCCAACTGACTGACTTGTACCCAAACGTCGAATTTCTGGAAATCACCGTGCGGCGCACTGTGCACCAGGATGATTTCCACTTCCTGAACCGTCGGCTCACTGCAGAAATACTGGTAGCCGGTCGCATAGTCGATTCCGTAGGGCTTGCCGTTTTTCAGGAATTTGTCCTTATAGACTTTGAGGCGGCATTGCGCCATCACGTTTCCACAGGATGCGGTCACGGCGGCATCACCTTTGCCCACGGCCGTTACGGTGCCATCGTGGTACTGGGCGATTGTTTCATTGGTACTGTAGACCTGCAGTTCGTCGGTATTGGTGGCTTCTTCCGGAAACCATCGGAGGGTGACGGGCTGGGTTTCCCCGACGAACAGGGTCATGCTTGTGGGGTTGAGCTCAATCGATTCGATGGGGATCTCTTTATGGCAGGCCCCTGCGGGGAGAAGGGTCAGGATGAAAACGAAAGATTGAAGAATGCGCTTTTTCATGGTATAAGGTTAAAGCAGTTTCGACAGAAGAACGCCGAGGTAGTTGCCGACGGCGTAGCCGATGATGCCGATGGTGATGCCGGTGAGGATGACGCGGCGGTTTTTCATCGATTCGGCGATCATGGGGACGAAGAGGGGGGAGTTGATCATCGCGACGGAGGTGATGACGGTGGTGTCGGCATCTACTTTGAAAAGCCGGCCGAGGAGGATCTGCAGCGTCAGGGAACCGAAGATGGCGACGGCAATATAGACCAGCAGCCACAGACCTTCTTTCAGGTCGATGCTGCGGATGTCCACCATCGAGGCGACCACGAGGCTGAAGATCAGGACCAGATACATGCCTGCGTCGTAACTCTTCTCCCACTTTTTGACGGCCGGGAGGAAAGAGGCGGCGATGGATAGCGTGGTCAGTGTCAGGATGAGTACGATCATGTTGATGCCGCCGGTGGTCAGCAGCGACAGTCCCAGGCCGATTCCGGTAATGAGAACCGAAAGGCCGAAGGCCTTCAGGGTGGGGAGGAAGTGTTGCCGGGTGAAGATGCCGCGGTACATTTCGGCTTCGCTTTGAGCTAGTTTCTGTCCGACTTGCGGCCGGGCCTTTTCCGTACGGGGCGTGACGGCAAAAGGCAGGATCTTCCGGAAGAGACGGATTCCGACCGACATCAGGAAGACCAGAAAGAGGAAACTCACCAGCATATCGAAAGAATTCATCAGCACGTAGGTGCTCTCATCGACGCCGAGCATCATCTTGATGGCGGCCAGGTTGGGGGTACCGCCGGTATAGACGCCGACGATCATGCCGGCGATGGATGAGGCTTGGGGACCAAGGTGTTCCCTGAGCAGGAAGTAGCCCGCTACGGCGATTGTCATGACGGAGAAAAGGCCGATAAGCAGTGCGACCAACGCCTTGCGGACCGGCCAGTTGCGGAAATCGCAGGCGAAGAGGATCAGCGGCAGGGCAAGCGGGATGGTGACCGAAGTGAGAGCATCCTGCAGCGGATAGAGCCGGGCGGCTGCTCCTTCGAAGGGAAAGATGAAGAGATTGGCTGCGATCAGGCCCAGGAAATACAGGATCAGGATGGCGCCGGCTTTCCCGGCAAACGCAGAATGGCGGCAAAGCCAGACAACCCCGGCCGGAACCAGCAGGTAAAACAAAACAACGACAACGGACAGCAGCAGATTCATCGGTTTTCGTGCAGGGATTGTGCTGCAAAGATATGGATTTTTGATACCTTTGCAGAAGAAAAGTTGCGTGGATGAAATATCTCCGTTGGATATGGCGCGGGATGGAAGGGATTCGCTGGAATACCCTGATCCGGGTCGTTGCCGGCATCGTACAGGTCGGGCTTGGCCTGCTGATGGTCTGGCTTTGCCGGCGGTTTATCGACGTGACGATCCATACGGGTACGCCGCGCGATGTCAGTTTGATGATCCTGTGGCTTGTCCTGACGGTGATGGGTGGCGTCATTCTCCGCCAACTCTACTACTATATGTCCATCACGGCGCTTACCCGTCAGACCAATTCCATCCGTTTGACCGCCTTCAACCGTCTCTTTGACCGGCAACTCTATGCCGATCGGGATCTGCATTCCGGCGATGTGTCCTCCCGTCTGTCCAAGGATATTGACATGGTGGGCGAAGCGACGACCTCGCTCCTGCCGCGTGCGTTCGTGACGATTGTCCAGTTGGTAGGCGCTTTCTTGCTGATGCATTCGATGGACCGCCGACTGGCCTGGGCGTTGCTGGTGCTTACGCCACTGGCCATCCTTTTCGGCAAGGTGATTGCCCGTCCGCTCCGCAAGATGACGCTGGAGATCCGTGACAAAGAAAGCCATATCCAGATGCAGGTGCAGGAAGGCGTGGAGCACAATGCCGTGCTGCGTTCCCTGGGCAGTGAGCAGTGGGTGTCCGACCGCCTCGACGAAACGCAGGACGCCTTGATGGGATGGGTGAAGAAGCGGGCCCGGTTTACAGTAGTCACGCGTACCGTTTTGGCTTCTTGTTTCGGGCTGGGCTATCTGCTGGCTTTTGTCTGGGGTGGCCTGCAACTGCGTGCGGGTGCCATCACGTTTGGTGTGATGACTTCCTTCCTGCAGCTGGTCAGCCAGATCCAGAATCCGATCCTGACCTTGCTCAACATGGTGCCGCAGCTCATTCATGCCACGGCCAGTATCGATCGCCTCGACGAGATCCTGCAGCAGGAGCCCGAGAAATCGACGGATACCGCCTTGGATCCGGCCAAAGACCGGATTGTCGGTGTCCGGGTAGAAGACGTGAGTTTCTGTTATGCAACCGGGGATTATCCCATCTTTTCCCATTTTACCCACGATTTCCGGCCCGGTTCCAAGACCGCGCTGATGGGACCTACCGGTGTCGGCAAGACCACGCTGTTCCGCTTGATGCTCGCTTTGATCAAGCCTGATGCCGGCCATCTGACCATTTACGATGAAACGGGAGAAACCCCGGTCTCGCCTGATACCCGTTCTGCCTTTGTCTTTGTCCCGCAGGGCAATACACTGCTGAGCGGCTCCGTGCGTTTCAATCTGTTGCTGGCCAGGCCGACGGCGACGGATGAAGAACTGCGCGAGGTACTGCACACGGCGGCTGCCGATTTCGTGTTCAACCTGCCCGATGGACTTGATACGGAACTGGGCGAGCGGGGGATTGGCCTGAGCGAAGGCCAGGCACAGCGCATCGCGATTGCCCGCGGCCTGTTGCGGCCCGGCAGCATCCTGCTCCTCGACGAGATCAGCGCATCGCTTGATGAAGCGACTGAGCGTGAACTATACACCCGTCTTTTTGCCGCCTGTCCCGACCGGACGATGCTGTTCATCACGCACCGTCCGACCGTGAGCGAACTTTGCAGCGAAACGCTGCATGTCGGAAGAAATACAAATTATACCTTATAAGTCTTATGAAGAACATCAACTGTTTCATTCCTTTCCAGGACGAAGCGCAAGTGGCGCAGACTGTCGCCAATCTCAAAGCGCAAGACCTAGTCAATGAAGTCTTTCTGCTCCATGTCGGGAACGACGCGCCGGAAACGGTGTTGGGCTGCCAGGTCCTGGCAGTGCCCGGACTCAACAGCACGGCGGCTGTCAAGGCCATCGCCGCCCATGCCACTACGCTCTATACCTTGATTTCTACGAAATATACCACGCTCAGCCTTGTGCTTTTCTCACTGGAGCGGATGGAATGCCTCATCGAGGATGCCGGCGCGGCGATGGTCTATGCCGACCATTTCAACCAGAGCGGCGACGTGCGCACCAACGCCCCGGTGATTGACTGCCAGTTCGGCGCCCTGCGCGACGATTTCGATTTCGGCTCGCTGCTCTTCTACCGCAGCTGCGCCGTAAAGGAGGCTGTGGAAAGGATGGATGTGGACTATCAGTTTGCCGGCATGTACGACCTGCGCCTGAAGGTTTCCCAGAAAGGCGCGCTGGAGCACATCAATGAATTCCTGTATTACGACGTGGAGACAGATACCCGTAAAAGCGGTGAAAAGATCTTCGATTACGTGGATCCGAAGAACCGGGCCGTCCAGATTGAGATGGAGCAGGCCTGTACGGCCCATCTGAAGGCCATCGGCGGTTACCTGGAACCGAAATTCAAGCACATCGAATTCAGTGACGACAACTTTGAGTACGAAGCTTCCGTCGTGATCCCCTGCAAGAACCGCGTGCGGACCATCGGCGACGCCATCCGTTCGGCGCTCAGCCAGAAGACGAGTTTCAAGTACAACGTCATCGTGGTGGACGACAACTCGGAAGACGGTACCGTGGACATCATCAAGCAGTTCACGGACGATCCGAAACTCATCTACATCGCCCAGGACAAGAGCTGGCACGCCATCGGCGGCAACTGGAACGCGGCCCTGCACCATCCCAAGTGCGGCAAGTTCGCCATCCAGCTGGACTCCGACGATGTGTATTACGATGAAAATACGGTGCAGAAGTTCGTGGATGCTTTCTATGCCCAGAACTGCGCCATGGTGGTGGGCACATACCGGATGACCAACTTCCACATGGAGACCATACCTCCGGGCATCATCGACCACAAGGAATGGACGCCGGAGAACGGCCGCAACAACGCACTCCGCATCAATGGTCTCGGCGCGCCGCGCGGCTTCTACACACCGATGCTGCGTACCATCAATTTCCCGACGACCAAATATGGCGAAGACTATGCCGTGGGCCTGCGGGTAAGCCGCGAATACCAGATCGGCCGCATCTACGACGTGGTGTACAACTGCCGTCGCTGGGATGACAACTCCGACGCGTCGCTCGACATCGACAAGGTCAACGCCAACAATACCTACAAGGACCGCATCCGTACTTGGGAACTCAAGGCGAGGATTGCGATGAACAAGGCGCAATAGATCCTTCTCTTTGCTGAGGATGACAGCGTTAAGCAGATCGATGGATGCGATGTTCTCCCGCGAGCTGGCGCTCGGCGGGAGAGCATCCGTCCATTATGCTGCCCTTGAGAGAGTGGAACAGCGGTCGATGCCGGTGGACGGCCTCGACGCGGTGCTGTTTTTCAATCCCGGCCGCGAAGCGTCGGTGATGGCCAAGGTCGATGAAGAAACCCTTCGTCATCGCCGTTGTTTCCTCTGCCCCGAGGGTATTGGGCCGGAGCAGCTGACGCTCGACTGGACATCACCTTATGGCAACGGCTGGTGGATCCGGGTCAATCCGTTCCCGATTTTCGACCATCATTTCACCATCTCCATCGACCGGCATGCCCGCCAGCAGATTGACGGCCATTATGCCGACATGCTTTGCCTCGCGCAGCAGGCACCCGAGTACCTCTTTTTCTACAACGGGCCCATGTGCGGTGCCTCCGCGCCCGATCACCTGCATTTCCAGGCCATCCCGGCGGGGAACCTGCCTGTCGAACGGATGGTGCGCCGCGGCGAGGGTCTGCGCCTGCTGGGCAAGCGTGACGGAGTGGTGGTAAGCCGCCTCACGCGTTTTGCCGGAGCGGCTTTTGTCCTGAGTTCGACCGATTTGTCAGCCCAGGAGCGTTTGTTTTATCGGCTGCTTGCGTTGGGCGAGATCCAGACGGAATCCGAATGGGAGCCGCGCCTGAACCTGCTCACGTGGTACGGTCCGGGTGGCTGGACCACGGTGGTCTTCTTCCGGGCCGAGTCGCGGCCGGCTTGTTTTTTCTCCGAAGATCCTGCTGCACAGATCCTGATCAGCCCAGGTTCCGTGGAAATGGCCGGTGTGGCCATTGTTTCCACGCGGAGCAGTTTCGACAAACTCGACGCCCCGCGCCTGGGCGCCATTATCCGTGAAGTTTCCTTTAACGAATCCAAAGCCTGCCTTATGGAAGAAAAATTGATGCGCCGCCAGGAGATCCTCACGGTCGGCGTGGTATCCCTGCCCGAACTCGTGTTTGAGTTCAAGACCCCCTATGCATTTGAGGGACAAACCTATACAGGTCTCCATACCGCCACGGTCCAGGACGGAAAGATCCTGTTCGAAGGAGCGACCTACAACGAAATCTATTTCCAGCACACCGGTGAAGAGGGCTCCTTCGAGTTGCGCAACGTTACCATCGGTGTGGATTTCCACTGGAACCGGCAGGAGACGCAGTTGTTTCCCGATGACCTGAAACTCATCGTCGAAAACGGTCGCGTGACGGCCGTCAACTGTGTCGGTATCGAAAACTATCTGGTGAGCGTCATCTCCTCCGAGATGTCGGCCACCAATTCCGAAGAATTACTCAAAGCCCATTGCATCATCTCCCGCTCCTGGATCCTGGCGCAGATTCAGAAAAACAAGGAGATCAAGGCTTCTGCGGAAGAATACACGGCCTGCACCGATACCCCGCAGGAACGCATCAAGTGGTATGATCGGGAGGACCACGTCAACTTCGATGTCTGTGCAGACGACCATTGCCAGCGCTACTACGGCCTGAGCCGTGCTTCCACACAGGCTGTGCGCGATGCCGTAGAGCAGACCTGGGGCCGCGTCCTTACCTATGAGGGTCGCATCTGCGACGCGCGTTTCTCCAAATGCTGCGGCGGCGTGTTCGAAGAATTCAAATTCTGCTGGGAACCCAAGCAGTTGCCTTATCTCGTCAAACGGCGCGACGCGGCAGCCGAGAACGACTTTCCTGACCTGACCGTCGAAGAGAATGCCCGCCAATGGATCCTATCCGAGCCGGAAGCCTTCTGCAATACCAAGGATCCGAAGATCCTCTCGCAGGTACTCACCAACTTCGACCAGGAAACCAAGAACTTTTACCGCTGGAAAGTGGAATATACCGTGGAAGAACTCTCCGAACTCGTGAAACGGCGCAGCGGGGAGGATTACGGCGAGATCCTCGATCTCATTCCCGTGGCGCGCGGCACTTCCGGTCGCCTGTGGAAACTCAAGATCGTGGGCACGAAGAAAACCAAGATCATCGGCAAGGAACTTGAAATCCGCAAGACCCTTTCCCCGAGCCATCTCTACAGTTCCGCCTTCGTGGTGGAGAAGCAGGACGGCAAATTCATCCTCCGCGGTGCCGGCTGGGGCCACGGGGTAGGACTCTGCCAGATCGGCGCAGCCGTGATGGGCGCCAAGGGATACAAGTACGACGCGATCCTGTCCCATTATTTCCCCGGCAGCACGATTGAAAAGAAATATTAAAACAATACTTATGGAAAAGACAAATAAGTCACCTTGGTGGTGGGTCCCGACCCTGTATTTCGCAGAAGGCGTGCCCTACTTCCTGGTCAACAACATCTCCGTGATGATGTTTACGAAGATGGGTGTGCCCAACGGCCAGATGGCGTTTTTCACCACGCTGCTTTATTTCCCCTGGTTCCTCAAGGGAATCTGGAGCCCCATCGTCGATGTGGTCAAGACCAAGCGCTGGTGGATCGTCACGATGCAGGCCCTGATGACCGCGATGATGATCTTGCTGACGCTTACGCTGCCCAAGCCGGATGCAGCAGCGATCGCCGGCGGCCAAGTCCCCATTTCGATGTTCTGGTTTACGCTGGTTCTCTTCATCATCGCAGCTTTCGCTTCGGCCACCCACGATATCGCGGCGGATGGCTACTATATGCTGGCGCATGAACCCAGCAGCCAGGCCGCTTTCATCGGTATCCGCAGCACGTTTTACCGCATCGCGTCGGTCTTCGGCCAGGGCGTCCTTGTCTTCATCGCGGGTCGCATAGAACGCAGTTCCGGGAATATCCCGTTGTCCTGGCAGATTACCATCGGTGTGGCAGCCGTCGTATTCTTGCTCATTACGCTTTACCACACGTTCATCCTGCCCAAACCGGCAGAGGACAAGCCCCGCATTGAAAGCGGCAGCAGCAAGGAAACTTTCCGGGAGCTGGGCAATTCGTTCAAGACATTCTTCACCAAACCCGGAGTGTGGCTGGCCATCGTCTTCATGCTGCTGTACCGGCTTCCGGAAGGGTTCCTGATCAAGCTTTGCCAACCCTTCCTGGTCGCTCCCGTGGAGGAAACGATGCAGGCGGTCGGCGGCCGCATGATCCATGTCGGCGGCGGACTGGGGCTCGGAACGGATATCGTCGGTGTCGTGTATGGGACGATCGGCGTCATCGCCTTGCTGGCCGGCGGCATCGTGGGCGGCATCGTCGCTTCGCGGATGGGACTCAAACGGGCCCTCTGGCCGATGGCGGCGTGTATGACCCTTCCTTGCCTGACGTTTGTCTATCTGGCCATCGTCCAGCCGACCAGTCTGGTGGCCATCAGCATCGCCGTGGCCATTGAACAATTCGGCTACGGTTTCGGCTTCACGGCCTATATGCTCTACATGATGTATTTCTCCGAAGGCGAGTTCAAGACGTCGCACTATGCCATCTGCACCGCCTTCATGGCGCTCAGCATGATGTTGCCCGGTTTCGTGGCCGGTTATATCCAGGAAGCCATCGGCTACGTCAATTTCTTCTGGATGGTGATGGTCTGCTGCGTCGCTACGGTCATCGTGACCTTCCTGGCGCGCCGCAAGGTCGATCCCAAGTATGGACGTAAATAATATGAACCTGATGAAACGATATCCTATCTTCCTGGTGGCGGTTCTTTCGCTCGCCTCCCTCTGTCTGCAGGCGCAGACCTGCGACTCCATCCGTGTCAAAGAAGTCAAACCGGGCATCGAAGTGCTCCGCGACCGTGGTTTTGCCGGCCTTGAAGGCAAAAAGGTGGGCCTGCTCACCAATCCCAGCGGCGTTGACCGCCAGTTGCACTCCACGATCGACATCCTTTACCATGCTGAGAATGTCGAACTGGTCCGCCTCTTTGCGCCGGAGCACGGTGTCCGGGGTGATATTTACGCCGGTGGACATGCCGAGGACACAAAGGATGAAGCGACCGGCCTGCAGGTGTATTCCATCTATGGCAAATACCGCAAACCTACGCCGGAAATGCTGGAAGGCCTCGATGTGGTGGTCTATGATATCCAGGATGTCGGTTCCCGTTCCTACACTTTTATCAGCGCCCTCGGCCTGATGATGCGCGCCTGTGCGGAAAACGACGTGGAAGTCATGGTGTTCGACCGTCCCAACCCGCTGGGCGGCCTCAAGGTGGAAGGCAATTATGTGGAACCCGGTTTCTTCTCGTATATCGGTGAATTCGCCATCCCGTATGTCTATGGCCTGACAGTCGGCGAATTGGCCCAATTGCTCAATGAAGAAGGTCTCAATTGCGGCGAGAAGGGCGACGAAGCGCCCCTTCAGTGCAAGTTGACCGTCATCCCGATGGAGAATTGGAAGCGGAATATGACCTACGCCGAGACGGGTCTCCCGTGGATCCTGCCTTCTCCGCAAGTGCCGCAGAACATCAACGCCATCGGCTATCCCTGCGCAGGCATCGTGGGCGACTTCTCGGCCCACTACCTGAACATCGGCGTGGGCTACACGCTGCCGTTCCAAGTCTTTGCGGCGGAATGGGTCGATGCGGAGGCCCTGAAGGCCGAACTTGAGAACTACGAGATTCCCGGCGTAGCCTGGCGCACCATCCATTACAAGCCTTTCTTCGGCGGCGACCAGGGCAAACTGCTCCACGGCGTACAGTATTTCTTCACCGATTATGAGGCTGCTCCGCTCACGCTCATCAATTTTTACGTGATGCAGGCTGTCCATCAGCTCTGGCCCGACCACAATCCGTTTGACGGCGGTGTCAACCGCACCTTCGACATTGTTTGCGGTACCGACTACATCCGCAAGACCTTCGGCCAGAACTTCCTCGTCTCCGACATCCTGGATTACTGGATGAAAGACGCGGAAGCCTTCAAGGAACTGTCCAAGAAATACTATCTCTACGAATAAAAAAAGCCGGCTTTCGCCGGCTCTTTTATCGTTCAACTCAAGGCGCCCCAGTATTACAGGTTGCAGACCACCTCGAAGTAGAGGGCTCCGTCGATGACGGTGGCTTTGTAGAGCGTGTCTTCCACCTGGTAGTAGGTGCGTCCGTCGAGTTCGATCTCGTCGTAGTCGCTCGGGATCTCGGTGACCAGGGCGCCGATCGGAGCTTCAATCACGTAGTATTGGCCATTCTTGAGGATGTAGAACACACCGTCCTGGTAGTAGTAGTCCTGCCCTGCCTGATTGACGAGGTTCGTGTTGTAGTAGTCGTCTCTGGTGCGGACTACGTAGTTCGTGTTGTTGCTCGCATAGACAGTGGAGAGGGCGGCGGCCCGCTGGGCGCGCTGGATCTCGTCGCGGATGGTGTTGATCGCGATGGCGGTCAGCGCCACGTTGAGCATCGTCTGGGCGATGGCCGTGCCGCGCGGAGGCCGGCAGACGTAGTAGCCACCCAGGAGGTAAGGCCGGTAGTAGATGCCGTCATAGTAGTAGTAGTTGATACCTCCGACGCGCATCGTCACGTAGCCTCGCGGCAGGATCGTGATCCGGTGTCCGAAATAGTGGGTCCCGTAGCGGTAGGAAGGCATCGGCTTGTAGCGCGGTTCCAGATAAGGGCGTACATACTCAGGACCCCGGTGCGGCAGCGAGCTGTGATACTGGACAGCGGCCGGTCTGTGCTGGCGCGGAGGCCGGTTGGTACGGGTTTCCCGCTGCGGCGGAATGTTCTGGCGGCCGACGTCGCTGTTCTTGCGGCTGATCTGGGCGCTGTGGCTTCCACTGTTCCTGTTGACAGAGGAAGAAGGACGACGGTCCTGGATCTGGGCCGGAGCCGTGCTGCGGCTGGACGGCTGAGCCGGACGCGTGGTCTGGGTCTGACGGTTCGTCTGGGAAGAAGGCCGGGTGGTCATCTGGTTCTGGCGACTCGTCTGACCGGAAGGGGTCACCATCTTGGTCTTAGGCGCGCTGCTGCTGGAAGAGCTGCTGCGGCTGGTGTTTACGCTGGAAGAAGATCCGGAAGAGCCGGTGCGGCGGGGCGTCGAGGCGCTGCTGCCATTGCTCTTGGTTTGGACATTCTCCTTTTTGGTCGCGGTGCCGGAGTTGCCGCCTCCGGTGCGACGGTTCTGGCTTTGTGCCTCAAAGGGAGTAGTACACATCATTGCGATGCAAAGCGTCAGTACTACAGTTGTCATCTTCTTCATAATTGTGAAGTGTTGAAGGTTGGTGTTGCAACAAACATAGCAAATATGTTGCCGAACCGCGAGTTTTTCCGTAATTTTACCTCAAATAAAAAGATATGAAGTATGGCAAAATGTGTTTTAGTGACGGGAGGAACCGGCTATATCGGCTCCCATACGACTGTCGAACTGCTGGAAGCAGGCTATGAGGTCGTCATTGTGGACAATCTCTCCAATTCGGAGCGTTTTGTCCTGAAAGGAATCCGGAAGATCACCGGCAAGAAAGTGCCGTTCCACAAAGTGGACTGCCGGGATTTGACGCGCCTGGGACACGTGTTCGCCCGCTACAAGTTTGACGCGGTCATCCATTTCGCGGCCAGCAAGGCTGTGGGTGAAAGTGTGGAACAGCCCTTGCTTTACTACCGCAACAACCTGGATTCGCTGATGAACATCCTGACCTTGATGCGCGCGCACCAAGTGCCGAACCTGGTGTTCTCTTCCTCCTGCACGGTTTATGGACAGGCCGATAAGCTGCCGGTAAGCGAGCAGACGCCACGGCGCGAAGCCACGTCTCCTTACGGCAATACGAAACACATGTGCGAGGACATCATCCGGGACTCCGTGGCAGCCTATCCCGAGATTGCGAGCATCGCGCTGCGCTATTTCAACCCGATCGGTGCCCATCCCAGCGCGGAGATCGGCGAACTGCCGCGCGGCGTGCCCAACAACCTCATCCCGTTCGTGACCCAGACCGCGGCGGGCATCCGTCCGGTGCTCAGCGTATTCGGCGACGACTACAACACGCCTGACGGCTCCTGCATCCGCGACTACATCAATGTGGTGGATCTGGCCAAGGCACACGTGGTAGCGGTCAACCGGATGACAGAAGGGAAGATGAAGGCCCGCTTCGAGATCTTCAACATCGGCACGGGCCGGGGCGTGTCCACGCTGGAGGTGGTGCGGACGTTCGAGAAAGTCAACAATCTGAAACTCAACTATAAGATTGTAGGCCGCCGGGCGGGCGACATCGAGGCCGTGTGGGCTGATCCTACTTTCGCCAATGAAGAACTCGGCTGGAAGGCCGAAAAGTCACTCGACGAGACGCTGCGTTCGGCCTGGAAGTGGCAGCAGCATCTGGACGGAAAGCAATAATCAAGAACGATCCCTTATATGGAAGAAGAGAACAAACCCGCTTCGCTGCCGGAGAACGCGTACCGGAAGCTGGCGCCGGGCGAGCAGTATGAGCCGCTGCTCAAGCCTGAAAAGAATTATCCCGAGATCACGGCGTGGTCGGTTTCCCTGGGTCTGATCATGACCATTATCTTCTCGGCTGCCGCTGCGTACCTGGGCCTGAAAGTGGGTCAGGTGTTCGAGGCGGCCATTCCGATCGCCATCCTGGCGGTCGGCCTGTCGAGTGCCTTCAAGAAGAAGGGCGCACTGGGCCAGAATGTCATTATCCAATCGATCGGCGCTTGCTCGGGCGTGATCGTGGCGGGTGCGGTGTTTACGCTGCCGGCCATCTACATCCTGGGGCTGGATGTCAATTTCGTGCAGATGTTCCTCAGCTCCCTGCTGGGCGGCGTGCTGGGCATCCTGTTCCTGATTCCGTTCCGGAAATATTTCGTGAAAGAGCAGCACGGGGAGTATCCGTTCCCTGAAGCTACGGCGACCACGCAGGTGCTGGTCAGTGGCGAGAGTGGCGGCAAGAGCCTCAAGACGCTGCTGACAGCCGGCCTGATCGGCGGTATCTACGATTTCGTGGTTTCGACCTTCGGCGCCTGGGCCGAGACGCTCTCGACCACGGTGATGCATTGGGGACAAGTGGTGGCTGACAAGGCTAAACTGGTGCTCAAGATCAACACCGGGGCGGCGGTCCTGGGCCTGGGCTATATCATCGGCCTCAAGTATGCCTTTGTCATTTGCTGCGGTTCGTTGCTGGTGTGGCTGGTGGCCATTCCGTTGATGGGGGCTTTCTGCGGCGGTGTGGATTTCCTGGGGATGAGTTTCTCCGATGCGATTTCGCAGATGTCGGCCGATGAGATTTTCCGTACCTATGCGCGCCAGATCGGTATCGGCGGTATTGCGACGGCCGGCATCATCGGCATCATCAAGCAGTCGAAGGTCATCAAGGACGCCGTCGGCATGGCCGTGCGTGAATTCGGCAAGAAGGGTTCGGCCGGTCCGGTCGCGAAGGTGGAACGGACGCAGCAGGATATTCCGATGAAGACCGTGGTCTTCGGTATCGTGATTGCCTTGCTGGCTGTCTTTGCTTTCTTTGCCTTGGGCGGTGTGGTCCACAATGTGTGGCAGGCGCTGGTGGGGTTGCTGATTGTGGCGATCATTTCCTTCTTGTTTACGACCGTGGCGGCCAATGCCATCGCCATTGTGGGTACCAACCCGGTGAGCGGCATGACCATCATGACGTTGATCATTACGGCGCTTGTGCTGGTGGCCTGCGGCTTGAAGGGTGATTCCGGCATGGTGGCGTCCCTGCTGATCGGTGGGGTGGTCTGTACGGCACTTTCGACGGCGGGCGGCTTTATCACCGACTTGAAGATCGGTTACTGGATTGGTACGACGCCGGCCAAACAGGAGACTTGGAAATTCCTGGGCGTCCTGGTAGCGGCTGCTACCGTAGCTGGCGTGGTGATCCTGCTCAACAAGACCTATGGATTTGTTGGGGACGATGCGCTTGTCGCGCCGCAGGCCAATGCCATGGCGGCTGTCATCCGCCCGATGATGGAAGGAGGCAGCGCTCCGTGGTTGATGTACGGCATCGGTGCCATCATCGCGATCCTGCTGACCGTGTTCAAGGTGCCGGCCCTGGCGTTCTGCCTGGGTATGTTCATTCCGATCGACCTGAACCTTCCGCTCCTCGTGGGCGGCGCCATCTCCTGGTATGTGAGCACCCGCAGCAAGGACAAGGCCGTCAATGCGGCCCGTCAGGAAAAGGGTACGCTCATCGCATCGGGCTTTATCGCCGGCGGCGCCCTGATGGGCGTGGTGAGCGCGATCCTGAAGTTCGCCAAGGTCGACTGGTTCCTCACGGAATGGAATCTGCAGTATGGTGAAGCCATCGCCATCATCCCGTTCATCCTGATCATCCTCTATATGATCCGGGCTTCTATGAAACTTGAGAAAACGAATTGATATGCATGACCTGTATCCTTTTCAAGACTACGGACCCTTCGGGTCCTATCCCTCCCAAAGCTGCGCTTTGGGCCCCTCCCACTCACGGCTGCGTGGGCGCAGACGGTCTTGAAAAGGATACAGGTCATGCGGTGTACACATATTAAGATATGGAAACCGTAACCGATAAATTCTTGCGTTATGTCTCGTTCGAAACGACTTCGGACGAGAACAGTACGACACATCCTTCGAGCTTGAAGGAACTCGATCTTTCGCGGCAGCTCGTCAAAGAAATGCTTGCGATGGGGATTGCCGATGCCTCGCTTGACGAGAACGGCTATGTCATGGGAACCATTCCTTCCAATATGGACCGCGAAGTGCCCGTGTTGGGCTTTATCGCGCACGTGGATACCTCGCCCGACGCCTCGGGCAAGGACATCAAGCCGCAGTTCATTCGGGATTACGATGGCACCGACATTCCCTTGAAGGGCGTGCCGGGCCTTGCCTTGCGCGTGAAGGAGTTTCCTGAAATGCTTGACTACAAGGGCCAGACCCTCATTACGACCGACGGAACAACCCTACTGGGCGCCGACGACAAGGCCGGTGTGGCCGAGATCCTGACGGCGGCCGAATACCTGCTCACCCATCCTGAGGTGAAACACGGCACCATCAAGATCGGCTTCACGCCCGATGAAGAGATTGGCTGCGGCGTGGATTTCTTCGATGTGCAGAAATTCGGCGCGGACTATGCCTACACGATGGACGGCGGTGCCATCGGTGAACTGGAGTATGAGAATTTCAATGCCGCGGGCGCCAAGATCCACATCCAGGGCTGCAACATCCATCCGGGTTCGGCAAAGGACAAGATGGTCAATGCGATTCTTGTGGGTATGGAACTGGCGCGGCTGCTTCCGCCGGCCGAGCGGCCGGAGCATACGGTCGGCTATGAAGGTTTCTTCCATTTGACCGGTTTCCAGGGTACCGTGGAAGAGGCCACGATGAGCTACATTATCCGCGATCATGACCGGGCCCGTTTCGAAAAGCGGAAACTCCAGATGGAAGCGGCCGTCGCCTATATTAATAATATGTATGGCGGTATCGTAACCCTCGATTTGCGCGACCAGTATTATAACATGCGCGAGCAAGTGGAACCGCACTACCATATTATTGAAAAAGCGATCCGGGCCATGGAGATGGCCGGCATCAAGCCGAAGATCCAGCCGATCCGTGGCGGAACCGACGGCGCACGCCTTTCCTATATGGGCCTGCCGTGCCCGAATCTTTTCGCCGGCGGCCACAATTTCCACGGGAAACTCGAATTTGTGCCCGTTGAAAGCATGGAAAAGGCCGTTGAGGTCATCAAAAACCTCATTTTTTTGTATGCAGCGTAAAATTTTTTGAAAAAAATTTTGTTTTCAAAAAAAACTGCTTACCTTTGCAGCCCGTTTCGGAAGAAACGACAAGTTCATTGACTTATTGGAGAGAGAAAACGAGGTAAAAAAACTGAAAGCAAAAGATAGTTTGTTAATTTGATAGAGAGTATTTCTGTATCGATTAAGGGACTACAATTTCAAAAGAAGGCATGCAAGAATAGGATGAGAAGTCATTTATTTTGAAGCATGATTCATCAAGACGAAGAAAGAAAGAGCGAACGGAGGATGCCTTGGCTTCTATAGGCGATGAAGGACGTGGTAAGCTGCGAAAAGCCGCGGGGATTGGCAAACACGAATTGATCCGCGGATGTCCGAATGGGGGAACCCGATGACTTGAAGAGTCATCACGCGCAAGCGAGCGAACCCGGGGAACTGAAACATCTTAGTACCCGGAGGAAGAGAAAGAAAGATCGATTCCCAAAGTAGTGGCGAGCGAAATGGGAAGAGCCCAAACCGGTATTGTTGAGGCAATGCCGGGGTTATAGGACCACAACAGTGAAGCAGCAAGTAACGGGAAGTATCTGGAAAGATACACCGAAGAGGGTGACAGCCCCGTACCGGTAAGATTGTTGCGGAGCAGTGGTATCCTGAGTAGGGCGGGACACGAAGAATCCTGTCTGAATTTGCGGGGACCATCCCGTAAGGCTAAATACTCATAGAAGACCGATAGAGGACAGTACCGTGAGGGAAAGGTGAAAAGAACCCCGAACAGGGGAGTGCAATAGAACCTGAAACCGTTCGTTTACAAGCGGTCGGAGC
>JAEEGG010013938.1_pt1 | contig 17111 bp, 15 predicted proteins | sample 9134161 | NCBI WGS metagenome assembly JAEEGG01 (sample SAMN16246543, study PRJNA631951) | gut metagenome | biome: gut microbiome; feature: rumen; material: CR-attached | host: Bos | place: Iran: Karaj | collected 2018-10 | reverse complement strand
ACGGAGAACTAACTGACTGCCGAGGGAACAAGCCTCGGCGCTGACGACAGCGCTGGCGTGGCGATGATTCTTTACGTTTTCCGTCACGCAAAAGACGTCGGTCCGCTTCGCGCGATTATCACAACCGATGAGGAAACAGGCATGACAGGTGCACAGTTTCTTGATGAGAAATATCTGTCGGACGCTGATTTTCTAATCAATTGGGATTCGGAGAATTATGATGAGCTGACGCGGGGATGTGCCGGAAGCGTCGGCGTCGAATTCCGGCGGCAAATTGACTGGCGAACGCCGCCGGAAGGGAAGACGTGGCATATTTCTGTGCGCGGACTCTTAGGCGGACATTCCGGAGAACGAATTGGCGACGGACGGGGCAACGCGATTCGCATTCTTGCACAGACGCTTCATGCGCTCAAAAAATCGGACCTTTCATTTTCGGTCGCTTCCATGACGGGGGGAAGCGCGCGAAATGCCATCGCGGCGGAGGCGGAGGCCGTGATTGTCACGCAGGCGGGAACGGAGGATATTCGCCGTGTAATTGCCGAAGTTGAACAACGGGAGCGTATCATTCTTGAAACTTCAGATCCCGAACTTCAAATCACATTATCCGAAACGAAACAGCCTGACCGAGTACTATCCGATGCAGAGACGGCGGCAGTAACTGACGCGCTGCAGCTTTTGCACACGGGCGTTTTTCAAATGTCGACGACGATAACCGGCCTCGTCGAGACCTCGTCGAATCTCGGCCTGCTTCGGACAGAAGAAAATGAAGTCTGGTTTTCGTATTTCGCGCGTTCGAGCGTCGACGGAAAACTGACAGATCTTGCTGAAAGCTGCCGTGTTCTCGGCGAAAGACTCGGCCTCGAAGTGCAAATCGCCACGCCGTCCCCCGGTTGGCGCGAGCGCCCTAAAAGCGCGCTTTCCGATATGATGGCGGAAATATTTGAAATGCAGACCGGACGTCCGATGAAAGTCGACGTTATTCATGCGGGGCTCGAATGCGGATGGCACATTCAAAAAGCGCCGAAGCTTGATATGGTTTCAATCGGCGTAACGACGCATGACATCCATAGTCCAAAGGAAACTCTCGACTTAACGACTATCGCGCCGCAAGTACGGCTGGTGACGGAAACGCTGCGCCGGATCGCGGACGGAAAATGCGCTGCAAAATAAAGAAAAACGGAATGTCGAAGACTGCTGCAAAAGTCACGACATTCCGTTTTTTATTTCACGATGTGTTTTCCGCCGTACCAACGGGGTTTCCAATAGGTATCATCGAGGCTGTCTATGCGGACGCCTTTACTGGAGGATACGTGAATGAATTGATTTTTGCCGAGGTAAATACCGCAGTGCGACGCGCCTTTTTCATACGTGGTAAAAAAGACGAGATCGCCGGGCTCAAGTTCGGCACGTTTTTTAACGCGTTTGCCAAGCTTATACTGTTCGTCGGCAGTACGGGGGAGAGAAAAACCGTTTTGCTTGAAAACGTATTGGACGAATCCTGAACAGTCAAACCCTTTTGGCGTCGTACCGCCGAAAATGTATTTCGTGCCGATGTGTTTTTTTGCCGTCTTGATGACGGCGTCCACTTTATTCTTCGGAAGAAAAGGCGCCTGCTCGGGAACTTTTTCCGCTTTAGGCGGCGTCTTCGTTTCTTTATTTTCCGCCTTCGGCTCTTCCTTCTTTGGAACAGGTTTCTCGGAAGTTTTTTTCGGAGATGCGGGGGACTCTGGGGACGCTGGCGTTTCAGGAGGCTTTGGCGATTTTGTTTCGGGAACTGGAGTCTGCGATATTTGCGGAGGAGCCTTTTTGGGGGCAGGCAATATCGCAGGCTGCGGATGGATCGTCGAGGCGTTTTGACTTTCCTGTTCCTTCGGCGGAGCAGATTCCTGCGTCGGTACCGTCTCATCCGGGAGATCCGCAGAATCTGTTGCAGAAGGCCTATCCGACGTCGACGGAGGTTCCGGAAGTTCTTCGGCGGAAGTTACGTCTTGGATTGCGGGCGGTTGATTCTGTTCAACGGCGTCGGATTCTGTTTTCTGCGACGCCATCGCCTGCAAAGCATGCCAAGTGGCCCGGTCGACCATTCCCGTCTGTGGAAGATTCTCATCCTTCTGAAAAGCGACAACGGCGTTGAAAGTCGTCGTGTCGAAGACGCCGTCCAGTTCGACAGGATATCCCAATTTTTTCAGGTTTTGCTGCAAAACGACAACGTCGTGCCCTTCGGAGCCTTGTTTCAAAATAGGGGCGGCGAAAGCCGTAACGGTCAGGATAAGCAAAATCGCGCAAAGGAGCCATATGCGTTTTAAACAGGCGGGAAAGGAAATCGCCTTACTCTGCCATTCGTCAAGGCGCATAAAACCACTCCTTTCCTTTGCAAAACTGTCAACCGTGCGAGACGTGCTCGAGGCCCTGCCTCATCAATTTAACCACATGATCGTCGTCAAGGGAATACCAAGCTTCCTTGCCTTCTTTTCGGTATTTGACAAGCCGGGCGTCACGCAAGACGCGGAGCTGATGGGAAATCGCAGACTGTCCCATATCAAGAGACTCGGCAATGTCGCTTACTCTCATCTCATCCGAAGTGAGTAATGCGAGAAGTTTGATTCGCGTACTGTCCCCGAGAATTTTAAAAACGTTCGCAAGTTTTTGACTTGTGAGGTCGTTCGTCGTGGCAAGGTCTTTTAACATGTGCGCGTGTAATAATTCGCCCTGCTGTATTGGCATTTACCTTTTTCCCTCCGTGATTTGTTGCTCATATATTCATTTAAAAATATTATACGCTCAAAAGGCGAATAAATGCAAATGATTTTTGAATCAATAAACGCGTGAGACGTCATATCCTGCTTTTTCAAGAGCGGCGATAATGGTGCGGATATGATCTTCGCCGTGAGTCTCGCAAGTGACTTCCAATTGTACTTTCTTAAAGCTGTCCGTGACGCCCGCCTGATTGTGCTCCAATTTCGTAACGTTGGCGTTGGTATCCGCGAGAATCTGAGCAACGGCGAGAAGCTGACCGGGCTTGTCGGGAAGCATAACGCCAAAGCAGAATACGCGTCCGCGGTCAATCAGCGCCTTATCGATCAACGCGGAAATAGTGGAGATATCAATATTTCCGCCGCTGATGATTGGAACGACTTTCTTGTTTTTCATTTTCAGTTTAGGCAGAGCGGCAAGAGAAAGAACGCCGGCGCCTTCCGCCACAAGTTTATGTTTTTCAATCAATGAGAGCAGTGCGCTCATAATTTCCATTTCGGAAACGGTGATAATCTCGTCGAGATACTTTTTGCAGAATGCATAGGTCAATTCGCCCGGCGTCTTGACAGCGCAGCCGTCTGCAACGGTATCGACGGCGGGAAGCGACGTAACGCCGTTGGCTTTGAAGGCCGCCTCCATGCAGGCGGCTCCCGCAGGCTCGACGCCGATGACTTTGACGGCCGGATTTGCGAGTTTTGCCGCCAAGGCGACGCCGCTGGCAAATCCGCCGCCGCCGATAGGAACGAGGATGACATCCACGTCTTTGCAGTCGTCGATGATCTCCTTTGCCGTCGTGCCCTGACCAAGCAGCACATTGATGTCATTGAAGGGATGAATATAGACATAGTCTTTTTCTTTTTGCAATTCCAAAGACTTTGCGAAGGCGTCGTCAAACGTATCTCCATGAAGCACGATTTCTGCTCCGTAAGCGCGGGTCGCTTCCACTTTCAGGATCGGCGTTGTTGCCGGCATACAGATAACGGCTTTGACGCCTAATTTTTGTGCGGAAAATGCAACGCCCTGGGCGTGGTTTCCGGCCGAAGCGGTAATAACTCCTTTGGCCCGTTCAACTTCCGAAAGCTGACTGATTTTATTGAATGCGCCGCGCAGCTTGAAAGAGCCGGTGACCTGAAGATTTTCCGGCTTCAGCAGAACAGTATTTCCACAAATGGAGGAAAAAAACGGGCTTTCAATCAGCTTTGTTTTAATGGCGACGTTGTCGAGATAAAACGCCGCACGGTAAATATCGGCGATGGTCGTCTGCTCCACCAAAGAGGCAACGTCCATTGTTTCGTTTTCTTGCGTTTTCTTTTTGTCTGTCATAAGTTGTGCTTCCTTTCTTGCGTAATGTGTAAAGTTTAGCGCAATTTAAGTTGTAATGCAAGAAGAGTTATTAATAGAAAATCTGTTGCCGAGGAAGGATTTTTTGCCCAAAGGTCGAATGTATAAATAGCATTATGAATAAAGTCCCTGTTTTGAGAGGAGCGAAAAAAATGGAAAAAATACTTGTACCGGTAGACGGTTCGGAAAGCTCGGACCGTGCGTTGAAAAGGGCAATTGAACTGGCGGTCGCGCTGAAAGCAAAGCTTTCTTTTTTGTATGTTGCAAATGTAAACCAACTGGCAGTTAATTCCTGCCTTTCCGCTGAATTGCTGGAAGCCGTGAATAAAGCTGGCGAAGCGGTTCTCAGTCATGCCGAAGAAAGCGTACCGGAAGGAGTAGAGTCTGAGAGACTGCTGGAAACGGGATCTCCCGCTTCGGCAATCATCGACGTAGCAGAAGATTCCGGCGCAGATCTTATCGTGATGGGCAGCCGTGGATTGGGCTTGGTCAAAGGAGTATTGCTCGGCAGTGTGAGCCAGTATGTAGTAGAAAATGCAGCTTGCGCGGTCATGGTAGTCAAATAGCCTGTTGATTAAAAGTATTGGGAGGAAGAAAAATGGTCGGGCAAAAAGAACTGATCGGTCTTTTGGTACGACGAGCGGGTGTCACAGCTTGGACATACGAGGCCAAAAAGGATTGCCTGACGTATTGCCGTTCGGATGAATTGGTCTGTTTGAATGCGAGCGGATTCAAGCTTGGAAAAATGGCGGCGGAATGGGATTTCCTGTGGAACGGAAACCCATCCGGTTTTGTTGACGTTCATGACGCGCCTTGGCAAAAAGACGGTAATTTTCGTTTAACATATCTTCGTGTAGGCGACAGTGAAGATGTGGTAGGATTTGCCGATGAGCTCAACGGTGAGATGTCTTCCGATTTGTTATCCGATATCAATTTAGGAAAACTTGCGACACGCATCGATACGGAAATGATGCTTTTACATCCGAGAGAAAAAGGCGTCTTGTTTGTGATGGAAGCCAGCGCTCCAACCAAAAAAAATGCGCCTAAAGAAAATAACCCTTTAACGTATGTTGATATACTGGAACAGACAATCCGGTCAGAATTTCGCGGACAGGATATTTTAAGCCGTCTCTCGAGTACTCGGTATCTCGTTTTTTTCCGTGGAGAACTTCCCATTGACGTCATCGAACATCGTGCACAGACATTTCTTGATGAATTCTCCCGCCGTGCGATGGATTCAATGATTCCGACGGTATGCAGTATAGGAATTGCCGTCACAGGCAAAGAACTGACTTCCGCAAAAGAGCTGATTGCTGCTGCAGGGCAAGCGTTGGACGCAGCGATTGACCGAGGTTCCAATCATTATCGAATGTACGAAAGCAACCGGTATTAAATAGAACGTTATAATGAAAAAGACGATCGAAACAAAGATCGTCTTTTTTCTTTCATTAATAATAGGGGAGTATAATCAATCGCGAAACGAAACCTTAAAATTAGATTAAACTTTTAAGGAGGGACAGGAGATATTTATTAAGACGTCGAAACTATACACAAATTTTCATGAATTATAGCCAAAAGAAGCAAGGCAGGGAGAAAGACAATGAAATCGGGCAAGACACGTATCTTTTTAATTATAGCGATTATATTGGTGGCGATTGTGGGATTTCGCATAGTGCAAAATATCATGGGACGAAGCGAAAAGGCAAGCAAAAGCCGTCAAGGTACGGTAGTATCTGTAATTGCGGAATCTCCGAAGCGACAGACCATCGTGCCGAAAATCCGTTTTTCCGGCACGCTCAGCCCTATTTGGCAGGCGGACGTCGCCGCAAAGGTGGACGGGCGTATCGAGCGCGTTTTAGTGGCGGAAGGTCAAGCAGTCGCAGCCGGGGAAGATCTCGTCGTGTTGGAACAAAAAGATATGTCGGCGGCGTATTTAGCGGCAGAAGGCGCCTATGTGGACGCCCAGACGAATCTCGAAAAGACGTCGATGGACCTTGAACGCTACGAAAAGCTCTTGCTGGACGGCGCGGTGTCCCAGGAATCGGTAGACCATTTGCGTTTTGCGCATGCGAATGCAGCGGCGAAACTGGACGCGGCTAAGGGTGCTCTCGACGCGGCGCAGTCGAGGCTCGGCGGTACGACGGTCTCGACTCCGAGAGCAGGCATCATCCAGAAGCGTTACTATCAGGAAGGTTTCTACGCTAAGGTCGGTACGGCGCTTTTCAATATCGCGGATATTTCAACGCTTCTGGCGAAAATCGACGTGCCGGAAGGTTATGTCGCCAGCGTCGCGCCTGGAGGCGTTGTGGACTTTACCATTCCGTCGATGGCAGGGGACGACAAGAGCGCGCGTGGTACGATTACGCGGGTCGCGCCGGTGGCGGACAGCGCGTCGCGCACCTTTGAGGCAGAGGTCTCCATCGACAATCATGATGGACGGCTCAAGGGCGGCGTATACGCAGACGCTGTGATTACGACGAAGGCAAAAGATAACGTGCTGACTGTACCGTTCTCGGCTATCGTGATGCGCGACGACCAGCGTACAGTCTACGTCGTGGAAAATGATACGGCGGTACGCCGCGTGGTAAATACAGGCTACATTGGCGACGACCTCGTGGAAATCCTCGGCGGCATTACAGAGAACGACCTTGTGATTGCGGGCGGGCAGAACAAACTCCGCGAAGGCAGCAAGGTTAAAGTCGTGGACAGGCTCGACGGAGAATCGTCGGGGGAAAATAAGTAAGACAAGCATTAAGGACGAGTATTTATGATTGAAACTTTTATTAAACGGCCTGTATTCACGACGATGTTCATCCTCGTTCTGGTCGTTTTCGGCATTCGCTCGTACCCGGAGCTCGGCGTCGATCTGTATCCCGACGTCGATTTGCCATTGGTAGGCGTTACGGTGACTTATGAAGGCACCGCGCCGGAAGAAATGGAAACGCTGATCACGAAACCGATCGAGAATCGTGTCAGCCAGGTCTCGGGCATCAAGACCATCACCTCGACGATTCGCGAAGGGTTTTCGCAGACGGTGTTGGAGTTTGATATCGGCGTAGACCCGAAAGCCATGGCCAGCGAAGTGCGCGAGAAGGTTGCGACGGTTCGTCGCCGGCTGCCGGACGACATCGACGAACCGACGGTGCAGAATTTCGACACTTCGTCGCAAGCAATCGCAGCATATACGTTTGCCTCGGATGTGCGTCCGCCGCAAGAGGTACGCCGCCTCGTGGACGACCTCGTAAAGGATGAGCTTCAGCAGCTCGACGGCGTAGCGGAGGCGTCGGTGGTCGGCGCCAGCTCCAGGGCCATGAAAATCCATGTGATACCGGAAAAATTAAAAGCTTACGGCATTTCAATCCAAACGGTATTACAGCAAGTCAACGCGGCGAACTATAATACGCCGGGAGGAAAAATCCGCGACGGGCAAAATACCATCACGGTCCGCACGGTGGGTAAGTTATACAGCATCGACGATTTCAAGAAGATCGTCGTCACCAGCCACGACGGAAAGCCCGTCATGCTCACCGACGTGGCCGACGTAGAAGACACTTGGGAAGACGAGGAGACATATTCTCGGGCGAACGGCATCCCCTGCGTTATCGTGTTCGTTCGCAAGCAGTCCCGGACCAATACTGTCGAGGTTGTGGATCGCGTAAACGCCACGCTGAAAGAGATGCAGAAAAACGATCTGCCGCCGGACATCCGCGTGGACATTACCCGCGACCAGTCCCGCTATATCCGTGAGAACGTAGCCGACGTTTGGAACACGATTCTGTTTGGCGGTTTCCTTGCGCTGGCGATTACTTACTTATTTTTACAGGATTTACGCGCAACCATCATCGGCGGCCTCGCAATCCCGACTTCCATTGTCGCAACCTTTTATTTGATGCGGCTGATGGACTTCACGCTGAACAATATGTCGCTGATGGGACTTTCGCTGGCGGTAGGTTTCCTGATTGACGACGCGATCGTCTTGGTCGAAAATGTTTTCCGTCATATTGAAATGGGCAAAAAACCGATGACGGCGGCGGCAGACGCAACAAAAGAATTGGTACTGGCCATTCTGGCTACATCTATGTCCCTGATGGCGGTTTTCGTTCCGATTGGCTCCATGGGCGAGGTGGTCGGCCAATATTTCAAGCAGTTCGGCCTGACTGTCGCGTTCGCGTTAGCATTTTCCACGATGTCCGCTTATACGCTGACACCGATGGTGTCGGCTCACTGGCTGCATGACCCGACAAAGGAAGACAAGAAGAAATCTTTACGCCCGCCTTTTATCCAATGGCTGCTGGACCGATTTGAAGCGGCGTTTGATACCATGCGGGAGGCATACGACCGATTGATGAAATTCGCCGTCGATCACCCGAAGAAGTTCATTGCGGCGTCCTTTGCAACGCTGCTCCTGAACTTCCTGCTGTTCCCGTTCCTCGGTATCGAGCTGCAGCCGGTCTATGATTCCGGGGAGTTCAGTGTAAACGTAAAGGCGCCTCCGGGTACGAGCCTGGAACGCATGGCACGGCTCGTGCAGCCTTTGGAACAAGAAATTGCCGCCCTGCCTGAAGTGCGCGTCGCAGCGACGCGCATCGGCGGCGTCCGCACGCCGGTCAACGAAGGCGGCATCGACGTAAAACTGTATCCTGCCGCAGAGCGGAGACGCAGTATGCAAGACGTCATGCGGGAACTGCGCAGCAAATTTTCGTCGGTAGGCGAAATGCAGGTTGCCGTCGTCACAAACCAAGGCGGAGGAGGAGGGCGCGGCGAATCCCGCCCTGTACAGATCGGCATCCGTGGCAGCGACCTTGAATATCTGATGCACTATGCGAATGAATTGGCGGACATGATCCGCACGTTCCCCGGCGCGACGGACGTGGAAATCCAGGGCAACGACGCCGAGCCGGAAATCGTGATCCGTCTCGACCAGCTCAAAGCAAGCCGTGTCGGGCTTGACAATTCCGCCGTCGGATCTGTGGTGCAGTATGCGTTTCAAGGCAAAAGCACCCGAAATTCTTACACCATCGGAAACAACGACTATGACATTATCCTTCAGATGGAAAAGGCGAATCGTCGCACCGTCGACGACGTGAAGAACCTGCGCGTCTCGACGAGCGGCGGCAACTTTATCCGCCTCGGCGATATCGCGGAGGTCACGCTGGAATCCGGACCGACACGCATCAACCGCGAGGGACGCCAACGGCAGATTGCGGTTTATGCGGACACCGTCGGTACGTCACCGGGCGATTTGCTGCAGAAAATCCAGAGCGACTATATTCCCGCGCTGAATATGGACATCGGCTATCGGGCGAAAATGATTGGCCAGTCCGATATGATGAGCCGCATTTTCGGCGAGGTCGTCAAGGCGATTGTGTTGGCGATCGTGTTGATTTACATGGTGCTGGCCGCCGAATTTGAAAGTTTGTCCCAGCCGCTCATTATCATGATGAGCCTGCCGTTTGCCATCATCGGGGCGGTAATCGGCTTGCTTGTAGCCGACCAAACCGCAAACATGATGTCCGGCATCGGCTTTACGATGCTTTTGGGGCTTGTGACGAAGAACGCGATTCTTTTGGTTGACTATGCAAACCAAGCACGGGAACGGGGCATGGGTATCCGGGACGCGATTATCGAAGCTTGCTCGTTGCGTCTGCGCCCGATTCTGATGACTACGCTCTCTACGCTTTTAGGGATGCTTCCTGTGGCGCTGGGAATAGGCGAGGGCGCAGAACTCCGCCAATCCATGGGCGTCGTACTAATCGGCGGTCTCACGACCTCGACGCTGTTGACGCTGGTCGTCGTACCGCTGATCTATATGATGGCGGAAGAATACCGAGAGAAGAAACAGGCTGCAAAAGACGAGGCATAAATAAAAACGGAATGTTCGCGGATTCTCATCCGAAACATTCCGTTTTTATCATTTGTTTTATTCTTCGCTGATGATTTCTTCCGTTGCAACATTGTATACGAGACGCGAGAGGTTTTTCTTATCCCCTGCCAGTATGCGAGTTATATTTCCCGTGCATTCGGCGATTTTCGTGTCCCAGTTGAAGACGACGTCGTCCGCTTGGATGGTAAGGTCGCCGCGCTCGAACAGGATCTTTTCTTTCAGGTGGGCGACATGTCCTTTTCCCTCTACATAAAGGTCTTCGCCTCGGAATGTGTAGCCCTCTTGCAGTAACGTCACGTTTCCCTGCGCCCAGACTTCCTGCGTGATAAGGCTGACCTGCGCATGATCGGCGGTAACGGCGCGATCTTTCTCGGAGACGCGCACATGGCCGTCGAGCAGATAGCGACCGGTGAAGATGTCAAAGGTCTGCTTGTCGCAAGTAATTTCAGGACGTCCCGCGAAACCGGTCGCCGTTGGAAGCAATAGCAGTAGAGCAAAGAGCAGACTACGGAAAATTTTAGCGTTTCGTGGATTCATTTAAATCCTTCCTTCCTGATTTTTACATATATTATTTTCTTTATGTTTGCAAAGCGCGCGGCAGTTGCGGAGGCAATGAAAAAAATGTATAATTGCACCGTACTGTATATTTGCATTGTGCTTAATATATAATATGAAAATGATTTATTTTTGAAAGCCCTTATATGAAAGTGAGGGATTATTTTGCAAAAGAAAGTACTCGCGTTATTGCGCACGGCAGGCGACGGTTATATTTCCGGCGAAGAAATCGCGGGGCGTTTAGGCGTTTCGCGGACGGCGGTCTGGAAGCATATTCGCGCCTTGAAGTCGGCGGGATACGAAATCGAGAGCCACGCGCGAAAAGGATATTCGCTGATAGAGGCTCCGGATCTCTTGCTGCCGCAGGAAATTCAGCCGAAGCTTCAAACGAAGATTGTCGGAAAGAATATGCTTCATTATAATGATATTCCTTCATCAAACAATGAAGCGAAACGATTGGCATTAGAAGGGGCACCGGACGGCACTGTAGTTGTGGCGGAAGCGCAAAGCACCGGCAAGGGCAGGCTTTCACGCGGCTGGTATTCGCCTGCGCGAAAAGGGATATGGTTTTCCGTGATATTTCGTCCGCCGTTTTTGCCGCAGGAGGCGCCAAAATGCACCTTGCTGGCAGCGGTGGCGGTCGTTCGCGCTATGAAAGATATGGGCTTTCCGGTTGGTATCAAATGGCCGAACGACGTGTTATACGAAGGGAAAAAACTGGTCGGCATCCTGACGGAAATGAGCGCTGAAATGGAGCGCATCAACTTCGTGGTCATCGGAACGGGAATCAACGTAAACCTCTGGCCCGAAGATTTTCCGGAAGAAGTTCGGGAAATCGCCACTTCTCTTTCCATGATCGGCAAAAGAAACATCGACCGAACGGAGCTTTTTATACGCATATTGGAGGCGTTTGACGAACTTTATCTGAGCGTTGAGAAAGACGGCTTCAACGAGGTGCTCGACGAGTGGAGGCGTTATTCAGTCACTCTGGGACAACAAGTCAACGTAATCGGAGTAAAAGAGACCTTTTCGGGAACGGCGGCTGATATAGACGACGACGGCGCGCTCCTGATCGACACGCCGACGGGACGTCGCCGCGTGTTAGCGGGGGACGTGTCTATTCGTCCGAGAAATTAATAAACATTATATTCCTGTCGAAGGATTTTTCGTCAGACAAGGAAGAGAACGCGAAGTCGTAATCACACCATTACGTCGAGCGCCAGCTGCCACAACATGACGGAAAAAACGGCCGGGGATTTTGGAGGAAAACTATGCTTTTAGTTTTTGACATCGGCAACAGCAATATCGTGCTTGGAACGTATGAGGGAAAGCGCCTGATGAAACATTGGCGTATCTCTACGGACCGACAAAAAACCGGCGACGAATACGGAATGCTGATTAACGATTTGTTCCGTTTTCAGGGAATCCGTATGACGGATATCGACGCGATTATCATTTCTTCCGTGGTGCCGCCGTTAGTGGTTCCATTGGTAAAAATGTGCGAACGATATTTTCATCTGCGCCCGCTGATCGTCGGACCGGGTATCAAGACCGGCATACGGCTTCGCTATGAGAACCCGCGGGAAATCGGCGCGGACCGTATTGTCAATTCGGTCGGCGCTTTCGAACAGTACGGCGGTCCGTTGATTGTTGTAGATATCGGCACGGCTACGACTTTCGACATCGTGGACGGAAACGGAGATTATTTGGGCGGCGTTATCGCGCCGGGCATCGGCATTTCGACCGAAGCGCTGTTCCAGAGGGCGGCCCAGCTTCCCCGTGTCGCGCTCGTAACGCCGAAAACGGTGATTTGCAAGAATACGGTGACAGGCATGCAGGCAGGCGTAATTTTCGGCTTCGTTGGGCAAATCGATGAAATCGTCCGCCGCATCAAAGCGGAAATGAAGCAGGAAATGAAAGTTATAGCTACGGGAGGATTGGCTCGGATGATCTCCCGGGAATCCAAGACGATTGAAAAAGTCGACAATTTCCTGACATTGACAGGCTTGCGCGTGCTTTACGAACGGAACCTTACGGCGGACGAGAAAAAAAGTGAGGATAAGAAAGCGCAATGAAGATCGGGAACCTTGATTTCCCTACGCCGATTTTTCTCGCGCCGATGGCGGGCGTTACGGATACGCCGTATCGCATCCTTGCCCGTGAAATGGGATGTGCGATGGCGTTCGCAGAAATGGTGAGCGTCTTAGGCATCAGATTTCGTAATGAAAAAACTTTGACCATGCTGAAATCGGTGCCCGAGGAACGTCCTCTGGCAATGCAGCTTTTTGGTGCGCAGCCGGAACCGGTAGCGGAAGCCGCGGCTTACGTCGAGACGTTAGGCTGTGCGGACGTCATTGATTTCAACATGGGTTGTCCCGCGCCGAAAATTGTGAAAAACGGCGCGGGTTCTGCACTTTTAAGGGACCCTGAAAGGGCAGGCCGTATCATGGAAGCGTTGGTTCGGGCAACGCGGCTGCCTGTGACAATAAAAATGAGAATCGGCTGGGATTCGGAAAACATAAATGCGATAGATATGGCGCGACGAGCCGAGGCTGCAGGCGTGGCGGCAATCGCGGTTCATGGCCGCACCCGCGAACAGTATTATAAAGGCCACGCGGATTGGAGCGTTATCGCCGACGTAAAACGTGCGGTGCAGATTCCTGTAATCGCCAACGGAGATATCAGGACGACAGACGATTTGTCGCGTATTTTTCGCGAGACCGAATGCGACGGCGTAATGATTGGGCGGGCTGCCCAAGGAAATCCATGGATATTCCGCACATTTCGTTCTTTTTTGGAAACGGGCGTCGAACCTGCCCCGCCGACGGTGAAAGAACGAGGGGATCTTTTGTTGCGGCATCTTGATATGTTGATTCGCTACAAGGGAGATTATATCGGCGCAAGAGAAATGCGAAAGCATGCCACATGGTATACGAAAGGCATGACAGGAGGGGGAGAACTTCGGGAGGCTTTCAACCGAGCGGAAACGAAAGAAGATTTTCAGGCAATCGTCGAAAAGATGATTATGAATGCGGGAGCTGATAAAAATGGCTGATAAAAAAAGCAAAAAAAATAAGGACGAAAAAGATATTCACGTATGGAATACCTATACGACGACGGAAAAGAAACGAGCTCATGCGCTGGCTGACGACTACAGAAATTTCATATCGAAATGCAAGACGGAACGGGAAAGCGTCTCGGAAACGATTCGCATGGCAAAAGCGGCAGGATATATAGAATTATCCGAAGCGATTCGCAAAAAGAAAAAGCTGAAAACCGGAGACAAGGTTTATGCCGTCGGTATGAAAAAGACGGTTGCTCTTTTTCAAATCGGAGAACGTCCCTGCGAGGATGGCCTCGCCATTCTCGGCGCCCATATAGACACCTGCAAGCTTGATCTCAAACAGAACCCTTTATATGAGGAAGGGAATATGGCGTATCTTGATACGCATTATTACGGCGGTATCAAGAAATACCAATGGGTAGCTCTTCCCTTGGCGCTTCATGGCGTCGTTGTAAAGAAGGACGGAACGACGCTGGATATTACCGTCGGCGAAGATGAAAAGGACCCTGTTTTTTGCGTCACCGATCTTTTGATCCATCTTGCGCAGGAACAGATGGAGAAAAAAGCGGCGAAAGTGATAGAAGGCGAAAAACTGGATATTCTCGTCGGAAGCCTGCCTCTGCCGGACGAAGATAAAAATGCGGTCAAAGCGGGAGTACTCGCGATTCTCAATGCGAAATACGGGATCACGAACGACGATTTCGTCTCGGCCGAGCTGACTTTAGTGCCTGCCGGCCGCGCCCGCGCCATGGGCTTTGACCGCAGCATGACCCTCGGCTACGGGCAGGACGACCGAGTCTGCGCCTTTACTTCCCTGCGCGCGATGCTGGAAACGAAAAAAACGCGGCGTACTGCCTGCTGTCTGCTCGTCGATAAAGAAGAGATAGGAAGCGTAGGCGCCACCGGCATGCAGTCGCGTTTCTTTGAAAATACGCTGGCAGAACTAATGGAAACATTGGGAGAGAAAGGCGAGCTTAGACTTCGCCGCGCGCTGGCAAATTCAAAAATGCTGTCGTCGGACGTCAGTTCCGGATTCGACCCTCTTTACGCGAGCGCTTTCGATAAGAAGAACGTCGCTTATCTCGGCGGCGGAATGGTGTTCAATAAATTCACGGGTTCCCGCGGCAAATCCGGCTCCAATGACGCCAACGCCGAATACATCGCCGAACTTCGCAAGATCATGGATAAACATAAAGTACGTTTCCAGACGGCGGAGCTGGGACGCGTCGATCTCGGCGGCGGCGGAACGATTGCCTATATCATGTCGCTTTACGGCATGCAGGTTATCGACTGCGGCGTTCCCGTCCTTTCCATGCACGCGCCGTGGGAGGTCACGAGCATCGTCGACCTTTACGAGGCGACGAAAGGATATCAGGCGTTCCTTACCGAAGCGTAATTTTGTTTCCTTGACAAATGATATACCTGTCCGTATAATAAATAAAAAATATGAAACTGCCTTCCTGAAATTCAGGGAGGCAGTTCTGCATTATGCGGGAGAGTGCAAGATGCTCTCATTTTCATTATCGTTGCGAAGATAAAAAAGGGGATCATGAAATGGTTCTGGATCGGTTGCTCCTTTTGCCAAACGAGGGCGACGGCTACGCGGCACGGCAACGTTGCGGCGAGCGGGCAGGCGTCATTGGGATTGGCGTTAATCTTATATTGTTCGCGGTCAAGCTGGCCGTCGGCGTCGCCTGTGGGGCGGTGGCCGTCGTGGCGGATGCTTTGAACAATTTATCCGACGCGGGAACTTCACTGGCGATGATCTTAGGCTTCCGGATTGCAGGACGTCCCGCCGACTCGGAGCATCCCTTCGGTCATGGACGCGCCGAATATCTGGCGGGCCTTTTCGTCGCGGCGGTTATTCTGCTTGTGGGCGTCGAATTATTTCGCACCTCGGTGGAAAAAATCTTCACGCCGGAGCCGCTTTCCATCGATCGAATCGGCGTCACGCTTTTGGCGCTTTCTTTGCTTTTGAAGGTCGGCCTTGCCGGTATGTACTTCAAGGTCGGAAAACGTATACAATCTGCCGCTCTTGAAGCGGCGGGAACGGACAGCCTGACGGACTGCCTCGCGACTTCCGGTGTTCTCGCTTCTCTGGGCGCTTACGCGCTGGCCGACATCAATATCGACGGCTGGGCGGGCATATTCGTCTCTGGTTTTATTCTTTACAGCGGTTGGGAAGCTCTCCGGGCTGCCGCCGATCCTTTAATGGGAACGGCGAACGACCCGTCGCTGGCAGCGGACGTCCGTCGAATTGCCATGGAGGAAAAGGGCGTGCTCGGCGTCCACGACCTCGTGCTGCACGGTTACGGCGCCGGGCGTACCTTTGCGACGCTGGATATCGAACTTCCCGCGGAAATGCCGCTGATTGAAGCGCATAATTTGGCGGACCGCATCGAGCGCAAAATCTGGGGCAGTCTCCAGATTTTTGTGACCGTGCATATCGACCCCGTCGCCACGGACGACCCGGAGGCCGACCGCCTGTATGTACTGGCTTCACGTCTATTGACCTCAATCGACACGAGACTCGCAATCCATGACTTCCAGATTGTGCCCTATCGGGGCGGACGGAAAATCAGTTTCGAGGTGTCGTGCCCGGAAGACCTCCCGATGAGCGACCGGGAACTTCGACGTGCGTTCCTGCGCCGTTTCCTTAAACAAAGCCCGAAAGATCGGGCCGTACTCCACATCGACCATCATTTCTGTTGATTCATATTTTGCCCTTCTTTTCAGGAGGGCTATTTTTTTTACAAAGAAAAAGGAATTTAGACGGTCGTGTCGAATTTTTTAAACAGCAAAAAATGGGAGGGTTTCGTATGAAAAAACAATTGGCGGCCATGGCGGCGGCATTTTTGCTTATGACGGGGACAGCGTGCGCGGCGGACGGCGGCGTCGAAGGCAAGGTCAAAGGTCCGCTCGATCTCGGCGTGGAGCTTGTCGTGCGCGACAGCGGACGCGGAAATTGGGATCGGGGACAGTCCGGCGTCGGCGTCGCCATCGGCGGCGAAAAGAAAAAAACGGAAAACGCTATCGAACTCCAGCTCATTTCCCGCGCGACGGACATGAATGCGTTATCCGAAGCAGAGCTTCTCGCATGGTACAAAGACGGCATTGCGCCCACAGGGGCAGATATTTTCATCGCCAAGGCGGATGAGAACGGCAAGTATGCTTTCACCGGGATTCCCGAAGGCAGCTACTTCCTTGTGATTTTGATGCCGGGAGGCGGAGAGCTTTCGGGAGAAGCGGACAAGTCCAGCGATGCGGCGGAACTCCAAAAGTTCTTACGGGCGTGGGATATGTATCAGCTCTCCACGATCGGCATGAAGCTCTACTCGGTACAGACCATCGACATCAAACCGGATCACATGGTTCAGTATAATTATGATTATAACGCGAGAATGTTCCAGGAAAGAAAGAATAAAAAATCATAAGGCGTCGAAAGAAGATTCGCAATAAAAACGAAGGACTGTCGCGGAGAGCGAAAACACTCTGCGGCAGTCCTTCGTTTTT
>JAEEGG010013937.1_pt1 | contig 17111 bp, 11 predicted proteins | sample 9134161 | NCBI WGS metagenome assembly JAEEGG01 (sample SAMN16246543, study PRJNA631951) | gut metagenome | biome: gut microbiome; feature: rumen; material: CR-attached | host: Bos | place: Iran: Karaj | collected 2018-10 | reverse complement strand
CGCCGATGATGACTCAACGCCCCAAATCAACCGTTGCGAAATTTCCGGACACCTGAGTGATGGTATTTGGGAAAGGAAACAGGCTTGCGGAACCTATACGAATTGCAATATACACAACAACGAACAATGCGGGGTTGAAATTCAGGATTCCGCATCGGGAACTTTCTCCAACTGCGACATTCACAACAACACTCTCCAAGGCGTCTCGGCCTGCGGAGACGCAAAAGGAACTTTCAAAAATTGCCAAATACACGGCAACAAATCGAACGGAATTTGGATTTACGGGAATGCTGCTCCAGTTGTCGAAAAGTGCACGATTCAGGACAATAAAACCGAAAATATGAATAAACCCGGCATAGTTGTTTCTGGCGATTCCAAACCGAGTATTTCCAATTGCGAAATCTGCGGACACCTGAGTGATGGTATTTGGGAAAAGGAGCGTGCTAGCGGAACCTATACGAATTGCAATATACACAACAACGAACAACGCGGTGTTGAAATTCAGGATTCCGCATCGGGAACTTTCAAAAATTGTCAAATCCATGACAACAAGCGGCCCGGAATTTGGATCCGCGAGAAAGCGGCTCCAGTTGTCGAAGAATGCAAGATTTACAACAACAAGACCGAGGGAGAACTTTATTCCGGCGTTCTCGCCGATGATGACTCAACGCCCCAAATCAACCGTTGCGAAATTTCCGGACACCTGAGTGATGGTATTTGGGAAAGGAAACAGGCTTGCGGAACCTATACGAATTGCAATATACACAACAACGAACAACGCGGTGTTGCAATTCAGGATACCGCATCGGGAACTTTCTCCAACTGTGAAATTCACAACAACACTCTCCAAGGCATCCTGGCCTGCAGAGATGCAAAAGGGACGTTCCAAAATTGTCACGTCCACGACAACAAGCAGAACGGATTACACATTTACGAGAAAGCTGCTATAGTTGTCAAAGGATGTAAAATTCGCAACAACAAAACAGAAGGAGTAAATTATCCTGGTGTTGTTGTCAGTAATCAAGCGGCACCTCAAATTTCTAACTGTGAAATATCCGGGCACTTAAGTTACGGCATCTGGATAAATGACAACGCCCGTGGATCTTATACAAGTTGCACCATTCATGGCAACAGTATAAATGGCATAAAAACAGAAGACCCCTGGAATCGTGAACCACAAATATCAGATTGTCCTATTTGCGATTAACGATCCCCCCCTAAAAATTAAAAAATCCGCCATTGTAGCTATTTTATCGGCAAGTCAACCCCATAATAGGGAATGTTTTCGTGTAATTCTAAAATCTGTTGCAAATCGGCATTGGTAGACTTGCAGATTCGTTCGCGATAGTTCATTCGAACAGCAAGATTGTCTATTTCCTTGCGGCGCTTTTTTGACATTTCAAGGAATTCCTTTTCACGGTCTATACCCAAAAAGCGTCGTTTTAGAAGATTTGCAGCAATTCCAGTAGTTGAACTACCACAAAACGGATCTAAAATCCAAGCATTCTCTTTTGTAGAAGCTTGGATTATGCGAGCCAATAACGGCAAAGGTTTTTGTGTCGGATGCTTCCCACAAGTTTTTTCCCATCGACCAATGGCAGGCATCTGCCATACATCACGCATCTGCGTTCCGCCATTAATTTGCTTCATCAACTCGTAATTATAATAATGAGGAATTTTTTTATTCTTACGCGCCCATAGAATAAATTCCGTAGAATGAGTAAAAAACTTACAGCTCAAATTTGGAGGAGGATTTGTTTTCGCCCATGTAATACAGTTGAGAATTCTAAAATTAAGTTCATTCAACATCTGAGCGACAGAAAAAATATTGTGATATGTCCCGGAAATCCAAATAGTTCCGTTCTCTTTCAAGTGCTCCCGACAAGAAGAAAGCCACGCGCGGTTAAACTCGTTATCTTTCTCAAATCCTTGAGATTTGTCCCAATCGCCTTTATTTACGCTAACCTGCTTACCACTCTGAACAGAAATTCCACCATTAGAAAGAAAATACGGTGGATCAGCAAAGATCATGTCAAATAGAAAATCAAGTTCTGAAAGAACATTGATACAATCACCTTTGACCAAGTTAAAGTCATGAGATTTAGATTTAAAAAAGGCTTTGAGCATAAAACAACCCCCTGAACATCAATCATTAATAAGTTGCCGAGGAACAGGGAGACCGATTTTTTTTAAAGGGATATATTCAAAATAATATTGACAACCAACACTTATTATATAGTCAAGAACATCCTTATATTTGGGCTGTCTAAACCAATCATTTAAAAGATAGATATACTGGATATCAATGTTGGCAGGCGCAAACAGCCTTTGATACTGCTTCTTTTTGAAATCACATGTTTGGAGTTTTTCATCCACAGATCCTTGCCTTTGCTGGTGTTTGCACTCTATTATAAAGAGAGTATTGTTTATTAACACATAGATACTATCATCAGGAAGAAGTTTCCTGGAAATAATTTCTTTCCAATTGATTTCTAATTCTTTCAAAAAAACATACAGCTTATGTTTCTTGAAAATCTTAGCAACTTTTCGCGAATGAAAATAAACGATTCCTTTATCAATTTCATAACCAGGAATCTTAGAAAGGAATGTTGACAAATCTGTCTTCCCCTCAAAAACAAGGCCTGTTCTCGTATTACCGCCGCCTTTTCCCCCTTTTATCATTTAAAAATTTCCTTCATTATCCCTTCCTCCATGTCATTAATACAATAAATATGTTCTAGCACATCAAACGTCTCTTCTAAGTTATTTCTTGCAGACGTCCACCCCAACCCATCAGTAAACCAAACGAATTCAAAACCCGGAATAGTCTTCGCTTCAATTGCAATCGTCTTGTAACTTCTTGCAGTCTCATTTAATTTTGAACCACCGCTACCGTAGAAATTCGTTTCGATGGCATAAATTTTCTTATCTGTTTTCACAACATAATCAAACCGCTTTTCCATTTTCCCCTGATTCGATATGGCAGACAAATCGATATTCCATTTCTTTGAAATATCCGAAACATACATTTCTTTAAAATAGTCTTTATCCTTTACAAAACCGGCTTTCTTGATGTATAGTTCTACAAGATCTTCCATTAAATGACCTCCACGGTTTTTGCGGCCATTGGAATCTAAACCAGTCTCAACTCCTGTTACATAATCTACCAAACTACCAATCATATGATTTTGCATTAAATCGAATAGTCCCGATTTTTCCATAAACTCTGAATAAGTAGAAATATCATATATCACACCTCCAAATTCATACACAAACATACCATTTTCATCACTTATCGGTATTTCCATGCTACGAACAGCCAAAAGAACAGGAATACATTTGATGACTTCTGGATACTTTGCAAGAATAGATTCGAAATCCTGCTTGATATTCTTAGAGCCTATCAATGCATTCAAAATACTGAGCTCAACTTTAATAGAATCAACATTTTTATAAACCTTGTCGAAGTCCACATAATACGAGTATGTGGCTATACTCGCCCGAAAACTCTTCAACCATTCAATGAAATTTCGTTTTGCCATATGACCTCCTAAAATATCGAAGCGACATTACTAATCAGCAGTTCGTTTATCGCTCCGCGTTTTTTTGCATTAGAATTAATCATTCTCGATGCAGCAACCCGTTTAATTGTAAACTTTTTGTACAACTTGTCAAAAAAAATATCATCCTCGCAAACATTTTTCGGATCCGAATTGCTTGTAACAACTATCGCCTTCCTACTAGAGATTTCTTCAATAAACCCTGCGAGTTCAATTTGTTCCTTATCGCCGAAAGCGTTTTCATTATATGATGTAAATGCTGCCGTTTGCGTTAAGGGCCGGTAAGGCGGGTCTATATACACGAATGTTTTGCCATCTATAAAACTTCCACATTGAGAATAACTGCCAATGGTCATCTTAACATTCTTTAGAACTTCAGAACAAACCTTTAAATTTTCCGCATCACAAAGAAGCGGTTTCTTAGCGTTGTTGAAAGGGACGTTAAACAGTCCCTTAGAATTAACACGGAATAGCCCATTGAAACATGTCTTGTTTAGAAAAATAAAAAGTGCGGCTTTCTCAAGATTTTCCTTTTCATTTCCATTTAATTTCAACGCATTAAAGCGCTCTCTTTTTTCAAAATAAAGAACTTTATTGTCATCAAGCGAGGAATTCCAATACTTCTCCTGTAAAGCAGCAAGTTCATTAATCATTCCTGAACAATTCTCTTTTATCTGCCTATATGTGTTGATAAGTTCAGCATTAATATCATTTATAAGTACCTCTTTCGGGGAGATCTTGGTCAGCACATCAAAAAGCACCGCACCGCCCCCCACAAACGGTTCACAATATTTTTCAATATACGCAGGGTAGTACTTGCGAATCTCATCCAAGAGTTGGGTTTTCCCACCCACCCACTTGATAAAAGGCTTAGCTTCTTGCTTCATATATTATGAAAATAGTAAAATATACATGTCAAAAATTGCCAATCCCTTTATTGTGGGTCAATTTAATACAGAAAAGTTTAATTAAAGACCATATCCCTAAAGAAACCGAACTCTTCATCAACCAAAATCCTACGGTCAAGCGCTAAATTTCGCTCCTCGCAAGCCGTTTCCGAAACCATTGTACAAGCGAAGCAAGAGGCAAAATTCATCTGCCCATGTTCATCATTTTCCCAGCAAAGGGGGTCAGAAGAACAGTTCAGAGAACGCTTAAGAGCTCTTTTGACGATATGTTCAATGACATCAGAACGGCCTTGATTCACAAGTCCGCCCATGCTTCCTTCGGAACCGTCAGCCGTATAGATCAGCATGCCATTCATTCTATCCGAAAAATAAAGACGTTCTTTTAAACTAGCTGTTGGATACCCACAACTAAATTCAAGCTCTTTCAATATAAGATGAGAGAATGTGTGCAATAAATAAAATTTAGGCATAGAGTATCTATTCAATCGATTATACATGGCCCTATACATGCTGTCAATGCGATCCACATCCCGCGAATATCGACCATCCAATTGTTCCGAAAACCTATTATACCACTGCTCTATAGAATCCTGATTAAACGCAATAAAAATGCCTTCTCCAAAAGATTGGACCGCAGGCAAACAACGCACCTCAGTTTTCGCTTCGGCAAAAACATTCTGCACACGATTGGGCATTGTAAGACGACCAGCTTCATCAACAACCATTTCCGGCATGGAAACACGAGAAAAACTCAATTGCGTCATCGTTTCAGCCAAAGAATCCACTTGTTTAATGGCAGAAATATACCGATTTAAGCATTCCGGAACTACTACATCTCTATAAGACAAATATTTCTCATTTTCATAGTGGTAGTCATTTTCCTTCATAAAAGCTGAATATTCTTGAAACCTATAAACATCATCAGCATCATCCTGCCGAATCCCGAGAAAGGAGTTCCTCACCAAATTTTTTTCGTCTTCTGTTAGCTGAGGCAATTGCGCTATTAAAATTATCATATCTAATTTTTGAAAAAAACTTGGATTTTCAGCAAAAAGTTCTCTTGTACAATCGGGATTTGTATTTTGTTCGGCAAGAAACATTGCTTCCAATCTATCAAGCACGACTTGTGCATTATGGGTCAATGAGCCACCAGCGAGCAACTCTTGTGGGATATACAAGCTACTTTCTGTTTGTGCATAATAAACACTGTTACTCGTGGCAAGGACACAACGCATAGTATTATTCGTTCCACTAGAATCTCTACAATAATGGTCATGAGAATTTTCCCACGGTTTGTCACAATTGCAAAAAGGCCTAATGTTCATCACGCCTTCTAGAGAAACGACCTTGCCACACTTAGAACATTTCAGCAAGCCCCAACTTTCCGCATTATTTCTATTTTCTATCCATTGAAGTTCATGACCACCACCACAAGCACAATTTAATGACTCCGACTGGAGTTCAAATAGATTTATTCCAGAGGTGTTGTTCATTTGAAGGTTGTCTAATTTAGCCGCAAAAAATTTATCCCACGGAATATCTGTAATATGCCCATTCGGGCAAATGAGCAACAAAGGAACTTGCTTTAAACAATCATAAACCGCCTTATCCCTAAGACCATACCTTTCACACGTTTTCTCCGGGTGTTCCCGATCCGTTTTTGACAAAGGATCTCGAGGCGGCGCAAAAAATTCTAACCGTCCATTATTACAATTTTTTTCACGCCATAAAGCTCGCCATTTATCCACATGCATCAATGTTTTTTTTGATCTTGAATAGAACCATTTAGGAAAATTAATTGCGGGAATGGAAAAGCGTTCTTCAGGAAGGTCACCCCCTATAACAGTTTGATGATTCTTATACAAGGGATGATCTTTTACACTACAATAATTTAAGGCACTTAATTGTAGTTGAGGAATAGCAACGAAATGCCTCAATAAAGGCATTTCTTTTTTATTTTTTAAATAGTCAATAAATCGTTCATCACGAATAAACTCAACTCCCAAATTATTTTTCACTTGCGATGCCAAGAGGGATTCATCAAGATCTGCATTTGCAACAGAATATTCGCTCGATTTCTCCACAAAATCCCATCTTGATGTAGATAGGGGCATTATAAAGTTTTCCCATCTTGTTGCAATAACAGAGCCGACGCCTGCATTTGAAGAAAGCAGCTTAAACTTGCCGATAGACTGATTGTATTGTTTCTTTGTTCGAATTTCCATATTAATACCCTCTCTCATATGTGGGAGAAATTTTCAAGACCGCGTCTGGTTCAATAATTCTTAACGACATCGGAACCAACCACATACCAACTTCTCTAACATCTTCATATTCATCAGGCGCAGAGAACAAAGCCTTTTTATGGCCATTTCTTCTTGGGCCTCCAGTCAGTTCATATACCAGTTCATCGCCTTGTTCAAGACCACTCTTTTTATCAAGCCAATCATTAAGAAGCTTCTCCGTCATGCGTTCTATATTTCGCAGAGAATCCTCTGTAAAAATGTTTCTTTCACCATTTGCTAATCCGACCGATCTTTGCAATCGCTCTGTAAAATCACGCACAACATCGCGCTTAATTTCTTCCGCAATTCGCACTGTTATCTGACTTGCAGAATTTTTATTCGTTAAATTGTGTAAATGACGGACAATCGTAGATAAATACAGAGGCCAATATCGTTCTATCGATTTAATCGAAAATGGTGTAATGGAAATTGGCTCCACATAGTAATACATTTTTTCATGAAATTCCTTAAATTTCTCAAAATGAGAAATATCTCTAGAACGAAACGGATTATGAAGAGTAATGACAAGACCCTGTGAATCACGAGCCACTCGTGAACTCGCCTGAATATATTCCGCAATGTTTCGCGGCATGGAATTCATAATAATCGAATTAAACCGACTAACATCCAATCCAACAGAAATCATATTTGTTGCAAGAATAAAATCAGGAGGTCTACATCTATCCCTTTCCTCTAAAGCCCAATGCTCGTCTACATGTTTTAGCTCATTAACAACTTCAGAGCCACTCAATCGACCAGTAAGCTCCGCTTTTTCCAAAAGTCGATCGTTCGCATAGTAACATTCCAAGAGTTCTCCATTACGTAGTACTCTATGAAACAGACGTTTTGTATATTTCGTAAATTCAAGATAAAACTGAGCATCCGTTTTACCCACTTCACGCAAACTATTAAAATAGGATATCAAAGAATAATAATAATCTGCTGCTTTGACAAAAGCTTCGTTTCCCAACTCATTTAGATGATCTTTTTCAAATAAAGCTCTATGTACAAAAAACATTGCAGCAAGCCTCATTTGCGTAGTCATCTGAGTTCTTCCCGTAGGCATAACGCCCAAATACCTTCTCTTAGAAAGGAAGAAGCTATCTTCATCTATATTATTCTTAGCTCGTTTGAAGAACGAGAAGAACGAGTCATCATAGTCCGTTCCATTTTTCGGGAACACACTAACATCTCGATCATACAGAGCTCTTATTTGTAAACCTGTATTCCTTGTAGTTGCCGTAGACGATATTATTTTAGGCCGAAGGAGAATTCCATCTTCTACACGACTACATAATTTATCAACAGCACTTTCGTATAGTCCCACTGCAGAACCCAATGGCCCCTGAAGCAGATGAAGCTCATCTTGAATTATCAAATCTGGCGTAAGAAAATTCATCCCAGAGCCTCGTCCAAAAAGCCTCCGAGAATCAGCTCGCTTTTCTGCAGATGTATTCACTGTTGAAACTTTATGCGCAAGTTGAGCGAATTTATCAACAGTACCAAATAACAACGAAGGGGTATTTTGGTAAACAAGTTCATCACACAATTCAACAGGAAGACCTTCATGTATTAAACTAAATGTACAATCAATATTACGACATGCAAAAGTACCATTACTCCAAATTATGTCATCAGAACACCAAGGACATTTATGAGGAAGAGGAACCTTAGATTCTCGCCTATTCATCCATTTTACAGCTTCATTCCATAAGGTGCTATCGTTAACCCCATCTGCCGGGCCGCCAAGTTTATTCGGCAAAGAATCATTTCCAACAAATAAACCAATATTAACTTTTGTCGAACCCAGTTCATTCGGATAGAGGCGACGCAATTGTTCTATCGCAAGAATAAGCTTTGTAGCACGTTCAAATTGTTGAGTAGCCAATAGGCGCAATGTATAGCGCATAATAGCAGAAACACCACCGCCTTGAGCACCATGAGCCCTTCGGCGATGAATAATCGTCATAGCTATAAGGCCAAGATACGCCTCGGTTTTACCACCACCAGTAGGGAACCAAACGAGGTCGACTAGCTTATTTCTCATTTCCCATTGCGGATCCGTTTCTCGCTTTATTATGCCATCAAGATTCAGTAATATAAATGCCAGCTGAAAAGGCCTCCACGCTGCATGTTGCCCAGGAGTAAAAATTTCATCATCACATTGCCTGTAAAAATTTTCATTAATACTTTGATTCAATGCGCTAGCAGATTTTTTTCCATGCCACATCTGCATAAACATTGCCGAATTCATCAATCTAAACGACCGCATATTTGTATCAGCGTTCAATATCAATTCTATATTATCGCGCATTCGAATGTAATCCGTTCTACATGAATCTATGATATTCCGGGATATATCATTTTCCGAAACCAAGGAATCGATCCATTGCGAATATTTTTCAACAAAATCAATTAAACTTACTCGTATTTGTTCATCAGTTGTGTTAGAAAACACTGAAAGCCATTTTAATTCAAGGCAGCGGTTTTCCAATGTCAAATATGGTGGCGGAACAAATTTCCCCAATTCTTCTATATATGCAGTATTTTTATTTCTAGGAACGGGCTCAACATCCGGGCAATCACATGCAGGCATAAACTCTGTCTGAATACGATGTTCCGATGGTTTCCAATCAACAGAACAAAAATGTCCCACGCCATAATCCGTTATAGAACGGTATAAATAATTCAACTTTTTCTGTTCTTCATCATCTAAATCTTGATTGCTGTCATCATGATACGGGACTATATACGGCGATTCAACTACTAGTTGAACTCCAAAAAAACTCCTTTTATTAACTTCTTCGTTTACAATAAAAAAGAAATGGTGTTCGTTCTCTATAAATTTCGACGATGTATTTTGAAGCAAGAATTTTAGATAATACTTTCCATTTTGCACATCAGGAATCAACTGCATACTGATTGACAAGCGTGCCTTTAATTCAACTCCATCGCCTTCAAATGGAATATCAACAAAATTTTTAAATGAAGGCGTTTCATCATCCGGAAGTTTTATAAGTTTTCGACCATGAATTGTGAAATCAACGCCATTTAAATCCAGCTGATGCTCAATTCGTTGTTCTTTCCAAAAACCAAAAGAACGGGAATTATACATTTCCAGCAAATCGTTGCAATATGATAGAGCCGTCTCGTATTTTTCAATTTCTTTAATATTTTCAGCACTTCGGCACGCTTCTTCCTCATTATAACCATCTTTGTTTTTGTTTAGTTTTTTAAACAAATGTTCTTTTAGAGAAAGAAGGTACAAGTTGCCTTCCGCAACATCATTTAACACATCTAATTGAAACCGCTCTCTTAATTGAACAGCTAGATCAGCATCTTTTTCTCTCAAGTTCGTCCTAAGTTCTTCAGCCAATGCTACAGTTCGACAGCAAATATAAAGTTTATTTTCGTTTCTATCTAAACGAAAGTTTTGATTCAGCAAAGGCTCTTCATCAAAAAACTCTGCAAAAAAAACAGGATAATCCGTAATATTCACGTACAAATGTTCAAACTCATCTCTTACCACCTTCTTGTAGTAACGGCATTTTATTTTCACAGATAGATTATTCGAAAGGTCTTCTAAATTATTCAAACAAAAAGACAAGCCCATCATATTGGGAAATCTACGACTAAGCGTAGCCTGATCTTCTTCGTCTTTTACATTATTCACCTCATCCGCGGTTGCATCAGACTCTCCATCATCTGCATCTAGGACATTTTGTCCAAAGTCACTTTCTGCAGCATTATTCTGAGACTCCGTCTTATCAAAATCTTTCTGCGGGAACAAGATTGCCGTACTATAAATCGAACCAGGAGTAGTGTTCAGCACTTCACCGTCATGGTCATCAAGACCAAAGTGATAACGACAGCCTCCAGGCCCTATCATTTGCTCACGTATGAATTTTTCAAGAGAGGCCCTTTTTTCAGCAATATAATCAGGCATAATCTATACTCCGAACATTACTTAGGTTAATTTTTCCTCTCAGCATCTGCTGGAGGGCTCGTAAATCTTCTATACTTTCAAGATTCAATAAATCAAAGATATCGTTCTCGGACAACTCCAAAAGCATAGAATCATCCACATCGTCAACAAGAATAACTTTCAAAAAAGAATCCATCAACCGATTAAACGAACCAGTGGCCCTCTTCATTGAGGCTTTTCGTCTTCGCACCAATCTTAAATATATTTTTGGCAAACCCAAAAGATCAAACAGGTATCTTTGATGACTTTTATTTCTCGGCAAAATAAAATCACTTTCTAAATCAATCCATTGTTGAAATCTACCAAAAGAAACAATATTAGACACATCCCTCTTCATTTCCTGATATACGCCATATTCATCTTTGCCACATTCTTCTACGAACTTTTTTAGCAGAATCTTCCACAGTTCAACCGGCGACTGCCTTTCTGATTCAGTTAGATTCGGAATTCTTTTTCGAAATTCACGTTCTTCATCCGATGAAGAACGTTCTTTTTCGTCAATCAAAGATGCTAGCTCTCTCGCAAATTCATCTAAAGGCTGTATGCTTACGCATTCCTTATCTTTAATCGCATCAATACGGTCTACATATCGCTGTGAGCCGCACTCATACAAAAAATATGTTGAGGGAGATACAGTTTGTCTATCAGAATTCGCATATAGAATTCTAATCTGCCGAGTCGTCCCTGCATAATCATTTGGGGACATTTCGTCATCAACTATTGGCTCCGGGGCTTTCCAGTCACCACCCGAATCATTCATTACTTTTCGCCTATAATCAGAAGACAAAATTTGATCTAATCGTCTATTATATCCATATAGATGCCATTTATAAGCACCGCCCAAAATATTTCCGTTTATAAATTCACAAACCTTCTGTCCATCAACAAGGTTTTCAAAATAGCAATCAAACGAATTTGGATAAATGGTCCACTGTGATTGCAAGTCATGTTTCCAATATTGAAACACAAGAACCTTTGTTTCATTAACATTATTCAAAAACACCGTTCCGCACTTTCTTCTTTTCAAATCTTTAATATCATAGCGTTTTAAGGAAAAAGGACGAGACAATCTTTTTTGAAGTTCGTCCTTTAATTCAGCAACAAATGTATCATTATTTACAACTACAGCAATACATTCATTCTCAGATATAAAATCTGTTATTTTCGGAAATATTGAATCACGCCAAAAAGAAGACAAATTTCTAAAAATTTCATCGTTTGGCATGCGGGAATATTTTAAACAGTATTTTTCATAAAGAACTTTATTGAAGCACAAAGACAATTCATTTTTCTCTATTAAAGGATGTTCAGACGACGATAAATATTCTTCTAATAAATCTTCATCCGCGAAAACATCCTCAATAAAAACATGTTGTTTTTCACAATCTCTGCAGAACACATAGTCTAGCTCATCTTTTGCAAAAGATACGAATTTTTTTTCTTTTTTTATCGCAGCGTTGTCTGCCTGAAGAAATGTCCTACCAGCGATCGTTTTCCAAAGCCAAATCTTACTCGCTTGGTAAGGGCGCTCAGAAAAACGAAAGACAAAGACATTTCTCACAATACACCCTTCTTGGCGAAGCACATCAAAAACAGGTCTGTTAAGATTCGAGGCTTCTCTATTAAAACTTTCTCCAAAAAACAAAAACATATTCTCTATCTGGAGGTCAAAGCCTGTATTCTTCTTAAATTTGTGCGCTTCTGAAATAAAGTTCGTTTCAAAACTACTTTTAAACAAATTATAATGATTTCTCTCATTTAAGTTTACACCGTCTAAATCCCGCACCAATTCTTCCGCATATTGGCTTAACCGTCTAACATTTCCTACAAAAATGTTTTTTTTGTGGTGTCTGTCCTCGCCTACCGCACGTTCATCATGCAACGCCCAAACATTATTGAGGAATTTTTTTTCCTTAAATTCCTTAGACTTTAACTTCCTCTTTTTACTTATGTCATCTAATTGTTTTTGTAAAAAACGATAACGCATTGAATTATAAGTCAGCGACATTTTCAGCATCAAAAACTCTACCGCCACATCTCTCGCCCAAGCTTCCGCAGTCGGCATGTAGAACACAGGAAAGGCTGTCTCAGCATCTTTCTCTTGATTCATGTGATAATCAACAAAATCATTCAACAGCGCAATAAGCCTAACCATTGGTTCTTGCAAGATGCGAAATCTTTCTTGTCGCTGAACAGGCCCATTGTCAAGCATTACATCGAAATACTTTTGCGCTATAGCTCTATTGCGATCTATTATATTCTTAAATCCTTGTGTCAACATATCATATCCTTTGTTCGTCTTCTAACACAAGTATGTTTATTTCTGCTATTGCTCGAGTCATTCCAACATACAGTTCGAATTTTCTAACCGAATCAAAAACTCGAGATTTTTTCAAAGCTAAAAACACCCTACGACATTCTAGGCCTTTATACTTAAGCATTGTAGTCCATAACAGCTTATCCTTTTTCAAGCACACATTTTTTTCATTTAATTCTCGGACTTCCGTTATGGATAAAGAACTACCCATTGACGATTGCATGCTTGAAATCGTCATTTTTGACAAATCAGCGGACAATAACAGAATTGAGTCATTGCAAAGATGTTCTTCACAAATTGTTTTTTGAATAGCATTAATCCGTTGCAACAAATTAACGGGATTGTTAAATCGTTCTACAGATATTAACGAATCCTCTTCATTTTCCACCATAGTGAGCCACGATTCCAAAGAATCGGTTTCATAAATTTTTTCTGCAAATTTGACAATATCTTTATTATACTGGACTCGCTTATTTTCGTTTAGCATAAAATGAGCAGAAGCTCTGGATATGCGCTCTGCAAAATCATCAAGTTCTCGTTCTTCAGACTTATATCCTTGTTCGTTATCATAAAACAAAAGAAATCTAGCACTTGTCAAATCTCTTCTTGCAGATGTCAAACCTTCTAAAACATACTCAACGCCTTTATCAAAAATATCTTGAGATTCATCTACTATGATATAGTCATAAGGAATAAAATCAGGGGCACTTCTAAGCCGATCTACCAAATGATTTACAGCATCACTTACATCGCCAGAGTTCCAAAAATCATCCGTTTTTCTTATAAAAGTCTGACGAGGGTCCTTTTCTTGCAGGAAGCTTCTATACTGATAAACATTGCAATTTTTTATTCCCGCTTTGTGAAAAAGATCATCTGTGACGGCAACTAAAAGCTTATTCCAACAAAGATAAACACCTTTCAATTCAGGATGCTTTGCAACATATAATTTTGCAAAAGTTGTTTTCCCTGTACCCGGTTTACCCTCAATAACAAGCTGACGATTCTTCCTCAAACTATCCAATGTTTCTGCGTTTGAAACATCTATCATTCGAAGGAATTCTTCAATATTTTCTTCAGAAAAACGAAGAGGATTGCGGATATTTGGCGCTAACGCCCTGACTGCAGCATTAAGTTCCACTTCATTTAAATCTCCCGTTCGATACGGGTATTTTTCTCGATCAGTTCTAATTATTTTTTCAAGAAAATCAGCAAGAGAAACACTTGGATCATCTTGCAACGTTTTATCCCACAAAATATCAAATTTATTTATCGCATTAGCCAATCTTCTATCAACCGGTGTATGTGGAAAAGCGCATGCAATCGAAATGAACACATTACTATCAACAACAGAATTATTTATTAAAGCATGCTTATAATCTGCCGCTTGGTTAAACGGTGTTCTGGGCAATACTGATTCTTGATTGTTATGGATTAGATAGTAGACGCCATCTCGGCATTCCACTATTCCTCCTTTAACCTCAATAATGATTGCACCAGCTTCACACATCAGAAAAAAATCTATTTCTATTTCCTGTTGTTCTTTAACAGGAATACTTAGTCGCAAACTATGCCACATATGCCAATGCAGGCGATGTTTTTCGCAATCAGCATAAAGTCTTCTTGCGACATCACGTTCCCCATAAAGAATATCTCCACCATCCTTAACAAAGTGACGTTCTAGATTATTTCTATCGTATTCCCGGTGGTCAATAATTGGCATAACAATACTCCGATTACCATTTCATCATTTCTTACTTAATATAAACAAAAATCTTCATTCCGAAAAATTTTTTTCACTTTATAACAACCAAAAGATTTCTTTTCTTCATTTTTCCTGTTTTTACTCACATTTTTGCGTTTTGGGGCAAAATAAAGGCATTTTTCTTTACAAAATCTCCCCTTTTTGCGATATTAAAGGTAGAACCTATCTCCAAAGGAGTTTTCATGGTAAAGATCCTCGACGCCGACCTCATCAAGGGCCACTTCATCGTCACCGACAACGGCAAGCGCATCCTTATCGACACGGGCTGCCCGGTCGACATCAACGAAAAGAACATGCAGCGAATCCCCGGACTGCGCCAGCATCTCGAGGGGGCGCGCGGGTTCGTGGACCCGACCTTGGACGGATTCTGGGGGTTGGAGTATTTCGCGCAGCACAAGGTGCTGTTCGACTACAGGAAAAAGGCGATAATGGTTGCCGACCAGGTTGACGACATTATGGTAGTCCACCCCATTGCCGAATTTCCCTTGCGCCCCAGCAATATAAATCCCAGGCTCATCATCCCGATGAAAATCGCGGGAGTCGAGCGCAAGATGGTCTTCGACTCCGGGGCCTGCATCGCGAACTACATCACCGAGTCCATCGCAACGACGGGGACAGAAGCCGGCTCCGTCTTTGACGAACACCCGGACCCGGACATCGGCCGCTACGAGGTCAAGCTTTTCAATCTCCCCGTAGAGATTGGCGGAGAGACGGTGGACATCCCCTTCGGCATCCAGCCTGCAAAGGTAGATCGCTATGTCCAGGCGGACGGTGCAATCGGCGTCATCGGGGTCGGGCTCTACAAGAACTTCCAGGTGCTGGTGGACCTCCCCAACAAACGGCTCGTGCTGGGACGGTACTAATAAGGCAAAGCCGCCCTATTGCCTTGCCGCACAAAAAATTGTATATTCATTTCAGTAGATTTCGACAATCCTCCTGACAGCGTATTCGAACCGGGGAGGCAGTTCAACTATCTGCTTGAGGTCGTTGCCCTTTGCGGACTTGACAATCCGCAAATCGCGACAGTTGCCCTGCAGGGAACCGGCCCTGTGGCTATCAACGTAGAGCACCGTCTGCCGTAAAGGTGGACGTAAAAATCAGTCATTCAACTGGTTTGCGAGCGGCAACCGTCTGGTGCCGCAGGTGTTCTACGTCCCAGCATTTTCCGTTTGCAAGCCAAAACCGCAACTTCAAACAGGAGATTCCCGCCTACGCGGGAATGACAACACTACATGAACCGTACGCAACACTACTCCTTGCTCAAGGCGATGGAAATCGACAAGAGCAACCTCCTCAAGTACCAGGAGCTCTACAAATACGCCTACATCCTTAGTGACGGCATCTTCAAGATCGTCTTCGCCGAGGAAAAAGACCACTCGCTTCTCATCTCGCTCGTGAACGCAATGCTTGGCCTGCAGGGCGACGACGCCATCAAGGACATCACCCTCGAAATGCAGGAATTTCCGGGCGTTTTCAACAAGAAGGACTGCATTCTGGACATTATTGGCACCACGAACGCCGGCGAAAAGGTGCTGGTGGAAGTCCAGCAGCAGGGTGACGACTTCTTCCGCGACCGCGTGGAATACTACATCTCGCGCGTCATCGAGAACCAGGTGCACACCAGCGAAAAGTACGAGCTGCCGCGCATCTACTTCCTCGGGCTCCTGGATTTCGAACTCTTCCCCGAGGAACCGCAGAAGTACATCCATCACGTTGACGAAATGTGCCACGGGAGGAAGTTCTTCCCCAAGATCCAGAAGATTTTCGTGGAAATTGACAAGTTCTTCGAGCTCGAAAAGGCGGGCGTCACCGCAAACGACAACTCCGAGGCGGCGCAGTGGCTCCGCGCCATCAAGGTAATTGTCAAGGAGGAACCCGTTCCCGAAAAGATTATGCAGAACGAAACGTTCCGGCACTTGCTTGATTCCGTGAAATTGATTAACTTTGTAGAGGAACTTTTCAACTGCGAGGCGAAAAACATGACGGACTTGAAAGCTGAACACGAAATCGGTTTTTCCGAAGGCAAGACTGAAGGCGCCGCAGAAGAACGCAAGAAGGCTAACAAAGAACGCCTCGAGATGGCCAGGGCCTCGCTCGCAGAGGGCGATTCCATCGAGAAGGTCACCCGCATCTTCAAGCTTTCCGAAAGCGAAGTTCTTGCTGTCCAGGCAAAGCCCGCGGCACAGAGCAAATAGCGCGTTCAGCTCGCTTTATACAAAATTTATACAAAAGGGTTCCCCGTTAGGCAGGGAACCCTTTTTGCATCAAGAGACGAATTTTCACTCTTAATTTCG
>JAEEGG010013933.1_pt1 | contig 17116 bp, 19 predicted proteins | sample 9134161 | NCBI WGS metagenome assembly JAEEGG01 (sample SAMN16246543, study PRJNA631951) | gut metagenome | biome: gut microbiome; feature: rumen; material: CR-attached | host: Bos | place: Iran: Karaj | collected 2018-10 | reverse complement strand
GCGTAATAAATAACGTTCCACCGACAGCCTCAGCCATTTTTAGCAACTGCTTATAAGACGGATTCGTTTTCAACGACGCAATGCGAGAGACTGCACTTTGCGTAGTCCCCATTTTATCCGCCACATCTTTTTGCGTCAAGCCCAAGGAGTCCTTCAAGAAATCAAAATCCGTCAAAAAATCGGATAAAGCCTCGTACAGTTGCACATACGAATTCAAACCGTCATCCTCTTTTTCAAGCGAATCCATGTAATCTAAAATTTGATCACGTTTCATTGTATAATTCCTTGTTTAACGAGTTCTTTATAGAATTTCATTTTGCTGAATGCTAAATCAAGCTTCATTGGTTCAGTCTTATGTTTTAATTCGGCGCATAACAACATAAGCATTTGAAAATCCATTTCTGAAATACAAAAATAAATTCTAAATACACCACCTTGAGCCTGCTTTGGAATACGCATTTCATAAAGTCCGTCGTATTCCTTGGGGAACTTATAAATTTGCTTACTCCTTATATAGACTGATATATCTACAATCTTCTTCAAAGACTTCAAGAAACTTTTTACGCGTAAATACAAATCGGGACGACGTTTTGACAAAATTCTGATTTCCTTTCCTACATCACCGATTTCATCTTTTGGTTCAGATTTATCAGGATCAAAAAATTGCGTATTCGGAAAAAATTTAAGCTTCATATTTTAAATATAGCATATTTGCTATATTTAAGCAATAGGAAAAATTGAGTAATAAGATTTATCAACAGGGAAAAATATCAAGTAAATTTGATTTTGCGGGGGAAAAATGTTTAGTTGATATAGCAAAATTGATCGATTTTCAAAGCATTTTCAAGATACTCGTTTTGCAGTCTTGAATTTTGCCTGCGGCTTGTAAGACGGATTCGTTTTCAATGACGTAATATGGGAGACTGCGCTATGCGTAGTCCCCATTTTATCAGCCACCTCCTTTTTGCGTCAAGCCCAAGTAGTCCTTCTAAAATTCATAATGTGTCAAAAATTGGACAATGCCTCGTACAGTTGTAGATATGAATCTTGTATTCATTAGCTCTTTCAGAATACAACTTATATATTTTATTGAGCAAAAAGATTCTAGAAACAAGAACTTCTCTCAAATGCATCAATGTTTGTGCGGAGAATACAATTTGGGACTCTCAAGACGGACCAAAGAGATAGAAACACCTCCGCTTGCGCGGAGAAAACATCATCATGATGCGCGGGGCGCGGGGCTTCTGGGAAACACCTCCGCTTGCGCGGAGAAAACATTAACAAGGAAAAGACGTTCTATCGTAGTGAAGAAACACCTCCGCTTGCGCGGAGAAAACAGTACCAGCGGAGGTAAGACAAAGTAAGCACCGGAAACACCTCCGCTTGCGCGGAGAAAACAGATGTCGGCGTGCAATGAACTCGACTTCTTGAGAAACACCTCCGCTTGCGCGGAGAAAACTGCTGCGCCTTCGAGATGTTCGCTACGATAGTGGAAACACCTCCGCTTGCGCGGAGAAAACAAGGCTGTTGAAAAAATCAACGCGCGAACACGGGAAACACCTCCGCTTGCGCGGAGAAAACCGGCATGTAGTGTCTAGCGTGTGATTTAGTGCAGAAACACCTCCGCTTGCGCGGAGAAAACCTAAATTTTGGCAGTGGTCGATATACAGGCTTAGAAACACCTCCGCTTGCGCGGAGAAAACCTAAATTTTGGCAGTGGTCGATATACAGGCTTAGAAACACCTCCGCTTGCGCGGAGAAAACTCGTCTCTGGCAGTGCACAGAAACTTACGAAGAGAAACACCTCCGCTTGCGCGGAGAAAACCCGCGTCGCGAATGTACGGAGAAAGATAGCGCGGAAACACCTCCGCTTGCGCGGAGAAAACGCTGCGGCAGTGACTGGAGCGTCGATAGTCTTGGAAACACCTCCGCTTGCGCGGAGAAAACGCTCTTTGACAACGGCATCTCCATGTATGATCAGAAACACCTCCGCTTGCGCGGAGAAAACAGACTTACAAGAAAAAAAGAAAGCTTTGGATCAGAAACACCTCCGCTTGCGCGGAGAAAACTTGTGCCGAATCGGCGTAATACTTTGACCACCAGAAACACCTCCGCTTGCGCGGAGAAAACCTTTCCTCGCGATGGATTCCGCCGCGTACGATAGAAACACCTCCGCTTGCGCGGAGAAAACAAAAGCCGACCGAAGATATAAAGTTCCTTGTAAGAAACACCTCCGCTTGCGCGGAGAAAACCCGCCAAAACAGCCGGATATGCAGGCAATGGAAGAAACACCTCCGCTTGCGCGGAGAAAACTCGGACATTATGGGGGCAATATCAAAATCAATAGAAACACCTCCGCTTGCGCGGAGAAAACTTTTCCAGAGCGAACGGAGTGACCGATGAATAAGAAACACCTCCGCTTGCGCGGAGAAAACCGATCTTTCTACTGGAGAACTTGTAAAAGAAGAGAAACACCTCCGCTTGCGCGGAGAAAACAAAAATGGGGTGCGGACATTTCGTGCGGACATGGAAACACCTCCGCTTGCGCGGAGAAAACTTGCAGACAAAGAACAAGTTTCTTTGACCTCTGGAAACACCTCCGCTTGCGCGGAGAAAACTCTTTGGGCGCTCATGGCTTACGCTGGGCTACGGAAACACCTCCGCTTGCGCGGAGAAAACTTTGCCGAAGCTATCTGAATTTTTGCGCTCGTAGAAACACCTCCGCTTGCGCGGAGAAAACTTGTTGATTATTGCCGAACAGAAATCGTGTCCGAAACACCTCCGCTTGCGCGGAGAAAACCCGGACACCCAAGCGTCGCCGTACACCTCCGCGGAAACACCTCCGCTTGCGCGGAGAAAACAGCGCGTCGGAAGGTGTCAACGTACGCTTCATGGAAACACCTCCGCTTACGCGGAGAAAACCGCGGCAATGCCCGAAAGCTTGCCATAATTATAGAAACACCTCCGCTTGCGCGGAGAAAACCGCGCACAAATAACCGTCCAGAGCATACCGCCGGAAACACCTCCGCTTGCGCGGAGAAAACCGAAAATGCACGGAATGCAACCATGGTTCGGAAGAAACACCTCCGCTTGCGCGGAGAAAACTGTCGATACGATCAAGGTCATTTCGGTTGTCGAGAAACACCTCCGCTTGCGCGGAGAAAACTAAACACAACGCTAACAGCGCACAAGAAAAGTAGAAACACCTCCGCTTGCGCGGAGAAAACTAGCACGGACACGTTACGGACACTTAGCCAAAGGAAACACCTCCGCTTGCGCGGAGAAAACCGAAAATGCACGGAATGCAACCATGGTTCGGAAGAAACACCTCCGCTTGCGCGGAGAAAACCGCCTGCGTTGGTTCGCAAGTACCAGGTCAAGAGAAACACCTCCGCTTGCGCGGAGAAAACAAGCGCTGGTGCTCCCGGCAATTGCTGGGTCGAGAAACACCTCCGCTTGCGCGGAGAAAACGGGGCTAGATTCGGGTGTGCAGTAGTCCAATCGGAAACACCTCCGCTTGCGCGGAGAAAACAGGTTGGAACGTAGCCCGAGAATTTCCGCGTTAGAAACACCTCCGCTTGCGCGGAGAAAACTCGCCCCACCATCCGCCAACGCACGGCTTTAAAGAAACACCTCCGCTTGCGCGGAGAAAACTGGTTGCATGGCCGTTTATAGTGACATGGGCTAGAAACACCTCCGCTTGCGCGGAGAAAACACATTATTAAATAAACCTAAATAATTAGGTATAGAAACACCTCCGCTTGCGCGGAGAAAACTTGTCCGGCTTGGACAGCATAAGGCTAAGGTTGGAAACACCTCCGCTTGCGCGGAGAAAACATTGTAAAACAATTTTACGATAATTGGGGAATGGAAACACCTCCGCTTGCGCGGAGAAAACGAAGAATAACTATTACTCACTCTTTTTTCATGAAACACCTCCGCTTGCGCGGAGAAAACGCAATATAGCTGCGGGCGGTCTCTACCGGTATGGAAACACCTCCGCTTGCGCGGAGAAAACCTTCAAATTCAAGGTCTGAGCAAGGAAGAAATAGAAACACCTCCGCTTGCGCGGAGAAAACACATGACTACTTTTTTTAAATCCTTTTTCATTAGAAACACCTCCGCTTGCGCGGAGAAAACCGTTTAAAATGGCTGGCAAGGCGGCTTCTGTAGGAAACACCTCCGCTTGCGCGGAGAAAACACTGTGCGGGCGACGTTGTTGCAGAACGTTTAGGAAACACCTCCGCTTGCGCGGAGAAAACAGCAGTTAAAGAAAATTTATGAGCAGCCTGCGGGAAACACCTCCGCTTGCGCGGAGAAAACCTTTGCGGCTTCTTCCGCAGCTTTGCGGTTGCGGAAACACCTCCGCTTGCGCGGAGAAAACAGCTGGTCGAAAGTGTACTTGTAGCCGCTTCCGGAAACACCTCCGCTTGCGCGGAGAAAACTGATTACGTCGAGATTCTCAAGATTTCTACTGAGAAACACCTCCGCTTGCGCGGAGAAAACCAATATCAATAGGTTCTTTTAATTTGTACTGCAGAAACACCTCCGCTTGCGCGGAGAAAACTACTGGAGTCGAAGTCAATGGCGATAGACTCAGGAAACACCTCCGCTTGCGCGGAGAAAACAACATACGCTTGATGCTGATTTTCTTTATATTGGAAACACCTCCGCTTGCGCGGAGAAAACTGTAACGACCGCGTGGACGCAATATCTACAGTAGAAACACCTCCGCTTGCGCGGAGAAAACGCAGGAAGCAGCGACAAAAACCAGCCAACTATAGAAACACCTCCGCTTGCGCGGAGAAAACAAATAGCCAGTGTAAGTACACGAAGAAGTACTAGAAACACCTCCGCTTGCGCGGAGAAAACTGTCCGTCCAGATTCAAGCAAAGAAGAGTACCGGAAACACCTCCGCTTGCGCGGAGAAAACTGTCCGTCCAGATTCAAGCAAAGAAGAGTACCGGAAACACCTCCGCTTGCGCGGAGAAAACTTATGATTTATAAAATTTCGATTTTTGAAATTAGAAACACCTCCGCTTGCGCGGAGAAAACCGGATTGGAAAATAAATATTTACAAAGTGTTAAGAAACACCTCCGCTTGCGCGGAGAAAACCGGATAAAATCGATGATTGATTATCCAATTTACGAAACACCTCCGCTTGCGCGGAGAAAACAGCCCCGCCTTGAAAACGTCCACATCGACCATGGAAACACCTCCGCTTGCGCGGAGAAAACGCGTCTTATCATCTGAAGCTACGACAAGCAAGAGAAACACCTCCGCTTGCGCGGAGAAAACGCCTTCCCGACCGCCGTCGCCTTGCCTGCCTTGGAAACACCTCCGCTTGCGCGGAGAAAACGGATAGGCGCAAGCACCTTTTCGAGCGCTTCGAGAAACACCTCCGCTTGCGCGGAGAAAACGTTTCGTCCTGTTGATGTAAATCTTCTTCATCGGAAACACCTCCGCTTGCGCGGAGAAAACGGAATCGCTTCCGGGCCGCTAGTCATACGACAAGAAACACCTCCGCTTGCGCGGAGAAAACGCATGCCGACGTTTACCGATGCCGCGGCTGCTAGAAACACCTCCGCTTGCGCGGAGAAAACATTTTTCGAAGTTTGGCGGCAATGTAAAATTTAGAAACACCTCCGCTTGCGCGGAGAAAACGAGCGCTGCGGATGGTCGCCCGGTCCAGCGTAAGAAACACCTCCGCTTGCGCGGAGAAAACTCCAGCCTATGCGTTCGCTTTCGGCTAGTCCGAGAAACACCTCCGCTTGCGCGGAGAAAACCGCTCGACCAGGTAACGCAAGAACGCGCTGGTGGAAACACCTCCGCTTGCGCGGAGAAAACCTAGCCAATCGGAGTAGTCCTGCGGGTTGTAAGAAACACCTCCGCTTGCGCGGAGAAAACGTCGGGTGCCTACTTGCAACTTGTCTAAAAGGAGAAACACCTCCGCTTGCGCGGAGAAAACTAGCTGAGCGTGGCGGGGCTTATGCCCATGGCGGAAACACCTCCGCTTGCGCGGAGAAAACGTCAAAAGAAGACCGTAGAACTTCGGAAAAACAGAAACACCTCCGCTTGCGCGGAGAAAACACACGTCGATTTCTCCAATTTCGGCGGCTTCAAGAAACACCTCCGCTTGCGCGGAGAAAACTTCCCGTCTGAAAGAATATTCGTGTTCTTGGAAGAAACACCTCCGCTTGCGCGGAGAAAACTTACCAGCAAGCGGGAACACTTCGGGCGAGAAAGAAACACCTCCGCTTGCGCGGAGAAAACTTTCTGACTGGGGTGCATACATCATCACGGGTAGAAACACCTCCGCTTGCGCGGAGAAAACCTGTCAAGACGGATACTTTGTGGCTTGGCTGTGGAAACACCTCCGCTTGCGCGGAGAAAACCTCTCGATGATGACGGTAGTTTCGGTTTCTCTGGAAACACCTCCGCTTGCGCGGAGAAAACAGCAGATTGTCCGCAGAAGGCTCTACCCCGCTAGAAACACCTCCGCTTGCGCGGAGAAAACACAAGAAAGCATATATAATCAATGACCAACCAAGAAACACCTCCGCTTGCGCGGAGAAAACTCGCATCCAGTAAAATATCCACCACCAACATAAGAAACACCTCCGCTTGCGCGGAGAAAACAGCACTTTTGGCATCCAATTATAAAGCTCATCAGAAACACCTCCGCTTGCGCGGAGAAAACTTCGGCCCTGCGGGAGTGTCCACTACCGTATAGGAAACACCTCCGCTTGCGCGGAGAAAACCTAAAAAGGGTGGTCGGCTCGGTCTTTATCCCGGAAACACCTCCGCTTGCGCGGAGAAAACGAAGATAAAACGCCGTTATGCTCTGGACGGTTAGAAACACCTCCGCTTGCGCGGAGAAAACCGCCCAAGGTCTTTGACGAATTCGGAAAATTCAGAAACACCTCCGCTTGCGCGGAGAAAACCGACAACGGGCGGCGTTGATGCGGACGGCGAAGGAAACACCTCCGCTTGCGCGGAGAAAACGTGCGGTCCGGGAGGAAGATTTTGCGTTCGATGGAAACACCTCCGCTTGCGCGGAGAAAACAAATGTCTTGAAAATTTACTCTTACTTTATTTGGAAACACCTCCGCTTGCGCGGAGAAAACAGTTTACAAAGTGAACTAGACGCTTTGTCTATAGAAACACCTCCGCTTGCGCGGAGAAAACTGCTGCCGACTACACGGATTGAAATGGCTATCAGAAACACCTCCGCTTGCGCGGAGAAAACTCTGTCATGGCAGAATCACTGGGAAGACTATGGAAACACCTCCGCTTGCGCGGAGAAAACAACTTCGAAAAATCATTTTTCAGATCCCGGAAGGAAACACCTCCGCTTGCGCGGAGAAAACCTTGAAAAACTCGTCATACAGATAAAATATATAGAAACACCTCCGCTTGCGCGGAGAAAACACCAATCAAGCAAAGTGCAGTAAGTTCACGAAGGAAACACCTCCGCTTGCGCGGAGAAAACGTCGATGCGTAACCGGCATCATCTTTCTTGAGGGAAACACCTCCGCTTGCGCGGAGAAAACGCGGGAGGCGTGATCTTTGTGCCGCGAGGAACGGAAACACCTCCGCTTGCGCGGAGAAAACGCTTGTTTGGCAATTTCCGCCACGCTTTGTTTAGAAACACCTCCGCTTGCGCGGAGAAAACAATGAAAGTATAGAATAGCACCACCACAAAGTAGAAACACCTCCGCTTGCGCGGAGAAAACATATGCTTTTGGCTAAATTGGCGGTGGAACAAAGAAACACCTCCGCTTGCGCGGAGAAAACCTTTTGTGTAGTTCATAATAACTAGTCCTTTTGGAAACACCTCCGCTTGCGCGGAGAAAACTGATAATGGAGCAACTGAAAAGAAAACGTTTGAGAAACACCTCCGCTTGCGCGGAGAAAACTTCCGCATCTCTGTGACGAGCACGTAGATTTCGGAAACACCTCCGCTTGCGCGGAGAAAACATGTCAAGATTCTTTTCGAGATATTCTATGTAAGAAACACCTCCGCTTGCGCGGAGAAAACCTTCGCGCATCTGAGCATTTGCGATGTGCTTAAGAAACACCTCCGCTTGCGCGGAGAAAACTCGGCGGTGACGAGAGCGTAACCGTTGAGATAAGAAACACCTCCGCTTGCGCGGAGAAAACGCGAATTCCGTTTTGTGACGGGTTTCGACGCTGGAAACACCTCCGCTTGCGCGGAGAAAACACCAAGATTTTGTGATTACACACTTGGCAATACACAAAATATAGTACTTCACTGATTTAAGATTTTTTCAACAATCAGCTGATAACCCGAAATTTCGTCTATTTTCTTATTCGGATCCCCCTGTCCCCAAATCTTAAATCCGGGTGCCTTATTTATCCGCTGAAAAATTAAAAGCCCTGATTGAGCAGGGCATGACTTCAATAAATATTGAACGACATCATTTGCGACAGAATCTTTTATCCCTGACACAAATATGTTCGCTCTCGGTTCTACGAACCATAACTTCATTCTTCCCCGAACAGCCGGGGGCAAATCATTTGCAATAACAACAACCATTTACTTACCTAGCATCTCCTCAATATCTGGACCTATACGTTCTAACAATTTATAATCAAGAACCCGCTTCCGGAATTCAGCTGATACCCGATGTTTGTTGTACTCTCCCGCCAAATCCAATGTCATCTTAAAAGCCAAATCTATGCACAATTCTTCCTTGTACAAATCAGCCATATCATAGACAAAAGGTAACGGCGAGCCCGAGTGAATAAAACCTATATGTGGAGAATAGCCCATTGAATAGATGCAAGAACATAAAATTCCATATAATGCGGCATTGGATGCGGTCAACACTTGGTTCGTTACATCACTCAGCTCCATTTTCCCTGGAGTAAAAGAACGACCACGCCAGCCAACACCATATTCACTCGCTTTTTTCTCATATAACGCACGAACTCGATATCCTTCCATCCCCATCATTTCTTTTAAAGGCTTGCCCTTCAAATTTTCATCCGGGAATCGACGTTCATACATGCGTCTTGCAACTGCAAGCGATTTTTCAGGATCGCACGAAATCTGCATCTGACGCCGTAAATTCCGAGTATTTGCAGTAGGCGAATTACCCACTGCATAAAAAAGCAGCGAGTCTTCGCCAACCCAACACACGCTACAATTGGCAGCCGCTAGAACTTTAATTGCCTCGTGAGTTACACTAGTTCCAGGCCCCAGCAACAACGTCGTTATTGTGGCAATAGGAAGGCGAACAACTTCGCCCTCACTATCAATCCACTTAACACTGCTATCGTCGATTTCTAAACGGCCTCGTTCAAGATAAAGAAAAGGATACCGATCTTTTATTTGTGGCAACGTATCATGCGTTACCTTGATAATCAATCGATTACTTTTTTCTTTTACCTGATCGGCCATTTACAACAGTCCTTCTGAAATTTTGGTGACACGGCGATCACGATACAATTTTTGAGTACCAAACTGTATCGGGACATCATTCAAAGTGAATACATCTCCTTCTGTGGATTCGCCATCAATCACTTTAAATTTCAGCGACAACGATTTTTTCGCATAATCGGGAAGGTTTTCGTTATGCAATTCAGATTTCTTTGCAGCGTAATCATATGCTGCCTGCGCAGCCTCATTTTCAGAAGCAAATTCTCCATGATATACAAAATCTGTCGGAACACAACAGCGACGCCCCAAGTATATTGGATATACTGGATTTTGCAAGGCATTCGCAATTGTTTCCGTCAAATCAGCAGGAACTTCAAGCAGCACCGCAAAAACTGCATTTTGCAAATAATATCGATGCGTCAATTTTGTTCCTCCACCTACAGCTGATTTACCTGCTCCTGTTTTAGGAATCAACATAGACTGCCAAGGATCATTGGAATCATATCCTGAACCAATCATTTGGAAATCATGTAACAAAGACTCCCTATCGTATTGGAACGATAAAACGGTCTGTTTCAAATTCGAGAAACGAGCTAACAATTCTTTTTGTTCACCAGAAGCACCCATTGCACAAAGAACAAGACCTAGAACTCCCGATTTCGTCGGGAATTCTAGCGTATCTCTGCGAGAAAACTTGGAATCTGCACCCCAAGATTGCAGTGGAGCTTCAAACCAAAGAAGCATCCAACGAGTATCCATTGTTACTCCTTAATTGCCGCTACAACACCATCAATAAGATTATCGATAGAGAAGTTTTCATCTTCACCAAATTCGAACTTCTTAATCAAACCAAACAGCGAACCAGAAAGCTTTTCCTTTTTATCAAGAGTCTTTTTCATATACTCAATGCTGTTGGTCAAAAAGCCTCCGGCATTGTCTTTTTGAATAGGCGTTTCAAAAGAAAGCTGCATTCCCTGTCCTTTGCGAACATATACTTCTGCAAAATCCCAAGAGCATGCACCAGCCTGTGTTGTTTGCCTTGCAGACGGAACAGCAACATAAAGAGCCTTAATGAAAGAAGAAACTGCTTGTGGCAAGAACTGATCTCCACCCAACGATTCATAAAGTTGTCCCAAATCAAGGGAAATATAGCGATAGTATGTTGCTGCATTAAACTCAAGAGAACCCATGTGCGCAGAGCCTTGATTATCCTTGGAATAGTCCGCAACAGCAGTAAAGAATTCAACTTCATTTGTTACACGATGAGTTGAAATCGCATGTGCAAAGGAAGAGGCTGCTTCAACATTCATTGTCGGAGCCTGAGCAACCATTCGACCAAACAAAGCGATATCAAGTCCATCCAATGTTTCAGACTGAGCAAACTTAGACTTGTCAATAATCTTCGCCAAATCTTTTTCAGGATGCTTAGCATCCTTAATTACTTCTTCTGGTTTAAATTCACTTTCCTTAAACTTTTCAGCAATTAAAGAAATTTCTGCTGGAGCCAAAAACATCAATGTATCAGCTTTAGAATCTCCATCTTCATCACCATTCTTCTTAGAATCAGACTTTATGAAAATCCTTTCAATTTTATCACCACACGCTTTTGCCTGTTCCGGAGTAGCCCCCATTTTTTCACAAGCAGACGCAACAAGATCCGAAAGCAGTTTTGTACGGATGCCAAGTTCAACGTCACTTACCTCATGCATTGCTAAACGAACAGCACGTTTCCAGCATTGGCTAGAAACTCTAGCACGGCTCACGCCACCAATCATAGCCGTTTTCGGTGCGCCCACATCATCTCGGTTCAAGCATGTTACCGGGAAAGACTGCAAGATGTGAAATTCAATTTTCTTGTTGGTGTAAGGGTTCTGATTAACCATTTTTATCTCCTATTATTAAAATTTTTAGACAGTTGCATTTGTTAGTGGAACAATTTGGAAAAGTCCAAAGCCATACGCTTTTCCTTTTCCAAGACCTTTTTCAAACGCATTAATAAACTTTTCTCGGTCAGTGACCTTAAGGCGGCCTTTGAAAGAGGCTTTTCCAAGAACAACTTTCTGCTTGTCCTTATGGAATTGTAAAACCGTGGTATTCCCAATAGACAATGAATCAGGATCAACCTCAAATCCATTTGCCACCGCTTTTTCAAAAAACCACTGTTTCAAGGCTTCCTTATCATTCCCCCTAATGGGAATTTTCTTTTTTGTTTTAGAATCACAACGGACAGGATTCATCAAGACTTCAAAGCCGTAATACTCCTGTTGCAAAAATTGCGACGGAACTTCTTGTGTTTCAACTTTTCCGATTTCAGGTTCTTTTGGCACATTCTTTGAAAGGATCAAAATTTTCTTTTCATTAAAATCGCCACCACGATCAGCGTAGAGAAAACTTCTAGTATTCTCATTTTCCCTTGGAAACAACGAATAAACGGTTTTATGCAAAGTGTATGCATCAAAAACACCTTGATTACATACAGCAATCTGCTGGATATCGCTTCGAGACAATCGTAAAACGGATATGAACATTACGACTCCTCATTTTCTTTAGATATTGAACCAAAGAAATCTTGCGCCCATCGAGCAAGTGTTTTATCAGGATTAAAGAATATCAAATCTTTCAAGAGCTTTTCAAACGAAATGCCAATACCTCTACTACAAATCAATTGCAAAATAGGACGTAGCACTTGACAGACTTCAATGACATTATCGCAAGCCAGAATTCTTCGCAACTTGGCTTTTGCAGCATCACTATCTTTGCCACCATCGTCTTGATAGGCATTCGACAAAGCGGCCCCTAAACCAAGATTTCCGTCTTTTTCTCTAGAAGCCCTTGCTATCGCAGCAAAAACTAAAGCATAAGGCAACCTCTTAGAATCCACGTCTAAAGGAACCTTAAAAGCAGCCAAAATTTCCCATGCCTGATAAGCGGTATCAGGATTATCAGCCCTTTTTAACGTTGCAGCAAAGCCCTTGTCATTTTTGCAACGGGCAAAAACCTTTGCAACCAATGATGGTTCTGTCTGTTTATTTTCTTCAGCCATTATGATAACCTCTTCTTTTCAAAATTTTTAGGGAAATTTTTCGCCCAAGCTTCCAACTGACGGGCCGATTGGTTCGGACAATATTGGTTATAAATCTGTTTCACGAATTGCCAAATCTGAGCATTAATTTTATCCATTTCCTGATTATATTGGTCTGTATTTTCAATCGAACAGGTGTCAACAATTCGTTGGAACACACCTTCACACTGCTGCCAATATTGATTACTCGCCTTTGCAGCAAAATCCTTTCCATCGACCTTCAAATCCGCATAATACCTATTTATAGCAGCATAAACAGACTTTGAAATTGATTCTAAATCCGACATTTGTTCGGATAGGTTACTAAAGAAAATTGTCGATTCTGTAAATACGCTAGAGGACAATTGAGTTTCAGATTCAACAAAATCGTCAGTACCCGTCAAATATTGCTCCCCGGCATTACTACTAACACGAACACCACCAGACCATACAGAAAAAGAATCCATCTCAATTAACCGTTCGTACACACTCTTCAGCTGCATACATTCAAATGAATTTTTACCATTCGAATCAATAAAAGCCAATAATGAAGTTAATTGTCGCCAAGGCCTCTTTTCTGGATCTGTCCATATAGCTTTGGGTTTTGAACCTGAAAAGTCTACAGCCACAGAAGGATCAGCAACTCCATCATTATACCCAGAATGAGAAATACCTTCCGAATAATGCAAACCATTTGCTTCTAAAAGAACAAAACGATTTAAAGGAACAAGCCTTCCTATATAAGAATCTTTTAGAGCCTTTGCGATTTCATCATCTTCTCCATTCGGCATTAATTCCCATGGAGCTTTTCCAAATCCTTTCAAAAGATGTTTTAAACATTCAGTTTCATGCGTAAACAGATTAAGATAAACAGATCCAATCACGCTTTTGACCAAGAAAAACGAATGCAAAAAGCCCATAAAACCCAAAGATGGACCAGGCTTTCCGCTTGCCGGTTTACCTTTTTCATTAGACTTTCCAACATACCCCTTTGACAGAACAACTGAATTATCAGTTTTCTTTCCACCAAATGCAAAGCCCATCAACTTTAAAACAAGTAAAGCTTTTTCATCATCTGAATAATCTGTTTTTTCAGTTTGAATTTGGGTTACAACTGTTGTATTCCCTGTTGCAACATGCATTTCTACAGTTCCAAAAGATTTGACATCCGCTTTTTCTATTGCAGGCATTTGTAAAAACGGTTTTTCGCCATAAAGCCAAAAGCTATCATACCATTTGTCTAAATAATCGGAGACCCGTTCTTGCAGCCCTTTAACTCCCAAAGACTTCCATTCATCTTCATCCTTCGGAGTTATTGCACTTTGTGCTATAGCCAAAAGTAACTTGAATACGGCAATTTTTTCAACAGGATTTCCGCCAAGTGCAGAAATAGATTCGTCAGCAAAAATTTGCCTTAAACCAACTTTTCCTTTCCCTACCACAGGAATCCAAGGTTCATCAATCAAATTAAATTTATTTTCTTTCATTTTCTGCCTTACTTTTCAATTTTATAACCAACACTCTTTGTATATAACATTTTTTTTGAATTTCCGTCACTAATAATTTCTAATCTGTTCCGATTTAAGTCCCTAAAAGAACTGTCTTTATCCACAATAACCGCTCTGAACATGCATTTTTCATCGTCTTCTTTATCTCCTAGATAAACATAAGCTCCAAAAATATCAATATGCCTATCTATCGGAGGAGCATCTTTTTCTGCAATAACAACACAATGTTCCACAATCTTTTTTGACAATTCTCTTTTTTGTCTTTCACTTGACGGATATTTAGGCAAAACAACCTTCTCCGATTCATTCCAAAAATTTATTTCAACTCCGTATTCTCCAACTTCGAAAGATTCCAACAACAACACGGAAACCGTATCAACATCGGAATATCGTGTCTGTACAGCAGATTCTGGCAATGTTGAATATGCTTTAGATAAGCCAATTCCTGCAATTTTTCTCAAAGTTTCTTGTTTTTCTACCAGATCCGTTTTCATCTTAGCAAGTATTCCATCCTCCTGCCGCTCTTGGTAAACGTTTTCCAACAGCCCACGAATATCATTCGGCAAATTAACGACATCTATATGTTTCAACACATCAAGTGTTCGGCTCAGAACATAGGGGCTATACACCACCCCCGTTACTCCAAATACTTTATCGCTTTTTATAACATCCTCAATAACTGGCGAAAGGACTAGTGTTTCACATTTTGCCGTTGACGGGCGAATCTTATCATTTTCGCGATGTCGCCATAAGCGCCCGATTCTTTGCAAAAGCATGTCCATCGGGCAAATCCTAGTTATCAAATAATCCGCATCAATATCAATAGATTGTTCTAGGACTTGCGTTCCCACTAAAATTCTTCCACAAGCACTTCGCTTGGAATAACCGTTTTTCCCATACAGCGAGACCCACTTATTTTCGATTTCAGAGCGCTGTTTCTTTATAAATCTGGAATGAATCAATCCGCATTCCAGACCCATTTCTGCTGATTTAGCAGCCAGTTTCTTGTAAGCTTCCTGAGCCTCAGCAACAGTATTTTCAATCCAAAGAACCTGTTCTCCGTTTTCTGCTTTTTCTAAAGCGACATCAAAAGCTTTTTTTTCATCTTTACTTATTTGAATAGAAACCTTCCGATTAGATTCTCCCAAACTCGAAATTTCAGAAAAAGCCTTGTCCGTTTGGCTTGAAATTAAGGGATAAGCATCGTTTAAAAATTGTTCAAACGGTAAATCCAAAATTTTCTTTTTCTGGGACGACGTCAATGTTGCACTTAAAATGATTACCGTACATCCAATGTGCTTTAATTCATCAACAAGGGCATTCATTATCGTTCCCGTATAGGAATCGTAGCTATGCACCTCATCAAGAATCACAACCTTCCCAGCCAATCCAAACGTACGCACCATACTGTGCTTTACATTCATTACCGCCATAAGTGCTTGGTCAATAGTACCAACGGCAAACGGAGCCAGAATTCCTCGTTTTTTGGAATCAAACCAAGACTTGCCAACTTTGGCATCTTCACCAAAAGAATCTTCTTCAAGCCAAGCAGAACTATGCAGCAACTTTAAGCAATACGAGGATTCTTCGCCCACGATTTTACTAAGGAACGATTCCACTCGTTCATAAATTTTATTGGATGTCAATTGAGTCGGAAGGCCAAAGTAAATTCCAGAAGCAAGACCTTTTTCCAGCATTTTATAAGCCGCATAAAGAGCTGCTTCCGTTTTCCCCAAACCCATCGGAGCTTCCAAAACATAAACACCGGGAGAAGAAACAGATTCAAAAAGATCCGACTGAATTTTTCTAGGAGAAAAACCAAAAATATCTTCGAATTGAAAACCTTGCTTTATAGAAAGCGGAATAAAACCAGCGTTATGAACAGCCTCATAAGCTTTTTTCTTCAAATCATCTTTACTAAAAGAGTGATTTTGCAAAATATTTCCAAAATAACCACCAGAAGCAATCCAGTCCGCAACGGTAATAAAACCGCCTATAACACACGCTTGATTCCATTCGTTTAAATTATTTGACCCTGAATAAGGGAAACTCTGCTTCAAGTTCTCAATAAGCTTATGCCGTAATGTGGTCCAATTATCGCCGCCATAAATATCGCTATTCTCCGCAACTGGGCTAAAATTCGGTTTAAAGCCGTGATGCATTCCCTCTATGGTTGCAAGCATTTTTTGCTCAGGAAAGCTACTTTCAATAGATACTTGAGAAACCTTTCCGTGAAAACTCACATCTTTTCGCTTTGCCCTATTTTCATTGGCACTTTGCAACTGAGGAAAATCTTTAACATTACCAAGCCAAGATGTGTATATCATACGCTGGAAATCTGGACTAATTTTTCCAACATCGTGTATGGACGCAAAAAACGGAGCCGATTCTGTAAGAATACGCTTCACATTATCAATTAATGACTTACATAATTCTTCTGCAACAAAACCTGTTATTAGGCAATGCTCAGCAACCGATACACCAGGCTTCTTTTCGCCAGTCAGATTGTCATCAACAAGCTTTGCCAAGCATTTTTCTGGTGAAAAAGCTTCAATTTGACGTTTTTGAGTATTGTTTAAGCATTTTCCTAACATACTTTACAATATAACATTCTACGATGTCAGAAGATGACATCTTATATTTTTTTTTGGCGTTATGCAAAAAATTTCATAAGTGGCTTTAACTAAAAAACTTAGTAAAGGTATTATTTTCTCCAAAACTAACGTCGATAAAAGACCGAAAAAAAAATTCGATTAAACAAAAAGAAATATATTTAAAGCCGCCAAGGTAGAACTTACAGTCCAATCCTATTCAACATAATGCATGAGACTCAAATGACTATGGAATAAAGATCTCACATATTCCCAAATCACATTAAAAGGTGTTTTTTGGGATAATTTTCCACCATTTTTTACCGCTCTTTCCCCAAAATCTCTCCAAAAATCCGCTTTTTGCGGAATTGTCCAATATAAAGACCTGATGGTAAATGTATATTAACGAAAAAATACCCCCCCCCAACCCCTATAACCTAACACCTAACCATGTCCTTCCTCAGCAACGCACGCGATAAAGCAATCCAATTATTCTTTCAGCGGAACGAATTCATCAGAAAGTTTGGCGAGATTCAGGATGTCGTTATC
>JAEEGG010013932.1_pt1 | contig 17117 bp, 14 predicted proteins | sample 9134161 | NCBI WGS metagenome assembly JAEEGG01 (sample SAMN16246543, study PRJNA631951) | gut metagenome | biome: gut microbiome; feature: rumen; material: CR-attached | host: Bos | place: Iran: Karaj | collected 2018-10 | reverse complement strand
ATACTCAAATCCAAAATAATACAATGAAACAGCGCATCAATACCTCCAACGCTCCCGCCGCCATCGGCCCTTACAGCCAGGCCATCGACAGCGGCTGCGGCCTTGTCTTCGTTTCCGGGCAACTGCCCATCGATCCCGCCACGGGCGCTTTCCCCGAAGGCGGCGTGGCCCAGCAGACCCGCCAGAGCATCCTCAACGCCCAGGCCATCCTGAAAGAGGCCGGACTGGAACTCTCCAATGTGGTAAAGACCACCGTCTTTCTGGCCGATATGGGAGACTTCGGTGCCATGAACGAGGTCTACGGCCAGTTCTTCACGCAGCCCTTCCCGGCCCGCAGCGCCGTGGCCGTAAAAACCCTTCCCAAGGGTGCCCTGGTGGAGATTGAGTGCATTGCTTCAAGGAATTAAGCCATGAAACGCATACTTGCTATTGCCGTTGTCGCCCTGATGGGCGTGACGGGGCTATCGGCCCAGACCCGGATGCTGGCCCACCGCGGAGGTAAAGCGGAGCAGGACGAGAATACCCTCGCCGCCTTCAAGGCTACTTACGCCGCCGGCTGCCACGGCTTCGAAACCGATATCCATATTACCGCCGACGGAAAATACGTGATTATGCATGACGGCCTGCTGGACCGCACCACCACCGGCAGCGGCCGTGTGGAGCACCTTTCATCGGCCTATATCCGTACCATTACCACCAAGGGCGGAGAGCCCGTTCCCTTCCTGGAAGATCTGCTGGACTTTTTCAAGGACTGTGAAGGCCTGTACGTGGAGTTTGAGATGAAGACCAACCAGGAATTCTATCCCGAAGAGCTGCTGCACAAGTATTGTGAGGATGTCTATTCCATGGTTATGGCTGCCAAGCCCAAGGACGCCCTGTTCGTGTTCACTTCCTTCGATCCCCGTCCGCTGCTCTATCTGCGGGCCCATCATCCCGATGCCGAAGTGATGTACATCACCGGCAAGCCCTGCAGCCACGAGACCGTGGACCTCTGCAAGGCGCTGGGTATTAACCGCCTGGCCGCAACCGTGAATGCCTCCAGCCGCGAGAGCGTCAAGTACGCCCACCAGAACGGCCTGCTGGTCAGCCTCTGGCCTGGCGAGAAATGCGCCGACTCCCACATGGCCTTCCTCATGGGTTCCGACTACCTCTGCAGCGACATCCCGCTGGAACTGATGCAGTACATCAAGGACAACAATCTGCCTATTCTGTATTAATTATTATTACCCGCAGTCTTTCTCTTCAGCAAAAACCACAACTAATAACAATATGACAACAGGAAACGTACGTCCGGCCGATATGGAGCGCATCACTACTCCCGCTCTGGCCCAGAAATTCATTGAAGAACAGGTAAAGGAGCTCCGCGCCCAGATTGGCGACAAGAAGGTGCTGCTGGCGCTGTCCGGCGGCGTGGATTCGTCGGTGGTGGCTGCCCTGCTCATCAAGGCCGTGGGCAAGCAGCTGGTGTCGGTGCACGTGAATCACGGCCTGCTGCGCAAGGGCGAGCCCGAGCAGGTGGTGAAGGTGTTCCGTGACGAGCTAGACGCCAATCTCATCTATGTGGACGCGGTGGACCGCTTCCTGGACAAGCTCGCCGGCGTGTCTGACCCTGAGCAGAAGCGCAAGATCATCGGCGCCGAATTCATCCGCGTGTTCGAGGAAGAGGCCCGCAAGCTGGAAGGCATCAGTTTCCTGGCCCAGGGAACCATCTATCCCGACATCGTAGAGTCGGGCCCTGTGAAGTCCCACCACAACGTGGGCGGCCTGCCGGAAGATTTGAAGTTTGAACTTGTAGAACCCATCAAGCTCCTCTTCAAGGACGAGGTGCGTGTGGTAGGTAAGGAACTCGGTCTGCCCGACAACATGGTTTTCCGTCAGCCGTTCCCCGGCCCCGGTCTGGGCGTGCGCTGCACGGGTGCCATCACCCGTGACCGCCTGGAGGCCCTGCGTGAGAGCGACGCCATCCTGCGTGAGGAATTCGCCAAGAATGGGCTGGAAGGCAAAGTCTGGCAGTATTTCACCATCGTTCCGGACTACAAATCCACGGGTGTAAAGGATAATAAGCGCAGCTGGGACTGGCCGGTAATCATCCGTGCCGTCAATACCCGCGACGCCATGACTGCAACCATCGAGGAGATTCCCTACGAATTGCTTCATCATATCACAAAACGTATCGTGACTGAAGTTCCCGGCGTGAACCGCGTCCTTTATGACCTCACGCCGAAACCTACGGGAACGATCGAGTGGGAATAGCTACTGCTTAAGAATGGGAAAGACAGCTAATTTCCTTGCAGCCCTCGCCCTCTGCGTATTCGTCAGCGGGTGCGTGGCTGAGCGGATGAGGGAAGACCACTTGGAACTCATCCAGGGGAAATATGTGCTGACATCCTTCTTATGGGACAATGAGGTCATCCCAACCTCCAGCCTGTCTCCTTCCGATGTCCTGTCTGCTGAGATATATCAGTCAGACAACCGATGGTTCTTCGACTTCTCTCTGCCTGAGATGGACTTTGAAGGCAATGTCGAATACCGCCGCGGCATCATCCCGCTGGATTGGAATACAGCGCTGGGGATATATCAGTTCGACTTTAGCAACGGATCGATCCCGAAGACGGTCACTGAAGCATATATCAAGGACGGCGCTGTCACGATTTCAGCCTGCGATCCCATCGAAGAGCTTGTCGACGGCCATTTCCAGGAAAGGAATATACACTTCTACTTTGTCTGGAAAAAGGAATCAAGATGAGGCGCGTGATATTAGTCATACTGACGGGGATCCTGGCATGTTTTACATGCTTCGGCCAAGGCTATAGATACTGGTCAGAAGGTCCGCTGACGTGGAAAGATTTCAACCTGGCCGACTCCTTGGACGCCAAACCAAACCTTTCTGTATCCTGGATCAAGGATTATTCTGTCGTAAAATCAAGGAAAACCACCTTTAAATTCCTTGAAATAAGTACCGTAGCCACATATGGCAACTCTTACGTCGGAAAGTCCAATATCACGGATGACAACCTCAGGAAACAACAAGACTATTTCAATCTGGCGGAATGGATCGGAAGGGCTATGCGTGACAGCCTTCTGTCTTCTCCGTTGTCACCGAAGGAACTGACCAAGAGGGCTGCCCAGAGACTCAAGGAAGAAGGGGAAAGGCTGTTCGGTGAGGAAGGCTTGACGGTCATCCCTCCCGGGAAGGATTCTTTCGACATCACATCCTTTCCCTGCTCACCGTCAAAATTCGGGTTGGGCGCTTCGTTGAATCTAGCCTGCTCGGCACCAACAGGAGACATGGCCCACCTGGGAAGTCCTTTCATTTCAGCAGGGACGGATCTGGAGATCATCTACGGCAGGTTCTATCTCGACGCCGGTGTCAGTTTCGGCCATGGAGCATATAAAGGAGATATTCCGGGCATAAGCGGCACAGGAAGGGAGGAAAAGTCCTTGAACTGCTTTGGCTGGAATATCGGCCCAGGATATATCTTCTTCAAACAGGATGATACCCGGCTGTCTTTATTCGGCCGCTTCGGCAGCAAAAGCATCTTCTTCAAGCCTGACCCGGTAACGGGGATGTCCCTCATAGAGGGAGTAAGGCTTGATTATACTTTCAGGGATAAGTATTCCTTTGCTCCGAGTAAGTTGTACCATCGGCGTGTCCTGCTGGCAAGCATATATGCCGACCAGGTTTACAATCCTTCCAAAGGCATCCTGATTCCCACCCTCAATGCATCGATAGGTCTGGCATTTTCATGGAATGGAATCAATAACGACTAGAAGCATTATCCTTGGAGTCATGATTTCGATCCTGGCCTCCTGCACGGAGAAAGTCATTTCTGTACCATTCTCCGTGGATCCCGTATCAGTGGAGGCTGAAGCTTCTGAAAACCATATTACCATCAATGTCTCCTCCCCTGCTTCTTGGGTGGCTACAAGTTCAGAATCCTGGTGCAGGATAGTTCCTTCCTCCGGAAGTGCCACATCTTCCATCGGCACGGATCTCTCTTTGACACTTGATGAGAATAACGGCTTTGAACGCCGTTGTTACCTGGAAATCGTTACGGACAGTGGGGAAAAAGCCATCATACAAGTCTCTCAGAATCACAGTGGGAAAGGAGTCGTAATTGAGAATGACACATACAGGATAAGCGGCGGGACCACACATCTTGAGATTCCTTTCCGAAGCGGCAGGTCCCCGGTTGTCGATATCCATAATGATTGGATCTCTTTGGAAAGGATCAGCGATGAAAGGGTCGAGCTTTCAATTGAAAGATATGACTCCCTTATCAACAGGACAGGCATCCTGCAACTCGCGACCCCGGAGAACGATCCCATAGACATACATATTATCCAAGGAGACGGTTTCAGCGATCCCGCCCTTTATAATTACATGCTGGAACGTTATGACCGGGATTCGGACGGGATCCTTACCAAGCAGGATCTTTCATCTGTCAGGACAGTCACGGTCGAGTTGATGAATTTAGAGCAACCCATAACCCGGTTGGATGGATTCGGGTGTATACCAAGCATGGAAGTACTCAGGATCCTTCAGGATTATATCCAGCGTACGGACCTGGATCTGATACTTAAGGACCATCCATCCGTCGCAAGGATAGAATTCGGTCCCTGGCTTTCTTCCTGCCTCACTTCGATGGTAATAACAGACTGCCCGTCATTGCAGTCAGTCGACTTCAACGATGGGGAGAGATTGGAACGGGCCGTTTTCCGTAACAATCCCCGCCTTGAGGACCTTACCCTTGTGAACGGTTACTTCGGAGACAATTGCTCCACGCTGAAGCATCTGGTCGTCGAAGGATGCGATAATATCAAAAACCTGAGAGTCCAACTCACCACTTTTGAAGAAGGGATGTCGTTGGAGCCGCTTCCTCATCTGAGAAGTGTCGATTTTCAGTTCATAGACGGGATCCGTGGCCTTGATTTCAGCCAAAGCCCCCAACTCGAGAATGTCACTGTCTATCCTGACAGACACGGTACCGGGCAGTTCAAGTACTTGTTGATTCCCAAGAGCATAGCTTCCAAGGCAAAGATCGACGTTTCAAATACGATTTCCATTGTTTACAAATAATCATAATCCCTTTCATATGAGACATCTGTTGTTAACTGCCGCAACCATTATCATGACGGCAATGCCATATTCGGTTGAAGCACAGAATAACCCATACGAGCTTCCGGATCCGCTGAGGATGGAAGACGGAAGGATCGTAAGGAACAAACGCCAGTGGATCAAAGAGCGCCGTCCGGAACTGATGGAGATGCTCCGTTCCCAGATGTTCGGACGCGAGCCAGGAGCCGACGTGGTTCCCGACATGCATTACACTGTCCTGGAAGAAAGCAAGGATGCCTTCGGCGGCCTGGCGACCAGGAAACAGGTCAAGATCAGTTTCGACAAGGAGGAAAACTACTATCTCGTACTCCTTATGTACATACCCAATGACCGCAAAGGGCCGGTCCCCGCATTCCTGGGTCCCAACTTCAAGGGCAACCACGCAACCACGACCGATCCTGCCGTACTCCTTCCCACCCCGGAGAAGCTCGCGACCTATGCTCCCGGGTACAAGCTGGAGGACAGGAATACCAACGGCCACCGTTGGGAGTATGAATACATACTCAAGCACGGTTACGCCGTGGCCACTTTCTGCTACAACGACGTAGACCCTGATTTCCACGACGGTTTCCACAACGGCATTCACCGGCTGATAGATGGAGACAAGCCCCGTGACGGGGAATCCTGGGCCACGATATCCGCCTGGGCATGGGGCCTTTCCAGGTGCCTCGACTTCCTCGAGACCGAGAAAGCCATCGATGCGAAAAGGGTGGCGGTCATCGGCCATTCACGCCTGGGCAAGACTTCGCTCTGGGCCGGAGCCACCGACCAGAGGTTCGCCCTGGTCATATCCAATGATTCCGGTTGCTCAGGAGCGGCGATTGCCAGAAGGAAATACGGCGAGACTGTGGAGGTCATCTGCAGGAATTTCCCCCACTGGTTCTGCACGAACTACACGGCATACGGCGGCAGGGAGGAAAAGATGCCCTGGGACCAGCACGAACTGATTGCGATGATTGCGCCCAGGCCCGTATACGTGGCCAGCGCCAGCGAAGACAGCTGGGCCGATCCGGTCGGAGAGTATTTCAGCCTCGTCGGCGCCGCCTCGGTATACAGGCTATTTGGATATGACGGTATAACGGAAACTACGGTCCCGGATGTCGAGCATCCGGTAACCGTAGGAAGGATGGGACATCATATCCGCCGTGGCGAACACAATGTAAGGCTTTACGACTGGGAACAATACATCCGCTTCGCGGACCGTTTCCTCAAACGCTAGAGTGAATAGCGGACTACGCCGAGGATCCTGTGGTTGATGATCATGTGGAGATCCTCCAGCGGACGTGCGTAACCGTCCATCTTGCCCAGGCTGCCGTACTCGACACCCGTGTTGTTGTATTCAAGCGCGAGGGTCAGTTTTCCGATGTTGTATGCAAGCGTCGGAGTCACACGGTACATCCTGTTGACGTTCTTGAATCCTCCGGAGAAATAATAGATATCCGAAGCCGAGCAATAACCGTTATCGTTCACCGGCAGGTTGTGCTTAGCGCCCAGGGACATCATGTAACCGGCCATGCACATGAACTGCAGTTCCCTTCCGACACTGAACGAGATGAAAGAAACGCTGGAGCGGAGAGGGGTATACTGATAATTGTATACATCCCTCCAGTCATACAGGGCATATCCTCCCATCAGGCGCAGATGGTCACCTCCGGAAGCCAGGACTGACTTGGCGTTGACCTTGATCATTCCGCTGTTGTACTGGAAATAGACGAAGGGACTGACCATGTTTAGCCGGTCTGTGACCCTTGACCCCATGTCGTGGAGCTGCTCTCCGGTGTAATCGAAATCTGTTGTCCTCCATCTCGGTCTCAGGCTCAGGAAATCGACTCCGGCCCTGGCCGTGAATTCCTCACTCTCATAGGAAATGCCACCATAGAGTTCCGGTATCAGCCCGTACTTGACATAAGACTGTGACTCACCCTGAGGCCCTGTGGGGAGGAACTGCATCGGATAGAGCGCGCCGCCGGTCAGGCTGAAACCTCCCGAGAATCCGAACTTGAACATCAGCTGCGGGCTCCAGTTGAACGGATTGAAAGGCGAGCCAGTCTCTACGTTGACGCAGTATGGCATATCGGCAGACATCGGATGCCAGGCCTGTCCGGCCTTGATTGAGAACTGGTTCTCCATATATCCGAGAGCATCCCAGTGAAGATTGACATAGGCCTCGCGGAGACGCAGGGATGCCGTACTCCCGTTCATAAGGTAGAAATCGGATTCTATCTTGCCGTCAACCTTCAGCGAACCGTACTGGAAGCCGCCGAAATTGACTCCCAGACGGGTCGTGATTGCGGACATCTTGAAAGAAGGATTGGAATAGATATCCTGTCCCTCAAGATTGTGCATCGTATCCAACGGGAGGAAATAGAACAGGTCCTCCGGTCCGGCTTTCGAATCCCTGGAATCGAATATGGCGCAGGCGCGGACGAATCCGTAGGGCTCGAGGTTGTTCCGGAGATTGACCAGACGGCTCTGCGCCGCCAGATTGGCGGCACAGAGGGTCATGATCATAATTATCGATAAGGATGACTTTTTCATAGTCTCGAAAGATTCAGGTTATCAGAAGGTGAACTTGACCAGTCCCTGGAGACGGTTGTTGGTGATCCAGTGGAGGTTATCCTGGGCAAGGCCGTGGGTATTCAGGCATTTGACACCGGCGATGGTCTTGTAGTCACCGTACTGTACGCTCGTGACCTCGTATTCAAGGCCGATAGCGAACTTCCCGATATTGTGGATGATGGTAGGGGTAAGCCTCCACATCTGGTTCATGTTCGAGAAGCTGTTCTTGCTGAAATACAGGTTGGCTGCAGGTGCATAACCGTTGCTGGAACCGTGGAGTTCATCGATGGTTCCGAAGTTCTTGACATAACCTCCGAACAGGATGAACTGGGTCTTCTTGCCATAGGCCAGGCTGACCCAGGTGGAAGAGTTGACAGTAGGAGTGTAGTCCCAGCTTCCGTCGCTGTTGACGCCGGAGACTCCATATCCACCGTTGAGGTTGAAGTGCTCACCCGCCTGGGCATAGATGGTCTTGAGCTTGGCTGAGAAGAGGCCCTTCTTGTACTGGGCATAGAAGAACGGGGAAACCGTGGTGATACGGTCGTTGACCTTGACCCTGCCGTCATTCCAGCGGGGCTTGATGGAAAGCATGGTCACACCCAGTTTCGTGACGACCTCAGGAGTCTTGTAGTTCAGCCCGAAATAGATTTCGGGAGTCTTTCCGTACTTGATGTAATTCGCAGAAGCTCCATCGGGGCCGGCAGAGGTATACTGCATCTGCCAAAGTGCCGAAGCTGTGATCGAGAAGTTCCCGGAGAGGCTCACGTCAAGCTTGACCTGAGGGGTACGGGCGAAAGGACCGAACGGGGCTCCGGTATTGAGGGAGAATACGTCGGGCATGTCGGCGGCCATCGGATGCCAGGTCTGGCCGGCGGTCACCGTCCAGTCACCCTTTCCGATGGTTGCATAAGCCTGACGCATACGCAGCTGAGCGGTTCCGGTCACACCGGAAACTCCGCTGTAGAAATCGGTCTCGATCTTGGCGCCCACCTTGAAACCATCGAATTCATATCCGGTGACATCCAGTCCCAGACGGGTCGTCAGGGCGGCGAAACGGAAGGTAGTCTGCTCATTGAGGTCAGTCCCGTCGACAATCTTCTGGTCCTTGGGAACATAGTAGAAGAAGTCCTCCGTACCGGCGACACTCTCGCGGGTATCGAAGGTGAAGTAGTTGCGGATGAAACCGTAAGGCTTCAGGGTAGCGGCTTTCTCCTGCGAGAATGATGAAACGCAGAGAAGGATGGCTGCCAGAGCAGTAATTGTTCTTTTCATATCGAAACTCTATTTGTTTATGCAAAAGGGAATATCTTGGTAAGCCAGAAGTAGCCGAGGATGAATCCTACGACACCGATTATGATACCGACCTTCATCATGTCCTTCGTTTCGACAAGTCCTGTCGAGGCGGCGATGGCATTCGGAGGGGTTGAGATCGGGAAGCACATGGCTATAGAGGCGCAGACTGCTATGAATGAGATCATCGCCTTGGTACCTCCTGCCGCCATGAACTGGGCGTTGTTGGCAGCGGCCGGATCGGCCATGCCTTCAGCTATGACGATCAGGATCGGGATCAGCAGCGCCGCGGTCGCGGAATTACTGATGAAGTTGGAGAGGAAGTAACAGACGATACCGGCGATGATGAGAACCAGCACGACCGACATCGAGCCGAACGGGATGGCCTCGATGAGGACCTTGGCCAGACCTGTTTCCTGCAGGCAGGTTCCGAGGGCAAAGCCTCCAGCCACCAACCAGAGAACGCTCCAGTTGATCTCCTTGATATCTTCCTTGGTGAAGATTCCGGTGCAGGTCAGCACGGCAAGGGGGATGAGAGCAACGACATTGGAATTGATCTTTGTCAACTGCTCGGTGGACCACAGCAGGATGGTTCCTATGAAGGTAACCCAAACGAGATAGTATTTCCAGTCTTTCGCCTTCTTGTTCTCGGGAATCTCAAGCTTCACTTCCTTGGACTTGAACGGGAAGAAGACCTGGAGAAGGATCCATGCGAAGACGATCATTATGATGACGAAAGGAATCATCCTTCCCATCCACTGCACGAACGAAACCTCGCTGCCGGCCTCTGCAAGGAACTTGACAGCCGTTGCATTGGGAGGTGTTCCGATAGGAGTTCCGATACCTCCGATGTTGGCCGCGATAGGGATGGCCAGGGCAAGTCCTACCTTTCCCTTGTCATCCTTCGGGAGGACCGACAGGACAGGGGCCAGGAAGGCCAGCATCATTGCAGCCGTCGCGGTGTTGCTCATGAACATCGAGAATATGGAGATAACGATCAGGAAGCCGAGGAGCACCATCTTCGGATTGGTTCCGAAAGGAGCGAGGAGGAACCTTGCAAGGGTTACGTCCAGCCCGTACTTCTCAGCCATGATTGCCAGCACGAAGCCACCCAGGAACAGCATTACCACCGGGTCGGCGAAAGCAGCCATGATGTTCTTGTAGTTGACCAGCTGTCCGGCTTCAGGGGTGCAGAAATAGCCTATACCCTTGTTGGAAACCGTAAGGAGGGCGACTACTATGAGGAGGACGGATGTAGTCCAGTTGGGGATGATCTCGAACATCCACATCAATGCAGCGAACGCGAAGAGGGCGATGACACGCTGCTGGCTCAAGGTCAAGCCGTCGATGCCCAGGAAAGAGGTGGGAACGCACCAAAGGAAGAGCGTAACCAGGAGTACGATCGGAAGAAGAACGCAATACTTCACATTGAATTTCTTCTTCCCAGCTGTTTCAATTGTGTTTTCAGCCATTTTTGAATATTATTTTTAATTATTATTTCTCGAACTCGAACTTGATGTCTACAGGGATGTTCTCAAGGTGGATGTTCACAAGGTCAGCCTTGAAATCTTCCGACATGGTGCAGTACTTCTTTTCGAACTGCTCCGCAAACTCATAGTCTCCCGTGGCCTGGGTCTTCAGGATTATGCCCGTAAGCTCGGCCGCCTTTTCCAGGAGTTTCTCATGATCGATCTGGTACTTGCCGCTAGCAACGCGCTTGAAGGCCCCCTGCTCGTCCAGATAATTGAAGACCATCACATAAGCCCTTCCGAGGAGGGACTCCTCACCGAACCTCTGCGAACGGACCAGATTGGCGACGAAGGTGTTGATCGCGGAATCCTTGGACACAATTCCGGGGATCTTGTGCTCGTCGATCATCTTGCAGAAAAGATAAAGCCCGAGCACATTGGCCTTGGCATCCTCCCATGTAAGATTCTTGTTGCCCATGGCCTCATAGACGGGGCCCTTGCCATTGATAGTCTGCTTTACTCCAAGGGTGTGGGCTATCTCCCGGAACACCACGTTCCAGTAGAATGTCTCAGCATCAAGGGTAGCCTGGTCGTCAGCCTCGAGCACGACCATTCCCACAGGGCTTACCAGCCTGTTGAACTTCTCGACGATCACATTGTGGAGCAAGGCGGTACGGGTTCCCTTCTCAGCCTGGACCTTCGGATCATAGGGAAGGTTGAGGGCCATGAGCTTTATCCCGGCATTGGCATGGCCAGAACAATAGATAGCATCGTAGGTATAGATGTCGGAATCCTTTCCGGGAACGAATGTCTTGTACTGGTCTTCGCAAGGCAGAGCCTTCTGGAAGTCCTCAAGCATTGCTGAGAATGAGTTCACGACTTCGGTACGCTTGAGATCCTTGAGAAGGACGTATGCCTCGTAGGACCTCTTCATTCCATAAAGATGGTCGTCATTGATTTCGTTCGGACCGATGATGAGATCCATCTTGCTGTCGGTCATGTCCAGCCAGGCGCAATCCGAATCGTAGTAATAGTCGGTCCTAAGGGCATCCACCTTGGAGAGGAGATAATTCCTCACGCTCTCCTTGATGGTAATGTCCGCCGCTGCGATGAGATAGTTGCAGATCTTGTCGATGTTGCGCTTATAGGCATCATGGAACCACACAGTCTCGAGAGCGCCTTCCGGATTCCTTCTGATAAGGGTATAAGGGCTGTTCTTGGCCGGATTCCCGATGGCCTCGAACTCTGCCGGAGTCATATCAGCGGGATAGAAGTTGGCTCCTGCAGGCTGGTGGCCATAACCTTCGATGAACGGTTGGCCATCGACACGGTTCCATGGGCCGTAGTTTATGCGGGCGAATTCCTTGAGATCCTCATCCTTCAGGGATTCGATCGCATTCTTGTCTCCGAAACTCTGCATCCAGTATATGGAATCAGCCTGGTCTGCAGCGAACTTGTAAAGATTCAGTACTTCCTTTCCGTTGTCTGTGATTCCGGAGAGGTCGGGAGTGGCTATCTTCACAAGGGCGTACTCGTCGGCCTTCTTCTGGACAGCGGACTTGCTGCCTGTGTTGCAGGAACACACGAGAGCAAGCAGCATGATTGCCAGAGTGAATTTCTTCATGGATAATTTTATATTAACTTGCAATTCATTCATATCTTGCAAAGTTAATTATAAAATAATTAAAAACAGGCATTCCGGACCAGCCGAAATGCCTGTTTCAGGTAAAAAAGGATTATTCTAGATAACGCCCTGCTCGAGCATCGCCTCTGCGACCTTCATGAAGCCGGCGATATTGGCGCCCTTGACATAGTCCACGGTGCCGTCCGCACGGGTTCCGTACTTGACGCACTGCTCGTGGATGCTCTGCATGATCCAGTGGAGTTTGTCATCGACTTCCTTGGCGGACCAGCTGAGGTGGGCGGCGTTCTGGGTCATCTCAAGACCGGAAGTGGCCACGCCACCGGCGTTGACTGCCTTGCCGGGAGCGAAGAGGATTCCGTTGTTCTGGAAAAAGTGGATGGCACCGGGCTGGCATCCCATGTTGGACACCTCGCAGCAGCACCAGCAACCGTTGGCGACGAGTTCCTTCGCATCGTCCTCGCTCAGCTCGTTCTGGAAAGCGCAAGGAAGGGCGATATCCACGGGAATGCTCCAAGCCTTCTTGCCGGCGGTGAAGAATGCCTTCTCAGGGAACTTGGTGGCCATATCCTCAACCATGTTGCGGTTGGAAGCGCGCATATCGAGCATATAGTCGATCATTTCCTTGGTTATTCCGTCAGGAATATGGCAGACTCCGTCAGGACCGGAGATGGCGACGACCTTTGCTCCGAGCTCGCGGGCCTTGGTGGCCGCACCCCAAGCTACGTTACCGAAGCCGGAGATGGCGATCTTCTTTCCTACGAGATCCTTTCCAGCCTTCTGGAGAAGGTGCTGGGTGAAATAGAGGGCACCGAAACCGGTAGCCTCAGGACGGAGGATGGAGCCTCCCCAGGTTGCACCCTTTCCGGTAAGGACTCCGGTGTGGTACTGACGGGCGAGCTTCTGGTACATTCCGTTCAGGAAACCGATCTCACGGCCGCCGACACCCACGTCACCTGCAGGGATGTCCTGGTCGGGACCGATGCAGCGCCAGAGTTCGAGCATGAAGGCCTGGCAGAAACGCATGATCTCAGCGTTGGACTTGCCGACCGGGTCGAAATCGGAACCACCCTTTGCACCACCCATAGGAAGGGTCGTAAGGGCGTTCTTGAATGTCTGCTCGAAACCGAGGAACTTGAGCATTGAAGGAGTGACTGCCTTGTGGAAGCGGAGACCTCCCTTGTAGGGACCGATCGCGCTGTTGAACTGGACACGGTAACCCAGGTTTGTCTGGACCTCACCGTTGTCGTCAATCCACGTGACGCGGAAAGTGAAGATACGGTCGGGCTCGACGAGCCTTTCGACTATCTTCGCCTTCTCGAACTCGGGATGCTGGTTGTAGACATCCTCGATGGACTCAAGGACCTCCTGTACTGCCTGGAGATATTCCTTCTCAGTGGGGTACTTGGCCTGGAGACGGGCCATTATCTCTGTGGTTTTCATGATAAATTGATAGTGTTACTTGTTGTTTTATCTATTTTCAGTTTATTACAATTCCCAGGTCGAACCACTGTGAAGCAGTCCTTCCATATCGCGGACCTTAGCCCTGGACTTGACCTCTTCCAACTGGCGGGCCACCTCCTCCTCATAGGTATTGGCAGTGACATCGCGGATCACTCCAAGGGCAACGGGGAACTCCGGCCAGCTCATCTCCGCGAGCATGGTCTGAAGTCCCAGGTTGTCGGAATGGCTGTCGTGCGTGAGGATGTCATCCTCCGTCACGCCGTCCTCTCCTATCGTAACCACCTTGAGTTTCCATCCGTCGAGCATTATGCCCTTGTCCCGGTTACGGCCGAAAATCATCTTTTCGCCGTCACGGAGCACGATGGTCCTGTCCGCCTTGAACTCCTTGTCGGAGATATCGGAGTGGGTACCGTTGTTGAATATCATGCAATTGGTCAGGAACTCCATGACAGAGGTCCCGTTGTGCCTGGAAGCGGCGAGCATGACCTCCTGGTTGAGGGCGAGCTCGGTATCCATGCTCCTCGCGAAGAAGGTTCCCTTCGCACCCAGCACAAGGCTGCCCGGATTGAACGGAGCCTCGACCGTCCCGTAAGGTGAAGTCTTGGTGACGGTTCCGAGCCTGGAAGTCGGTGAATACTGTCCCTTCGTCATACCGTATATACGGTTGTTGAAGAGCATGAGGTTGATGTCTATGTTCCTTCTTATGGCGTGGATGAAATGGTTTCCGCCGATAGCCAGCGCATCACCGTCTCCGCTCACCTGCCAGACGCAAAGTTCGGGATTGACCACCTTCATGCCGGTCGCGATCGCAGTGGCGCGACCATGGATGCTGTGGAATCCATAAGTGTCCATATAATAAGGCAACCTGGAAGAGCAGCCGATTCCGGACACGACGACGATCTTGTCCTTCTCGATCCCCTTCTCCTTGCATACCTGCGGGAGAGTGCGCTGCAATGCCGCAAGAATGGAGAAATCCCCGCAACCGGGACACCACCTGATCTCCTGGTCGCTCTTGAAATCCTTGAAAGTATATTCTGCCATGGTAATCTTATTATTGCGACAATTCCGATGAAACCGACTCGACTATGTCCTTGACGAGGAATACCTGTCCCTGGACCTTGTTGCATCCGACGATATCCATGTCCGGGAAGGTGGAACGCAGCAGCGAAGCGAAATGTCCGCTGTTGAGCTCGCAGACGATTATCTTCCTGAAACGGGAAAGGACCTCCCTGGTGTTGCCGGGGAGAGGGTTGATGTAATCGAAGTGCACACGGCTTACTTCCCTGCCCTCTGCACGCAACTCCTCCGCAGCCGTAAGGATATGGCCGAGCGTACCGCCCCAACCAGCCAGGAGGATGTCTCCGCTGTCGGGACCGTCTATCACCAGGTCAGGGATGTCGGCGACTACCCTTGCCACTTTCTCGGCCCGCTCCTCTACCATGAGGGCATGGTTTTCGGGATCCGTGGAAAGCACTCCGGCGTGGTTCTTCTCAAGACCGCCGACGCGGTGCTCAAGTCCGGGGGTTCCGGCGGGCGCCCACTCCCTGGCGAGGGTTTCTCCGTCCCTCTTGAAAGGCTGGAATTTGTTCCCGTCCGCCTTGGCCAGCCTCGGCTTGATGGCCGGGAAATCATTCATCGAAGGAATCTTCCAGGGCTCTGAACCGTTGCCAAGGAAGCCTTCCGAGAGAAGGAGGACAGGGGTCATATGCTCGATGGCTATCTTGGCTGCATTGAAAGCGGCTTCGAAGCAGTGGGCCGGCGAATGGGCGGCCATCACCACGAGCGGACTCTCGCCGTTACGGCCGTAGAGGGCCTCGTTGAGATCCGTCTGCTCGGTCTTGGTAGGCATACCCGTACAAGGGCCTGCCCTCTGGACATCGACCACCACCAGCGGAAGCTCGGTCATGACCGCGAGTCCGAGAGCCTCGGACTTCAGCGACAGGCCGGGGCCGGATGTGGTCGTAACAGCCAGGCTGCCGGCGAAGGAAGCGCCGATGGCCGAGCATATTCCGGCTATCTCGTCCTCCGTCTGCATGGTCTTGACACCCAGATTCTTGTGTATTGCAAGTTCCTCGAGGATGGCAGTAGCAGGGGTTATGGGATACGAACCGCAGAACAGCGGCAGCCCGGATTTCTCCGATGCGGCGATGAAGCCCCAGGCAAGGGCCTGGTTGCCGGTAATGTTCCTGTATACACCTTTCTCGTGAATGCCGGGAGCTATGGTGTAGGTATCAGCTACAGCCTGGATGTTGGCCGCATAGTTGAAGCCATCATTCACCACTTTCCGGTTGGGCTCGATCATCTCCGGATGCTTCTTGCGGAAACGACCCTCGAGATAGGTGTAGACATAATCGAGCGGACGGTTGTAGATGAAGCATGCCATACCCAGAGTGAACATGTTCTTGCACTTGTGGATGGAAGAGAAGTCCAGTCCGCTGTCCTTGAGGCTTTCTTCAGTCAGCCTGGTTATGGGAGCTACGATTATGTTCCTGTCTTCGATATGGAGTTCCTCGAACGGATTCCCCTTGAACCCTGCCTTGTCCAGTCCCTGGTCATCAAAGGCGTCCTCGTTCACCAGAACCGTCGCGTTCCTCTTAAGCCATTTCGCATTAGCCTTGAGCGCCGCGGGATTCATGGCCACCAGCATGTCGCAGAAATCACCGGGAGTGTTGACCTTGCCGCTGCCGATATGTACCTGGAAACCTGAGACACCTGCCACGGTACCCTTGGGGGCCCTGATCTCGGCAGGATAATCCGGGAAAGTGGAAAGGCCGTTACCGTAGACTGCCGACAAATTGGCGAACAGAGTACCCGTGAGCTGCATTCCGTCTCCGGAATCTCCGGCGAACCTGATCACGACGTCCTTGGCATCAATAACCCTATGTTGCATTATTAATTATGAAATTTTATCAGTATCACTAAATACGTTGCAAATGTATAGAATAAAATACAGAAAAGACAATAATTTTGAAGAAAAAGAGGAACTTTTGTTCCGTCAACAAAAAAGACAGGCCTTAGCCTGTCTTTGTAATAAAATACATACCTCTTTATTGCTGCTGGGCCTGGAGTTCTTTCTCAAGATCCTCAAGGGTCCTGCCAGCAGGAATGTTGAGGGCCTTCCTTGCGTCGGCAGTCAGATCCTTGCACTGGCTCTTGTCGAAGTAAAGGAACTGGCCGGGATCGAAGACCATGGTATAGCCACCGGCCTTGGCCAGCTTCTCGACAGTTTCGAGAGCCTTCTTCTGGATGGGCTCCATAAGCTGCTGATTCTGCTGCTGAAGCTCCACCTGGATAGACTGCTGGAATTCCTGGATCCTGTTCTGGATCTCACCGAGTTCCTTCTCCTTGCTCTCCTTGATGGCAGGAGTCCAGGTAGCCTGCTTCTGCTGGTATTCATTGAACTTGGCGTTAGCCTCGTCCACCATGCTCTGATATGTATCGCTGGCTTCCTTCTGGGCGGCCTGCATCTGGGTCCTCGCGGCGTCAGACTCGGGCATGAGCATCACGATCTCGTTGAAATTCACATAAGCGAATTTCGCTTGTGCTGAAGCGGTGAGCGTGAACAATGCCATAG